>Ga0310695_10000407_pt1 | contig 112535 bp, 96 predicted proteins | sample RumenRJG_04DNA_FD_203882 | JGI IMG/M metagenome (GOLD analysis project Ga0310695, IMG submission 203882) | Bovine rumen microbial communities from Lethbridge, Alberta, Canada - RJG_04 (v2) (version 2) | ecosystem: Host-associated > Mammals > Digestive system > Stomach > Rumen | place: Canada...
CTTGGCCCTATCGTCAATCCGAGTCAGCCAAAGTGCCAGTTGCTCGGTGTGGCGAACCTTGACCAGATGCGTTTGTATAACAGCGTTTATCAGAAACTCGGTTCTGACTATGCCATAGAGAACTCAATTGACGGCTATGACGAGATTTCGCTGACAGGCAATTTCAAGGTGACAGCCAATAACTATGAGAGGATATTCTCGCCACACGATGTGAAGATGCCGCTTGTGAAGCCAGCTGAGATCTATGGCGGTTCGACGAAGGAAGAGGCGATGAAGATATTCGATTCTGTTCTTGAGAACACGGCAACGGAGTCGCAGAAGAATGTGGTTATCGTGAATGCCGCCTTTGCCATCCAGACGCTTGAGGCAGGTAATATGCCGATAGAGGAGTGCATTGCCAAGGCAAGGGAGAGCATCGAGAGCGGTAAGGCATTGGCAACGCTGAAGAAGTTTGTGGAGGTGAATAGATAAAAGTGTAAAGTAGAAAGTGTAAAGAGTAATGTAGAAAGTGTAAAGAGTAATGTAGAATGTGTAAAGAGTTTATTGATTGCCTCGGATGGAGAAAATACTATCTACATTATTCTCTACTCTTTAAACTTTAATCTAAAGAAATGTCAGACATTTTAGACGAGATAATCGCTAACAAGCGAGTAGAGGTAGAGCAGTTCAAGAAGGAACTGTCGTTCCGTGACCTTGTGGCAAAGGTGGAGAAGGTGATGGATGAGGGCGCGGAAGTGCCTTCGATGCGTGGCGCGTTGATGGCGTCGGATTCGGGCATCATCTCCGAGTTCAAGCGCAAGTCGCCTTCCAAGGGATGGATAAAGGAAGAGGGTAGGGCAGATGTCATTCCACTCTCATATCAGCAGAACGGGGCTTCGGCTTTGAGTATTCTTACTGATACGAAATACTTCGGCGGTTGTGATGATTTCATAAGGATAGCGCGCCAGTCGGGAGTTACTATACCAATTCTATATAAGAACTTCGTGATTGATGAGTATCAGCTTTATCAGGCTCGCCTTTGCGGGGCATCAGCCGTGCTGCTCATTGCTGCCGACCTGAAGAAAGCGGAGTGCCGTGACCTTCTCGAAAAGGCGCACGACCTTCAGCTTGAGGTGCTGCTCGAGATGCATAGCGAGGAGGAACTGGAGTATGTGGAGCTTGAGCCGGATATGTGCGGAATAAACAACCGTAACCTCGGTACGTTTATCACTAAGGTGGGGAATTCCTTCCGCTTGGCAGAGCTTCTTCCTAAGGATGCGTGCAAGGTAAGCGAGAGCGGGATTTCCGAACCAAATACGGTTCGGGAGTTGCGTGAGGCTGGCTTCAGGGGCTTCCTCATCGGTGAGAACTTCATGAAGACGGAAGATCCGGGGAAGGCGTTGAGGGAGTTTATAAGGCTCAGCCTAACCAAGCCTTCCCAAAGGGAAGGATGTTAGATAGTATTATTTTGAACAAGTATTAGTAACATACCCTCATAGCGAATAAAGGTAATATTTTCCTCGCCCCTTGGGGAGAGGATGCCGTAGGGCAGGTGAGGGGCTGTGTGTCTTTTTCTTTATGTTAATAAAAGTTTGCGGAATGCGTGACCCTCAGAATATTGCGGAGGTGTCAAAGCTTGGAATAGATATGATGGGCTTCATCTTCTGGCCGAAGAGCCCGAGGTATGTGTCACAGATTTCATCGCGTGCAGGTATCATTCCTGACCGCGTGAATACGGAGATGCTCGATGGCAAGCAGTCGGATGTGAAATATGTGGGCGTGTTCGTAGATGATATGCCGCAGAACATCGTGACGCGCGTGTATAACTTCAAACTCGACTATGTGCAGCTGCATGGTGATGAGTCGCCTGTGATGATTGATAACCTCAAGGCGACGCTCATTCCTGACATTGCGCCAGACATCAAGATTATCAAGGCGCTGAGCATACGAGAGGCCGATGATGTGAAGCGATGGCGTGAGTACGAGGGACATGCAGACATGCTGCTTTTCGACACGAAATGCAAGTGCGTGGGAGGCAGCGGAGAGCAGTTCGACTGGTCGGTACTCGAGGGGTATGACGGTAATATTCCGTTCCTGCTCTCTGGAGGAATCGGACCAGATGACGTGGAGCGCGTAAAGGCTTTCAAGCACCCTATGTGCGTTGGCATAGACCTCAACTCGAAGTTTGAGACGGAGCCAGGACTGAAGGATGTGGAGAAGGTGAGAGCGTTCATCAGCCTAACCAAGCCTTCCCAAAGGGAAGGATGTTAGATAGTAAAAATAGTACATTGTACATTGTTAAATGGTAAATACAAGAGATGAATAAGATAAATCAATTATTTGCTTCGGCAAAAGACCGTAAGCTCCTTTCCCTCTATTTCTGTGCAGGATGCCCTACACTTGAGGGGACAGGGGATGTGATAAAGTCAATGGAGCGTCACGGCATAGATATGATAGAGGTGGGAATACCTTTCAGCGACCCTATGGCTGACGGTCCTGTTATTCAGGATGCTGCTACGAAGGCATTGCGCAACGGAATGTCGCTGCGTCTTCTCTTCTCACAGTTGAAGGCTATCAAGGATGAGGTGAAGATTCCGCTCGTGCTCATGGGCTACCTTAACGTGGTGTTGCAGTATGGCATTGAGGAGTTCTGCAAGAGCTGTGTGGAGTGTGGCGTTAGCGGAGCTATCATTCCAGACCTTCCTTTCAAGGACTATATGGAGCAGGTGAAGCCAGTAGCAGACAAATATGATATCCGCATCATCATGCTTATCACTCCTGAGACATCAGAGGAGCGCATCCGCTTCATCGACGAGCATACCGACGGATTCGTGTATATGGTATCATCAGCAAGCACCACGGGTGCGCAGAAGTCATTCGACGAGGCGAAGCAGGAGTATTTCCAGCGCATCAACGCCATGAACCTCCGCAACCCTCGCATGATAGGCTTCGGCATAAGCAACAAGCAGACGCTTGAATCGTCACAGGCAAATGCCGCAGGAGCAATCATCGGAAGTAAGTTCGTGCAGCTTCTTGAGCAGGCAAACGGAGATGCTGACAAGGCATTGGATGAGTTGTTTGAGGCACTTTCCAAATAAACTAGAATAGCTAGAAATACTAGTATGACTAGTCTCATTAGAAAAAACTAGAAAAGAAAATGAGCAAATACACAGTAAACGATCTGGGATTCTACGGCAACTATGGTGGTGCCTATATCCCTGAGATATTATACAAGACGGTGGAGGACCTGAAGAATGCGTACCTCCCTATCATCGAGAGCGAGGAGTTCAAGAAGGAATATCATGCCCTTCTGCGTGACTATGTTGGTCGCCCTTCACCTCTCTATTTCGCAAAGCGCATGAGCGAGAAGTACGGATGTCAGCTCTATCTGAAGCGCGAGGACTTGAACCACACGGGAGCGCATAAGATAAACAACGCGCTCGGTCAGATTCTCGTGGCAAAGAAGATGGGCAAGACACGTATCATAGCTGAGACAGGCGCAGGACAGCATGGTGTGGCTACTGCTACTGCATGTGCCCTTATGGATATGCCTTGCACGGTTTATATGGGTGCTCTTGATGTGGAGCGACAGCATGTGAACGTGGAGCGTATGAAGATGCTCGGTGCTACCGTTGTGCCTGTTCAGAGCGGTAACAAGACCTTGAAGGACGGAACAAACGAGGCTATCCGCGACTGGTGCTGCCATCCTGCCGATACCTTCTATATCATCGGTTCAACCGTAGGTCCACACCCATATCCAGAGATGGTGGCAAAGCTCCAGAGCGTTATCTCTGAGGAGATAAAATGGCAGTTGGAGGAGAAGATAGGTCGCAACTATCCTGACTATCTCATGGCTTGCGTGGGAGGCGGTTCAAATGCAGCCGGCACTATCTACCACTACCTCGATGACGAGCGCGTGAAGATTATCCTTGGTGAGGCAGGCGGTCTCGGAGTAGATACCGACAAGACGGCTGCAAGTATGCAGGTGGGCACTATCGGAATTCTCCACGGTTCAAAGATTCGTCTTATGCAGACAGAGGACGGACAGATTATAGAGCCTTACTCAATCTCTGCCGGTCTTGACTATCCAGGCACAGGCCCTATGCATTGTAACCTCTATGAGACAGGTCGTGCTCAGGTTCTTCCTGCCAATGACGATGAGGCGCTTCGTGCTGCCTTCGAGCTTACCCGTATGGAGGGTATCATCCCTGCTCTTGAGTCAGCCCATGCCCTCGCCCTTCTTCCAAAGGTGGCAGGTCAGTTCAAGAAGGACGATGTGGTTGTCCTCACCGTATCAGGTAGAGGAGACAAGGATCTGGATACGTATCTGAAAGCGAAGATATAACAAGCGGCCCCTCACCCGTCACTATGTGACACCCTCTCCCCAAGGGGCGATGGGAAAGTTACAATAGAGCGTTTATGTGAGGAGCATGTGATTAGAAATACTAATATTCCCCTCGCCCCTTGGGGAGAGGATGCCCGTAGGGCAGGTGAGGGGCCAATCTTTTTTAATTATGTACAAATACAAAACAGCTTCAAAGAAGATACTCGGCGATTTGAATACCCCGGTATCTGCATATATGAAAATTCGTGACGACTACCCAATGTCGGCTCTCATGGAGTGTTCTGACTATCACGGTGGCGAGAACTCACGTTCGTTCATCGGTGTTCATCCTATCGGTAGTGTCTCTATCGAGCATGGCATGGGCGTGTGTAAATATCCCGACGGCACACAGACACAGCACGAGATAACCAAGGAGTACGGCTCAGCCCAGCTCATCAACGAGTTCCTCTCTTCCTTCCAGGTTGAGGGCGAGAATAGCGAGAACTGCGGACTCTTCGGCTATACCTCTTTCAATGCCGTGCGCTATTTCGAGAATATAAACGTGAAGGATGAGACACAGCCTCAGAATGATGCCCCAGACCTTCTGTATATCCTCTATAAGGATGTGGTGGTGTTCGACCATTTCCGTAATGAGATGATCATTATTGAGCTGCTTAGCGAGGGTGAGCCAGACGATCTCGATGTTCTTGAGAAGGATATCAATAACCGTCAGATCCGTCCTTACGACTTCCACCCGGTAGGCGACTATACATCTACCCTTACCGATGAGGAGCATAAGGCAAATATCCGTCAGGGCATTAAGCATTGCCTTCGTGGTGATGTATTCCAGATTGTGCTCTCCCGCCGTTTCAAGCAGAAGTATGAGGGTGATGATTTCAAGCTCTATCGCGCTCTTCGCAGCATCAACCCTTCACCATACCTCTTCTACTTCGATTTCGGAGGCTTCCGCATCTTCGGTTCTTCTCCAGAGACACATTGTCGCATAGAGAAGAAAGGCGATTCATATCATGCCTATATCGACCCTATTGCCGGCACAACAAAGCGTACAGGCAATACGGAGCAGGATCGTCAGAATGCAGAGTATCTGCGTACCGACCCTAAGGAGAATGCGGAGCACGTCATGCTTGTTGACCTTGCTCGCAATGACCTTTCACGCAACTGTCACGGCGTGAAGGTGGATTTCTACAAGGATATGCAGTTCTATTCACACGTGATACATCTTGTTAGTCGTGTGAGTGGCACTCTCGACAAGAATGCCGACCCGATAAAGGCATTTATTGATACCTTCCCAGCAGGAACTCTCTCTGGTGCTCCAAAGGTTCGTGCCATGCAGATTATCTCAGAGCTTGAGCCTCACAATCGTGGTGCATACGGCGGCTGTATCGGTTTCATAGGCTTCGATCGCTCTCTTAATCAGGCTATTACTATTCGCACCTTCGTTAGCCGTAACGGTGAACTCTGGTTCCAGGCAGGAGGCGGCATCGTGGCAAAGAGCGATGAGGAGTATGAGCTTCAGGAAGTTAACAACAAGCTTGGCGCTTTGCGTAAGGCGATAATGATGGCGGAGGATATGTAATATGAAAATAGTAATCATAGACAACTACGACTCGTTCACATATAACCTTGCGCACCTCATAAAGGAACTTGGTGCCGAGGTGACAGTATATCGTAACGACCAGCCAGAAGTGCAGTCTCTTATCGACAGTGCCAATAACATTGAGTTTGACAAGATTGTGCTTTCTCCTGGTCCTGGCATACCATCGGAGGCAGGATTGCTTCTCGATGTAATCCGTACCTTTGCCGGCAAGAAGCCTATGTTGGGTGTATGTCTTGGTCATCAGGCTATCGGTGAGGTGTTTGGTGCAAAGCTCACCAATCTTTCTAACGTGTTCCACGGTGTTGCAACGATTGGCACACAGTTCGGTAATGATCCAATCTTTGCCGGTCTCCCAATGAATATTGTGATAGGCCGTTATCACTCATGGGTAGTAAGCAGGGAGAACTTCCCTGAATGCCTCGAGATAACAGCAGAGAGCGAGGGAGGTCAGATTATGGCACTTCGCCATAAGGAATATGACATTCACGGTATACAGTTCCATCCAGAGAGTGTACTTACTCCAGATGGAAAGAAGATGATAAACAACTGGCTGAAGTCGTAGCCTAATTGAAAAAGGTAAATTGAGAATAGAAGAAAAAACGGATGTGTCTGGGTTATCTGACGCATCCGTTTCTTTTTTATCGATTTAGCAGTTGATAATCTGGCCATCGTAGGCGAACTCGAATCCTTCTGGAAGTCGGCTGTTAGCAATATCGTGAGTGCCTATGTCGTGTGTGAGGTGTATTAGATATGTACGTTTTGCACCTATCCGTCGGCTTACGGCTATGGCATCATCTACAAGCTGATGGCTGTGGTGCGGCTTTTCAAAACGGAGGGCGTTGATGACGAGCGTGTCGATATCGTGCAAGTATTCGTACTCGCTATCGTCGATACTCTTCATATCGGTTATGTAGGCGAGGCTTTTGGTCTTTTCTCTGAAAATAAACCCTAATATCGGCATCTTGCCATGCATAACTTGGATAGGTGTTATTTCGAGAGTATCAGTTGCTGGGGGCACTAAAATGGTGCGCCCTTCTTTGTTTATGACACCTGCGAGATTTGAGCCACTTGGAGGGAAGTTGGCTATGACTTCTTTGTCTCTTCTCACGGTGAATGACTCATGTGGGTTTATGGCGTGAAGGTTCAGGTGTGGCACACCTGGGTATAGGTTCTCCTTGAAACAGTAGGGCATAGTCTGGTGCAGGGCTTTCACAACGTCGTCCTGACAATAGATGTCCACGTCACCGAACATACAATAAGGACGGAGGTCGTCAATACCAGCCACATGATCGAAATGAATATGGCTGATTACTACGGCATCAATCTTGGTGAATGGGAAGCGGGTGGTCTGCTGTCGGAAATCTGGACCACAGTCAATAAGCACACGGATACCTCCGTCAGTCTCGAGAAAGGCAGACTGGCGCAGACGCTTGTCGCGAGCTTCCGTGCTGCGACATACCTCACATTGGCATCCTATTGCCGGTACGCCGATTGAGGTTCCTGTTCCGAGGAAAGTTAGTTTCACTCTTAACTTTTCAATTAATTAGAACTCGCTTGTGAAGTGGAACTTGATATGCTCGAAGTCCTGCTGTGCCATTGATAGCACGTAGCCAGAGTCGGCGAGGAAGACGTCACGACCGTCCTTGTCCTTTGCCATATACTGATACTTACGCTTCTTGAATGCCTCAAGTTCCTGTGCATCGTCGCTCTCTATCCAGCAAGCCTTGTGAAGATGAACAGGCTCCCAACGGCACTTTGCGTTGTACTCATTCTCAAGGCGGTACTGGATAACCTCAAACTGAAGTTGACCTACGGTTCCTACTATCTTACGACCGTTAAACTGATTGACGAACAACTGGGCAACACCTTCGTTCATCAGCTGTTCAAGTCCCTTCTGGAACTGCTTTGACTTCATAGGGTCATCATTCTCAATATACTTGAAAAGCTCAGGAGAGAATGAAGGAAGACCGCGGAAATGAATCTTCTCGCCTTCGGTAAGAGTATCGCCGATCTTGAAGATTCCATTGTCTGGAAGTCCAACGATGTCACCAGCCCAAGCCTCGTCGATGGTTGACTTTCGCTGTGCCATGAACTGTGTAGGAGATGAGAAACGCACGGTCTTGCCAAGTCCTACATGGAGGTAAGGCGCATTTCTTACGAACTTTCCAGAGCATACCTTGCAGAATGCGATACAAGAACGGTGGTTAGGGTCAATGTTGGCTGTAATCTTGAAGATGAAACCTGTGAACTTCTCTTCATCAGGACTAACCATACGCTCCTCTGCCTTTGTTGGCTTTGGTGATGGAGCAATCTTTACGAAGCAGTCGAGAAGTTCCTGAACGCCGAAGTTATTGAGCGCAGAACCGAAGAATACTGGCGCTACCTCTGCAGAGCGATATGTCTCAACATCAAACTCTGGGTAAACGCCATCAACAAGTTCGAGGTCTTCGCGAAGCTTTGCTGCGTCCTGTTCGCCAACGGTCTGGTCGAGTTCGTCAGAATTGATATCAACAGCCACCTTCTCCGTTACTCGCTGCTTGTCAGGAGTGAAGAGGTTGAGCTGATTCTCATATATGTTATATACACCTTTGAACTTAGCTCCCTGATTTATAGGCCAAGAGAGAGGACGAACCTTGATCTGAAGTTCTTCCTCAAGTTCGTCGAGGAGGTCGAAAGGATCACGGCCTTCACGGTCCATCTTATTGATGAAAATGATAACAGGAGTATTGCGCATACGGCAGACCTCCATGAGCTTACGTGTCTGAGCCTCCACGCCCTTTGCGCCATCAACTACGATAATGGCAGAGTCAACGGCTGTGAGTGTGCGGTATGTATCTTCGGCAAAGTCCTGGTGACCAGGGGTGTCGAGAATGTTTACCTTGTAAGGGAGGGCATCTTCTGTTCTTTCTGCCTCTGGAAGATAGTCAAACTCCATTACGGATGTTGATACTGAGATACCACGTTGTTTCTCAATATCCATCCAGTCACTTGTCGCAGTCTTACGGATCTTATTATTCTTAACAGCTCCGGCTACTTGAATCTGTCCGCCGAAAAGCAAAAACTTTTCGGTAAGTGTTGTCTTACCCGCATCCGGGTGTGAGATAATCGCAAAGGTGCGTCTTCTTTCTATTTCTTTGTTCATAAATAAATCGGCATCGGCCCCTCACCTGTCCTTTGGACATCCTCTGACACATACTCGGAGATACTCAATCTCCGACTTCCCCAAGGGGCGAGGAGGAAGTTTCATTTTTGGGCTGTTGGGGGCGCGATAGGGATTTTATATTGTTCTTAACTTTTTTGTGATTAGAAATACTAATTTCTCCCTCGCCCATAGGGGAGAGGGTGCCCGTAGGACGGGTGAAGGGCTCTTAGTCCCAGAACTTCGGATCTTCCTTTTCCTTGAAGTAATAATCGTTGAGCATACCGATGAAGGTGGTTATTTCCTTTACGGCATTTGTTGTATTCTGGGTTATCTCCTTATTCTGAAGGCGAAGGAGCATAGTGCCATAGAGGGCGTTGAAACAGGTCTCAATTTCTCCTGCAGCCTCTCCGTTAGAGTTCTTCTGGCGAAGCTCCACGATGAATGGAAGAACCTTGTAATACTCCGTACTGTAGAATGGGAACTTAGGACTGTCAAGCAACTGGGCATGCAGTTCTGATAGCTGTTGCAGCACAATCTTGTTTATCTGAATATGTCCTTTCTCTCGGCATCCCTCCTGATTAATCATGCGGATAAGGTTGCCGTACCAATCCACCATCTCCTCCTTCTGCTCTTCGGTGCACTCGAAGCGTGAAATGTATTCTTTCTTTATTTGCTGGAGATTACATCCGTAGGCACGTATAATATCCTCTACCTGCCACATATAAAGCAGGTATTCGGCAATATTTTCTTTTCTGAGTTTCTGGGCTATGAGCATCGTTGCTTAATAAAAAGTATATAGATTGAATACCGTTCCTATGAACATTATAGCGGAGAGCACCATTACTATGCTACCTATCAGTCGGTTGATATAAATGATACTTTTATTGCTGAATTTCTCCCTTACCTTGTCAATAAGCCACGTCAGTCCCCACCACCATAGTAACGCGCCTCCGAAGATGCTGGCATAGCCAAGCGACATCTCAAGTGGGTGATCGGGTACTACAAAAGCAGCCTGTGCATAGCAAGCCATGAAAAGGAAGATAATGAGCGGATTTGAAACTGTGACGATAAAAGCCGTAACTCCGTTGTGGACGAGTGTTCCTTTCTTTCCGCTTACATGGATATTCTTCATAGGATTGCTGCGGAAGCAATAGATACCGAAGATAAAGAGCAGTATGCTGCCGAATATCTGCAGATAGAATTTGTTCTGGTGGTCGGTGATGAGATCCATTACGAAACTCATACCGAAGCCTGTTAGCAAGGCATATATTATATCGCTGATAGCGGCACCTACACCTGTTATGAAACCGTATTTGCGTCCTTTGTTCAATGTTCGCTGAACGCATAGTACGCCCACAGGTCCCATAGGGGCTGAAACTACTACACCGATGAAAATACCCTTCAGCAATAGCTCAAGGAAATTTATTTGATCAAATGGGAAAGGCAATTTATCTTGAATTTAAATTACTATCATACACCCTTTAAGGGTGATTGGGCCGTCAAGAGGCCGACTTTTTTAATTTGCGAATGCAAAATTACTAATTTTTCCCGAATTGCATACATTTCTTGTCAAAATAATGCCAAAAACTTTGTAGTATTCATGTTTTTTCTTAATTTTGTACGGAATTTTTGTAAATAAATAGTAAAAATATGAACCAGACAAAACCATATACCATTGGCCTTGACCTTGGTGGAACTAACTCGGAATTTGGAATCGTTGACCATGAAGGTAACATCATCGCTTCTTCTACAATGAAGACTGGTGGCTATGCTACCGCAGATGACTATGTAGATGCTGCCGTCAAGTGCCTTATGCCTATTGTTGAGCAGGTTGGAGGTCTTGATAAAATAGAATACATGGGTGCAGGAGCCCCTAATGGCAACTACCTCAACGGTTGTATAGAGTTCGCTCCAAACCTTCCTTGGGCTCACGATTCAAAGGTGCCATTGGCAAAGATGTTCTCCGACCGCCTTGGTGGTCTGCCTGTTCACCTTACCAACGATGCCAATGCTGCTGCCCGTGGTGAAATGACCTATGGTGTGGCTCGTGGCATGAAGAATTTCATCGTCATCACTCTCGGTACAGGCGTTGGCTCTGGTATCGTCATAAATGGTGAGATGGTTTATGGTTGTGACGGTATGGCCGGAGAACTCGGGCATTTCATAGTTCGTAGGGAGAACGGCCGCCAATGTGGTTGTGGTCGTAAGGGATGCCTTGAAACCTATTGTTCCGCAACGGGTGTGGCCCGTACCGCAAAGGAGATAGTCTCTTCTACCAATCGTCCTACGCTTCTTCGCAACATAGCCCTTGACAAGATAACCTCTCTCGATGTCAGCATAGCAGCAGGTAAGGGCGATGAGGTGGCAAAAGAGATATATGAGTTTACTGGCAAGTTGCTTGGTGAGGCTTGTGCAGATTTTGCAACATTCTGTTCTCCAGAGGCTTTCATCTTCTTTGGAGGTATGACGAAGGCTGGTGATCTGCTCTTTGATCCTATCAAAAAAGCATACGAAGAGAATGTAATGCCTGTATTCAAGGGTAAGGCTAAGTTCCTTGTTTCAGGTCTCAATGGTGCAGGCGCTGCCGTCTTGGGAGCTGCTGCTGTGAAGTAATGGACAAACTAATCAATACTTTTGGCATTGATGCCAGATGCACAAGACTTCTTGAGTTCTCCTCAGTTGATGAACTCAGGAATCATTGGCAGGAAATAGCTGAGGCTCGCCGACAGGGCAAGCTCCTTATCATAGGCAGGGGAAGTAATCTCTTGCCAATAGATGATTATGACGGTCTTGTAGTTCGCTCACGCATTATGGGACGTAATTGTATTGAGAATGATAGGGTAGTGATATGCTCTGGCGAAACCGTTGACGATATCATAGCGTGGAGTATAGCGCAAGGCCTTTATGGTATGGAGAATCTGAGTCTCATACCGGGAGAGGTGGGTGCTTCTGCCGTTCAAAACATAGGAGCATATGGTGTTGAGGCAAAGGATTTTATCACTAGTCTTCATGCCCTTGACATCGAGACTGGCGAGATAGTGGAGATAACCAACGCAGAATGTGAATATGGCTATCGACAGTCACGTTTCAAAAAAGACTGGAAGAACCGTTTTATCATTACTGATGTTACCTATCAATTAAGCACCACGTTTACTCCTCATCTAGACTATGGAAATATCCGTAAGGTGCTTGAAGAAAAGGGAATATCATGTAATGTGGAGGATGGGCAACTCTCTGCTCAACTTCTTCGCGATACTATCATAGATATTCGTAATGCCAAGCTTCCCGACTATGAGGTGGAAGGCAATGCCGGCTCTTTCTTCATGAATCCTATTGTTTCTAAGGAAAAGTTTGAAGAGTTATTGGCAAAATACCCGAATATGCCATATTATCCAGTTAGTGTTCCGGCTCCCTCCCTTGGGAGGGCTGGGGAAGGGGCTGTCAAGCTCCCTGCCGGCTGGCTTATTGACCAATGTGGTTGGAAGGGAAAAACTCTCGGACGTGCAGGAGTACATGCCAAACAGGCTCTTGTCCTTGTTAATAAAGGAGGAGCGACAGGCGAAGAGGTCGTTGCTCTCTGCCGTCAAGTTCAGAAAGATGTCCTTGACCGTTTCGGTGTGGAAATCCATCCCGAAGTAAACATCGTTTAGAAAGCAAATTTCCTCAAAAAGTATTCAAATTAACAAACTTATACATTTTCTTTCAAATAATTTGTTTGTTTGAGGAAAAATCATTACTTTTGCACCCGATTTTCAAATCAGGTGCATTTTTATGTGCCTTTGCAAACTCTTCAGGGCAGGGTGAAATTCCCGATCGGCGGTAAAGTCCGCAAGCCAAAAGCGAGATTAATATCTTGATTCCTTAATCTCAAAATGGCACGAACCGTTGAAAGTACGGTACCGACAGTATAGTCTGGATGAAAGAAGAAAAGCTTAATATAAATTACAGGGTACAAATTGCCAAGCTTCTTTTTAAGGTTGTATTTCAGCGATAAAAGCTAAACAGGTAATTAGTAATTCGTAATTTGTAATTCTTCTACGAGAAAGCCTTGAATTGTATGCCTAATTATTAATAACAATTTAAAGCTTTCTTAAAAATGAAGAAATCACTTTCAATTGTTGCTTTAGGTATCGCAATTCTACCAGGTCTCTCTTATGCCGACAAGGCGAATGAGGCTGTGCGTACTATTAGCAACGTGTCAGAAACAGAGGCTAACCCTCTCGATCTTGTGGCAGATTCTGCCATCAACCTTCAGGAAGTTACCGTTAGCGCCCATTTCGTTAAGGCTAACGAGACTCCACTCAATCTCTCTACAATTACTCCTGCGGATATTCGTCTGCACCAGACTGCCCCTAACTATCTTGAGATGTTCCAGGGACTTCCAGGTGTATATGCTACCGCTTCTACTGGCTCCTATGGTGATGCAACGCTCAATATGCGTGGTTTCAAACAGGATAATATCTCAATCCTCCTCAACGGTATTCCTATTCAGGGCTTGACATCTGGCTCTATGTACTGGAATAACTGGATGGGCTTGGCTGATGCTACCTATTCCGTTCAGGTGCAGAAAGGCCTTGGCGCATCCATGCTTGCCGACTGTGCTATGGGCGGTATGGTGAATATCGTTACCCGTACTGCTTCTGAGCTTCCTGTTATTGATTTCGGAATGTCAACAACCGAATATGGTACAACGAAGGGCACTTTCGGCTATTCTTCTGGTCTGCTGAAGAATGGTTGGACGGTTGATGTAAACCTCGCCTATGTCAAGGGGGCTGGATACGTGGAGAAAACCAACGTAGAGACTTTCTCATATATGCTCTCTGTCTCTAAGATTCTCAACCAGACCAATACCCTCATCTTCACGGCTCTCGGCTCTCCAGAGAAGCATGACCAGCGTAATACGGAACTTACTGCTGCTGAGGTGGATAAATATGGTCGCGACTATTCCAAGAACTGGGGCTACTACAACGGCAAGCAATACAGCATCGGTCATAACCACTATTTCAAGCCATACTTCACACTTCAGCATCTTATGAATGGGGATCGCTTCTCTATGAAGAACTCTCTCTATCTTGCCATTGCCGATGGTGGAGGTAGTAGCACGTACAACAACTATAAGTCTGGTATTCCTGCTATCATCAATCATCAGACCAACGACGGTCATATCGACTTTGATGCTATCGTGGCAGAGAATAAGTCTGATAGTATTTCAAAGAACGTGATGATTGACTATCTCTCTGGACATAACCAGTTTGGAGCTATTGCCTCTGGTGACTATAAGATTACTGATTCTTGGAAGGCAAGTGCCGGACTTCAGTACCAGTATTACGATACATGGTCAAAGATGGTTATCCTCGATATGCTTGGCGGAGAATCATTTATCGATCCTTCTTCTGGCGCTTCCCTTACTCTCGGTGACTATGTAGGTTCTCGTTATGGCCGTACCACTCACCACATCTCCGGCTATGTTCAGGGATCTTATACCTCCGAAAAGATTAACGCCAATCTCGGTGTCTCTGTTTTCAACGGCAACTATCGCCGTCATAACGATGCCAATGGCCAGAAGTCGGATTGGGCTCATGGTATGGGAGCAAGTTTCAAGGGCGGAATACTCTGGAAGGCTGACGATAACAATGCCCTCTATCTTAATGCCGGCTACAATTCCCGTCTGCCTTACGCTGGTACTTACCTCGCTTCAAGTGATCTTAGCATCACTAAGGATATCACCAACGAGACTAACATCATGGCTGAAATGGGATGGCGCCCTACATGGAACGGCGGTGGCATGGAACTTTCTGCCTATATCGCTTCTTGGCGAAACAAAACCCTTACCGTAAGTGCAGCTAAGCAGGCTAATGCAGCTGCTGAGAAGTATCAGATTAAGGGTCTTAACGCTCTCCATACGGGTATTGAGCTCAACGCTCATCAGCAGCTCACCCCTTGGCTCAAGGCAAGCGTATATGCTATGACTGCTTCCTGGAAATGGAAGAATTCTGGTAATGCCATTACATACGATACATATTCTGGTGAAACTCTCAAGGAGACCTCTATCTCTTGCGACGGACTTCACGTGGGCGATGCCCCACAGACTCAGTTGGGTGCACAGCTTGATGCCAAGCTTCATGGCGGTTTCTATATCCACGCAGGATGGCAGTTCAATGCCCGTATGTATGCTGATTTCGAGCCTTCAAGCCGTACTCCTAACGACAAGGCGGACTCTTACGAGTTTCCTTCATATCATCTTCTTGATGCCACATTCGGTTGGGAAGGCGCTCTTACAAATGATATCCGCATAAATCTCTTTGCAACAGGCCGCAACCTCCTCGACACAAAGTATATCGAGCGCGGTACGGATGGCAAGACTCATGACCTCGACTCGTTCACAGGCTATTGGGGAGCAGCACGCACAATGAGCTTCGGCTTCCGTCTCAGCTTATAAGATGACGAATTTCTATTTGATACAAACACCAATCTTCGATATCCATTTATAGGATTGAAGAGATTGGTGTTTTTCTTTGTTCCAAGTAGTACCTCCCATGTAAGTCCGTAGTAAGTCCCATGTAACTCCCATTTACCTCCCATGATATAGTTCAGGAACGGAGGAGAAATGGATTAGAAGCGAAGGAGAAGCGGACCTGAAATAAGTGAAAAGTGAAGAGTGAAAAGTGAAAAATAAAACCACAGATATTTGGGATCTTAGGGATGTTAATCACGAGCGTAAGCGAGATAATCCCTTTAATCTCTGAAATCTGTGTTCAAGAAAAAAACTTTGCGTTCTCGTAGAGGGCTGTAAGCCCGACACTTAAAAGGGTAGTCCGTAAGGGCTACCACAAACAGCAAATAATTAATGAGCGCCGTAGGTGCGACACTTATAATAGGTATCGCACCTACGGCGCTCAAATTACTCTATATCTATCATATAACAGCCCTTACGGACTGCCCTATTAGATGTCGCACCTTCGGCGCTCGCAGAATCCAAAATTCTTTGCATCTTAGCGCCTTTGCGTTCTAAATATAATCTGTGTTCAAAATAAATTTTTGAGAAAGATTTTGTATAGAGGGTTTCATTCATATGGTTTTATAGGTATAACTGATTGAATATCAGGTAATAAAGAAGGGTGAAACCCTCTATGAAAACAAGTTGTTTTTTCAGAGGGGTTTCACCCTGTGTAAGTTAGTGATAATCAACACGTAAAAGCCCCAAAATCGCGAAGGTGAAACCCTCTTATCTAAAAACTTTTGATTTTTTTACTTTTACCACTATACTAACGTTTTTTCTGCCGTACAATATTTGGTGTAATACTCTTGGTAAGTAAAAAATAAAAAGTTTTTGAGGGCGAGTATTATACCTTTGTTAGATTGAGTACATATTTTGACTGATTATCAATACGTTAAGCGTGGTGTGATACCCTTGAAAGTATTACACCAATTTGAGGGATTTGGTGTAATAGTGGTGTAATACTTTCGGGGGTATTACACCAAGGATAAAGCCTTATTAATCAAATCTTTAATATGCTTAAAACCGCAAAGGTGTAATACTATGTGTTGAAAACTTTTTTTTTTTCAATCCGAGGGTATTACACCAACTCAAAAAGAGTAGCAAAAGAAACACTCTTGACAGTACATTTTTTCGAGAGAGTTTTGCGAAGAGGGTTACATTCTTTCCTATTTATAAGCGTTACGCACAGGAAAATCAAGCAAGAGTAAATTTTTTAAGATTATAATTCAAGGAGTTTTGATTTCTGAGTTAAAAACTCTTCTTCTGTCAAAATACCATCAGCTTTTAACTTTGCAAGTTTAGCCAATTCGTCAGCAACACTACTTGTAGAAGCGGTTGTTATAGGCTGTGCAATAGGTGCGCTCGCCTGTTTTGATTTATCAATAATTATTGACAATATGTCTTTTGCCTGATTAGCATTTTTCGCATAAGTTTCATACAAATCGCTATCAGCCTTAAGAGCACGGTCACTATCCTTAAAATGAAGTATGCATGTTGTTTCACTTGTATTGCGGAGAAGAATCTTAATATCCATATTCTTAATCTCCTTGTTTTGTTTGCTCCCCCCAGAGAGGCCACCTACAACAGCACCAGCACCACCCATTAATACGCCACCAACAATAGCACCACCAATTGTTCTTCCTGCAGACTTTGTATATAGCTGATTACCGTTTTCTTCATAGGAAACCTCTATTATGTCTGAATAATTGATTATTTCACGAGTTCCAGGACCAACAAGGACAAGAACCTTGAAGAAATCATCCATAATAAAAAGATAGTTGCCTACACATTTTGTATTGATAGTTGACTTTTTACCTGTCTTCTTTGGCAAGCTACTAGCATTTATATAGTTAAAAATGTCCTTAACTTTTCCTGATTCTGAGATTGCCATTAAACCATGACATTCATCAATAAGAATATTGTATAGTTTTTTGGTTGCATATGCTGTCGCAGGATTATGACTTGTTTGGAGTGTTCTGAATCTTGGCAGAATAGTATTATTTACAGCAACATCTTTATTATTATCATTCTCTGCAAGAGACGTCACTTGATAAATAATGTCGAAATCATCATAAGTACCAGACAACAACTTCCGCCTTGTTGGGTCATAAATATAAAATGCCGGACTAGTATATGTTGCAAGATTCTTACCTGGATATTCGAAATCATCCACATATTCTTTCTTGATACCTTCTGTCATGACCCTCATAATCATAACTTTTTTCTTTGATGCATCGAAATAGAGCTTGCATCTGTCATCACCGATAAATACACTTCGGTCGAAATCAGTAGATTTTTGTTCATCTTCCCTAATCATTTGATTTCTTTTCTTCTTGTTATTACTTTGTATTGTGTTGAATATCATTGAAACTACAGCCACAATTCCCAACATAACAAGGAGAAGAACAATGTATATTCCTATTACCTCACCATCGAACGAACCTCCAGCAAGTAATGCAAAAAGCACTAAGGCTAAAAATGAAAGAAAAAATTTTATTTTCATAGTTTTATTTATTTGATGATTTTAATTAATATGTACAACAATATAGCAAACAAATAACAAGCTACATCAATCCAGTCGAAAACTCCAGGAACTACCCCAAAATATTGCAGGAATTCCGACAAGAGTGCAAAGAAAGGAAGAGAGTATATAAAGATATAGGAGCTCATTAATCTTGAGCCATTCCAGATAGTATCAACAAGAAACATATAAGCAAATAGCCATAATCCATCAGGCAGGCTATTTTTTATCCATCCATATATTCCATCTGAGTTGAAAAAACTTCTGAATGTTTCAATGTATTGACTAACTCCTATATGATTGAACCAATCAAACATCAGAAGTGTTTTTTCACGAAAACCTATATATATAAGACCACCTATACTGAGTATCAACAAGGATAAAATAGCCTTTTCTATCCTTGTTTTAAGAGAATACTCCCTGAAAAATCTTGATTTTATTATAGTTATATCCATGGTGTTATGATATTATTAAATAATATGCTGCTTGCTATTTCAACATGCACTTTGTCATCCCTATTCCTCTGTATTATTTATACGATAGTTCGACGAATTAAAAACTTTGTTGTTTTGTACAACAAAATGCTGTTTACAAAACAAAAATATTCGCAAAGTTCATCAAACCAAAACAAGTTTCCCATGTTTTTTTCAGATATAAATTCGGGAAAACCAAGCATCAGAGATGCGTCCACAGGGGAATAATAATAGAGTTCAGGCAAAATACATTAATATTAATTTTATTATTGGATAAATATTGCTTAGATTGGTATTTTTTGTCGATTAAAAGCATTTTGCTACTACACCTTTAATTTCATCGGATTCATATAAAAAGGGCGCAGACCTTCCGAAATCCTCGTCCTATCCCTTAGGTCACGGCCAAGCAACCTTCACAACTGACAAGTTTACGGAAAAGCCCATGCCCTAAACGGACACGGAACTTTTCGCTTGCTTGTTCCCGTTGTTTTGAATTTTGCGGATTCGAGTCTTGGATAACAGGAGCTAAAAACTCTGTGTGTATTTTATGTCGAGAGAATCGGTAGTAGCTTACCCAAAGTTAATAGAATAAGTGTATGACTATATTGCTGATATCAATATCTAATACTGATTCCGCACAAGGGGAATGTTTAACTGTCTGTTTCTTGTTATTTATGTTAAAGTGGTTATACATGTGAAAACTATCTGCGTGCAAAAATAATCATAAATTCTGATTTCTCCAAATATTTGCACGAAAAATAGCGACCTATATGGTTGAATTTTTCATTCAGAAAAAGAGTTTTGAAAAAACTCGTCACTCGTCACCCGTAACGCTGTAAGTTGTTGTAGCATTGAGGCTTGCAGCGCTAATTCAACCTATACCACTCGTCACCCGACTCATCACCCGAAACCGTGTATCTTGTTGATAATATGAATGTTATATGCGTGATTCACCCTCTCACCACTCGTCACCCATTTTTAGAGTGACGAGTGAATTGACTCTGCAAGTTGTTCAATATCAGAAGGATATGCCGTGTGAGGGTGATGAGTGGGTGACGAGTGAGATAAAATGAATCACCGCTGCAATCTTCTGATGCACAATTTGTTACAACGCTATGGGTGATGAGTTGCAGAGTGGTGTCAAAATTCTGTTTTTTCTTTCTGTAAAGGTGAGCAACTAAACGGTTCGTTATGCCCTCGTTCTTCCTTCACTTCTGATTCGCTCTAAGTCCGTTGTAATACCGTTCCAAAGCCGTTGCAAGTCCGTTCCATAGAATAGGCGGAAAATGGGAGTTGCATCGAGTTTGGTAGGGAGTTGCATAGGACTTGCTTTGGAGTCGCCTTTACGTTATTTTTATAGAATTATGTTAAAACTGATGTTTCTTCTATGCAGATTGCTAAAAAAGTTGTATCTTTGTCTGCGAAAATCTATAAACTATATAGTTATGGCAACAACGACATCCATTCCAAAACAGTCACAGATGATTATCACATTGGAAGATAATGCTTTGGTGGCAGACATAAAAAAGGCTTTGAAAATGATACGTGGCATAGCATCTGTACGTGTAGCCAATATTAGCGATGATAAAAGCATCACTCCTACTATGCTTCGTTCTATTAACAAGGCTCGCAAGGAATATAAAAATGGTGAGACTATATCATGTAGTACACCAGAGGATATGCAACGTTATTTTGATAGCCTATGACCTACAAGGTTGAATTTTCCAAGGAGGCAGACAAAACACTATGTAAGTGGAAAAAGTCAAATCCGAACCTCTTCAAGAAAGCTACAAAGATTCTGCTTGATATTATGCAACATCCTCGTACTGGTCTTGGGCATCCAGAGGCTTTGGTTGGTGGTAATGATGTGACTTATTCACGTCGTATCACAGCTGATGACCGTATTATATATGATATATATGATGACCGCGTGACTGTACTGATAATCCAAGCCGAACAACATTATAATGACAAGTAATGACCTTATGCTTGTTGTGAATGAATAAATTGATTGTGTTTATTTTTATAATAAATTCAATCGGGATATAATATGTCAATTTATGAGATAAACCATGAAAAATCGGCTGCAAATATAGAAATATCGTTGAAAAATATAGAAATAACGAACATTTATTGCATTTTTTCTTGAAAATTGTTGTACGTACACAATTTTATTAGTAACTTTGCACACGGAAATATAAAGTGTGCACTATTTTTAGAGCATAATTACACTTCTTTCCATATAGTTACATTTAAAAGACTAATATATTTTATAAATTCAGATAACAAAAAATGTCTTACAATTTACTTAAAGGCAAGCGCGGAATCATCTTCGGCGCACTTAATGACCAGTCTATCGCTTGGAAGGTTGCTGAGCGTGCAGTAGAAGAGGGCGCACAGATCGTTCTCACTAACACTCCTGTTGCATGTCGTATGGGTACTATCGACGAGCTTGCAAAGAAGACCAATGCGGTAATCATTCCTGCTGACGCAACAAGCGTAGAGGATCTTGAGAATCTCTTCGTAGAGGCTCAGAAGGCTCTCGGCGGCAAGATCGACTTCGTTCTCCATTCATGCGCAATGTCTATGAATATGCGTAAGAAGCGTACATACGATGATCTCGACTATGACTTCCTCGACAAGACTCTCGACATCTCTGCTATCTCTTTCCACAAGATGATTCAGGTTGCAAAGAAGCTTGACGCTATTGCAGAATACGGTTCTATCCTTGCTCTCACATACGTTGCTTCACATCGTACATTCTTCGGTTACAACGATATGGCTGATGCAAAGGCTCTCCTTGAGTCTATCGCACGTTCTTTCGGTTATATCTATGGTCGTGAGAAGGGTGTTCGTGTAAATACAATCTCCCAGTCTCCTACATTGACAACTGCAGGTGGCGGTATCAAGGGCTTCGACGGTATGCTTGATTATGCTGACCGTATGTCTCCTCTTGGCAACGCAAGTGCTGACGAGTGTGCCGACTATTGCGTGGTTATGTTCTCTGACCTCACCCGTAAGGTTACTATGCAGACTCTCTTCCATGATGGTGGTTTCTCAAATATGGGTATGTCTCTCCGCGGTATGACTCAGTATAACAAGAGCTTCATCCCAGAGAATACAGATCAGGAGACGGGAAAGATTATATATGGATAAAAGCCTAACCTGCGGCCCCTCACCCGTCACTACGTGACACCCTCTCCCCAAGGGGCGAGGGGGAAGTTACTACTTCTAATCAATGGGGGGGCGTTGATAAAAATATAAATGCCGCTTATGGTTCCTTAATGGATTTCCATAAGCGGCATTTGGGTTTATATCTTTTTAGCGATAAAAATGTAACTTTTCCTCGCCCCTTGGGGAGAGGGTGCCCGAAGGGCGGGTGAGGGGCCGAGGGCTATTTAATCGCCATACACTCCGTCTCTATCAGCCAGCCTGGGCGGCAGACAGGGGCAAGGACGATGACGTAAGGCTTGTTAGGGAATCGCTCTGCGAACATCTTGCTAACAATATCATAGTCGGCCACATCACGAAGATAGACAGACATCTCGCTCACGTTATCCCAAGTACATTCTGCCTCGGCAAGAAGAACCTGGATATTCTCGAGCATACGCTCTGTCTGACGAACAATATCGCCGGTATGAACAACCATACCCTTGTTGTCGATACTTGCCGTACCGCTTATAAACACGTGACGTCTATCCTCATAGTCAACGTATGTGCCACGCTCGAAGCTAACGCCATAGTCGCTTGTGCGGTTAAGGTGGGTTGGGGCATAGAGATACTTTATCTGATCCTTGGTTATACCATCAACAGCATAGTTGTCAAGCTGTACAAGGACATTAGGATCAGCCTGACGGCCGCCTATGCCTGTAGAGGCTATGAAATGAGTTTGGTTTGTCAAGCCTTGATGGAAGAACACATGATTACGGGCACGAACCACACCACCATAGTTAAGGTCCACGTTAGCCACGAAGAACCAAGTGCGGATGCAGTTCTTTTCGAGAGTACAGCCTTCCTTTTCCAGTTGGGCGATATATTCTTCGAGAAGGTGATGAGTCTGGTACTCGCTACTTGCTGCCATGTTATAGGCGCTACCATTCCATAGGTGGCGGTATTTGCCTTGCTTAACCTCATAGAGACCGCTTTCAGAGACACGAGTCTCCACACCGGTCATCATATATACCCAGATGGCAATCTTTGTGCCGTCGAGAGGTGGCTGTTCAATTACAGATACAGCACATTCCTTTGTTTCGCGCTCCAAAACCATTTCTGCTTGGTTGGCAGAATCGCTAAGGTAGTAACGCTTGAAAACGGCTACATATCCTTTGAGAAGATCCTCGCGCAAAGAGGCATAGGCATCAAGAACGGCATCAAGCTGCTCCTTGTATGTCATACCGATGTTATCCGCATGGATCATCGCATGAGCCTCGCGCACCTCAGAGCCATTATCGAATACATACACCTCGGCACGCGCCTTATTTAGTTTTATTGTCTGTTGATTATATGACATTTTTTTGTTTTTATTGCATAAAAAGGCTAAAGTCTAAAGGCTTTTGCCTTTTGCTAAATTCTTTTGCAAAGTTACTGCATTTTGGTAAGAATACCAAAAAACAATGATAAATTCTTCCTTCCTAAAAAGGAAAATACCTACTAATGATGATTAGTTGCCAGCATAGCTGTGCATGCCTCCTAATAAATAATTAACCCCGAAATAGGTCATTAGGATTGACAGAAATGCTATTATCAGATAAATGTCATGCACCTTTGCCTTGCGCATTAACGGTAATGAACCTACATGCAGAGGTACGCAGTAGATAAGCATTGATATCAAAGCCCATACCTCCTTAGGATCCCAGCTCCAATATGTTCCCCATGACTGGTTTGCCCATATTGCGCCGAGGAATATTCCTATTGTAAGGAATATCTCTGCAGGATAGAGCATCAGTCGGTTTAGGGCATCAAGTCGGGCGTCTTTCTTCACAAGGTCAACGCCAGCTATTACCGCCATAAAGGCGAATAGCGAGTACGAGATCATTATCAGGGATACGTGGGTGGTAAGCCAAGGCGAATGAAGGACAGGCATCAGGGAGGTTATCTGTGGCGACATTTCTGACAGATGAGCCACAAGTAATGTGAGACCCGCAATCATCAGTCCTCCTATTGTTACCGTATTGCATACGAAAGTCTGTTTCCTGAGCATCCATATTGCCAATAATGTCAGCAGGGAAGTGGATAGCGAGACGAAGGCCATTGTCTCATAGCCATTAGAGAGCGGTATGTTACCTGAGATATACCAACGCAGAATGAAAACGGCAAGCTGAAAGGCGGAGATAATCAGCAGTATGCCTAATTTTACGGCAAAACCTTTCTTTCTTATGATTTCCGCGATCACGATTATAAGGATGCCTGTCAGAATCATAAATGCCCCCACAACGGTTAGTGGCAGCTGATTATATAGAATCTCTGCCGAGATGCGGGTTTCACTTGGCGGGTTGTTGCCTTTGTAAGGTTCTATGAGCTTGCCTGTTACGGCAGCATTGACAAGGGAAATCTGTTCGTCAACATCATATATTGAACGTACAAGTTTTTTGTCCTGCTCATCTTCGGCCTTGTTCATCTGCTCATTGAGAAGGATATCGAGCTTGTATCTTCCGTCGTTCTCGTAAAAATCTTTGATACGAGCAAGGTCGGTTTTGATGCCAAGTCTTTCCTTCAAAGCCTTGTTCTTTATCTTCAGAAGTGGCTTTTCGCTCCATTCCTCTGGAGCCATAGGCAAAGAAAGAAGAAGTTGTTCGGCAGAAAGTCCCTTGTATGATGTCTTTCCTGTGATTTTCAGACAGAAATCATGTGCCAGCGTGTTTAGCGGACATACTCTTCCGTTATATACAATCAGTTTTCTCTCTGCCTTTTCTGCATCTTCCCTTGCCACTACGGGAGTCTTGGCAAAAGAGGTTGCTGCTACTAACACCAAACATCCAATAGCCAACACCCTGCTTCCGTTAAGTTGCCTGTATAGTTGCTTTATTCTTGGTGTTCTAAGAACAAGAAGCAGGATTGCACTTACAATCAGCAATCCATAGCCGATATATGTTATTCCCGTGCCGTAAGGGTCATAAGTTACCGTCAGTATGCTGCCTTTCATGTCTCTGTCGAAAGAAGTCTGATAGAAACGATAACCTTCCACCACGGCGATATTATTCATCGAAACGGTCTCGTTTACGCTACCTCCATCCGTGGAAAAAGTAAGGTGCGAGGCATAGTCGGAATGGGTTGTAGTACCCTCGTAGTTCTCTATGTTAAAATCATTAAGCGTTACGGAGAAAGGTAGGGTGGCGGTTCGCATATCGCCGTTGCTGATTTGCTCCGTGTATAGCCTTGCCTTTTCGCCACAACGAAGATGCAGATAGCCTTTCTTCGATGTAAGGTGGGTGGTTAATGCTCCTGCAAGAATAACGGCAAATGAGATATGGAGCATAAGTACGGTCAATGTTTTTTGCATTCCACTGGTGATAATTCTTGCTATTGATGCAATGGCAAGTATGCCCCAGATGGCAGAAAACCACCATGTGGAGTATATCTTTGTGCTGACGAACGTAGTGCCGTGTATCTTTTCAACGATTGTTGCGATGGCCATAACTATGACCACCGCAGCAACTATCATAAATGGTAATATTCGTAATGTTTTATTCTTTTGCGCCATTATCTATCCATGACTTGATGATATCCACGAAGGCACCGTAATCAGAGAAGAAACCATTGTGAAAGCCATTTTCATCTGTGATTATCTTGTAGAGCATGCTGTTTCCGGAATCTCCTGCCGTCACACGATTCTGCGTTGCATCCTTGCTGCTCTTCACGCCTACGAGGTTCTTGTAAGCATTTTCGGCAGAGAGGTCAAGTCCGCGTGCCGCTTTCTCTGTGCTATGACATCGTGAACATGTGGTTGCCGTACCTTGAAATATCGTATTGTTTATTGCAGAGAACATACCCACATTCTGCTTCCCGACATCAATTCTTATAGTATCGTCAGCAGATACATTCTCTATGTCATATCTATAAAACGTAGAAACACGCTTTCTTAGTGTGTTGGTAACGGCAATCTCTATTATTTTTGCACCTGAAGGCACATTACTAAGTGTAATAGCCGTCTCTCTTCCGTCAGTCTGAATGGTTTTCTGAATGCTTGAATACTCATCATCCTCGCTGAATGCAGCCACAACCACGTTATAGTTGTCTGCCCATTGGTCCACACCGTCGAAAGTGCCTGTTATCTTCACGTTATAGCCAGTCTGCTCGCTCTCATACACAGGATCCGTCACGAATCCGTCATCGCATGAGGCAAGTAATAGAGTGGAAAGTGTAAAGACTAAAGTGTAATGTAATTTCATATTGTACATTGTAAATGGTAGATTGTACATTAGAAAGTGTATTGAAGCATTACCACCGCACTATGTTTTGCTACGCCGAGGTCATCGTTGTCTCTGTCGAGCTGAGTCTCGTGACCTGTTCTACCTATATACTGATACATGGCAGAAACCTTCAGACCGCTGTTCTTGATGAAATAATTGCATCCTATAGCCGGCATATTGAGAATACCATCCTTGTCGGAACCGTTTCTGTCCATGAGGTCATAGCGGGCAGCCAACTGCCATTGCGGTGTTACGAAATATCCAGCCTGAACATATCCACCTATGAAGTCGTATGTCTCGTCAATCTTCTGACGTTCTGTGAATCCTACGTTCATCCAGTATGCCTCGCCAGAGAAATACCAGCGGTTGTGAAGGTATGAAACCTCGAAACCCATTCGGGTATCATTTGTACTCTCGCTTTCTGACTCTACGTTCACGCTTCCAGAAAGAGCCACCTCAAGTTTGTTCTCGTTAAGCATCTTCGCATTACCCTGTGTTCTTGGCATTGTGCCAAAAGGAGTCCATGCTATTCTTCCTGCATAAAGTAAAGAAGGGATGTGCCAATCGTCAGAGAATGTCTTTGTAGCAGAGTTTGAACCTGCGCCTGTGCCGTTGAACATGCCCAGTTCATAGCCCCATTGCTTGCTCATCTTACCATGTATCATAACACCCATATCGAAGCCTGTGCCGATCTTCGGGCATACGGCATTCAAAGAGTATGGCATAATAGTGGTGGCTGTAAGGGATGTTGGAACACATGGCATAAGAGTCTCGCCAAGAGTGGTAAGGTATGCGCTTGAAAAAGGAGTCTTGAATTTACCCACTTTAACGGCAAAGCCATCGCTTACCTTAACATCAAACCAAGCCTGCTGAAGTATGTTTGCTCCGGAAGCTGCTGCATTGATAGAAAGGTTATAGGTGATATTGCTGAAAGCCTTACCAGTGAAACCCAGAACTGCGTATGGCATAGCAAAGCCTGAGTTTGCCACGTTATCCTGATTATACGCCTTGTCCAACCCCTCATCGTCATAGTAATGGAAATTGGCCGTTGACTGTATCATCAGATATGGCTTGAAAGAGAACTTGCCATCCTTGGACTCTATCTGGAACATTCTGTCACTTCCGATAGTCACCACGCCATTCTCTGCGTCATAGTTCTCCGAAGCCTGAGCCTCGCTTGTGCTGTTTATTTCATTCTCAACATTCTCGGCATTTACTGTAAATGCCATCATCGCTGCACATGCAGTAAGGTATATTTTTTTCATAATGTTTTCTTCAAACAAATAGTAAATTGTAAATAGCTAAATAGTAAATGATTATAGGCTTTCAAGGAACTTTATCATCGCATCCCTGTCTGCCTTGTCCATCTTCATGAACAGGTTTCGTGAAGCAAGACCTTCACCTCCATGCCAGAGGATTGCTTCCTTGAAGTTACGCGCCCTTCCATCATGCAGTAAGTATGTATGTCCGTTCACCTTCTTCTGCAATCCGATGCCCCAAAGTGGGGTTGTGCGCCATTCGTTTCCACGTGCGAGACCGCTTGTGTAGTTATCATTCAAACCTACTCCCATAATCTCTGAGCCCATATCATGTAGCAGATAGTCGGAATAAGGGTGTATCGTCTGACTTCCAAGCCAAGGCAATTCCGTACCGCAAAGCAATGTTGCACCTCGTGGACGTGTGTGTAGCGTGGTAACGTGGCATAGATGGCACTTAGCCTCGAAGAACATCTTCTCGCCTCTTTGAACAGCCTCGCGCTCTGTCATCGTTACCGTAGTGCCATTAGAGCGTGTCAGAGTAACCTTTGTCGTGGTACTGCCAAGTCTTCTTGCGGGAACGCCAAGACTATGCAGATACAGATCCACGTCCTCCATATCCTCTGCTGAAACATCGAGTTTGTCGTATGTAAGTCCCATCATCGAGCCTTCCACCATTTGATACTGTCCTTCGCATATCTCCTCTGGATAGCGTGAGTTCGTAGCACCCATATCACTTGAGAAACCAAGTTCCACGGTGAGGTCGAGGTGCTGCGCCTTATTGCCTGAAAGTCCTATTCCTTTCACTCCTTTCTCCGTGATATAGTTGCATCTGCCAGAAATGCCATATTCTGGGTAGTTGCTTTGAGCTGCAAGTCTTTCTATTTCTGAACGGTCGAGTGCCATCATCTGTCCCATACCAACGTGTCTGAGAGGAATACGCACGGTGCAGAACAAATCCTCGGGATTTATCGTAACGGAGTCTTTCTTCACATCGTCCCACATCTTCTTATACCACTTTACGACCTTGAAGTTAGGGTGTGCAAGCTCGTAAGGCTCACCATCGGGGAATGTGCCTTTCTCGTAGTTATAGCGTATCTCCACCTTGCCTTCCGGTGTTACTCCGTAGATAGTCTGATCATGGAGAACGCGGCCATAGTCCTGGAAGAAAACGCCATTCTTTCTTGCAACGTATATCAGCATTGCCGACATTCCGTTAGTGCCGGAGCCATATACAGGTGTGCCATCGGCATCTGTACCTATCTGATTCCATACGCCTGGGGTCGTTCTTCCGGCATTAGCATGGCAGGAAGCACAAGAGTAGCCTGCATATACCGGACCGTAGTTATCCGTAACATTGTCGTAAAGTCTGTTGCCATGCTGGAATCGGGTGGCGTATTTCCCCGAAAGCCATTCGGCATCAATATCGTATGCCTTCGACGAATCCCAGAAAATAGTGGAAGTACCTGCCGACAATCCCCATTTCGTAAGGTCATTGGCATGTACTTCAAGGAATTCGTCCACCCCTTCTGTGTCCTCTGAACAGGACCACAGGCAAAGTGGCATGAGAATAGCGAGTGTATAGTTCAAAAATGTTTTCATAATGTCTTTATACAGCTAACTATCCCTCGCATCACGCGAGGGATAGTCCCTGTTTTTTTTCTTATGTATGTTTAAACTTACTTTACAGTTCTTGCCTTACCGTCCTTGAACAGGAGATACTCAAGTGTGTGGAATCCACGGAGTGACTGTGCTGCCTCGATAGCCTCATTACCCTCGGCGTACTCACCAGTCCACTGGAAAGAAGACCACTTCTGCTCCTTCATTACCTGTACGATACCAGCCTGATCCAAAGGCCATGAGTCCATGTTAGGGTCAAGACCAAGTTCTGAAACAGGGCCGAAGAGGAATGCCTCTGATGTCTCCCATGGCTGACGTGATGCAAGCCAAGCCTCACATGCAGCCTCGAATGTTGCATTTGAAGGATTCTTCTGCAATGCCTGAACAGCTGTGAGGAGAGCCTTGTTCTTTGCTGCAAGATCCTTGTATGTTGGAAGTGCTACCTTGTCAACAAACTGATCTACGATAGCCTGACAATCCTTCTCTGAAAGGTTGTCATCTACGAGACCGTTAAGTGCCTTAAGGCTTTTTACAAGTTCTTCGCAAGCATCCATAGCTGCAGCAGCCTCGTTTGAACCGATGTTGTTACGGAAAGGCTGTGGGATAGCGTCGATAGCTGACCATGCCTTGCCTACGTTCTGCCATACTGCGATTGAAGCTGCACGGAGATTATCGTTTGACATACACTTTACGATAACAGAGTTCTGTGTCAGAACACCCTGTTGCATCGCTGTCTTATAGTCGTACTTTGCAGGAGAACCTGTAATTGGCTGTCCGAGAAGAGAATTTGCAATAGAGAGAATGTTGTTCTTATAGTCGTCACGAGAGTGCCATGAATACCATGACTCCACAGCATAGAGTGCCTGTGTCTTCTCGTTTGAGTTCCAGTAATCTACTGGCTCGCCAATCTTTGCCGTACCAACCTCATTGGCAATATCAACACATCCTTCGATAATCTGCTTTACGCAATCTACAGCTGATTTATAGCCAGAAGCAGCGTCGTGGTTCTTGAAACTCTTTGCGAAACTATTGTTCCACTCATCATAGAGAGCCTGAGAGTCATCATTGAGGAGCTTTGCCACGTTTACTGCATAGTTGCCCCATGCCGCAGCGTTTTCTGAGTCGTAATCAAGATCCTGGGCATAAGCATTTGGATCAACTGGATCATTCTTGTCATCATCATCATCGCTACATGATGTAAGACTCACTGTTGCAAGTGCTGCAACTGCAAAAATTGAAGCTTTGAAAATCTTGTTCATTTTTTACTGTTATTTTTTATTTGTTTGTTTTTTTTTTATTTCTCAGTTAATTGTCAATTCTCAATTTTCAATTGTTAATTTGAAAAGAACCAACCTGTCCACGCAATTCCTATTGCGAATTCATTCTCGGAGTTGTACTTTCCACCACCTATTTTTCGTGTGGTGTAGTCTGCCTTAACAACAATGTCGGATGTTGCACGCCAGTTTACGCCCATCACCCACATACTTGTCTTCAGACGTTCCTCTGCAGTATAGTAGCCTCTAACATCCTCCTGAGGGTTGTAGTACTCATATCTCATAAATGGGATAATATCAGGACAATTCTCTCCCTGTGCCAGACCTGCAATCTTCAGACCTACCTCACCGCCATAGCTTACGGCATTGTGTGCCACCGGTGTTAGGCGTGTGTAGCCTGATTTGTTTGACAGCTTACCGTTCTTACCAGAAAGAACCTGAGAGTTTGTCAGACTTCCATATATCATGTTAGCCCTTGCCTCCACGAATCTGTTCTTATATTGTCCATCAAGGTTATAGATGCGTACCGGCATCTTGCCAAGACCGTCGTATGTCTGTGTCTTATCGGCATTGCCACCCACGTTTGCGCAGTAGTATATACTACCACCTATGCGAAGTCCTGGCACACCTCTATAATCCACGCGAAGCACATAGGCTGGATTCGTGAAGTTATCCTCCTCAAACTTACCCTGTTTGGCACCACGCGCCCATGAATTGCGGTCGAAACCGTTAGCATTGAGACCTGCCACAATCTGAGCCTCATAGTCGAACCTTCCGTAGCCCTTGCCAATGCTTCCGAATATCGCCATACCCGTCTCATGCCATGTTGAAGGGAGGATGGATGTCTCGCCTTCTGGACGCACAGTACCGAAGAACTGTGTAGGCTCGTGATGTGAGTTTGTCAGGCCTACAGGCACTATCATATGTCCAACCCTCACGTTAAGTGCACGGTTGATAATACGTGTGATATGCAACTGCTCCAGAGCTACCTCACCGCCATTCTCTATCTCTGTCTCATATTCACCGTTCTCCGTATTCTCAAGTTCGTATGCTGTACCTACACCGCCAGCCTCAAACTCCACCTCCAAGCCAAGAATCCACTTGGAGTTGAATTTATAGTCACCTGCTATAACTGCACGTGGAATGGCAATAGTATTACGATTCTCTTTCACGTTACCGTTCGAATGACCGAAGAAACGATTTGAGCCATAATCCTTGAACGATGTCACAAGCTCGCCATAGCCGCCTATTCTCCACTTCTCAAATGTATTATAAGGATACACATCCTGAACAACTTCGCTATCCTTGCTCTCCTGAGCATTTGCAGTGGCTATGCATCCCATCACAGCCATTGCTGTAATAATTCTTTTCATATCGGCTGCAAAATTACTATCTTTCCCCCACCTTCACAATACCCAAAAATTATGCTTTTTCATCACCACTTTCACATCACCAATACCCACAATTAGGTATTCGCTAATCATTTCTAGGTATTCAAAGTTGTTAAAAATGCAAAATCCGAGGATTAATACCTACTTTTTATTATTGCGTATTTCGCAAAAAAATCTTAATTTTGCACTCGGAAAATCTCAGAACGTGCGCCAGCTAAAAACTGACACGCACTTTTTCCTTCGTGCGAGGTGTTCTGCACATTGCACTCGGAAATCAGAAGCCCATATTAGGTGAAAGCTAAAAGCCTTTGTTCGGCTGAGCATCCTCGCCCCCTTGGGCCACTGCAAGCAGGATAGCCGAATTCTGCTATCCCTTCCCGCCCATATCATTATTACCGCGAAATGAAAAAGATGAAACTTTACGAACCAGAGGATAGCATGATAACCCTGATTCGAGACAACTACAGCGTACTCCAGAGCCTCGGTGCATTTGGCATTAGTCTTGGCTTTGGCGACAAATCCGTGCGTGAGGTATGTGAGATGCAGAATGTAGATACCTATACATTCCTCGCAGTGGTAAACCTTGCACTCAACGGCTACCACGCGCAGGATGACGAGTCGAAACTATCCGTGCCTACCCTGATGAAATACCTCCGCGCATCGCACGAGTACTACCTCGGGTTCCAGTTGCCTTATATCCGTACTGAACTCGTTGCTGCACTCGACGAGAGCGATAACCTTGCCCCTCTCATCTTGCGCCTCTACGACGACTATGCCAAGTCCATACACCAGCACATGAAGTATGAGGAAAAGGCTCTCTTCCCCTATGTTGAGGCTCTGCTTCGTGGTGAGACCGTCGAGGGCTACAATGCCGACACGTTCTCAAAGCATCATGGCGATATCTCCGAGAAACTCAAGGAACTGAAGAACATCATCATCAAGTATCTGCCTGCTGATGCGCTGCACAACAACCAGCTCACTGCGTGTCTTTATGACATATATAATAATGAGGAATGGCTACAGCTTCATTCATTGGTAGAGGACGAGATTTTCGTGCCTGCCATCCGGCACCTTGAGATGCGAGCCAAGAACGATGATGTCACAATGAAGATATCAAGGATGATAGGTCATAACCCAGATGCATCCGAGGCATTGTCGGACAGGGAGAAGGATGTAATAGTGGCAATGGTGCAGGGCATGAGCAATAAGGAGATAGCCGACCACCTCTTCATCTCTATCAACACCGTTATAACCCACAGACGCAACATAGCGCGAAAGCTGCAGATCCATTCTCCTGCAGGTCTCACCATCTATGCAATCGTCAATAACCTCATCGACATATCCAACGTAAAACTTTAGCCTTACAATAGGTACTAAAGTCTTTTAGTAGCGAACAAATTAATAGATTGAAATATTAAACGCAGAGACGCGGAGTCGCAGAGTTTTCTTTGTGTCTTCGCGTCTTTGCGTTTATTTTTACCAACACCTAACACCTATCCCAACACCCATAAAGGGTTTATCACGTACCTACCCCCAATTGAGCATATTCAGTTGTGGGTAGTTGCTTGTTCGTAAGCTATACATGCACTAATTTCCTTATTGTTACCTGTTACTTGTTACTGCAGGGTTAGACAACCTTTCAAGCATGATGTCAACGAATGCAGTATAATGACGACTACAAACTGTAAACCAAAATCAGGACATCCCGGAAAATGTGTCGGTAACAGGTAACGGGTAACAATAAGAAAACGAGTGTAGCTGCTGCCTATATTTTATTATTTCTATATATAATAAGGTATATAAACTCCTTAGAATAATTCCGTAAAATTTTTGGCCATACACTCAATTCCTTATTGTTACCTGTTACTTGTTACTGGTCGTGGCTTGGCTAGCTTGCTGTGGTAGTCTAAGGTAAAGAGAATGAGGCTGTTAGCGTGAATTAGTGGGTGGGGTATAGGCGGCTGACGGTCTCAATAACATAACAACAAGCATTAATTTGGGGCAGATTCACCTTGTCTTTTTCCTGATTTTGTTTACAGCTTTTTAGTTATTATTATACTGCATTCGTTGACATCATATTTGAAAGGTTGTCGTTTTCCTTGAAAGGTTTACAAAATCCTGATTTCGTTGACATCATACTGAATTCGTTTACTCCGCATAGAAAACGATGTAAAGATGCGAAAATGCTCTGGTAACCCCTCCGATGCAGTTCCGTCGTAGGTCCGTTGTAAATCCGTTGTAAGTCCGTTGATGCTCCATCGATGGGAGCGAACCTGAAGCGAAGGCATAGCGAAGCCAGAGCGAAGGCACAACAGCGGTTCTCCCCCATGCAGTAACAAGTAACAGGTAACAATAAGGAAATTAGTGTCAGCGTATCTCATTCCAGACATAGCGTCCCCGTCTGGATATGCCCTGCTGGGCGTAGGGCTTTGGCTTTGTTCTTCGCATAGCCCATCAAGCTGAAGCAAGTCGTAGAACTTACGTTGTTTATTCAACGCAAAGGCGAGAAGGCGCAATTTCGTTTGTCCATTGGCATACGATTTTCACGGTTTTATTGAAAAAATGCCATGCACACATAGAAAAACATAAAAAAAATATGGCGATATGAGAAATAATTACTATCTTTGCATCTTGGATGTCAAAAGGTCAAAGGTCTAAAGTCAAAGGCCTTACCCTCCAACCTTAGTCCTTCGACTTTTGGCTTCATGCGAGGTGCTACGCACGTTGTCATTCGCCAAATGGGGGGTGGTAATCACTAACCCCTAATCTCTAACCTCTAACCCCTATGCTGGGGGTATTTCTAACCTAAAATATTGGATTTAAATTATTCGACTAACGTAATGACAGAAGTGATAAAACTGTTTGAACCGATCTCCTTGGAACAGATGTCGGGAGTGAAGCTGATGAACCGTACAGATACGAAGTTCGTCACTACTACCGAGCGCCTGCAACAGCTCTTGCAGATGGCGCAGAACGACTACTATGTGCAGGAGATTGACGGTGAGCGTAATTTGGAATACGACACCACGTATTTCGACACCAAGCAGTTTGATATGTACAACCATCATCAGTGGAATCACGTAAACCGTCAGAAAATCCGTTTCCGTACCTACTGCATCAGCGGACTTCAGTTCATGGAGGTCAAGACAAAGAACAACCACGGACGCACGAAGAAGAAACGCATCGAGGTCAAGGATATGGATGTGTCCGAACAGCAGAAACGCGACTTCCTTGGCAAGAACCTGCGATATAGTGTTGATTCCCTGCAACCCACGCTGAACAATCATTTCAGGCGTATCACGTTGGTAAACAAAGCAAAGACCGAGCGCCTTACGATTGACAGTAGCCTATGCTTCCACAACCTTGTGAGCGGCATCGACAGGGACATGGGCAATCTGGTGATTATCGAACTGAAACGTGACGGATTGCAGCCCTCACCTATTCTTGAGATGCTGCAACGCCTGCACATCCATCCGCATGGCTTCTCAAAATACTGCATGGGCTCGGCACTCACCAATCCAAAGTTGCAAGTACACCGTTTCAAGCCGAAACTGATAGAGATAAGGAAGATAATAAATAATAAAAAATAATCATAATGCAAGATTTGTTTTCAATAGGTTTCTACGACACCCTGATAAGGTTTGCTGTCTGTATCTTAGTTAACTGGAGCATCGTACACTTCCTGTATTTCAGGAAGAGTCACCGACGCGACTTCTATTTCACCTTCGTCATCATCTCCATCGCCATCTTCTTCCTCGTCTATCTCATGATGGGAATGGATCGTGGAAAAGCAACAATGGGCGTGGGACTCGGTCTCTTCGGCATCTTCTCCATCATGCGATACCGCACCGACACCATGCCGGTACGCGAGATGACATACCTCTTCGTGGTCGTATGTCTCTCCGTGGTGCATGCCATGGCTGTATCGCTCGGCGTTGACAGCGAGGGACAGATGCTCGGCACTCCGCTTCCAGAACTCATCGCCATCGACGTCATCGTCTTCGTCGGCATCGTCATCTTCGAGATGGTACTGAAGAACGAGACATCCAAGATCGTGCAGTACGACCGCATCGAACTTGTCAAGCCCGAGAACCGCGACAAACTCATTGCCGACCTTGAGGAACGTCTCGGACTGAAGGTCATCGACGTGAAGGTTGGCGCTGTTGACTTCCTCCGCGACATGGCGGTGCTGCGCGTGTATTACGAGGGTGCCGACGACAGGGAGATAAACAACAAGATAAGAATCAAGGACTCTGACTATGCGAATGTGTAAAGCGCTACTTATACTGGCTATGACGGCATCATGCCTGACATCGCTGGCGCAGAGTGAATCGGGACTTCTCCTTGAAGCTGAGGCAGAGAAGAAACTCTCGAAGAAGTTCAGCGTCGCCCTTGAGGCTGATATGCGCACGCGCAACGACTTCAAGACCATGGATCGCTGGAGCATCGGCATCGGGGGTGAGTATAAGCCCGTCAAGCAACTTAAACTCGGGGCTGGCTACACTCTGCTCAATACCAACTTCCGCGAGGACATCAGCTATAAGGCCGATGGCAACTACAATAACTGGCGTCCGTCATATTGGGGTGTGCGCCATCGTTTCAATGTATCTGCATCGGGAACGTATAAGTTCCGCAATAACCTGCGCATCTCCCTGCGCGAGCGCTGGCAATATACCTACCGCCCCGAGAAAACTATCGGACGATGGGACTTCGACAACTCATGGTGGGAAGACAAGGTACGCTCATCCAAGGGCAAGAGCCAACTGCGCTCACGCCTGCAAGTGGAATACGATAAGAAACGCGCCCTCATGACACCATTCGCAAGCGTGGAACTGTATAACTCGTTGGCGATAGAGAAGGTACGCTATACCGTGGGTACCGACCTCAACATTTCGAAGCACCACACCTTCTCCGTCTTCTATCGATTCCAGGACATGCGTAACACCTCTCCCGACGACTACGAACCCGATATGCACTATATCGGAGCAGGATATAAGTTTGATTTATAGGGACCGGTTAACAGACCACAGATTAAAGAGATACCACAGATGCAAATCACGAGCGTAAGCGAGATAATCCGTTTCATCCGTGCAATCTGTGTTCGTTAAAATAATAGCTAATTAGTAAATATCATCAATGAAAAAGATAATATTATGTGTGATGGCGGTAGTGATGATGGTGGCTTGCCAATCCGACGACACCGATTTCAGCGCCTATACTGAGGAAAAGCCCGCTCAATCTACTGACTGCACCATCTACATAGCGTATAATGGAAACAGCGTCACCGTCACAGGCGATGACAAGGGACTCGTAACCGCTAATGGGGCACACGTCACGGTGAATGCCACCAGTCATGCAGATTCCCTCCTTCTCGTGCTCAGTGGAAACAGCGACAACGGATCACTGCTCGTCTATAGGCAAAAGAAATTCGGCATACAGCTCAATGGCGTGACGCTGAACAATGCCACAGGAGCAGCCATCAACAACCAGTGCAAGAAGGCATTATACCTCTATGTAAATAACGGAACTGCAAATACGCTTAACGATGGCACGTCATATACCGACATAACCAATGCCGGTGGTCAGACCATATCCCAGAAAGGCGCCCTCTTCAGTGAGGGACAGATGCACCTCATGGGCGCTGGCACACTCAACGTAACGGGAAACTTTCGCCATGCCATAGCCTGCGATGACTATATCACTATTGATGACAATCTCACACTCAGTGTCAAGTCCTCCACAGGCAGCGGGATAAAGGTTAATGACGGACTGTGGATCAACAGCGGAAACATAGACATCAAGGTAACAGCCGATGTTGCACGCGGTATCAAGTCCGACTCCGTGGTAGTCATCAACGGCGGTAATACCACCATCACCACAAGCGGCGACTGCGTTTACGACAAGGAAGAGGACGATTTCAGCAGCGCAGCATGCATCAAGTGCGACCGCGATTTCACCATGACTGGCGGCACCCTCACCATGACGAGCAGCGGCGATGGCGGCAAAGGCATCAACAGCGAGACTAAGGTTGTGTTCAACGGAGGCACCCTCACAGCCATAACCACAGGCGACAACGAAGATGGCAAGCCGAAGGCAATAAAGGCAATGACAGGAATCTTCGTTAGTGGAGGCAGTTTCACAGCGAAGGTCAGCAAGAGCTGGGCATGCGACAGCGGCTACGGCGATGACACAACCTCCGATGCCGAACGCCTCGACCATTGCGTCACCGTCGATGGCAACCCCTCCGTTTCCGCTATTGCCAAGAAAAGCGTTGTAATCAATTTCTGATTTACTATTTTGCAATTCACTAATTATTATTTTCAAGTTTCGCTTGTCCGAAACTGTCTGAAAGACAGTACTATTCGTAACCCCGTACATACGAGAGAAACGAGGATGTGCGGGGATATGTGCCAATCCCCATTACTGCCTGAAGGGCAGTACATCGCCAATTAGGTACAGCCTTCCAGGCTGCTAATGTAGTTGTCGTTTGCTATCCGAGGGCATTCCCTCCTTCGTCGAGTATGCACCTCGGTTACTCATGGTGTTGCCTTCCAGGCAATTACGAATAAGCGAAACTTGAATTACTATTTATCTACTATTTGATTGATGTACTATTTTCGTCAATCAATAGTTTTAAATAGAAGATTGGAGAAATTGAAATAGTAAATATGAAAAGGAACTTGCGTAGCTTTATTGGCATGCGATAAAATAGTAAATATAATGGAATAGTAAATAAATAGTAAATAGTTAAATAGTAAATAAAATTATATGAGCAAGACTTTTGCAATAAATACTATCAAACATCCTTCCATTTGGGAAGGCTTGGTTAGGCTTCTTTCTTTGTTGTTTCTATTGTCATTTAGTGTCTCCCTCTCTGCCCAGAACGCAGATAAGATCTACAAGGAGGCAAAGGAACTCTACGATGCCAAGAACTACACCCAGGCAGTACCAAAACTCAAGGCAGCCGCAGAGAAAGGACACAAGAAAGCGCAGTACCGTCTGGGACGGTGCTACGAGAAGGGGCGCGGAGTAAGCAAGGACGAGACCGCCGCCTTCCAATGGTACACCAAATCCGCTGCACAGGACTATGCTAAAGGACAGTATGCCCTGGGCAACTGCTACAAGGAAGGACTCGGCACGGCAAAAGACCATAAGAAAGCCTTTGAATATTTCACCAAGGCAGCACAGCATGACAATGCCGATGCACAATATCAGTTAGGCAAGTGCTACATGAAAGGCAAGGGCACCACAGCCGATGCCAAGAAAGCAGCGTCATGGTTCAAGAAAGCCGTGAGCAACGAGAAAGACGGTAAGGATATCATCGCAAAGATCCGCAAGAAAGCCGCAGAAGGCGATGAGGATGCCAAGACTATCATGAAGCTCGCAGGCGTCAAACCCTGACAATATTAATACTTGCTTCAGCATATTGGGCTTTGCAAATAAAGTTTGAAAAACAATGCCGCTTATGGAATCCGTAATGAAACCATAAGCGGCGTTTACTTTTTTTATGTGAATTGATTATAGCTGCTTGAAATTAATTTCCAATTCTTAATCAGCATCCGCATTAACGCTAATCGGATCTCCCCACTCGCTATCCACCGTTACAGAGGCTTCTGCACCATCCGACTGAAAGAAACTGCCTGTGACAGAGGTTTTGGAATTAATCCTCATCTGGATACCCTCGATGTTGCGAGTAAGCAAAAGCTCATTGGCACTATTATAGAACTCGAATTTTGCATCGATTGTCTTCTCCAGGGCAGGAAGGAACACATAACAATGAATGTTTGACATCATCCCCTCTGATGACCTTCTATCACTATTCAATTCTGCCATCCCTGTGACGTATGTCGTAGCATCCACACCAATCTGATTCCGCAGGTCATACTTCGAACTAATCCCCGTCAGCGTAACCCTGAACTTCGTCACCTCCGTAGGAATCACATCCGTAGAAGTAAAGTTCACCAAAGCCACGCAACGCGTCAGTTTGCAGGTTACCGCCTTACGCTTATTCTTCGTAATCACCACCTCATCGCTGTAGCTGAAACTATCCGTTGCACGACTGTTATATCCCTGAATGCTACCGTCAGTTCCCACCGAGATAGGATTGCCGTTCTTCTCGTTATGAGCGAATATCATCAGACGGTAAGTACCCGGCTCAAGGTTCACTGAGAGCGTGCCAAACGAGTTTCCGCCCCCGTTAATCTGTTCTGAGTTATACACAATCGTTTCACCGTTCATTATGATATACTGCACCCTGTTTGCACACTCCGACAGAGGCACCGTCGTAGCACGTGTCATCTCACTCTGCGTCTGTGAGAAAGAACATGACACATACAGTTCACCCGTCTCCTTAGCAGAGACCTCAGTATCATCACTGTCACTCTCTGTCAATATTGCCTTCTCACAGGAAGTAAAGAAATAGGTAATGAACAATGCACAAATAAGTGCCATTATTAAAGAGGCTGCGAGACGCAGAAACGGAGAGATTCTGAATGCGTCATACACTTTGAAAAGGAAACTCTTTGAATTCATAGCTATCAGATAATAAGAACCTAATGAATAATAGAAATAAATGTATTTATGGCAGTAGAAGGCTTCATGAAACCGCCTCTGCAAGACATCAACCCATTCTCAAGTGATATCGGGAGCAAAGATAAGAAATTTTGAGCGCAAAAGCAAATTTTTTCGCAACTTTTTTCAGAAAAAAAATTCTTCCCCGAAATAAGGGGCTGTCATCTTTTAAATTTTCACTTGTTTTAGCTCGTTGAGCCTTGCGAAAAAAAATATTGTCAGTTCAGCATCGGAGATGCGTTTGCCTTGAATTGTTCGTCAAGGCTCACCAAGCTAAAGCAAGTCGTCGAACTGAGGTTATTTTGGTATTTTATAGAACTAACATCAGTTCCCTTTTTCATCTTTAATTCATAGCTTCACCCCATATCCGAGGGTGAGCATGATTGTGCGGTTAAAGTTACTGTCATCATTGCTATACGGAGCATGACTGTTGACGTTTATGATACCATGATTGTATCTGAGGTCAAGACAGAAATTCTTGTATTCGTAAGAAATTCCGAGAGGTATTGACATAGTGAATGAGCGATACAAGTACGAATCACCTTTCACCATTATTTCTGGTTGAATACCGACTCTAAAAGATAATTCCTCCTTGGGAGTGACTAGTACGCACACTGGGATTATTATGTCGTCGTGAGTGGTCTTTATTGCTCCTAAATCTGATATATCCTTGAATTGCTCTCCTTGCTGGCTATATAATGCTCCACAACTAACGGCAAATAATGGGTCGAACTGATACTGAATTTCTGCTCCGGCAGTGAAACCTGACTTAAAACTGCTATGGTGAGTTACAATTTCACCTCCTGTAAGTTCATGTATTTCTGAACCGCTGAACTTTGATAAGTTCACACCTACTCGTGGATAGAGGGTTAGTGTACCAGGTTCTTTCTGTGCGAATGTCGCCATGCTTACGATGGCGAGCATGATGCTGATGATTGTTTTCTTCATAATTTAATCTGAGTTTTTTGTTCGCTTATCTAACGGAGATTATGAAGGATATTGTGTTGTCGGATATTTATTTTCTGATATGTGAAATTATTGTTGTGAAGATGCAAGAAAAGGAAAAATCGTGCGTTTATTATGCTTGGGGGAATGGGAATAATGAATAATGAGTAATGAATAATGAAAAAATGCCGCTTATGGAATCCGTTATGGAACCGTAAGCGGCATTTTACATCCTTCCCTTTGGGGAGGCTTGGTTAGGTCTTATCTGATATCAATGACCGGAATATTATCCTTGTCGTTATAGTAGAGGTTCTCGCCTGCCATACCCCAGATGAAGGTGTAGTAGTAGGTGCCGGCTGCTGCGTGCATTGACCACTCAGGACTCATGATTGCCTGCTCGTTGTGGAGCCATACGGCACGGCTCTCCTGTGGCTCACCCATGACGTGTGAGATGGTCTGTCCGTCAGGTAGGTTGAAGTAATAGTATGCCTCGATGCGGCGACCGTGGGTGTGTGGCGGCATGGTGTTCCATACGGCACCCGGGTTGAGCTGTGTGAGTCCGAGCTGCAACTGGCATGGACCTTCTTCGAGTACGTCGTTAACGATGAGTTTATACACGGTGCGTGAGTTAGCTTCCTCTACGGTGCCTACCGGTCCCCATACGGCTGCCTTGAGTGAGCCCTTACGACCATCAAGGGTGATCCACTGTGTCTTGTAGTGCTGATGTGCGGTGGCAGAGTTGAGGTAGAACTTAGCTGGGTTCTTTGGGTCCTTGGAACGGAACTCAACGGATTTGTTCTCGTCGATGGAGTTGCCTTTCTTGTCCTTGCCTATGTGTCCGCGTCCGATGTACAGAGCCTCCTTTGGCTGTAGTGGGTACTCCTTGCCATCGACGATGACAACGCCGTCGCCCAGTCCGCAGTTCACCACGCCGAGCTCACGGTTATACATGAAATACTTCTCGGGGATGGTCTTGTCAACGTCGAGACCGAGTTCCCAGAAGTTTTCAAGTTTAAGAGTCTTCTCAACTGGCATTGCGCCACCGAAGATGAAGCGGTCGTAGTGGGAGTAGGTGAGGAGGATGGAGTCAGCCTCCATGACCTTTTCCATGACGAAACGCTCACGGAGAGTCTTGGTGTCGTAGGTCTTGACATCCTTTGGATGACAAGCGGTTTGGAACTTGACATGCTGACAGCCTACGTAGCGGTCAGCCTCCTGTGCGTTGATCGAGCCTAACCAAGCCTTCCCAAAGGGAAGGATGTTTGATAGTAATGCTAATAATACGATTCTTTTAGTCATAGTCTGTATGTGATTTAAATTATGTTTTCCTAAACGCAAAGTCGCGAAGACGCAAAGATTTGAGATATTAATAAATTTGTGTTTCGCTCTGTCTTTCGCCCTCCGGCTCCCTCCCTACGGTGGGAAGTCCGATGTTAAATACATCGGAGTATGTGCAAAGCGGGGGGGAGGCCGTTTCTTATTTCTTGTTAATCAGAATCCTGTTCCACACCAGCATTATGGCGGTTATGGCGGTGAGGATGGCTGCACCGATCCATGTGAAGACGTACTTCATGCAGGCATAGATGAGGAATGCGATAGGTGATGATGCGAAGTCGAGGGAACCGGCGCTGAAGCCTTCAGGAACCTGCACGGCCTTGTCGTCAGGATGTGCTGCTGATACCATTTGTGCGGCAGAGGTGAAGTTCTCAGACATAAGGGTGACGAAATATAGTCCGGCTGCGATGACTACGAGTCCCACGATGAATGACTTCACCACGTTGCCGTTGGTGTAGGGGAGTACCATGACGAAGACATAGAACATTCCGGCGAGTGATGCCAATGGCAGGAACTGGTTGCCTGGGAGTGCCACGGCGAGGATGAGCGTCACAGGGATGAGGAGAAGGGATACGATGAGGGTGGTAGGATGCCCGATGACGAGGGCAGGGGACATGCCGATATAGAACTCCTTGTCGGCACCGAACTTCTTGGCTATGAGTTCGCGTGTAGCCTCGGAGATAGGCTTGAGACCTTCGATGAAGAGTCCGGTGATACGTGGGATGAGTTCCATGACGGCACCCATCTTGATACCGAGACCGAGGGTGGCAGGGATGTTGTCGATGAGTTCCTGAGAATCCTTGCAGGCAAGGCATCCGATGATAATACCGATGATGACACCGAGGAAGAGAGGTTCGCCTAAGAGTCCGAACTTCTTCTTCATGCCCTCAGCATCGATGTTGAGCTTCTCGAAGCCCGGAATACGGTCGAGCACCTTACCGATGCCGATGGCAATAGGTGTGAAGCCCTGACAGAAAGGCTGTGGGATGGATATGCCCTCCATGCCCGGATAGAAATTCTGGAACTTCTTGGCTGTCATGTCGGCAAGCACGAGGGTGATGATATAGCAGATGATGGCGGCGAAGAAACCCCACATGATGCTGTCGGTGAGGAAATAGATGACGGCACCGATGAATGCGAAGTGCCAGTAGTTCCACAGGTCGATGTTGACCGTGCGTGTGAAGCCGGTGAACAGCAGCAGGAGGTTGATGCCGAGGCAAACAGGGATGATGAATGCTCCGACGGTGGTGTTGTATGCCACGGATGCCGCAGCAGGCCATCCCATGTCGAATACTTTGAGTTCGAGGTGGTAGATCTCCACTACCTGTTCGAGCGCAGGACCGAGGCTTGAGGTCAGCAGACCGGTGATGACACCGAGTCCGACGAAGCCGACACCTACGTAGAGTCCGCTCTTTAGGGCTTTTGAGAACTTGATGCCGATGCACACACCGAGGATGGTGAAGATGACTGGCATCATTACTGCGGCTCCAAGGCCGATGATGTAAGAGAATATTGATTCCATCTATTCTATTTACTATTTTACTATTTACTAATTACTATTTATGTACTATATCATGCGTGTTGTGGGCATTTACTATTTAGTTTCCTTTTCTTGAAAAATAGTACATTTACCAAATCGTAAATAAATAGTAAATAGTACATAGCTAAATAGTAAATGTGGTTTATTTGATAAGTATTGGCTTTTCCAATTCTTCCTTCCATTCCTTCAGCCACTTAAACCATGCATCTTTGTTGCTGAAACCGAAGGCCTCGATATGGGAAGTGGCGGTGAACCAATAGTGGAGGGAGTCGGTATTGGTGCCTATGACCTGAACGTATGCCTGATTAGGGAGGCGTGGCTTGCCGTCGGTGTAGTGGGAGTCGCCCTTGTAATAGAGAGGGGGGACGTAGATGCCGAGACCGACGGTGATGGTGTCATACACATGCGGGTTGTTGCCGGCACATGCTCTGCCCCAGTCGCCTCGCAGTCCTGCCTTGTCGGTGAATTCCTCGCTGCCTTCCACTATATCGACGATGCCAGTGGATAACTGGAGGTCGGGAACAGGTCGGGAGAACCTTACCTGTACCTCAACGTCTCGATGGCCGTAGTAAAGGATGTAGCGTGTCACGATATCCACAGGGGAACTGTCGGATTTAGGTTGCCATGCTTTGTTCGTAACATCCACGATGGTGCGCACCGGTCCTTGGCATACTATCGTCTCGGTGGTGTTGCGTACGTTCTCGAACATGATGGCTTTTGTGCCGTCCCATCCGTGCAGGGCTCCGCATCCGTAGGTGCTGCCGGTATAGAGAACATCCTCGCCGTAGCCCTGAAGGCGTTGGAGTGGGGTGGTGTAGAACCCAGTCTCGGCAATCTCCATCTTGCGGTGGCGGTGTCCGTAGAGGTCGATGGACTGACGGTGGTCGCAATATATGCGGAAGCCTATCATATCGTTCTCCATCACAGCGCCGTGAGGGTAGATATAGTTGTATGGATTGGTGTCCTTCGGGAAGGTCACGGAGTTGATTCTCTGATGTTTTGGATCCTTCTCACTTCTGTCACGGATTCCTATGTATCCGTATGTTCGGTTATGATAGGTTTTAGGATTGCCTTCTGAGGAAAGGGTGATGGTGAACTCCTGTGTCTCGTCGGGTGCCATATCGGTGAGGAATGAGAGTTCGTCGTTGATGCCATCATCGTTGAGGTCGTCGAGCTGACATGGTATCTCGTAGCTGCCTTGCCTGACAATGGCTGTGGTGGTCTCGCTATCAAGCCTGATGATGACAGGTACGGCAGACCGAGCCTTGTGCATGGGATTGGTGGCTTTCAGCTTTATGGTCTTTTCTGCTGCGCAAAGGGTTGTTGCCAGCCCGAGCATAGCCAGAATTACAGTTAGTTTCTTCATTTAGGTTTGGTGTTTAGAGTTTAGGGTTTAGAGTTTGGGGTTTAGAGTTTAGAGGTTAGGGGGTAGGGTGGAGGAGCGTTGTTATCGCATCATCCACGTGCCGTTAACCCTGACCATTGGCACAACCACCTCCTCGCTTGTATCATCACCGTAATTGAATAGAAGGAATGCGTTTGCGGAGAGGTGTGCAGTATCTTTTGGCTGTCCCTCGGCATTGGTAGGACAAGTTAGTACGCCTTTCACCTTTTTCACGGACTTGATGCCCTTATGGTCGCGTTCCTGCTGTCCGAGGAACATCTTCATGTTGGTTTCAAGTTGTTCACGATAGGTTGGCACCACATTGACGTGCATCGCGGTGCCGTCAACGAAGGCGGCGATGTCGCCGTTAAGCAACTGCTCGTAGTATGCCTTGGCAGTCTCGGCTGCAAGGTCGGCATGGTTTGCTGTGGCATCATCCTTGCAGGAGGAGAGGGAGAGGAGGAGAAATAAAGCTACCCCAAACAGCCCCTCACCCGCCCTGCGGGCACCCTCTCCCCATGGGGCGAGGGAAAGTATGTCTTTTCTGCTAATGGAATGTAGTATGTTACAAATTTTATTATGCATTTTTTATCATTTTTATGATTGCAAATACTAACTTCCCCCTCGCCCCTTGGGGAAGTCGGAGATTGAGTATCTCCGAGTATGTGTCAGAGGGTGCCCGTAGGGCTGGTGAGGGGCCGTTGTGGTGTGGCCCGTTTTACTTCTGCCTAATAAATATATTAATAGGTGTACCTGTCAGAGTCCAGTTTTCGCGAATCTTGTTCTCGAGGAATCGGCGATAGTTCTCGCGGATATACTGAGGAAGGTTGGCATAGAATACGAAACTTGGAATCTGGGTGTCAGGAATCTGGTTGCAGTACTTGATCTTGATGTACTTACCCTTGACAGACTGTGGAGGGAATGCCTCGATGATAGGAAGCATGACCTCGTTGAGCTTTGAAGTACCGATCTTTGCCTTACGGTTGAGATATACCTGCTTGGCGGTCTCGAGTACCTTGAAGATACGCTGTTTTGTTAATGCAGAGGCGAAGATGATAGGGAAGTCGGTGAATGGAGCCATGCGGTTGCGGATGGCATTCTCGAAGGTGTCGATAACCTTCTGCGACTTCTCCTGCACCAGATCCCACTTGTTTACTACGACAACGAGCGACTTGTTGTTCTTCTGAATCAACTGGAAGATGTTCATGTCCTGTGCCTCGATACCGCGTGTGGCGTCTATCATAAGGACACATACATCGGAGTTCTCGATGGCGCGGATAGAGCGCATGACGCTGTAGAACTCAAGGTCTTCAGTCACCTTGTTCTTACGGCGGATACCTGCCGTATCAACGAGGTAGAAGTCGAAGCCGAACTTATCGTAGCGGGTATAGATAGAATCGCGTGTAGTACCAGCGATATCTGTAACGATGTTACGCTCCTCACCAATGAAGGCGTTGATGAGACTTGACTTTCCTGCATTAGGACGGCCTACAACGGCGAAACGCGGGATATTGGTGTCGATGTTATCAGGTGCGGTATCAGGGAGTTTCTTCAGAACCTCATCGAGAAGGTCACCTGTTCCGCTGCCTGTTGCTGCGCTTATGCAGAAAGGATCGCCGAGACCGAGTGCATAGAACTCAGCTGCATAGTACTGCTGATTGGTGTTGTCTGTCTTGTTGCTTACGAGGATGACAGGGAGCTTTGTGCGACGAAGAATCTCTGCTACGTCAGTATCGAGGTCGGTAACGCCTGTCTGGACATCCACGAGGAAGAGTACGAGGTCAGCTTCTTCGGTTGCGATGAGAACCTGCTGTCGGATTGCGTCTTCGAAGATATCGTCAGAGTTTACTACCCAACCGCCTGTATCGACGATTGAGAACTCCTTGCCGCACCATTCACACTTGCCATACTGACGGTCACGTGTAGTGCCTGCCACATCACTTACTATAGCCTGACGACTCTGTGTCAGTCTGTTGAAAAGAGTTGACTTACCCACATTAGGGCGTCCAACTATTGCTACGAGATTTCCCATTTTATATGCTTATTACCAGCCCCTCACCTGTCACTTCGTGACACCCTCTCCCCTAAGGGCGAGGGGGGAAGTTAGTATTGCGGTCTGTATGCCTTTCGTATAAACTCCAAGCCCTGAACCTTAAACACTAAACTTTAAACGGTAGGTCTATATTGTTATTTATAGTTGTAATAACTGACTCGATGTCATGGAAAATGTCTTCATTTGTGAAGCGCAAGACCTTGTAGCCCATACTTTCCAGCCAGTTCTGTCTTGTTTTATCTTCTGTCTGTTGGGTGGCTTCTTGATGATAACCACCGTCAATTTCTATAATCAGCTTCTGCTTGAGACAAATAAAATCGACGATATAGTCGCCTATTATATGTTGTCTCCTAAATCTCACCCCAAGTTTCCCTTGCCTTATATGATACCACAAAAGATTTTCTGCATCGGTCATCTGCGAACGATTCTCTTTCGCATACTGCTTTGTAGTCGAATATGAATCTGGATATGCAGTTTTGAAATCCATAAGCGGATGTGATTAGAAAGTAGTAACTTTTCCCTCGCCCCTTGGGGAGAGGGTGTCACGTAGTGACGGGTGAGGGGCCGTTTGTGAGGGGCCGTTTGGCTGTTTATTCCGGATTATATCCGAAGCTATCCAGTTCCTTCTGGTTGCTTCTCCAATCCTTGTCAACCTTTACGAAGGTCTCGAGGAAGACGTGCTTGTCGAAGAATTTCTCAAGAGCCTTGCGAGCCTCGGTGTTCACTTTCTTGATTGCCACGCCCTGATGTCCGATGATGATTCCTTTCTGCGAATCCCTTTCCACATAGATCACGGCGCTGATGCGAATCTGCTTGTCGGTTTCCTTGAATGCCTCGCATCTTACTTCTACGGAATAAGGAATCTCCTTGTCGTAGTAGAGAAGAATCTTCTCGCGGATGATTTCTGATACGAAGAAACGTGCAGGCTTGTCGGTAAGCTGATCTTTGTCGAAGAATGCAGGCGATTCAGGCAGAAGTTCGTGGATGCGCTTGAGAAGTATATCAACGCCGAACTTGTTCTTTGCCGAGATAGGAAGGATCTCTGCCTTCGGAAGCAGACCATGCCAACGCTCCACTATCTCGCCTAATTTCTCAGTCGGATTCTTGCCATCTTTTGCAAGTTCTGCCAATGCATCCATCTTATTGATGAGCAAGATGACTGGTATCGACATCTTAGCCACCTTGTCGAGGAAATCCTTGTTTTTCTCAGGATCTTCGATGACGTCGGTAACATAGAGCAGCACGTCTGCATCAGTGAGAGCCGATTCTGAGAAAGCGAGCATTGACTCCTGTAGCTTGTAGTTAGGCTTGAGCACGCCCGGGGTGTCGGAGAATACAATCTGCATATCCTCTGTGTTCACGATACCCATGATGCGGTGGCGCGTTGTCTGCGCCTTGAAGGTAGCGATACTAAGTCTTTCACCCACGAGCTGATTCATCAGAGTGGATTTACCTACGTTTGGGTTGCCTACTATGTTTACAAATCCTGCTTTGTGCATTATTAAAAAGCTGAAAAACGCATCCATCAGCCTTGTTGTAAGAATAATGGATGCGTCTTGTATTTTTTAGTGAAGAGTTAAGAGTTAAAAGTGAAGAATCAGATTTTGTATGAATTCGCTAAGAATACGAACTTGAAATCTTCACTATTCACTATTCACTTTTCGTTTTATTGTGGATCGTATCCCCACTTCAGGAATGAAGCTCCGTGAACGAAGCCTGCACCGAATGCTGTAAGGATGATGTTGTCGCCCTTCTTAAGCTTCTTCTCGAAGTCCCAGAGAGCCAATGCGATACTTGCAGCACTTGTGTTACCATAGCGCTCAATGTTTATCATCACCTTGTCCATAGGAATATCGAGACGCTTTGTCACAGCCTCAATGATGCGCAGATTTGCCTCGTGAGGGATAACCCAGTTTACGTCAGCCTCAGTAAGGTTGTTGCGCTGCATTATCTCCTTCACGTCGTTTGACATGCTTGTCACAGCGTACTTATATACAGTTCTACCTTCCTGATAGATGTAGTGCATACGATGATCAACTGTGTAGTGGGATGCCGGGCATACAGAGCCGCCTGCCTTCATGTGGAGGAATGGAAGTCCCTGACCATCCGTGCGAAGGAATGAATCCTGGAAACCTACACCTTCCTCTGTTGTTGCCTCAATCATCACAGCGGCAGCACCATCACCGAAGAGTACGCAGGTCTGACGGTCCTGATAGTCAACCATTGATGACATCTTCTCGCTGGCAATAACCATTACTCTCTTGTAGCGGCCTGACTGTACGAAAGCACAAGCCATATCCACGGTGTAAAGGAAACCGCAGCAAGCACAGCTTACGTCGAAACCGTGAGCGTTCTTGATGCCGAGCTTACCGATTACGATAGAGGCGTTTGAAGGGAAACGGTAGTCAGGAGTCGTTGTGGCAACGATGACGCAGTCGATAGTGTCAACGTCAACGCCTGTCTTCTGTATCAACTGCTTGGCTGCCTTTCGAGCCAGATAGCTTGAACCGAGACCTTCCTCTGTGAGGATGCGACGCTCCTTGATGCCTACACGGGTTGTAATCCACTCATCATTGGTATCAACCATACGAGACAACTCCTCGTTGTTGAGGATATAGTCAGGTACGTATCCGCCAATACCTGTGATTACAGCATTGATTTTTTCCATTATATATTATGAAAGTTACTCAGCAACTTCTTCTTCCTTAACGATAGCAACCTTACCACGATACATACCGCAAGATGGGCAAACAGTGTGGTAAACATAGTATGCGCCACAGTTAGGGCAAACTGCCAATGTTGGTGCTACTGCTCCGTCATGAGTTCTACGCTTGAGTGTACGAGTCTTTGACTGTCTTCTTTTTGGATGTGCCATTTTGTTTTAAATAGTTTTAATAAATTTGATGTTTTTTGTTTTGATGGTTGGCAAGCCTTTAATTGTCAATTGTCAATTATCAATTTTCAATTGTCTTTGCCGAGTTTCAATTCGGCAAGCTTTGCCCAGCGTGGATCAGCAGCTTTACTTTCGGTCTCATCACCACTTCGGGTGGCTGACAGCTCATTGAGCTTTTCTGTCATCGCAGCATTGCATTTACCAGGTGCATGTACGTGCTTAATGGGTACCGCCAGTGCTATTGATTCATAGATAAGCCATGCGAGGTCAAGTATTCCTTCGTTCTCGTCCACCACAATGACTACATCGTCTTCGCTATCTTCAATGCCAAGTTTCACTATGAACTTCAACTCCTGAGAAATGGGTTGCTCCATATCTTCAAGACATCTGTCGCAGGTCACAATGACGAAACCCTCGGTCTTGATGCTAAGTGCATAACTATCGGCTGTCTTCTGTAAAGACACACAAACAGCAACCTTGCCACTCCTTATCTCTGCATCTTCAAGTGCTTCGAAATAGTCGTCGCAAAGTTCCCAATTGAGCTCTAACGAGCTGTCGTTGAGTGACTTTAAGTCAATCTTAAGGGTTTCTAAATTGAACATTTGGCTGCAAAGGTACTAATAATTCCCGAATTGACAAAGAAAAACGCGCAAAAACTTCCTTTTTACCCATTATTTTCCTTGGTTTCATCATTTTTAAGTTTTTTATTTTTCTCCTTTTTATAATAAGTTGTAAATTTGCAGTCGAAATGAAATACTCAGTTCTTAATGAATCACAGGTCGCCGAGTCTCGCAAGGAGCATGGCGTCAATATACTTACACCTCCAGAGAAGGAATCGCTCTGGAAACAATTTGTCCAGACTCTTACAGGTCCTTTTGGTCATCTCATCCCAGGGTGGGAGAATGGCGATAGCCTTGTCTTCATCCTTGAGATAGCCGCCCTTCTCTCTACTTTCATCTCGTTTTCTGAATACTATGGTTGGCTCGGACTTGAGGCTTCGTATGATGCAAAGGTGTTCTTTGAGCCTGCTGGTATCATTATGGCGATTATTCTCGCTACCGGCATTTCCTTTTATTTCGAGGTCAAGGCAAACCGTGAGTTTGACATCCTCAATCAGGTGAACGATGATGAGCCGGTCAAGGCAATCCGCTTGATTGGAGGTGTGGAGAAGGTTGTGGCAATACCTCGCCGTGATATTGTAGTTGGCGATGTACTTATGCTCTCAACTGGTGAGGAAGTTCCTGCTGATTGTGAGCTCCTTGAGGCTACTTCGCTAAGTATTGACGAATCAACACTAACAGGCGAACCTATATGCCATAAGACCGTGAATGAGGCTGAGTTTGATACAAATGCGACCTTCCCTTCCAATCATGTGATGCGTGGTACGAAGGTAATGGAAGGCCATTGCGTATGCCGTGTCTTTGCTGTTGGAGATAGGACAGAGAATGGAAAGGTATTCACAGCCGCACAGATAACGGATAATGTCAAGACTCCTCTTGACGAGCAGTTTGACCGTCTCGGAATCGTGATTTCCGTGGCAAGCTATGTGGTTGGTATTCTTGTGTTTATAGGTCGTATAGTGGCATTCTTCCATATTCACGACACAACATTCTCTGATCCTCAGTTCCTTCCATACGCCTTGCAATCTTTGATGATTGCCGTTACGCTTGTAGTATGTGCTGTGCCCGAGGGATTGCCAATGGCGGTGAGCCTGTCTCTCGCTCTCTCCATGCGTAGGATGCTCAAGACCAATAATCTTGTCCGTAAGATGCACGCCTGCGTTACCATGGGCGCTGCTACCGTGATTTGTACCGACAAGACAGGCACTCTTACCCAGAACAAGATGCAGGTTGCGGATGTCTTCCCTGAGTTCGGGGAAGAAATGAAACTCAATATGGCAATCAACTCAACCGCTATCATAGGTGTTGATTCTGAGGGTAATGAAACCATTCTGGGAAATCCTACAGAGGGGGCTCTCCTATTGTATCTGTGTGACAAGGGCGTGGATTATGCCCAACTTCGTTCTGATGCAAAAGTGATAGACGAGGTTCCTTTCTCTACAGAGAGGAAATATATGGCAACCACAATATTTGGTCCATCGGGCGTTAGCGGCTCCCTCCCTACGGGGGAGGGCGGGGGGAGAGGCCTCGTCTTAATCAAGGGTGCTCCTGAGATTGTCATGGATATGTGTGATTCGTTCTCTGTGCCTCGTGCTGAGATAGAAACGAAACTCCTTGAGTATCAATCGAAAGGTATGCGAACTCTCGGTTTCGCCGTTGGAAAGAAATTCTTAGGCATAGTTGCGATTTCAGATCCTGTACGCGAAGATGTTCCTGCAGCTATCGAGGAATGTGTACATGCAGGAATCCGTATCAATATCGTTACGGGCGATACTCCTGCAACTGCTAAGGAAATTGCCCGTCAGATAGGCTTGGAGAATCCATCTGTCATAACAGGACCAGAATTTGCAGCTCTTTCTGACGAAGAAGTGAGGACTTTTTGTGCACGTTCCGGTACTCCCCCTCGGGGGAGCGGAGAGGGGGGCCTCATCATCTCCCGTGCCCGTCCTATGGACAAGAAACGTCTTGTAGAAACTCTCCAGAGTCTTGGTGATGTTGTGGCTGTTACTGGCGATGGAACTAATGATGCTCCTGCCCTCAAGGCGGCTCATGTTGGTCTCTCTATGGGCGATGGAACTTCTGTGGCAAAAGAGGCATCCGATATTACCATTATTGATAACTCATTCTCTTCTATCGGAAGGGCTGTGATGTGGGGACGTTCGTTGTATCAGAATATACAGCGATTCATCCTTTTCCAGCTTACGGTCAATGTGGTGGCGTGTTTTATCGTACTTGCAGGTGCGTTTATGGGCACAGAATCACCTCTTACCGTTACTCAGATGCTGTGGGTGAATCTTATCATGGATACTTTTGCGGCTATGGCACTCGCCTCTCTTCCTCCGTCAAGGAGCGTGATGCAAGAAAGACCACGTAATCGCCGCTCGTTTATCATAACCAAGAAGATGATGGCATCTATCTTGCTCACAGGCAGTTTTATGTTTGCCATCCTCTTCTGCTATCTTAGAATGGGAACTCCTTCTTTGGCAGATTTGTTATTTTCTTCTGGCTCCATCTCTATGGGAGAAGGCGGGGGCAGAGGCCTTATCTTCACCACCTTCGTTCTCTTCCAGTTCTGGAATCTCTTTAATGCTCGTGCTTTTTCTACGGGACATTCTGCTTTCCGACTAAAAGGCTGCAAGGGATTCCTTGGTATTGCGGCAATTATATTCTTTGGTCAGATAGCCATCATGAACCTTTTACCCGATTTCTTCAACGTAGAGCCTATCGGTATAGTGGACTGGCTATTGATAATCGTCGGGACCTCTGTTGTATTGATAGCAGGAGAAATAGTTCGTTTGTTCTCAAAGTAAGGGTGTGTGTAAAAAATGTTGTACTATTGTACCATTGTACCATAAAAGGCTCCCGCTATAGTTGGTGATGGCCATTTGTCTTCTCTGACCTAATAATGCACTAATTTGGTGCATCAGCATATCCTCCTCGCCAACATGACTGCGAATGGTATTGTCCTCACTTTACAGAAACGCTCATCCGTATCATGAGTCTTTTCCCTCCCATTCTAAGGAACGGTGTCAGAACGGACTTATAACGGACCTGAAACGGACTTGAAACGGACTTGAAACGGACTTGAAACGGACTTGAAACGGACTTGAAACGGACTTGAAGAATACCCATAAAGACATAAAAATGGTACAATGGTACAATAGTACAACATTTTTTACACATACCCTTTCTTTTCTACTTTTTTAGCCAATAATATATATAATATAATAATTAATTATTATATTATATATATTATTGAAGTAGAAGAGTGATATTTTTAGGGTATCTTTATAAAATATTGTACTATTGTACCATTGTACCAAGCAAGAAAATGACTCTGTGACGTAAAGTGTTGATAGGTAGTAATTTAAGTCAAAGTCTGTGGGAAAAATCAAAAGTATAAAGGTTCAACATTTTCCATTTATGCCGATTCCCCCTTATTTTTTTCAGAGAAACAGAAATGTGCCTCTCACAAGGTTGGTATTTTTTGATGTTAACTTTAGGGTAATCCAATAATGACGTTAATGATATTTTTAGGTACAATGGTACAATAGTACAATAATTTTTAGAGACACCCTATACGAATTTATTCGCTTAGACTCATCAAGCTAAAGCAACGTGAGTTCGACGAATTTATTCAGTTGTATATTGTTGACTATCATGTGGTTGAAAGAGCTCTGAAGGAGCGATACCTAATAGGGCAGTCCGTTAGGGCTGTCATATTTGTCGATATAAGGGGTATGAGGTCTGAAGGACCGACACCTAAAGTCTTCAGGTGTCGCACTTACAGCGCTCCTTTAATCACGCATCTACCGAATAACAGCCCTTACGGACTGCCCTATTAGGTGTCGGGCTTTCAGCCCTCGCAGTCTTGAATTCGTCGAACTCACGTTAAAGCAAGTGAAAATTGAAAATGGACAATGGGAAATGGAAAGTTGACTTGCTTTAGCTTTATGAACTTGCATACAAATTAAAGTTGATGGCGTAGGGATAAATCTCTGTGTTTTCACGTTTTGCGTCGATAAAAAGTCAATATTCATATAATATATACCCTTTGTGAAAATTTAAAATGTTAAAATCGCGATAATTGTTGTTTTTTTCATAAAAAAATTGTAACTTTGCCAACAAGTAATACCATCTCCCTATAAGGGAGTAGGAAATACACAATAAAAATTACACTTAAATATTAACCCCTCAGTACTTATTTCTCCATAGAAACGGACTGAACAATTTAGGAATAGAATATGAGAAACAATTGCAGCAAAATCAGAATTGTTGCCCTCTTGATGGTAATGCTGTTGGCTACAGTTAATACTTGGGCACAGGAAAAAGTGAATATGGAACGAACTATGTTCCATAAATGGGATGGTGTCGGTGCGGATGCTTCATGTATAACAACAAATGCGGCAGGCACCAATTATGAGGCTTCTGGTGCTAATGTCACAGTTGGCGCTGGGAAACGTGAAAATGGTTATACGTATGCTGGCACAGGTAATGTTTATGCAAATGTGTATGCTGACCTTATGGGGTATTCTGCGATATATCTTGAGGGTACACCTGGTGGAATCATACGTTTGCTTTTCAACAGACAGATGGGAGCTGATGGAGGATTAGGTAATGGTGAGTATAAAGAAATAATTGGGACATTCGACTCAAATGGTAAGTTGTTTGTTGATTTGAAGAAGGATACTCAATTGAAATTCTGGCATCTCAATGCTATTAAGAGTGCGTATAGCAATTCCGCTAATGTCGCTGTTTCTAAGATTCAGCTTTGGAAATCATTGGAAGTTGGCTTCCCTGAGAAGAATGATGCTGTAAATACACAATATTCATTAAGCTACGAGATTGCAAATGGCAGACAGCGGGAGTTTACTTTTGTGAATCATAGTGCCAATAGTAGTGTTGACAATTACGGCTGGGCATTATGGGCAACGAATCGTGAGCGTACAAATGACAAGAGAAAGGACTATTTCTTTATGAGTCTGGCTCCTTCTATGCAGATTTATGATGAAGAATCAGGAGCATTGGCAGAACCAGAAGAAAGTTCTCTATATATAAAGAATGGTAATGACCTTGAGACTATGTCAGATGCACAGATGCAGCAGTTTCGTAATGATATGGCTAACGGCTGTTATGTAAGCGTAAAGGTGGCAAACTACGATGGAATCATTACGGTTTATTCCGTGATGAAGAAGGATGGCAGGGTATATGTGTATGCTACCAAGTATGACAAGTACAAAATAAATAATGTTACTAATGGTACAATCAACGTGTTCTTCACAGTTGATCATGCTTTGCTGACTAATTTCAGGGCTAAGAATGATGTATCTACAAGAAAGGTATCTATAGGCGGAATTAGTTATCCTGCAAATACGGAAGAGAGATACAAGACTTGTAGTGTGGCTATCACTACTCTTGATGGTTATGACCTTCCTGCGGGAACGGCAGTTGGTGAGGGTGATACCGTGACATATCACGCAATTCCTGGCAGAAAGTGGGAGTTCGTGAAATGGGGTAATTCTGGTGAGTATGCAAATCCGCGTAATATAGTACTTAAAAATGCAGATATTTATCCTTATGCAGACTTCCAAAGACCGGCAAACATCGCTTTCTTTGATCCTGCTACTGATCGTGTTTTCTTCGAGGATTTCGAGAATCTTGATGAACCACGTGTAGCAAAAAGAGAGATAAGAGATGACGATGGTAATCTTATTAGGACTGATGTAGCAACGAATAGTGGTATAGAGATCGTAACTAAAGAAAGTGATATGGCAGCCTATGAGGCTACACCTGAGCGTGATAAATATTATTATCAGGGCAAGTATCTGAACTATGGTGGTAAAGGACGTGTGCTCAAAGATCCCGTATTCGGAAAGTATTATCAGAATCTTGCTGATGGCACAAATGAATACACCAAGAGTGTCGCCGAGAACTATCTGCGTATAATCTTGACTGATGAACAAAAGGAACAGATTGGTAGTGGTATTTGCCGTTATGATAATGTGTGGGATCACTATAAGCCGGAAAATGAGAGGGAAGCTACAATTGGCTTCTGGGTTAATGCCAAGATTGCCAACAAGTATGAGTTGCCTCTTGAGCGTGGTTCTATGTTCTGTATGTTCAGTAATGAGCGTTTCAGAAAGGCTGATGCAGGCGTGGATGATGATTTCGAACATCCAAGATTTATGTTCGACCTTGCTTGTAACGGTACGACATATGCAAATATGCCGAATAACTTCAGCAGAACAGGTGATGATAATCAAGAGATACCAGTACAAAGGGAGAATTTCTTCTTCTATGGAGATACTGTACCTTTGACGAATACACCTACACCAAGCTTGTTTGGGGAGAAATTCTATAAGAATGCCCAGGATCAGACAACGAGTAAGTTCTATGACGATGATGAGTGGCATTACGTTGCATACGTGGCAACTAATGGCTTGAAGACCGTTACCCTGTTCGTTGACGGTGAAAAGTGCGGTACAATGGATATGACTACGCTTGGCAAAGGATTGACGGATTTCGAGGACGAAGGTGATTTCTCAGGTCGTACTTTCTACCTACGTAACATCGTACTGGGTGGTTTTACTCCTCATGGACTATTCTTCCAGAAGCAGTATTATGAGGATGCAGCTCTTGCCTTCGATGATATTGCAATCTATTCAAGGGCTCTTACTGCCGATCAGATATACGATATCATAGACTCTAAGGCTGTTAATAGGAAGGAGTGGCATTTCACTGAGGCTCTTAAGGCTGACGGTATGTCAGAGAAGAAACTTGACGTGCTTGATGGCTTCAGATGGAGAAAGGGCAGTAGTGATGGCATCTATGTTCTGAATGCGCAGTTGAACAAGTCTGAGTTGGAGGTAGGTAACAATAACACTATCTTCTCTACCGAAGGATTGAAGTTCACTGGAGCTAAAGGACAGATTATTATCGACCAGAAGAATGGTCTTATAGGTTTGAAGCGTGGTGCCGAGATATATGTTCCAGACCTTAACAAAGGTGAGAATGTATATTTCGTAGTAAAGTCTGGCGACCCAGAGAAATATCCTTTGGATCCTTATGACCTTTGGCCTATTAATGACCCTTGCGAACTGCGTACAAGAGGTGTGAGCCTCTACGGCATTCAGGGTAAGGAGGACTTCTCTGTATTTACCGGATACAAGAACAACAATATCTCCTCTCAGAGCTACGGCTTCAGGGTTTATAGTCATGGTACCATTGCGGCTTACAATACCGCCTACACAGGCTACCCACATAACAACAACAACAATAATAATGTGCTGTGGATTTCAGATGTGTTCATTTCTCCTTATAGCTTGACATATACGGACGAAAGCCGTAAGGTGAATAATGTCAACTACAAGAACTATACCAGAAGGGTAATCCATGTAGATGTAGAAAGAAATGATGATGAATATGAATTTAAGCAGCCTACTTTGCCAGAGCTTATCATCACCAATGGAACAAGTACAACGAATGGGAAGATAAGCGATTATAGTAAGACTAATTTCGATAATGGTACGAAGTCATGTTATATTCGCTTCAGCAGTTCTGCTCCTCATGTGGCTACTGTTAATCAGAGTGGTAAGGTTACAGTAACAGGTATTACCGGCTATGCAACTATCAAAGCAGAGCTTGTATTCGACAATCTGTATGATGGATGTATCTCTACTGCATACCAGATTCGTGTGGAGAACACTCCTAAGACACATCATGCGGAGGAGAATGTAAAGTATGATGTTGCAGAAAAGAAGACCGTAAAGGCAAAGGATGGTTCTGATGCTATCACAATGTCACTTGGTGGTTGGGCTTATAATGATAACACGTATGCTGGTACTGAGGGTGATGACGTGGATAATAACGGCTCTGCTGTTGATTCATGGAGCAAGGGCTTTGTGATCGACGAAAGAAACGATGTTACCCCAGTTGATGGCTTCAATACCTATTCTCAGGGAAGTCAGAATGCCAAGAGTGAAAGCTATGGTAATGATGATGGCAGATATATTCCTACAACACAAGTTGTTAGAAATGTTACTCCTTGGACTCTTCCATGCCGTGGTTCATATTTGAAGTTCGATGCAGAGAAACCAGGTGTGCTTACTGTCTATGTGCTTCAGAATGGTAACCTTGATAAGTCTGATATGACCAATGACTATTCTGATCAGATTCATTGGCGTCCTGTATATATCACAAACGAAAGAGGCGTGTGTGTTCCGAGGGTGCAGTATGATACAAATAGTAAGATTTCTGAGAAAGATAACTTCTTCAAGGAAGGCCGTCGTCGTGCCCAGTTCATTGAGGAAATTGAAGGTACGTACAATCAGCGTCTGAAGGCTTCTCTCCTTGAATTGAAAGCAAATGACTATAATCGTTTCAAACTTCTCCTTGATCATTGGGAGAATCAGGGTTGGAAACAGAAGGTCATAAAGACCGATGATGGCGGATATATGATAATGTCAAAGGGCATTGTACGTTATTCGTTCAACGTAGTTCCTGGACAGACATATTACGTATTCTCTAATGATACCAAGATCGGTTATGCCGGATATAACTTTGAGGAAGGTAAGATATTGTTTGATAATGCAAGATTGGATTATGATGTAAATCCAATGTACGGGGCTGCTGTTACCACAACACCTGTCGTATATAAGGATGAACTCAATTATAACCCTAAATTACCAGAAGGTATAAACAATATGTTCAGCGTTCCTGTGGAGATTCAACGTTCCTTCAAGGCTAATACATGGAGTTCTATCTGTCTGCCATTCAGTATGAACAGGAAACAGTTGGAAGAGAACTTCGGTGAAGGCACTTCTGTTGTACTCCTGAAGCAGGTTATTAATCAGGGATATAAAAAAGGTAGGGTAGAACTGATATGGCATGTCAACCAAGATATTATTGCCGGTTATCCTTACTTCATACTTCCTACAAAGAATGTGACAAAGATAAAGTTTAATGCACCTTTCCGTAAGGATCAAGACAGGTATTTGGAAAAACCTTATTTGGCAGTTGGTTCAAATGGCAAGTCGTTTGAACATAAGAGTGGTTACACATATTACGATGAGTATCCTTATGTCTTTGAGGGTAACTTCAAGGATGAAGAGATTCCTGCTGGTTCTTACGTGATGAGCAATAGCGGTACTCTTGCAAGGGTGAAGAACTCTGTTAAGGCTAAGCCGTTCCGCGCCTATATCAGGTGTGTCGATGCTGCTAATGCAAAGCCTCTTACAACTATGAGCTTCAGCGAATCTGAAGGCGAGACAACATCTATAGAGGAACTGTTGCAAGATAACGGCATTATCCTTGAAAGCTCTGATGTATATGGAGTTAACGGAGTAAAGGTACGTAGCAATACACATAGCCTTGAGGGACTCTCAAAGGGTATATATGTAGTTAATGGAAAGAAGTACGTAGTAAAATAAAAAGAAGAAGGAGGTTGTTAAAATCAGGAAATGAAAAGAATATATTTTAGACCAATATGTGAGCAGTTCCTCGTTGAAGAGGAGCTGCTCCAGACTCTCTCAAACCATAATTCCGCAATAGTAACACCTGGAGCCGGAGATTTGGAAGGCGATGATGTGGTTCCGCCAGGTCCGATAATTGTTGATGATCCTATCAATGGCTCGGATGATTTCTCTAAAGGTGGATTGATATTTGACTGATGAGTTGCTTTTTTTATTGAATTTTATTCATGTTTTCTTGCACATATGGGGAAAAACCACTATCTTTGCAGTTGAAACGTGTGCGTGCACAGATGGAAGTCTATGTTACGTGGCGTTTTGACATACGAAAGCAAGGAATAGGTCATAAAACATGAATACTTAATATGAAGGTTATCTCAAACAAAATTCTGCCAGTTTCTCTGCTGGCCATTGCAACTATTGTTCCAGTCTCACTAAAAGCACAATCAGATTTCACTCATTCAGAGTATGATCAATTACAGGCATTCGGCTTTGCGACATGCGATTCCCGTACAGATTCCAACCCGTCCATAGAAAAAGTTATGGGCGGTGGAGCCTATACCTATGAAGATGCTATGGCTCTTCTTAATGATCCCGCAAGTGGCAAGAAGGTTAAGGTTCTTACTGCGGATAAAGTATATAAGGATGATGTTATCAAGAATGCTATCAAGGATAATGACATCGTTATTCTTGATGGTTCTAAGGGTGACTTCGTAATTAAGAAATACATTACAATTCAGAATCAGGGCTCAGGAACTGGATGTAACAACAAGACGATTCTCGGTATTAATAATGCCCGTCTCGTTACGGAGTGGTATGTTACTCCCGATGTCCTTGCCATTCTCAAGGAGGCTGATGTGGAGAGCGCTTCAACGAACAAGGGTACAGGAGGCACACTTCCAAATGGGGTGAATGTTGATGAGGAAGCCGAATATCTTACACGTAAGGCTCTTTATGAGAAATATGGTAATGAGAACTATCGTGAGGCCGGAATCTTCTGTGTGAAGCGTTGTAAGAACATTATCTTCCGTAACCTGTCCTTCATAGGCCCAGGTTCCATTGATTGTGGAGGATATGACCTTTTGTCTGTGCAGTATTCAAGTAACGTTTGGGTGGATCATTGCGAGTTCATTGACGGTATTGACGGAAATTTCGATATCTCAAATGAGTCGGATATGATTACTGCAAGTTGGAATGATTTCTCATACACCGACCGTTCTCTTATGCATCAGAATACCAACTTGGTAGGAAGTTCGGATAGTAAGGTTGAGGATGATGATAAACTGTCAATCACCTTCGCGTTCAATTCGTGGGGCGCTAAGTGCCGTGCTCGTATGCCAATGGCACGTTATGGACGTTTCCACATGCTGAACAACTACTTCCATTGTGCGGGAAACTCAACAGCTTGCATTAATCCACGAAAGAATTCTGAATTCCTTATTGAAGGAAACTATTTCGAAAAGGGAGTAAAGAAAATTTTTACTCAGCAAGATGCGACTTCGGTTATCTGGACAGATGATAATGTTACGGTTGAAGCATTCTCAAAACCGATTAGCTATGGAGAGTGCTATATTCCATACAGCTATACAAAAATACCGACAGAGATAGTCAAGGATGATGTGAAGACTTTCGCAGGTTCTACAATATGGGGCTCGACAAATTATTCTGTGATTTCTGAAGAAGAGATTACTGGTATGAAATTTGTCTCAGACAATCATTCCGCATCAGAGGCTACGTTTAATCTTTTGGGACAGAAAGTGAATTCTAACGCAAAGGGAATTGTGGTCAAAGGCGGTAAGAAATATATCGTAAGATAGACCGTTCTTCCTTCGCTCTTCCTTCGCTCTTCCTTCGTTCATCCTATAGTTCTTAGAGCGGTTCTTCAGCTTTTTCATAAGGGAGTTATAACGGAGGTACATAGGATGTACTTGGGAATACTATAGTAATTGTGGCTTTTTGCAAAGACTCAACGTGTGGAATAAATCGTGAAACTCGCATTCGCTAAATAATAGAATCGGCATCCGTCATCTGATGAATGCCGATTATTTGATAGTGGTATTCTCGCTTTTATAATATTTTTTTATCAATAGCTTGAATTATTTTGCCGTAAATTTGGAAATTTCTTTTTTTTTGATTACTTTTGCAATCGCCTAGGCAAATGCCGACAGTCGCGAGGGCAAAAACTAAAGTCCTCAGACCTTACACTCCAGAAAAAAAAGTACCTATAACTAATTATATTTAATTTGCAACCAAATGCCTATTGACCAATTCAATAACAGCTCTGATACACTTATGTCCTATGAACTGCAATTTGAAGAAATGAAACGCATCATGGCAGGTGCAGGATTGGGCATGTGGTCTGTTGAGAATATAGAAGGACAGCCCCATCGAATGCATCTTAATGCCAAAATGGCCGAGCTTTTGGGCGTTAGTGATGTTTCTGCCATGTCTCCTGAGGAGATGTATGACTTCTGGTTTAACAGGGTTAAGCCGGAGGGCAGGGAATCTTTGTTTGCATCTGTTGAAAGGATGATGTCAGGCAACGTAGAGGAGACAACCTATCTTTGGGAACATCCGGTTCTGGGCGATCGTTATCTTCGTTGCACCGGTTCTGGCAGAGTTGAGGGTAAGGGCCATGTCCTTAGCGGCTATTGTTCGGATATTACTCACTTTGTGCTCAAGGAAAAGGAGCAGCAAGGGGCAATGGCTCGTATGGGTGCAGAGCTTCAGAGGGCTTATGAGGTCGTGAAGTTCGTGTCAAAGTCGTGTACTTCCATATATCGCATAAACATGCAGAATGGCAGGCTCATGCATGTCAGTACCGTGAATGAGAAAGTTCATAACGTGCTCGGAAATGAGGGCGATGCGCGTGAGGGATTCATGGAGTTTTGCGAGAAACTGGTCAAGCCTGAGTGGAAGGAAGACATGCTTGCGTTTACTAACCTTGATTGGGTGCGTGAGCAGCTGAAGACTCAGCCGATAATCAAACAAGAGTTTGAGTGTAGCGCCTGTGGTTGGGTTATAGGTTCTTTTGTTGCCGGCAAACGTGGTGATGACGGCTATTGTACGGAAGTGGTTTGGACGACTGTTGATGTCAACGAACAGAAAGAAAAGGAATTGAGGCAGCTTAATGCTCTTGAAGAGGCAAAGTCAGCTGCTGTGGAGGCAAACCGCGCAAAGAGTTCCTTCCTCTTGAATATGAGTCATGACATCCGTACTCCGATGAATGCAATAATCGGTTTCACAGGCCTGCTTGAGAAGCATCAGGACGAGCCAGAACGTCGTCATGACTATCTGAAGAAACTGAAGGAATCAAGTGCCTTGCTGTTAGGCCTTATCAATAATGTCCTGGAAATGTCACGTATTGAGAAAGGACATTTGGATGTAGATATTCAGGCATGGGGCGTAGAACAGATGTATGATATGTTCTGCTCAGTTTTCGTTGATATGATGGCGCATAAGGGAATAACCTTCTGCCATTCCCTGGATGTAGAGCATGAATATCTTTACTGTGACCCTATAAAGATACGTGATGTGGTGTTGAACCTTCTCAGCAATGCCTATAAATACACACCTTCGGGTGGTAGGGTGGAGCTATACATCCGTGAGTTGCCATGTGAAGAGGAGGGCAATGTCATAATTGAGACTGTCGTGAAAGACAATGGTCAGGGAATGTCTGCTGACTATCTTCCACATCTGTTTGAGGAGTTCTCACGTGAGCATACCACCACGGATATAAAGGTGGAGGGAACAGGACTTGGTATGCCTATTGTCAAGAACCTCCTTGACCTTATGGGCGGAACCATAGAGGTTGAGAGCGAACTTGGCAAGGGAACAGCATTCAATGTCCGTACCAAACATCGCATAGCGAAGAAATCGGATGTCGTCAATGTTGATATGGCGAATATTTCAGGCGTGGATTTCAGGGGAAAGCGAATCCTCCTTGTTGAGGATAGTGACCTGAATGCGGAGATTGCGATGGAGATTCTTCGTGATGTGGATTTCGTGGTGGAGCGTGCAGAGGATGGCCTTAAATGTGTAGAAATGATAGACAAGGCACCTGCGGGATATTATGACCTCGTGCTTATGGATATTCAGATGCCAAGGATGAATGGCTATGAGGCTACCCGCATAATCCGTAAGATGGAAGATAGGGAAAAGGCAAACATCACGATATTGGCAATGACGGCCAATGCCTTCGAGGAAGACAAGCGTGAAGCCCTTGAAGCAGGAATGAATGCACATCTTTCAAAGCCTATAGAGGTGGATAAACTTATAAAGACACTCAAGAGAAGTCTGAATCCTCGTAAATGATAAATGTTGTACTTCATATTGCAGATTTATTGCACTGGAGGGTTGCCTTTGGTGTGATACTCTTTGCTGTCTTGATTTGTATTGCCGTATATACATTGTATAAGACATACAGGCGTATATTGGAGCATAACAAGATGGCAGAGAAACTGCGAGAAACGGCTACACATAGCATCCGCATGAAGGCTCTTACGCAACTGCTGCTCGATAAGACCCAGACGCATGTGTGGGAACTGAAGGATGGGATGTTCTCTATTCTGCAATTTGATTCTAAGGCGCTTGATGCAGTCATTCCGATTGAGGAAATGAGAAATCTGGTTACTGCAAGTGCCTTCTACAAGCACAGGGTAGAGGAGTTCTTCCAGACGGAGGAGCCGGGAAATCATGTCATACAGATGTACGGCTCGTTTGAAGGGCGTGACCCTCATTGGTATGAGTTGAGCATGATGGTTGAGCAGACACCGCAGGGGCTCGTACGTAGAGGCACTACTGTGATGATTGACCAGCTGAAGAAGCGTGAGGCAATGGAGCTTGACACAAACCGTATGCTTGCAAATGCCAAGGAGAAGGATGATTTCATTTCGTGTATGAGCCATGAGATAAGGACTCCCCTCAATGCTATTGTCGGCATTTCGGAGTTGCTTGCGAATATGAGGCAGACTCTTACGCAGGAGGAAATAGCATATTTCGAGCGTGAAATCAGCAAGAATAATGTCCTGCTGATGAAGATGATCGAGGATATGCTGACCGTAACCCTGATTGACAATAGCGGTATCACCGTTCAGTTTGATGATCTGCGATATTCGGATTGTACTCCTGAAGTTGCGACAATGAGGGAAGAAGAAAGCTTGAATCTCTTTGGATTGAAGATTGAGGTTATAGAAACCGGAGAGGATGTGCCTATACGGGCAGATAGGAATCTGTTGCGTAGAATCATGATAAACCTCTTTGATAATGCTGCCAAGTTCTCGCCAATGGGTTCTACGGTTACTGTTATCCGTACTGTGACCGACGATGAGGTGATACTCTCGGTAAAGGATCAGGGTATAGGTATTGATCCTCAGTATCATAATATGATATTTACCCGATTCTATAAGATTGACCACTTCTCGCAAGGTGCAGGTCTCGGACTTGCATTGTGTAAGGAACTTGCCGAATGTATGGGTGCGAAGATTACGGTGGAGAGCGAATTGGGTAAGGGGAGTACCTTCAACCTGATATTCAAGAGGGCTGACAGATTTGAACATGCGTAGCTCGTTGGGCTTTGCATAAAAATGCATATTTGAAATCGCACGTAATTAGATGAATGAATATTACTACATAGGAATTATCTACCTGATACTGTTGACGGTGGTACTGACTTTATGGAGGTTTATTGATGACAACTTCCAGAAGATGCAGTATCTCGAAAACGGTCGTGAGGCAGACAGGTATATGGAGAATGTTCATGAGATTCTGTTTTCTACACAGTCGTATCTGTGGTATATATATAAAGGTAAACTGGTGTTCGGCCATCGTTTCTTCAAGAAGAACAACCTTCGTGAACGTAGGATTCCCGTTGATGTGGTGCTAAGATGCATGTCAAGGAATAGTAGGAAGGAACTGACTAAGGCTATGGAGAATGCTGATGAGACAGGTATCTACGTTGACTTCAACATTACGATGCCGGTGTCTCATGAGGTACACTCGCTAAGTGTTCTTATCTGTAGGGAAAAAGAACCGTGGGAAAAGAAAGGAAAGGCTTCTGACGATAATGTAATGGGTATCCTTACTATCATTGATGGTGCTCGTCAGAAGGAGAAGGAGAGGAAAATGGCATTCGACCTTGAGGAGGAAAGTAAACTGAAGGCGAGTTTCCTTGCCGCCATGGGACATGAAATCCGTACTCCTGTGAATATCATTACCGGTTTCTCCCAGATTCTTGCACAGACTGGAAGTGAGACGTCCGAGGAGGAGTTGAAGAGCTATTCACAAATCATAGCCGATAATACAGAACAGTTGCTCCGTTTGCTCAACGATGTGCTGAAAAGTAATACCGAGGGTGAGGAGATGCAGATGTCCTTGAAGACAAGAAAGGTGAAGGATATCGTTGAGGAACTATATGCGACATACAACGTGGTGATTCCGGAACACTTGGAATACAATATAGTGCGAGGTCCCGAGGATGTATATGTGGATTTGAACCGTAGCAGTATGATGCAGGTTATGTCGAACCTTGTTAATAATGCTGTCAAGTTCACGAAAGAAGGCAGTATAACGATGGGATGGCAATGTATGGAAGATAACGTAGTGATATTCCTGGAGGATACGGGTATCGGTATTCCGAAGGAGAAGCATGAATTCATCTTCGACAGATACTACAAGGAAAGCAGCAGTACGGCAGGAGCCGGCATAGGTCTTTCCCTATGCCGTCGTCTCGTCGAGAATATGCATGGAAAAATCGTAGTTAAGAGTGAATTGGGAAAAGGCTCAAGGTTTGAGCTGGTGTTTAAGAAAGCCGCTATAAGTTAATATGATACAAGTAGAAGAAGCATATCTCAACCATTTGATTTACATCTCTGAGCACGATGTGCTTACTGGGGTGCTGAATCGTTATGGGTTGAAAAAGAGAATACACGAATTGTTCAATCCCGATGGAGAGGGCTACCTCTGTGTCGTGGATATTGATGACTTCAAGGCTATTAATGATGCTTGCGGTCACATGACTGGCGACTTGGTACTAAAGGCGTTCGGTCAGAGTCTGTGTAGTATCAGAAATTCTTCTGTTGCCCGTTTGGGGGGTGATGAGTTCTTCGTTTTCGTAGATGGAGTCAAGGAAGAGGAAGATATCAGGAAGGAGATAAAGGCTTTGGAAGACAGGGTGAATGGTATTGAGATTCCAGAACTTGGTGATATCAAGATAACCTTCAGTATGGGAGCGCACTATTTTAAGGGCAATATAGAAGAAGTGAAAGCTATTGCCTATTCCAAGGCTGACAAACTCTGCTATGAGAGTAAGAGGAAGGAAGGGAATAGCGTGACAATATGCTGATATGTCTATAATTGTGAATAAGTTGTATATTATCAGCAAAACTCACCAAGCTGCGCAAGTGTAAAATAGTAAAGGAATTAAATGGACAATACACGAGTAAATAGCATGCTAACAATGCCGATAGGTAAGCTTTTGAGAAAGTTTACTCCACCGGCTATGATTGCGATGTCGGCTAATGCTGTTTTAAATATATTCGAAATAATAATTCTCGGTATAGGGGTGGGAATTGATGCTTTTGCCGCCTTGGCGTGTACTTTCCCTATCATAATTCTCATTTCAGCCTTTGCTTCTCTTGTCAATACCGGCACAGCTTCGAAAATTGCTATGCTTTATGCCGAGAACAATCAGGAACAGGCATTGAAGACTTTCGGCAATTCCGTCATATTGCTTGTGAGTTTTGGGGCTCTGTTAACGGCTGTGCTTGAAATATTCCTTGAAGATATACTTCGACTTTGTGGCGCTTCGGACGTGACACTTCCGTATGCCCTTGTGTATATGCGGATTATGCTTGTTTCTACTGTCGTGTTGTTCTCAATGCAGAGCATGGGACGACTTCTTCATATACAGGGACGTCCGAAGGTGCAGATGATGCTGCAGATAGGAGGTATTACTGGTAACGTCATTCTGTCTGTAATCTTTGTGCTCGTTTTCAAATGGGGAATGAAGGGAGTTGCCTTGGCATCAATCATGTGCGAGAGCGTCTCTTGGATATTATACATAAAGGTATTTTCTAATAAGAAAGCTTTCTTGCATTTCACAAAACGAGGGTTCTGCGTTGATTTCAGCCTTATCAAAGAGATATTGTCGATTGGAGTGTCACCTTTTGCCATTAATGCGTGTGGATGTGTGGTGGCTCTTATGATTAACCTCTCGCTTATAGAAGTTGCAGGTGAACAAAGAGATATGTATCTTGGTTCCTATGCCATCGTACAGCGAATAACCCAGGTGCTGATATCGCTTATTTCAGGTCTTGGACTTGCAATGCAGATAATAACAAGCATAAATATAGCAAAACAGAATTACATTCGAGTACGAGGCGTTCTGATGCAATCCATCTTTAATGCCTTTATTATCATGTGCATTGGCTATGGATTTATTTCCATCTTTGCAGATGGGCTGATGTCGATTTTTACTACAGACAGGCAGATGATAGAAATAGGTGCTACGGCGTTGATTATCGGACTCTGCACCTTCCCGTTCGTGGGTAGTCAGATGGTTGCTGTGTCTTTCTTTCAGACGATAAGACGCCCACGTGTCTCAATGATTATATCCTTGACGCGACAGTTGCTATTCCTCATACCAATGCTTGTAATCCTTCCGCATTTGATTGGCGTGACAGGAGTTTGGTGGAGTATGGCACTTGCAGATGTGGCAAGCGTTACCATTTCATGGATAATGCTCTATACAGAGACAAAGAAGTTGAGTCTATGAATTTAGAAGAGTTATATAAAAGTTTACATGGAGACTATGCGGAAGTCAAGGCAAGACTTATGACTGACAGACTCGTGGAGAAGTTTGTGCTGAAATTTCCGTCTGATTCGTCAATGCAGCAACTGCGTGATGCTATCGCTTCGGAAGACTACGAGGTGGCTTTCCGTGCCGTACATACGTTGAAGGGCGTTGCTGCAAATCTTTCTTTTACAGAACTTTGGAAAGCTGCATCTGCCCTTACTGAGCAGTTGCGCCGATGTGACGGAACTGTGGATGAAACGCTTTTGGAGAATCTGGAGAATGCATATAGGCTTGTGACAGATAGCATTCAGAAAGAGAATAGCTAAATAATAACTTGGAGGGTCGTTTATGTCAAATGAATCAGGACGCCGGTCAATCCTCATTGTTGAGGATAACGAATTGAATCGCGATATGCTCTGTGCTATGCTGGAAGACCGATATTATGTGTTCCAGGCAGAGAACGGTAAGGAGGGCCTTGAAGTCCTCCAAGAGCATTATCGCAATATTTCACTCATCGTTCTTGACGTGCAGATGCCTGTTATGAACGGATATGAGTTTCTGAAGGTTGTGAGGGATGATGATCTCCTGAAGGAGATTCCCGTTATTGTTGCTACGGGCAGTAATGATGTGGAAGAGGAGGAAAGATGCCTCGAATTGGGGGCTACGGATTTTGTCATCAAACCATATAAGAGGAATATCGTTTTAAAGCGTATCGGTAATATCATCCGTTTAAGGGAGTCTGCTTCTACGCTGAGGGAAGTGGAGTACGACGATCTTACGGGAATATTCACTCGACAGGCTTTCTTCCATCATGCAGAGAGGGTTCTGCGTGAGAATCCAAATATCGAATTCACTCTTGCCATCTCTGACATTCAGGACTTCACGCTCGTGAAAGAGCGCTATGGAACAAAGGTTGCCAATGAACTTATCTTAAAGAATGTGGCTCTTATGCGTAGGGCACAGGTGGATAACTATATCTATGGGCGATATGACGATAACCAGTTCGTGGTTATGGCTCCAAGTTCTGAGCGCTATATGGAGACGAGAAGAAGAAACAAGGGAGCTCTTACGCTACCGTTGCCTGAAGAGGGTGTCGCTGTGCTTAAGTTTGGTGTGAAGCGTGATATTGCGCATGATATTCCCGTAAGGGAACATTGTCGTCATGCTCTTATGGCTCTCGATACGGTAAAGCATGTGTATGGCCAGAACTATGCATGGTTTGATGACAATATGCAGAAGTTCTACGACCGCCGTGTAGCCATAGAGAGGTCGATGGTGAATGCGTTGAAGCATGGCGAATTCCATATTTACTATCAGCCAAAGCATGATTCCCGTACAGGTCGCCTTGTAGGTGCTGAGGCTCTTGTTCGTTGGACTCATCCTGAGTTCGGTTTCCTGTCTCCTGCTGAGTTCATTCCTGTCTTTGAACAGACAGGTTTTATCTCAGAGGTTGATTTCTACGCATGGAAATGTACTTGTCAGAATCAACGGAAATGGCAGGAGAAAGGTCTTCATATAGTGCCGATATCTGTGAATTGTTCACGCTCAGAGCTCTTACAGAATAATTTCATGCGTAAATGGTTCAAACCTCTCAAAGACAATAATGTCACACCTGAGAGTATGCACCTTGAGGTGACGGAAAGTCTGTTCAGCGAGCAGATAGACAGATTGGCCAAGGTCTTGCGTGAATGTCAGGAGAAGGGAGTGAAGATAGAACTTGATGATTTCGGCACAGGTTATTCCTCACTCAGCATGTTCCAGCTCTTGCCGTTGGATATTGTGAAGTTCGATATGGCATTTGTCAGGGGATTGGATAATCCGCGTCAGGCGCAGGTAATGGCTGCCTGTGTGCGACTCGTCCGCAGTCTTGGTATGGAAGTCACCGCCGAGGGCGTGGAGACATCGGAGCAGCTATACAGGGTAAAGAGAATGGGTATAGATACGGTACAGGGATATTACTACTCGCATCCGTTGCCGAAGGAGGAGTTTGAGAAATTCTTAGCCTAACCAAGCCTTCCCCAAGGGAAGGATGTTTTATAGTATTTATTCTTTTCAAGGTATATTATATAAAAAATGAAGTCACACTTTTTCAGCCATAAGATGTATATCGCATCCCTCCCTTGGGGAGGGCCTGGGTGGGCTTCTATTAGTAGGATTAAGATAGTGCTTGTCTTGGCCGCTGTGATAATCGCAGCGGCTTCGCTCGTTGTGTCCCATATCCTTGTACGTGACCTCGCCATAGAGGAGCGTAACCGTATGGAGGTATGGGCAGAGGCTATGCGCTCGCTCAGTACCGCGGAAGAGAATACCGACCTGAACCTTGTGTTGAAGGTTATCAACGAGAACAACACCATTCCTGTCATAGTGACCGATGAACATGGTAACGTGCAGACTTTCCGCAACGTGGAAATCGATGCTGAGAACTATGACGACAGCATGGCTGTTGCCTCAAAGATGGCTGCAAGAATGCGTGCTTCTGGTCGTGATATAAAGATATCGCTGGGGACAGACGCAGAGACCATCCACGTGAGCTACGACGAGTCGGTTATGATTACCCGACTGTCTTTCTATCCATACGTGCAGTTGGGTATTGTCCTCATCTTTGTCGTGATTGCCATCTTTGCCCTACTGACCTCAAAGAAAGCCGAGCAGAACAAGGTGTGGGTGGGATTGTCAAAGGAAACGGCTCATCAGTTGGGCACCCCTATATCCTCATTGATGGCTTGGACGGAAATCCTGCGCGAGACATATCCTAATGACGAGCTTATCCCTGAAATGGACAAGGATGTGAAGCGTCTGCAACTTATCGCCGAGCGTTTCTCAAAAATTGGCTCTATACCCGAACCTGTCGATACTCCATTGGCGGAGATGCTCCGTCATGTGGTGGATTATATGGACAGGCGTACCTCGCAGAAAGTCAAGATTATAGATGAGTTCTCTGCTTGTGATGCTCATGTCATGGTAAATCCCTCTCTCTTTGAATGGGTTCTTGAAAATCTCTGCAAGAATGCCGTTGATGCCATGGAGGGTGGCGGAACTATCACAATCAAGGCATTTGCCTCTCAGCGTGTCATCATTGACGTTACTGATACTGGCAAGGGAATAGAAAAGAAGAACATAAAGAATGTATTCCGTCCGGGCTTCACCACAAAGACACGTGGCTGGGGACTCGGTCTCTCACTTGCCAAGCGCATCGTTGAGGAATACCATCACGGCAAAATCTATGTCCTGAAATCAGAAGTGGGGAAGGGCACAACGTTCAGAATTGAGGTGTGATATGTATATGCCCCCCTCCCGTCGGTTCTGCCTCATCCTCCCGTTGCGCTCGTATCCCTTGATTTTTCAAGTGTAACTTTGTAACTTTGTAACTTTCGGCACTAAAAAAACGGCTCGTTTCACAACGAACCGCTATTTTTTGTGAACAGTCTTTCTGTTGACAAACAAACCTGCCAGTCTGAATTTTCTTGCATGAAGGCAAAAATTCCCAACTTGCATTTTTTGTGTAATTTTTTGTCATGTCAATTTTTTCTTTTTATTCTACTTTTCTATTTTTATGCAAAGCTTGCGTTAAATTATATTAAAAACAGCATAAGGCTAAGATTGTAAACATTTCGATGGTGCTATAATACAAAATGCGGAATTATAGAGCAAAAATTACAAAGTTACAAAGTTACATCCTATGCAACAAGGTATCAATTATATTTTTTATATAATAAGGTTCGCGCGTAAATTAATAAGGAGAAATTTTTCTCGGTGGGGGTGAAAAAATGAGTGTAACTTTGTAACTTTGTAACTTTTGTGTTAAAGCGTGTTAAAATGGTGCAAAGTATTTGGTGGTTTGCGTAAAAATACCTATCTTTGCATGTGTGAGGTGGTCCAGTGTTGCTCTTCTGCTGCTCTTCTCTTCCTCTCCTTACCAAGAAAAACACGGCACTTTGCCAAGCAGTGTGCCAGAAAACTTCCTTAAAAGGAAGCCATGAAAAACGTAAGTATCAATTTTGCACAAAGGCAAAAAGACGAAAGTCAAAAGGCAAAAGTCTTTAGTCATTAGCCTTTAGCCATTAGCCTTTAGCCTTCAAATAGGGGCGAAAGTTACAAAGTTACAAAGTTACACTTGAAAAATCAAGGGATTACTCCTGCGGATGTGCTCTTTCATACTCTATTGCTGCGAGAATGAAAGCGCCGAGAGCCTTGCCTTCGGTTTGCATATCACGCTCCGTCACCACACTTACGTCAGAACCGAGCAGATAATAAGCGCCTGAGCCATCGCGCTTGTCCATTCCTCCAAGACCTGCCGAACGGCAACTGCCTATGATGTCGATACCGCCAAACGGGGAATGGTCATCCACCACGAATGTCTCGATAAAACCTCGGTATGCCTTATCGCACATGGCTTTGTAGTCGTTGTCGAGAAGTCCAAGGCGCATTCCCTTATAGTAGGCTGCTATGAAGAGTGCCGATGCAGATGATTCGAGATAGTTGTGCTTTGTTGCCATTTCAACGCCCTTGTATGAGGATGCATTATAGCCGGCACCCTTGTCGATAAGCTGATACCAACAGCCGGTTTTCTGTTCCTGATACTGCGCAATACCTTGTGCAAGCTCGTTAAGATACTGACGGAGAGTGGTGTAATTGTCTGATTCCGTTACCTTGGCTTTCTGCATTTCCGCAAGCACATCAACAAGAGCAAGAAAATACCACCCCTCAGCTCTTGCCCAGAACTCCTTGCTACGGCCAGTTTCCGGATCTGCCCAGCATGAGGATAGCGTGTCGGTAGGAGTGGCTGAGAATGCATGATAGAGAAGTTGCTTGTCCTTGTCCCAAAGATGATTCCAAGTGATTTTGAACTGGTTGGTAATAAAGTCCCAGTCGCTCTCTGCGCTTCCTGTCACGTTGCGTCCGTAGTTGATAAGCTGTGCCATAAGGGCAGGTCCCATATACTGTCCGTCAAGCCACATCTGGTTGGGGTAGCTCTTCTTATGCCACATACCGCCACGGGCATCCTCAAACTGCGAGTCCTTTATCGTATATTTCTCAATGTGGGCTTGAAGGCCTTTCACGGCAGCATCAATGGCAAGCTTTGCCTTTATGAGGGTGGAATCATTACAGAAAGGGGCATAGAGACCTCCTTCCTTGGTGAGTTCATAGATAGGGAAGTATATCTTTGCCGAGTTGAGGTTGTCGAGGCTTCCACCATCTTTTGGCACCTTGTCGTAATACAGGTTGGCATACCACTCCACGCTGTAGAATATGCTGCGTGCCCATGCCTCCTGCTTGTAAAGGTCAACAGCCTCCATAGTAGCTCTGGCCACGAGTCCTGGCACGTAGTCGAAGGTAGTCTCGCTTTTGCTGGACAGTTGTGTGTCCATATCCATCGAGCCATCCATAACGAAGACAGGGAACCCCATAGGCCTGAGGTTGCCGTAGAAATCGTGTGTTCTGGATTCAAGTGCAAGACGTGAATATCTTGTTCCCTCGTTGAATATCAGGTGTTTTGCGGAGGTACCTATTGGGAGTGAAAAAACTATGGTGAGAGTTGCTAATATGTGGGATAGCTTCATCTTTGGTAAATTTAAGTGACGGCCCCTCACCTGCCCTGTGGGCATCCTCTGGCACATACTCGGAGATACTCAATCTCCGACTTCCCCAAGGGGCGAGGAGGATGTTACTTTTGTTCGTTTAAAAAGCCATGATTAGAAAATTCTAACTATCGCCTCGCCCCTTGGGGAGAGGATGCCCACAGGGCAGGTGAGGGGCCTTTTCGAGTGCAAAGTTAGGAAAAAAAACGGTATTGAAGATTAAATATTAGGTTAAAATTTCATTATTTCGGGAAAAGTTAGTAATTTTGCAGTAAATTAGCAATCCGTAGTGTATAATAAGGAAATAAAACAACAACAATATATGGCAGAAGAAATAAAGAATGAGGAAGAGAAGAAAAGCCTCAATTTCATAGAGCAGAAAGTTGAAAAAGACCTTGCCGAGGGCAAGAATGGCGGTCGCTTGCAGACTCGTTTCCCACCAGAACCTAACGGCTATCTGCATATCGGTCATGCAAAGGCAATAGCGCTCGACTTCGGCATAGCACAGAAGTATGGTGGCGTTTGTAACCTTCGTATGGATGATACAAACCCTCAGAAAGAGGATACTGAGTATGTTGAGGCTATCAAGCGCGACATAGAGTGGCTCGGTTTCAAGTGGGGCAATATCCTGTATGCCTCTGACTATTTCCAGAAGCTCTGGGATCTTGCCGTAGAGCTTATCAAGCGTGGCAAGGCATACGTTGACGAGCAGACTGCCGAGGAGATTGCCGCACAGAAGGGTACTCCTACTCAGCCTGGTCAGAACTCACCATATCGGGATCGTCCTGTTGAGGAAAGCCTTGCTCTCTTCGAGGAAATGAACTCTGGACGCATGGAGCCTGGCAAGATGGTGCTTCGTGCCAAGATTGATATGGCAAGCCCTAATATGCACTTCCGCGATCCTATCATGTATCGTGTGCTCAATATGCCACATTGGCGTACTGGCAATAAGTGGAATGCCTATCCTATGTACGACTATACTCATGGCCAGTGTGACTATTGGGAGGGCGTTACCCACTCACTCTGTACATTGGAGTTCGTTAGCCATCGTCCACTCTATGACCTGTTCGTTGACTGGGCAAAGGAAGTGGCTGGCGATGATAAGCCATTGGATGATAACCGTCCACGTCAGACAGAGTTCAATAAGCTCAATCTTACCCATATTCTTCTTTCAAAGCGTAACCTTCTTATGCTCGTGAAGGAAGGTGTTGTTGCCGGTTGGGATGATCCTCGTATGCCTACAATATGCGGCTTCCGTCGCAGAGGCTACTCTCCAGAGGGTATATTGAAGTTTATTGACAAGATCGGTTATACTACATTCGATGCCCTTAACGAGATGGCTCTTATGGAAAGCGCTATCCGTGAGGATCTTAACACTCGCGCAACTCGTGTAAGTGCTGTTATTGATCCTGTGAAGCTCGTCATTACCAACTATCCGGAAGGCAAGACAGAGGAGCTTACGGCTATCAATAACCCAGAGGATGAGAATAGCGGAACTCACGAGATAACATTCTCTCGCAACCTTTGGATTGAGCGTGACGACTTCATGGAGGATGCTCCGAAGAAGTTCTTCCGTCTTGGTCCTGGCAAGGAGGTTCGCTTGAAGAATGCCTATATCATCAAGTGCTCAGAGAATCCAGAGGAGTGTATCGTGAAGGATGCAGAGGGCAATATCGTTGAGATTCATGCAGAGTTTATTCCTGAAACAAAGACAGGTGAGGCTAATGCGAATATGAAGATCAAGGGTAAGACTATCCATTGGGTTAGCGTTGACCATTGCGTAGAGGCTGAGGTCAGGAACTATGACCGCCTGTGGATGGTAGAGAACCCACGAGACGAAGTTGCAGACTACTCTAAGAGCCTCGGCAAGGAGCGTATCGACATAGAGGATATGCGTCATTTCATCAACCCTAACTCTCTTGAGATAAAGACTGCATACGTTGAGAAGTGGCTTACCAATGCCAAGCCTCTCGACTATCTCCAGTTCCAGCGTATCGGCTATTATAATGTTGATACCGATTCAACAGCCGAGCATCTTGTATTCAATAAGACGGTGGGACTAAAGAGTAGCAAGTAAAAAAAGCCTAACCAAGCCTTCCCAAAGGGAAGGATGTTTTATAGATTTTCTAATCGTATAGGTTCTATATGGCTTATGACTACGATACCTCAGATCCATCCTATTATGGATTGCTTAATGTATATGCCTCTGAAAATAAGAAATACCAAACGGAGGCAGAAAAAATGTTGTGGTTACATCTTCGTGGTAATAAGTTGGGGCTTCATTTCCGAAGGCAGCATATTATTGGTTGCTATATAGCCGATTTTGTTTGTCTGAAGAAAAAAATAATAATAGAGGTTGATGGTGGGTATCATTCTCAGTATGCTCAAGCCATAAAAGACTATTATAGAACTGAAAAATTGGAAAGTCTTGGTTTTAAGGTGTTAAGGTTTAGGAACGAGGATATATATTCAAATGTTGTCTTTGTTTTAGATCAGATTTTTAATGCAATAGCCAGGCCTTCTTGAGTGAAAGGCGCGTTATATCCAGACTATATCGCATCCCTCCCTTTGGGAGGGCCTGGGTGGGCTTATGATTCCTTCCGATTTTCAACGTTACATAAGATCTAATGAGTTCAAGACTCTCCTTGCGAAGGTACAGGAGGCTATTGAACATGGCGCCGGGGAATACTTCGACGCTGATGATCTTGTGGACGTTGCCGAGTACTTCCATGTGAAGGGCGACGAGCAGATGGCTGGTAAGGTGGTTGACTATCTTCTTTCGCTGTTTCCTGACAATGAGAAAGGATTGGTGTTCAAAGCCCGAACAGCTATCATGAGTGATAGGCTAGAAGAGGCTGAGAACATTTCCCGACTGCTCGTTGATGCGGAAATAGTTGATGCTGTCTATCTCAAGGCCGAGATCCTGCTCTGTCGTGAAAAGGCTGATGAGGCTCAGCAGTTGCTCATAGAGAAATGTCCGGAATGTCCAGACGATTCTGGGGAAGATATTTCTGACGATACAGAAGATTTAGGTCCGGCATTTGATGATGACGATGATGAGGAAGAAGAGGAAAGTTCTCCTTCTGATGTCTTCAATGACTATGTCCTTGACGTCACTCTCCTTATGTGCGACTACCGCCAATGGGACTATGCCGACTACTGGCTCTCAAGGGTGTCAGACGAGGCTTATTATGAAGAAGGTGACTATCTAGAGGCAAAGGCGAGGATTCTGACAGCCAGAGAACAATATTCTGAGGCAATAGAATATTGGGACAAGAGCATCGATGTGGATGCCTATTCGCTCATGGCATGGCTTCAGTTGGCTCAATGTCAGTATCATCTCGGACTTACGTATGATGCTCTCCAGAGTGCGGAATATGCAGAGGCTATACAACCTAACCTCCCGGAGGTCTATCTCAGCAAAGGAAACTGTCTTTTTGCACTTGGCGATAATGAAGGGGCGATGGAAGCTTTCAATCATTATCTCACACTTGTGCCATACGATGTGCAGGGGGAGGTCTTGCTCGCATCTGTGCTTTTCGCAATGGAGGACTATCCGAATGCAGAAGAGCATATTCAGGAAGCTATCTATGCACTTGAACAAGAGCGAGATGACCTTGACGGTTCTGTTCCAGAGGTCGTTAGGATGGAGATATACCGTCAGGCTGCCTATATAGCTGCAGCACAGGGCAAGGAAGGTGATGCGATGTTCTATGCCGACAGACTTGAAATGTGCGGAATAGCAGAGTATAAAGTGCTGTTGCTTCGTGGTGGAATAAAACTCGAACAGCATGATATGCAAGGGGCGTACGATTATTTCAACCAAGCCCTTACGAAGACTGATAATGATCCGCAGACATATATCAAGATCGGCTGTATGTTTGTAGATGCAAGTGCCTACGAGGTCGGCTATCAGGTCCTTTCAGAAACCAAGAGAATCCTTGCCGAATGTGGCGTTGAGATGGATTCGGGCTTTGAACGCCTTGCATACGCCGCTATGAAGACAAATCATCGTGAGGAATATCTTGAAGCCTTGGCAAAAGCAATAGAGACAAATCCCACAGATACAATGACAATCTTCTCCACACATTTCCCGAAGGAACTTCCGATGAAGGAATGGGTGGAGTGGGAGAGGAAGCAATAGCCACGGCCCCTCACCCGTCCTACGGACACCCTCTCCCCAAGGGGCGAGGGAAAAGTTACTCTTAGAGAGACAAAAGGTTAGAAATTATAAAAAAAACAACAATTAAAATAGTATATTCTCAATAACGAATAATGGTAACTCATCCCTCGCCCCTTGGGGAGAGGGTGCCCGTAGGGCGGGTGAGGGGCCGTGTTTTAATGTATGTTCTCATCACTTCTATCAAATCTGAATTACCCAACGATTTTCTTCTTGATGTTGTTGGAGAGTACCGTGATACCGGTACCATCAGAACTCGTAGTATCACCTGCCGCATATCATGCTGCTGGTGGAAGTCTTAATGTATGGCTCGTGATATTGTTTGCCACTATCGGTGCTGACTGTGGTGCAACAATCAACTATCTTGCGGGCAAGTATCTCGGTCGTCCTGTCATCTACCGTTTTGCTAATAGCAAGTGGGGTAAGATGTGCCTTCTCAATCAGGAGAAAGTGGAAAAGAGCGAGAAGTATTTCGATGATCATGGTATGGTGGCAACAATAACAGGACGTCTCATTCCTGGCATCCGTCATCTCATCAGTATTCCTGCCGGACTTGCAAGGATGAACTTTGGCAGCTTCATTCTCTTCACCACGATAGGAGCAGGAGTTTGGAACTGTATTCTCGCCGGTCTTGGATGGTATCTCTACAGCGTTGTGCCTGAGGATCAGCTTGAGGATAAGATTCTTGAGTATGGCGAGTATATCAAATATGGCATCATTGCGCTTGTTCTCATAGCAATCGTCTATTTTGTCATAAAGCATAAGATGAAGAAGTAAATCCGTTTTAGGTCCGTTGTAAGTCCGTAGATGGTCCATCACTAGTCCATCGCTTGTCCATCGATACTCCATCGAAACGATGGACAAACGATGGAGTATCGATGGAGTATCGATGGAGTATCGATGGAGTATCTACGGAGGAATGACGGAGAAGGAAGGGGAGAAATGCTATGTTGTTGTGTCGAAACAGAATGGTGCATTGAGTGTTGTGTAACGCGTGACTGTTAGGGACTTATATGCTATTTACTGTGGAGAAACTTTGAATTAAGTGTATTGGGCGCAAAAATACAATTGTAATATCGAAAAGGTGTAATTTCTATTCGTTTTTGTACTTTTTTTATGTAAAAATGTAATTTTTTTGTCATATTTATGTAAAAACGCCTAGAAAATTTGCATTTGTTGATATTTTTTTCTACTTTTGCCCTCAATATTCCCGAGGGCTGTAAGAAATGATTCTGTCAGGATTACATAGGTGCGGGAGAAGCAAATGGAAGAATAACTAAAAACAATAAAGAAAATGAAACATTTAAAAACACTTATTACCTTGTTTCTGTTAGTGATTGGAACAAGTGTTTTGTGGGCTCAGGGTGAGGAAACTTCAGTTCCTAAGCGTACTGCAGTCTGGAATTGGAAGACTGGATCGCCAAGTGGCATTTATGATGAGACCAATTTCGATAACAATAAAGGCTATGTACATTCTGAAGATGATCCTACAAGCCTTAAGCTTGAAGTTGATGCAACTGGTGGCACATTCCAAGTCATAGGGTCTGGTAAAGTTAAATATGCTCAGCTTACGAGTGGTTGTAAGATTAAGGTGCCAGTTCGTCGTGCAAAAGACGTAGTTACTGTTACATGTCAGACCAAGTATAATTATACGATAGGTAATGTCGCTGTTAATACTCAGGAGAAAGTATATCAAGCAACCGCTGCAGATGCTGCGCAAGGTTATGTAGTAATCAAGGCTACGGGTGATGTTCATTTCTACCAGATAGAAGTTGTACAGAATGCGTTCAGCTCTATTCTTCCAATGATACAACTTAATTGTAAGGGTTGGGCTTCGTTCACATCCCTCATTCAGGGTTATGTTGTAAAGTTGCCGTCAACAGCAACTGCATATGTGGCTACTGCTGTTTATCCTGACGAAGGAGAATATGGTAAAGTAGTACTTACTAAGGTTAATAGATTCGGTTACGGAGAGGGTGTGTTCATTCATGGTAGTGAATACGATGGAGTATATGCTACTATTGTTAATGGTACGTCTGATGTTCCTAAAGAAAATAACCTCACTGTGGGTTGTGATAAGGATGCTGACCTTACTTATGAAAGTTGTGCTTATGTTATAGCTACCAAAGGTGAGAATGAAGATGCTGGCTTCTACTACGTGAACGATGATATCACGGTTCCTGCAGGCAAGGCATACCTCTATAATCCACAAGGACAGGCAAAAAAAGGACGTGCAAAGTTTTTGAAGATAGAATTCGCTGATGGCTCCGAGGCTACAGGTATTGAGAGTCTTTTTGCTGGTGCTGAGACAGAGACTCCTACAGTATTCTATAACCTCTCTGGTCAGAAGGTTGATAAGAACTACAAGGGTGTTGTTATCGGCAACGATGGCAAGAAGTATGTGAAGTAAACTTGAAAGTAAATTCTCTATATAATACAAATATGAATAAGAAATATATCAAGCCTTCAATCGTTGTTGAGGCAACTCTCCTCAAGACTCTTATGGAAACTGTTTCTGTTAAGGGTGAAATTGATGATGCTTCTAACTATTCCATCAATGCTAAGGATGGTGACATCTGGGATGATGAGGAAGAATAGTAAATACTTGAGCTATTTAGATATAGACAAAATAAACGGCACTCGTAAGGGTGCCGTTTTTTTTGAATGTAGAGGTGAATTTTTCTTGTGGAATATTTTTACGATTAAATCGCAATAAAAATTTGGAGAAAAGAAAAAAGATTTGTATCTTTGCATCGGAATCCCTTTTATCAGTTAGAAATATATAATAAACTTATTTCTGATTAGGAATTATAAAGACTTTATCTTCGATAGTATTAACATAAACAACAAGCAATATGCAGAAAAGAATAAAAACATTATTGACGCTGTTTCTATTGATTATGGGAACTACGATGTCGTGGGCAGAATTCAAGGATTTTGATCTTGACTTTACTCTGCCTTGGGCAAATGTTATTACAGAGGGTAACGATTCGTATGTTACTGGGGCTGCTGATGGTGTGCCTGCTTTGGCTACAACTAAGCCGGCAAGCTATATGGCATGTATCTCAGGGATGAAATATCATGGTAATCAATATGGAATCTATGCAGGTGAGATAAAAGTGCCTGTAATTCCTGGAAAATACGAAATCGGACTTGGCATTACCGATTATGGTGGTAAAATCTATGTCTATGCTGGTGAAAAGCAAATTGCAGTTATAAATAGTCAGAGCACCAATGGAGATAAGTTTTTCATCGATAAAACAAAGATTGCAACAGGACAGTTTGACGTTGAGTCAGATTGTGAATTGTCTATTGCTACGTCTAAGGATAAATTAGGTAATGTGTATTATCCTTATTTTAGTATAAAGAGAATTGGAGATTATGAGTTGCCTTCTAATGTAAAGGTTACATACTATGATACTGATGGAAAAACTATTGGCACGGAAACTGTGACGGAGGGTTCTACTCTTAATTTCAAATACAATGAGTCTGATGTGACTGTTCCTGTAGGCTGTAAATTTCGTGGGTGGTTCAAGAGCGCAGGGGAATATGCGGAGAAAGTCAATAGTTCCTTTGTAGTTAACAGCGACTTGGAACTTTACGCTAAGGCTACTCTTGTTGAGGAACCGACAATGGCTTCCTCTTATAACTATGACTTTACACAGCGATATTGGTATTCGGAGGATCATGAATCCATTGATATATCAGGCTCAGGTTATTGGCATGACGGGCAACATGGATGGGCGTTTAAAAATGGCGATGTGATTAAACTTAAGGTTGCCGGTAATGCTGCTATCACAATAAAACGATGTTGTTATGGAGCCAATGCCACTTTTACATTGCTTAATGGCTCTAAGGTGATAGATGCGACTACATCTCCTGTTGCTAAGGAAAAAGATGGAGAGTCTGTAACGTTCAATTATACAGGTGGAGAAACAACCTTGACTTTGGGAATTCAGTCAAGTGGTGATACTTATATCCATGGAATTTCTGTTAAACATACTATTGCATTTGAGCCGTTCAAGATAGATTTCCGTTCTCGATATTATACGGTTGTTCTTCCGGAAGAAGGCTTGCCTGCGAATGTGCAGTTCTTAGAAGGCTCCTATCATGATGATGGTTCTGGACGACAAAATAAATATGGTTATAAAAAAGTAAAGCTAAAGGTTCTCGTAGATCGCCCTGTTAAGTTCTATATTGGTGCATGTGATGCGTCGGATCAGGCTACTGTAAGCGTTGATGATGGCACGAAAACTGTTATAGAGACTAATACATTTGGCGTTGACGCTTTGGGCGTGGGTTCTTCATACGACAATTATGTTACGTATGTATATAAGGGAACTGAGCCTGCTGTTATTCTGTTTGACCTTGGTATGTACTGTCCATACTTCTTTGCAGAGGAATGGGAAAGTCCTGAGTATGACGAGGCTACAAAGACGTTCAACGTTGCTGCTGATAATGTGTCTCAGTTAAGGGATGCTATCAGCGAGGCAAATGCTATGGGTGGTAATGTAACTATCTATCTGCCCAATGGCACATACGATCTTGGTTCTGGTATAAATACAGAGATTAAAGGAAATAACATCGCTATCATCGGTGAGTCAAGAGATGGTGTTATTATCATGAATAGTCCAGCCAAGGAGGGACTTGACAACACTGCAACTTTGAAGAACTCAAGTACAGGTCTCTATTTGCAGGACCTTACAATCCAGTGCTATGCTCCTTATGATCCTAAAGCAAAGGCAGAGCGTGGCGTTGCCTTCTGGGATCGTGGAACAAAGACTATCTGCAAGAATGTATATCTCAAGGGCCAACAGGATACATATTACAGCAATGGTGCTGAAGGTATGATCGCTTACTTTGAGGGTGGTAAGATTGAAGGTGCCGTTGATTTCATCTGCGGCTCAGGTAATGTTCTCTTCAATAGTGTTACATTGAATGTTATTGCAACTGAGCATACGCAAAGTGGTGGATGCATAGCCGCTCCTTCTACTTACTCATCAGAAAATGGTTATGTATTTGCTAATTGCCTGGTTACTGCTGCGGGTTCTCAGAAGGATACATACTATCTTGCTCGTGGTTGGCAAAATTCTCCAGCGGCTCTTTTCGTTCTTACTAAATTTGCTGTAGATCCAAGTTCTGAATACTGGGGGCATAATATAGCTGATTTGGATTCTCGTCGATTTGCGGCTTATGGTACAGGTGCTGCATATGATGCTAATACGACTTCAATCACTAAGGCTTCTCTTGTGAATTTTGCTGGTGATTGGGATCCTGCTGCTATTATCTCTCAGTATAGTCCAATTAAAACAAATGCTGCAGGATGGGCTTCCTATACCGCGTTCACAGATGTATATCTTAAAGGTGAAGATGTAAAGGCTTATACAGCAATACAGATCAATAAGAATTCGGTTTTACTCAAGACAATTGATGATAAAGTAATTCCTGCTGGTACTGCGGTATTCGTAAAAGGTGCGGAGAAAACGGCATATAATGTAAATGGGGCTCTTGTTGGGGGGACTATTGGCAAGAATTATCTCAAGCCTGTACTTTTCGACACTCCTCTCACTTCTGGCAAAAATGCCTTTGTTATAGGAACAAGAGATGGCGTATGTGGCCTGTATTTGGTGAATTCCAATATAATGGTTCCTGCAGGCAAGTGCTATCTTGATGCGGGTGAAGCCTCTTTGGTACTTGCTAAGGATGAGTTGCAGTTTGTTTTCTATGACTCTGAAACTACTGGCATCAATAATATTGATGCTGAAACTGATACTGATGCGTTTATGTATAACCTCTCAGGTCAGAAGGTGGGCAATGGCTATAAGGGCATTGTCGTTCGCAAGGACGGCAAGAAGTATATGGCTAAGTAATAACTTTAAAAAGGAAAAGATATGAAAAAGATATATATAAAACCTTCCATTGTGGTGGAGAAATCTGTCCTGCCAGCAATTATGGATACGCTTTCTGCAGATAAGGTTGATTTTGGTGGTGGGACTGGTGGTACAGGTGATGGCGAGACCCCAACTGAAGTCCAGTCAAAGTATATGTATTACGATGGCTTTGATAGTTTTGGTACTTTTGATGAGGATGACTATTAATTTATAGGATAAAGGCGGTGCTCATATGGGCACCGCTTTTTCGTGTTCAATTCATTTGTAAGTGTCTTAAAAAACAAAAAGATAGAATCATAGGTTCCATAGTTACGATTTTGTGTTAATAGAGTTAAAAAAATAGGGATTTGTTACTAAAAACGGATTTTTTTTACTATCTTTGCATGCTAATTGTATAAATAATATTACCTAAAACAAAATAATGAGTAAGAAATTGTTGCTCGGCGACGAGGCTATTGCCTTGGGAGCTATCCATGCTGGACTTAGTGGCGTGTATGCTTATCCTGGTACTCCAAGTACTGAGATCACAGAATTTATTCAAGGCAATGATATTGCGAAGAAACGTGGTGTGCATAGTCGTTGGTGTACAAATGAGAAGACTGCAATGGAGGCAGCTCTTGGAATGTCGTATGCAGGTAAGCGCGCATTGGTATGTATGAAGCATGTAGGTATGAATGTTTGTGCCGATGCTTTTGTCAATTCTGCTATCACAGGTGTTAATGGCGGTCTTATCGTGCTTGCTGCCGACGACCCTTCAATGCATTCAAGTCAGAATGAGCAGGATTCACGTTTCTATGCAAAGTTTGCTATGATTCCTGCTTTCGAGCCTTCTAATCAGCAGGAGGCATACGATATGATGAAAACAGCCTTTGAGTATTCTGAGGCTATCAAGGAACCTGTTGTTCTGCGTATCGTTACTCGTCTGGCTCATAGCCGTGCAGGTGTTGAGACTGGTGAGCTTCTCGATGAGAACAAAATGAACGCTTCTACTGACCAGTGGGTTCTTCTTCCTGGTATTGCAAAGAAAAAGTATGCTGCCCTTATCGACAAGCAGCCTGCTATGGTTGAGGCTTCTGAGAAATCTGTATATAATAAGGTAGAGACAATCGCTGATAAGAAACTTGGTGTTATTGCTTGTGGTATCGGTTACAACTATGTTAAGGAGGCTGTAGGTGACAATGCAAATATCCTCAAGATTTCACAATATCCATTGCCTGCAGAGAAGGTTATGCAGCTCGCAAAGGAGTGTGACGAAATCCTCGTTGTGGAGGATGGGCAGCCAGTTGTGGAGGAGGAAGTACGTCGTATCATCGGTGATGTTGCTCCTATCAAGGGACGCTATACAGGTGACCTCCCTCGCTATGGTGAACTTACTCCTGATAGTGTGGCAAAGGCTCTTGGCGTAGATTTGCCAGAGGGCTTTGCTCCAGCCAAGAACCTTGCAGCACGTCCTCCACAGCTTTGTCAGGGTTGTGGTCATAGAGATGTTTATGCTGCATTGCGTCAGATTATTGATGAGTTTGAGGATGCCCGCGTATTCGGTGATATTGGTTGCTATACTCTCGGTGCTTTGCCTCCATTCAAGGCTCTTGCTTCTTGCGTGGATATGGGTGCTTCTATTACTATGGCTAAGGGTGCAGCCGATGCAGGTCTTCGTCCTTCAATCGCCATCATCGGTGACTCTACATTCACCCATTCTGGTATGACAGGCTTGCTTGATGCCATAAACGATAATTCTCCTATCACTGTAATCATTTCTGATAACCTCACCACTGGTATGACAGGTGGTCAGGATAGTGCTGGTACCAATAAGTTTGAGGCTATCTGTCTCGGTCTTGGTATGGATCCTGAGCATCTTCACGTTGTGACACCGCTTCCTAAGAATATTCCTGCTATCACGGAACTTATCCGCAAGGAGTTGGCTTATGAGGGCGTAAGTGTCATTATTCCAAGAAGAGAGTGCATTCAGACGGCTAGTCGTAAGGCAAGGCAGAAGGCAAAAGAAAAAGCCCCCCAGCCCCCCAAGGGGGAGTGATTTGTATAGTAAGATAAACGCTTGAAACGAGTCTTATGGGAGATAACAACGTAAATCGCCATTGGAATACTGCAAATCCTTTGTATTATGATTTGTTGAAACGATATGCCTATAAGAATCGGTATAATCAGACGGAAGCTGAACAGAATCTCTGGTATCATTTATCGGGAAATCACTTAGGGCTTCACTTCCGACGACAGCATATCATAGGATGTTATATCGCGGATTTCATCTGTGTCAAGCGTAATCTTATTATTGAGATCGATGGTGGCTACCATTCGCAAGAGGAACAGAAAATCAAGGATTATCTCAGAACCGAGGATCTTGAAAAGATGGGGTTTGAGATTATGAGGTTTTCCAATGATGAAATATTCCGAAACTTGCCTGAAGTATTAGACAAAATATTCAATAAAATCGCTAAACCAGCCTCCTATAAGCGATAATACTATATAAAAAAAATCCCCCTTGGGGGGATAGGGGGCTTAATTTATGAAAAAAGACATTATTCTCTGCGGTGTGGGAGGACAAGGTATCCTCTCTATCGCAACAATCATAGGTGAGGCTGCAACCAAGGCTGGCTTGTATCTGAAGCAGGCAGAGGTTCACGGAATGAGTCAGAGAGGTGGTGACGTGCAGTCAAATCTTCGTCTCAGTACCGAGCCTATCTATTCAGACCTTATCTCACTTGGAGGTGCAGACGTTGTCATCTCTATGGAACCAATGGAGGCTCTCCGTTATATGCCTTATCTCTCAAAAAAAGGCACTGTGGTGACTTCAAGTAAGCCATTTGTCAATATCCCTAACTATCCTGAAGAGGATGCTCTTCAGGCAGAGCTTGACAGCCTCCCTTCTGTGGCAAAGCTCGATATAGATACAGTAGCAAAGGATGCCGGCAATCCTCGTGGCGCTAATATGGTGCTTCTTGGTATGGCTGCTCCTTACATCGAAATCCTTACCGTCGAGCAACTTCGTGCCGCTATCGCTGTTGTCTTTGCCCGTAAGGGTGAGGCTGTGGTAGAGGCTAACCTCAAGGCGTTTGATGAAGGAGTAAGAAATAAGTAAAGCCTAACCAAACCTTCCAAAGGGAAGGGTGTTAGATAGTCTTGCAAATTAAAAGAAACATTATACTAATAAATTTATTTAGCCAAGCCTTCCTGAAGGTTTTATGTGTATAAAACATCCTTCCTTTCGGGAAGGCTTGGTTAGGCGTTTTATGATACTAAACCCAGCAATGGAGTGCATGGACCGTGAGTCCATGACAAAGCTACAGTCAGAGAGACTCGTGGCTACAGTGAAGAGATGTTATGAGAACGTACCGTTCTATCGTAGGAAGATGGATAAGATGGGTGTCAAGCCTGAGGACATCAAGGGCGTACAGGATATCCACAAGCTTCCATTCACAACCAAGCACGACCTTCGTGACGAATATCCATTCGGATTGAATGCTGTTCCTATGGAGCAGATTACCCGTGTTCATGCTTCAAGCGGTACTACAGGTAAGCCGGTTGTAGGCACTTACACCAAGGGCGACCTTGAGCGTTGGGCAGAAGGCGCAGCTCGTGTGTTTGCAGCTGGTGGCGTTAAAAAGGGTGATATCGTGCAGGTAAGCTATGGCTACGGACTTTTCACAGGTGGTCTTGGCGCTCACGATGCTGCCGGACATCTCGGTGCTGTGCAGTTGCCTACATCTGCCGGAAACTCAAGCAAGCAGATCATGCTCATGAAGGATCTTGGTTCTTCTGTTCTCTGCTGTACACCTTCATATGCCCTTCACCTTGCAGAGGTGATAGAGAATACAGATGGCATCTCTATTGACGACATGAAGCTCCGTGTAGGTTTCTTCGGTGCTGAGCCTTGGACAGAAGGTATGCGTAAGGAACTTGAGGAAAAACTTCATATCAAGGCTATGGATATCTATGGTCTCACAGAGATGAGCGGTCCTGGCGTTGGTGGTGAGTGTGAATATCAGGATGGTACCCACCTTTGGGAGGATATGTATTACCCAGAGATCATCAATCCTGACACTCTTGAGCCTTGCGAGCCGGGTGAGTTCGGTGAGCTTGTCTTCACATCACTCACAAAGGAGGCAATGCCAATCCTTCGCTATCGTACTCGTGACCTTACCCGTCTCATCTACGAGCCATGTAAGTGCGGACGTACCGCTGTTCGTATGGATCGTATCCTTGGCCGTTCTGACGATATGATGATTGTTCGTGGTGTCAATGTATTCCCAAGTCAGATTGAGACCTGTCTTACTGAGTTCCCTGCCTTCACCCCACAGTATTTCATTACTGTTGACCGTAAGAACAACGAGGACACCTTCGACCTTGATGTTGAGCTTCGCATGGAATACTTCTCTCCAAACCCATCAAAGCAGATGCCATTCATCAAGCCTCTCTACGACCGCATCGTATCTATGGTAGGCATCAAGCCAAACATCCACATCAAGGAGCCGGGAAGCATTCAGCGCTCAATTGGTAAGGCTAAGCACGTAAACGATAAGAGAGTGTTTAAGAATTAAGACAGCCCCCTAGCCCCCCAAGGGGGAATCCTATTATAGTGCGATAAACGCTTGTGGGGATAGTGGGTTTTCTGAGAACAATATAATAATACGCCCTTTGATTTAGGTATACTATCTAAAAAGTTCCCCTTGGGGGGCTAGGGGGCTTTGGCTCTTTATATGTTAAACAGAACTATCGTCACCGAGGCTATGGAGAGCATGGCGCTCGGTGATTTTTCGCAAGCGACTATTCGCGATATTCAGGCGCTGTCAAAGCTCCTTGAGGAGAAGACCGGACAGCAGGTTATTCATCTTGAGATGGGTGTTCCAGGTCTCAAGCCTTCTGATATTGCCCTGAAGGCAGAGCAGGAGGCATTGGCTAACGGATGCGCTACCCAGTACCCTCCTAACGGTGGTATTCCTCGCATCAAGAAGGCGGCATCTGAGTTCTGCAAGGCTTTCATCGGCGTAGATATCGATCCTCTCTGCTGTATCCCTACAACTGGTAGTATGCAGGGCACATTCGCCACATTCCTTGCCATCCGTCACGCTATGGACGACACTAAGAAGGACACCGTGCTGCTCATTCAGCCGGGCTTCCCTGTGCAGACAACCCAGTGCGATGTTATCGGGTTGAAGCACGTAGGTCTCGATATCCACGGCTATCGTGGTGAGGCTCTTATCAAGAAACTCGATGAGATAATGTCCGCAGGCAATATCAATAGCATCGTGTATTCTAATCCTAACAATCCGTCTTGGGTTTGCTTCACCGAGGAAGAGCTGAAGGGCATTGGCGAACTGGCTGACAAGCATGACGTCATTGTGCTTGAGGATCTGGCATACTTCGCTATGGACTTCCGTCGCGACCTCTCTCATCCGTATCAGGCTCCTTATCAGGCTACTGTTGGCAAATATACCGATAACTATGTGTTGTGGGTGTCAGGTTCAAAGGCATTCTCTTATGCTGGTCAGCGTATCGGCGTCACCTGCATCAGCAATAAGCTCTATCACAGGGTTTATGAGCCTTTGAAGAAGAACTTCGGAGTGGGTGAGTTTGGTAACTTCCTCTGCAACCGACTGATGTACACGCTCTCAAGTGGCACTACTCATAGCGTTCAGCACGCTATGGCTGCTCTTATGGAGGCTGCTTGCAACGGTAGCTATAACTTCCTCGACGATGTTAAGGAGTATGGTCGCAGGGCTAAGTTCATGAAGGACGTGCTTCTGGCAAACGGCTTCTATCTTGTGTATGACAACGATATGGGTGCTCCTCTTGCCGATGGCTTCTACTTCACCGTGCAGTATCCTGGAATGACCGACCTCGCTCTTACCAAGGAACTCATGTACTATGGCATCGCGGTTTATCCTCTCGACACTATGGGCTCTACCCAGCAGGGTGTCCGCGTCTGCACTTCTTTCTTCCAGAAGGAGCAGGAAGGCATGTTCAAGGAGCGAATCGAGGAGTTTGCTAAGGCGCAGAAATAAATGACTCTCTTAGAACGTTTAAATAGCTCTGACCGCTTTGCAAGTGGCATTGGAGCGCGGCTCGTTGAGGTTCGTGAAGGTTATGCGCGTGCCGAACTCACGGTTGAGGAGCGTCATCTTAACGCGGCCGGTGTTTGTCAGGGAGGTGTGATTTACACATTGGCTGACCTTGCCTTTGCAGGAGTTTGTAACTCTCATGGCACCCTCACCCTTGGCGTGAACACAAGCATCTCTTTCATGAAATCTGCTCAGCTTGGCGAGAAAATCATTGCCGAGGCTACCGAGGTTCTTGACCATCACAAACTGCCTTACTGCGACATCAGGGTGAGGAATGAGCAAGGCGAGGTACTTGCCGGGATGACCGGACTTGGCTACCGCACAAGGAAGGACTATGAGTTTGATGCCTTGATGTAGGTTTCATTATTTGTGATTTTTATATAGGTCCGCTCTGACATTGCTATATTTGCTGTGTTTGAGCGGATTTCTTCGTGTTTGTGGTGTTCTTTTGATTTTGATACATTATTCTTCATTTTTATTTTGTTATCTGTGAAATAATGATTAACTTTGCAACATTGTTATATTATAGCACAGATTTATGAAGAAAATATTGTGTTTTTTAGTGGTAATGCTTGCATTAACTGCTTGTACAAAAGAGGAAGTTGTGGATCGTTGTGTCAAACCTCAGTTGTACTTGGACTCTTGTGTGGTTGGTGATGATCTTGACGCTATTGCCTATATTCGATTGGATATGGGCGAAAATTTCTTTCATCATAGGTTGCAGTTGGTACTTCATGATATGGATAATACCGACCAACAGATTGACTCATTTGATGTGGCACTCAGTGGTGAGCGTGTCCAGAAACTGAAAAAGACTTTCAAATTGCCTGTCGCTGGTAAGGCATATCTTGCAAGCTTGGTGATGAAGACCGATAAGAATTCGTTTGTTAGTAACTCTGTGACAGTAGCATCGTCTAACATACCGTTGAAGGACAAATTCTTTTATACGCATGGTACTCCGTATTATTATGACTTCAGTCATACGACTCTTTATTGTACTGATGGCGTAGGCGCTGTAGGTGAAGCTGGTGAAAACTTTCTTGTTGAGGTTCCTAAATGTTCTGAGGACGATGAGTTCCAGCTTAAGGTAGGAAACAAAATAATAAAAACAGAAAATGATATAAATAATGGCATGGATGGGATAGCGTGTGGTGTTTGGGGAGAAATACCAGACCTACCTGCTGGTAAATATGATGTGTCGTTGGTTTGGAGAGGTGTGGATATACCTCTTGAAGAGAAATTGCAAATTCTGCCTTGGAAAGTAAACTTGGAGGTTGCAAGTTCTAAGGATGATGTTGGAAATATACTATCATATTCAAAGGCATTTTGCATCGGTAGTAAACTTTATTATTGTGCATTAAATAACCCTAATGGTGTGAATGCGTCATATGATTTAAAAAGTAATAAATGTACAAAACTTAGGAATATTCCATTTCGAATCAATGACATTGTGGCATTGGGTAATAAAGCTTATGCCATAACGGATAATTTTGATATATATGCGAATGTGCAAGAAAAAGATTATCTTGTTGAATATGATCCTGATAATGACACTTGGAAAAAATTGGCTGTTTTTCCCAACAATGGCAATATGTGCTTTATGCATCTTTTTGCAACAAGTGGAAGTTTATATATGTGTGACGGAAGAGAGCCGATTAAATCTTTTACAGAGACAGGTAAGCGAATAACTCAGATGTGGGAGTATGATCTAAAAAAACAAGAATGGAAGACTAAGAATAATCTTCCATCTAACTTTAATCGAAATGGCACACATTATGTTGAGTACTTTTGTGGTGAGTCTATGGGATATGCTATGGATATGGCTAATGGACAGCTGTGGACATATGACCCTGTTAATGATAAATGGAAGTATGAGTCAATATTAAAGACTCAATATGGTACAAATACAAATGTAAACATTATTGAGCATAATGGTAAGTTGTTGTATTTAGGGCATGGCGATAATTCTGCAGTATATAGTTATGACCTAAAAACACATGAATGGGAATTACTTGCGACTTGTCAGTTGGGGCTTATTACAAGTTCTCCTCTTCCTGTGGCGATATATGATAATAGAATTATGATAGGTCCGTTTCCTGATACCAATGTCACAGACAATAGCATGTACTTTTTAACTGTAGATTTGAAATGAAAAATATAATATCATTGATGCTGGCTGTTGTTATGTCAGTGATGTTGATCGGATGTAGCACCGAATGGGACGAGCAGATGGTCAGCGACAATCATGTTTCTTATAATAAGGGAGAACTGCCATGTCAAATATCTGTTGGAGTAAATCAAGCTACGGTTTCCTTCAATGACTTTAAAACAGGCATGATCTTTCTAAATGGGAAGTACCTTGATGATTTCAAGGATCAGTGGCAATATACTATTTGTAATCTTAAGTCAAATGAGAAATACACTATTTTGGTGACGTGTATGGTAGGCGAAGAAGTGCTCTCGAAGACGTTTGAGATTACTACAAATGTTCCATTTGTCACGCAAATAGGTTGGCACGAATTAGACATATATAATTATGAAGAGAAGGAACTGGATGCTATCTGTCCTTATCCAGGGGGAGGCTTCGTTGATGATACTTATGTAAGTGTTCGACGACTCGACGCTAATGGAAATGTTATGTGGAGGACAGAAATGAATGTTTCTGACTTTGCTGTATCTGACGAAGGCGGTATTGCTGTGCTGGGTTGGGCTAGTGATGATTTTGTATCACGAATTGAGCCCGAAACAGGTAAAGTTCTCTATGAATGCCGCCCTACCGATAAGGAAATAATGGTGAAAGGCGTATATCCATGTCGTGATGGCGGCGTGGTGTTGGTCGGTCGAAAAATTATTATTCACGATGATGCTGATGTGCCTAATGAGGAGTACTATTATTTGGGACTTTTTGATGCAAAAGGCAAGGCTATACATGAAGAACTCGGTAGTGAGGCTACATGTCTATATAAAATCGTAGAGAAAGTTGGGGGAGGATTTATTGCTATGGGTATGAAAGGGGAACATGCTATTGCTTTAATTACCTTTGATTCTAAGGGAAAGAAGGTATCGGCAGTTTCTGAATACTCAGAATATAGAGCTTCGGACTTTGCGGATTTTGATGTACATGAGGCGAAGAGGGATAAAGATGGATATATGTATTTCTTGATCAATGAGAATATATATTATAATTATTACTATACTCGTTCGCTTGTCGTTAAGGTTAATCCGAATGGAAAGATAGTGTGGACAAGGCCTTTGGTAGGTGATATGAGTTCATGCGCGGATACTATGTATATACTTGATGACAATCGTCTGTGTGTGGCTTATGGTCAGGATAATTGGGCGCATTTTAATACTGTCATAGTGACGATGACAAAGGATAACGAGATTCTTCGTGGAGATAATCTGGGAGTGGTAATTCCCCCAGTTGCCATGTTCCCTCTCAATGATGAATGCACAGAGTTTAGATTCTATGACCAATATGGTAGGATTCTCCATGTGAATCTTGAAGCACAACACGAGGAGGTTCCATTCGTGTTAAGAGAGGGCTGGTAAAGAAGTTCATTGCTTGTTTCATAATTCGGAATTTTACATTTGAGATTTGATACTTGGGAGGCTTGCATTCGTGTGGGCCTTCTTTTTGTTTGTTCGTTTCACCGCTTCAACGCCCTTTCCGGATTAGGGCTTGGGAACGGATTTACAACGGACTTATAACGGTATTACAACGGACTTATAACGGTATTACAACGGACTTACTACTTGGATACCGCTACACCTATCACCCAATTCCCGAGTGACAACGTGCGTAGCATCTCGCACGTCCTTCGGCTTGACGAGTGCAAAGTTACAACAAATTTCTTCGGAACGGAAAGAAATGCGTGAGAAAAACATTTTAGATTCAAAAAAAGTTTGTTGCGCGCTTGTAATGTGTTGATATACAGGTTGATATTTTCGGAAGGAGATTGGGATCGCCCTCAATCTAACATTTAACTGTTAGATAAAACAGGGACAGGGGGTATGGTATCTATATCCAAAATAATAATATAATATTATATAATATTATATTATTATTTTGAGGTTAAGAACAGGGTGTGTGTCTGTCTCTGTTTTTTCTCACGGTTATATGTTAGGTGCCATTCTGAGCCTCCTGTTGGGGGAGCATCTATCATGTCTTGAAAAATGATGGTTTCATGATTCACTTGTTGACGCTGTGTTTTCAACCCACATCGTCTCTTTCTTGTGTGTTGTTGATGAATCTAACATATAATTGTTAGGAAAAATAGGGAGAGGGGGTAAGGTAACCATACAAAGAACAAGGTCAACATCAACTTGCGCTGACATTGACCTTGTACTTTTGTCCCCTAATTTAATCAACCATTGTCTTAGTTTTTTCTACCGTCTTTTGTTATACCCGTTAATACAATCTTTTGATTACCTTATGCTTATTACCTATGAGTCCCCCTAATTCAAATGTTGTTTACACAATGTTGTGACTGTCTATGTATGTCACATTTAAAATATAAATCTTACACTTATTTCCATTTCTTGAGTGCAAAGTTAATATGTTTTTTCAGAATGTGCAAGAAAAAATATTTCATAAACTTTATTATTTATAACACGCAACATTTTTTACAATTGCGCAATAGAGCAATGCTACATTGCGATATGGTGCGGTTTGTGTTGCATATTTGCAAATGCGTTAATTTACAATAAGTTATAATGCCCTGTACTACTATGTCTTTTTTACACTCATAGTGTTTTTCCTACCATTCATTAGGGAAAAATCTCGCCAGATTAGGGAAAGAACCTTTGAAAATCAAATATTTCGCAGTAATTTTGCCCTCAGAAATCAGAGATAGTTCTGATGACGACATTAAAAGAATACAGTTATGAAAAAGAATATATTTAGCTTGATAGCAATCGCTGTTATTGGAACAAGCGCATGTATGGCAAAGGCAACTCCAAAGTCAGTTTACAACCCGAAGCCTCGTATGGAGCGTAAGGTAAGTCGGCCTACTACGACAACGGTAACAACCACAACGATGAAGCCGAATGGTACTAAGGTTGTCACAACCACTACCACCAAGACCGTTAAGGTTGCTCATCCAAAGCCAAAGATGGTAAAGCCGCATAAGCCTGCTGGTCATATGCATCATAAACATCACATGGATCATAAGCATCACATGCATCACAAGCACCATATGCATGACAAACATCATATGCATCACAAGCATCATCGCGGCACCTGTAAGGCTTGCAAAAAGCATGACAGACATTTCCCAAAGAAATAGTTGCAACGATCTATATATTCATCCTCTCCCCACCAAGTCAAGACGTTGGCATACGGTGGGGAGATTTTTTTGTGCTTAAAACTTGCATAGCTGACGGATTATTGCTATTTTTGCAGTCGGAAATATCATAACCCGAATCTATGAAGAAATTCATCCTATACATCGTCATTGTGCTGGGTATCACTCAGCTGAATTTGTCGTGTACGCCAGAGAGTAAGATTCCTTTTCTTGGAAGAATGCACATAGTAGCTGATTCATTGCTCGATGCTCCATTTCCTGATTCTTTGAACTTTGAGAATCGAGGATTGGAACTGACAAAGGAACAATACTATGCCTTATGTTCCGATTCGACTGAAGGAGAAAAGATTGTGTCTATCAAGAAATATAAGGATAACTATCTTCTGTTCTTCTGCCGAAAGTATTATGGATGGGTAGATGCTGTGCTTTTAGATAAATATGGTAAGCAACTTGACAGAAGTGGCTTCTTGGGATTGGCTTCTCGAAGTTGCCGTGTGGCAGAAAATGGAAAACAAGCAAGGTTTGAAAATAGAGATTCCATTGATATGAACACCTCATTGTGGAATATAAGGTGTCAAGATGATGATAAATTTGTATTGGAAGGTGTTTTGGGGCATATTGACACGCTTAAGATGACATATTCAATCTCTGACAAGATAACAAAGATTAGTAGAATGGCCTCAAAAGAAATTGCAACCCCATCATTGGATATAATGACTCTTGCTTTGTCACAGCCCGAAAAAGCCTGTGAGTTGGCAAGTAGTTATATGTACTTATGTAGAAAAGGCGATTATGGGAGTTGTCTTAATAGTAGTAGATATGCTTATCGTGAGTTGTATCGTTTTGTAAGATACAATCCACAGGTCGTTTTACAGTGGATATATGATCATCGGGAAAACAAGAAAGTTGAGAAAACCTTGTTTATTTGTTATTAAGTTTATTCATGCAATAATGGGGGGATTTCCAAAGAATTCCTCCGTGATAACATCCTTAAACTCAAGGACAAGAAGGCGCAGGAGTATCTGCTGAATATAGAGGTGTTCAAGGATGAATCTTCTATGGAATAGATTATCTTTTGTATTGGTGTTTGGTCGATAATGGCAATATTTCGCGTTAAAAATGTACAAAAGTGGGAAAAATCGCATGAAAATGTAGGAGAATAGCATTTTTCTTTATAATTTTGCACCTCAAATGAATGTAAACAGGAAACGACATATTGCTTCATGGTTGCTATTGGCAGTGTTTGTGCCAATGCTTATCCTGTCGTCGCTTCATGTTCACGAACAAGTACAGAAAAATATAGTTGACTGCAAGGAATGTGTAGATCATCATTGTCACGGACATTTGACACAGTTGTCAATGTCTATGGATGATTGTGTGCTCTGCCAGTTCCTTATGCTGACATTTGTGGCAGGCGCTGCCCTTGCAGTCGTATTTTATAGGAAATCCTTTGTTTTTCATTTTGCCCAGCCTCAATGTGATGTTCGCCTTGAAGCCTTGGGCATCCCAACACTTCGTGCTCCTCCAACTGTTTGAATTTCATTCTGAGTAAAGGAAAGTTCCGCTTGTGCGGAGGAAATGGAAAGTAAATTCTTCTTTTTTTAGAAAGGATTCAGCGTAGCGCCTGAGCTATGCGAAGAAATTTGCAGTAAATTAGAGCCAGTAAATTATTTTCGCAGCATTCGCTGCTTGGAAATTAATAATTTACTGATTAAATTTACTTATAATTTACTTTCAAAGATGTGAATTTGCTTTCCGAGAACAATTCAAACAGACAAAGCGTATGATAAATATGATGTTGGCTGCTATGTGCCTTACAACGGCACCAGCCGACACTACTATTGCGCTTGATGCCGTCACCGTGACAGGTCAGCATACCCACGACTATCAGATGCGTTCATCTCAGTCGGAGGTGCAAGTCAGTCATGAGTTCCTTCAGCAGAACTTTGCGGGAAGTTTGATGCAGACGCTGGAAGCAATTCCGGGCGTCAAGGCTATGGCAATAGGTAGCGGGCTGTCGAAACCCGTTATCCGAGGCATGGGCTTCAACCGACTCGTGATTTCTGAGGATGGTATCAAGCATGAAGGGCAGCAATGGGGCGATGACCACGGTTTGGAGATTGACCAGTTCGCAATCGACCGTGCGGAGGTCGTCAAAGGTCCTGCTGCGTTACTCTATGGCAGTGATGCCATAGGTGGTGTGCTCGGACTTTATACCAATCATGTGCCTACTGAACCGTTTAGCGGTAGCGTACAGCTCTTCGGACGTTCAAACAACGAGCAGATAGGCCTGTCGGCAAAGATAGGCGGCAGGAAGGGTAACTGGTTCTATCGCGCACATGCCACATTTATTGACTATGCCGATTACAAGGTGCCGACGGATAGTATCCAGTATTATTCTTATTGGATAAAACTGAAGGATAAGCGTCTGCGTAATACGGCTGGTTGTGAGCGTGATGGTAGCGTTACATTGGGTTATGCCGGCTATAACTTCCATACTGATGTGCGTGTGTCAGACAGCTACTCAAAGAGTGGTTTCTTTGCCAACGCGCATGGATTGGAGGTTAGGTTGTCGGATATCGACTACGACCTTTCGCGTCGTGACATAGACCTTCCATACCAATGGGTGAACCATCTTAAGGTGATGAGCCATACCACATGGAAGAAAGACCTGACATCTCTTGAACTTAACCTCGCCTATCAGAATAACCTTCGCGAGGAATGTTCAGAGCCGGTAAGTCATGGCTATATGCCTGCGCCAAAGAGTTCACTTGAGCGTAGGTTCAATAAGAGCACCTATACTGCGGGTGTCGGACTTCGTCACACCTTAGACAAACACGAGTTGCGTGGTGGCGTGAGCAGCGAATATCAGTACAACCGTCGTAGTGGCTGGGGCTTTATCATACCCGACTTCGAGACGCTGAGCGTCGGTGGCTTTGTCATGGATCGCTATTCCATCAACGAAAACCTCATACTCAATGCCGGACTTCGTTATGACTATGCACGGACGCATATTCATAGCTATCAGGATTGGTTCCTGACACCTGTTGACGGTGATTCTATATATAAGGAGCGTTCGGCAGATTTCCGAGGCAACTTCAATAGCTTTACATGGTCGGCAGGTGTGAATTACAGCACAGGACTATGGGTGCTAAAGGCGAATATTGGCAAGAGTTTCCGTGTGCCTATTCCGAAGGAACTGGGTGCAGATGGTATTAACTACCATATATTCCGCTATGAGCGTGGCAATTCGCAGTTAGATCCGGAGGAGTCGTATCAGGTTGATGCCACTGTCCTCTGGTGTAACGATGCTTTGGAAGTGCAGGTAGAGCCATATCTGAATTACTTCCCTAACTACATATACCTGAATCCTACGGCACAGTATGTAGAAGGTTTGCAGTTGTATAATTACAGGCAGGCAGAGGTGCTGCGTTGGGGATTGGAAGCGGAGTTTACATGGCATTTCGCTGATAATTTCGAGGCTCATGCGCAAGGAGAGTATCTCTATGCCCGTCAGCAGTCGGGCGAGAAGAAGGGATATACCCTGCCATTCAGCACTCCGTGGTCGGTTGATACAGGTTTGAAATATACTTTCGATAGCAAGGGTAAGGATTTCGTAGGCCTTAGTGCCCGTATTGTCGGTGCTCAGAATGAGATTGTTCCGCCCGAAAAACCTACCGACGGGTATTTTACTTTGAACCTTTCGGCAGGAAAGGAGTTTCAGTTGGGGAACTCAAAGCTTAACCTGACGCTTCATGCAGACAACCTGCTTGACCGTCGCTATTACGACCATACCAGTTATTACCGCTTGATTGACGTTCCAGAACCTGGACGCAATATCTCGCTTATGTTTGGGTGGGAGTTTTAGATTCAATTGAAAATTGATAATTGATAATTGAAAATTAACAATTAATAATTAACATGCCTTTCGCATTCCGGCTCCCTCCCTACGGGGAAGGGCGGGGGGGAGAGGCCGAAAATTCTTTTTTAAAATGAAAAATCTTAAATATATGAGCCTTGTGCTCGCTCTGTTGTGTGTTGTTTCTCTTGGTTTTATCTCTTGCAGCAGCGATGACGATGATGATGATATCGCAGCTCCAACCATTGTTATGGGCGAGGCTAACCTTGAAGATGGTGAAATCTGCGTTAAGGCAGATGTTGCTGCTCCTGGACGTACCGCATCTATTCAGATCGTAGTCACAGATGCTTCGGGTAACACTACCAAGGTTACAAAAAACGTTACCGATTCAAAATATATCGGTGTGCTGAATATCCCAGACTTTCACATGCATGTTGACATTGCTGACAAGGGAGTCGTTGCAGGCGACTTGTTGAAGTTTACGGTGACTGATGGTAATGGCAGGTCAACTACCGCACAGAAGAGCATCACGGAAGAAGAGGATGATGATTAATAAATAAATGCAAATGAAGAAGAATATTTTATCACTAATACTGCTGTGCGCACTTTGTGCGTGTGGCAGTTCTGACGATGACGAGGAATCAAAGGATATGACCTATCCCGTCATCAACACCACCGATATTGTTGCAGTTCCAACCGACTGCCAGGTGTTTAAGCGTGGCGATGTTATTCCTTTCAATTATCTGTTTACCGACGATACAGAGTTGGGGGCATACAACATTGAGATTCACAACAATTTTGACCATCACACCCATAGTACTTCTTCTATAGAATGTCAGATGGATGCTAAGAAAGATCCGAATAAGCCTTGGATATATAATAAGGATTTCACTATTTCTTCTGCTCAGAAATCATTCACAGCGCGTCATGATATCGCCATTCCTGCCGATATAGATCCGGGTGACTATCATTTCATGGTTCGCCTTACAGACCGTGCTGGTTGGCAGGAACTTCATGCTGTAGCAATCAAGATTACAGAGTAATTGAAACGGCAAACAAAAAAGATGGGGTAACGAATCGTTACTCCATCTTTTTATTTTCGAATGTATTTGTGAATGCTTACTTGTCGTAGCACTTGAAGATGCTGTCAACGGTGTTGGTGTCCATCTTCTTTGTGAAGAGACTAACGACTGCCACTACTATGAAACCGCCTACCATAGCAACGGCACCGCAGTCGATTGGGTTGAGCAATGAGTTGCTGAGCATCATATTGACAACGGTGAGACCTACACCCCACGCAAAGCAAGCCCATACGCTGGCTGTTGTAACGCCTCTCCAGTACAAACCGAGCATGAATGGAGCGAGGAAGGCTCCTGCAAGAGCACCCCAAGAGATACCCATGAGCTGCGCAATGAACTGTGGTGGGTTGAGCGCAATCATGAGTGAAAGGGCAATGAAGAACACGATGAGAACTCGCATTATCACAACTTTGCGTCTCTCTATCTTCTCGGCTACCTCATCATCAATCTCACCACCCTTTACCTCATCATCGGTTGATTTCTTGTCACGATAGATAAGGTCGAGAGTCATTGTAGAAGAAGATGTGAGTACAAGACTTGCCAATGTTGACATTGATGCAGAGAGTACGAGAAGCACTACGAGGGCGATAAGCACGTCAGGCAATGTCTCAAGCATTGAAGGTACGATAGAGTCGTATGCGTATTTATGCTTCTCTGGAGAGAAAGCAGGCTCTGGATAGAGTCGGCCGAAACTTCCTATGAAATAGCAACCGCCGGAAACGATGAGGGCGAAGATTGTTGAGATAATGGTTCCGCGCTTGATAGCGCTCTCGTCGGTGATGGAGTAGAACTTACCTACCATCTGTGGCAATCCCCATGTGCCGAGTGAGGTGAGCACCACAACACCAAGCAGACTTAACGGATTAGGACCGAACCATGATGCGAAATCGCCTAACTGGAAAGAGGAGAATAGTCCGCTCTTGTCTTCGAGATCGTGTGCAGTTGGTACCTGTGCTGCCATCTTGTTTATAGCCTCTGTAAGTCCTCCCTGATTGTGGAGCACCACATAGATAACCGTAGTGATTCCGAAGAGCATGATGATGCCCTGAATGAAGTCGTTGATAGCTGTTGCCTTATAGCCTCCGAGAATGACATAAACGGCTGTGAGAGTTGCCATTATCATAGCGCAATATGAATATTGTATGCCAAATCCCATCTCAAAGAGTTTTGATATACCCATATATACACCTGCTGTATATGGGATAAGGAATACGAAGGCGATGATAGAAGCTACGATGCGCAGTCCTTCGCTTGAGAAACGTGTTCCGAAAAAATCAGGCATTGTACGGCTTTGGATGTGCTGAGTCATCAGTTTTGTGCGTTTGCCAAGAACCATCCAAGCCAGAAGAGAACCGATGATTGCGTTGCCGATACCGATCCATGAAGCGGAGAGACCGTATTTCCAGCCGAACTGTCCGGCATAGCCAACGAATACAACAGCTGAGAAATAGCTTGTACCAAAGGCAAAGGCTGTGAGCCAAGGACCCACGGAGCGACCGCCAAGCACGAAGCCGTCAACGCTTTTTGCCTGTTTGCGGGAATATATTCCCACACCGATAGTCACCAACAGGAAGATGACGGTAAGAATTACTTTGATTAGCATTATTTTTTTTGTTTAGAGTTTAGCGTTTAGAATTAGGAGATTAGTTGAATCTAACCTGCATCTGGCACATAAGTGCGTTGTTACCCTTCTTGATGAACTCGCCTCCTGCTGTGTATGCGCTCTTATAGACATACTGCACTTGGAAACGGCATCTTTTGAAGTACCACCACTGTATGCCGAAGATAGCTTTGTGCTGATCCATTCCAAGTGTCTTGTTGAAATTGAAGTAGTCGTAAGAACCTACAAGATCAAATTTCTTTGGAACCAATGGCACGCAACCAGTGATGTAGCAACCACGGCTGAGAACATTACCGTCCTTACCCTCAAGATACTCTCCGTGTACGTTGAATGGCTTTGACTTATAGTCGAAACCAATGCTGTAACGGTTACGCTTATAGTTCTGTCCAACCTCGATTTCAGGGTTGTAGATTGATTTCGCAATAGCATGACCTTTACCTAACTGACCTGTTGCGATAAGGTTGAGACCTTCAACTGGACTTACCTCCAAGCGTCCGATAACATCCTTCGCGTTGTTACCGTCTTTCTTGTTGATACCCTGACCGTTCATTACATCAACTTCGTATTTCACCTTGCCATTGGCAAACTCGCCCAAAATGGCAGCACCGAGGTCACGACCGTACTGAACACCGAGCAATGGGTCGGAGCCGCAGCCGGAGAGGTATGTAACACCTTCTGAATACACGTCGATAGCCTCCATGTCGGTAGGAGAGAGCTTGTTCTCGTATGTGCAGGCATTCTTGAACTGTCCGAATCGCACGGTGAGTGCCTTGTTGTCGGTGATTCGGTAGTCAGTATAGTATTCCTGTACTTGAGAGTTGAAATCGTGCATGAACAAGAAGAACCAGCGGTCGGTTATGGCAGCATGTGCAAAGAACAGGGTGCGCTTTATGTCGAATGTGTTGGCTTTCTCTCCGCCTCTGTCCCTATCCTGGTATGTATAGCCAGCTTGAGCGTAGCCATGAACGACTATTCTATCCATTACGTCAGATAGAAATTCCTTGGTCTTGCTCTCTTCCTTCTGTTCCTGTGCTGTTGCATAGTTAAAAGGGAAAAGGCATAGCAGCACTCCAACTGCCATTTTGTAAAAGTGACTCATGTTTTTTATACCGTTTTGTTGAAAAATGTTATATTTGTTTAGATTTTTCGCGTGCAAAGATATAAAATAATAATCAGAATGGCAAATTTTTCTAAAAAATATTACTTTAATGATAAATATTACAATTGGTTTTATTATCTTTGCACTATCAAAATGAAAAGTGTACTAGTCTTGATGGGCATATCTGCACCTTTTGTTTCGTTAAAAGAATCATTTGGAAATCTAATTTTTGTATAAACCTAAATAAAATGTTAGACAAAAGCGAATACTTACATCCTGACAAAGAATGTCTCTCCCGACAGGAGATTGAGGCATTGCAGCTTGAGCGCTTGAAAGCAACGGTCAAGCATTGCTATACAAATGAAGTTTATAAGAAGAAGTTTGCAGAGGCAGGAATCACACCTGACGATATCAAGACTCTGGATGATGTCCGCAAACTGCCTTTCACAACAAAGCAGGACTTACGCGATAACTATCCGTTTGGCTTCGCGTGCGTACCTCTTAGTAAATGTACTCGACTTCACTCTTCAAGTGGTACAACAGGTAATCCTACGGTTATTCTACATACACAGAAGGATATTGACGAATGGGCTAATGCCGTAGCTCGTTGCCTGCATATGGTAGGTCTGCGTCCAGATGATGTGTTCCAGAACTCTTCCGGCTATGGTATGTTCACAGGAGGCCTCGGTTTCCAGCTGGGAGCAGAGCGTCTTGGAGCGCTTACCGTTCCTGCAGCAGCAGGTAACTCTCTCCGTCAGATAAAGTTCATCAAGGACTTCGGAACAACAGCCATCCATGCTGTGCCTTCATATGTTACCCGTCTTCATGAGGTAATGGTAGAGCAGGGTGTTGATCCTCGTCGTGATACTAAACTGAAGGTGCTTGTTATCGGTGCAGAGCCTCATTCTGAGGAACAGCGTAAGCGTATCGAGAATATGATGGGCGTAAAGGCATACAACTCATTCGGTATGTCTGAGATGTGTGGTCCTGGCGTTGCCTTTGAATGTAAGGAACAGAACGGACTTCACTTCTGGGAGGACTACTATATCGTGGAGATTGTAGATCCTGAGACTCTTGAGCCTGTTCCTGATGGTGAGATTGGAGAGCTTGTGCTTACAACCCTTAACCGTGAGGCTATGCCTCTGCTGCGTTATCGTACTCGCGACCTTACCCGTGTGCTTGGCCGTACATGTCCTTGCGGACGTAATCACGTGCGCCTTGACCGTATGAAGGGACGTTCTGACGATATGATGGTGCTCCGTGGTGTAAATATCTTCCCAATTCAGATTGAGAAGATTCTTATGCAGTTCAAGGAACTTGCAAGCAACTATCTCATCACTCTCACTACTGACGCAGATAATGACAATATGACCGTTGAGGTTGAGCTTGAGGAACTCTTTACTGATGACTATCAACGTTTGCAGAAGCTCCAGAAGGATGTTACCCGTGCTCTCAAGGATGAGATACTGCTCACTCCTCATGTTAAGCTTGTGCCTAAGGGAACTCTTCCTGTTAGTGAGGGTAAGGCGGTCAGAGTAGTGGACAAGAGAACTGTTTATCAATAATAAAGTGAAAAGAGAATAGTGAAAAGTGAATAATACCAAATACTGGTTGGCGCCAAAGAGAATGTTCTTTTAAGTGCGATAGCTGTATTATTCACTATGTATTATTCTCTATTCACTTTTAACTATTCACTCTAAACAATATATTATGACTATCAGACAACTTTCAATATTCATAGAGAATAAGAGCGGTACGCTTATAAAGGTTCTCGATTTGCTCAGCAAGGCTGGTATTCAGATTATTGCCTCAACTGTAGCTGACACACAGGAATATGGTATCTTCCGTGTTATTTGTGATAATCCGTCAAAGGCCTACCTCCTTCTGAAGGAAGAAGGGATAAACCTGCAGTTAACAGATGTATTCGCACTTTATGTTGACGATAAACCTGGTGCTGCAGCCGAAACCCTGAAGATTCTTTCTAATTCGGGTATCGCTATTTCGTATATCTACACATTCCTTCTCCATGAGAAAGGTGTGCTTGTATTCCGTACAAGTGATATGGATAAGACCAATGAGGTAATATCACTCAATAAACTGAAGAGTGTAGTGACGTTATAAGTGAGTCTTTATGAAGATAACTCTATTGCAACAGGATATAGCTTGGGCTGATCCTGCTGAAAACCAAAGGCGCAGCGAGGCAGCAATCCTTGCTGCGCCTTTGTCTGATTTGTATGTGCTTCCAGAAATGTGGAGTACAGGTTTCAATGCCGTTGACGAGGATTCTACTTCCTTGTCGTGGATGAAGCAGATGGCTGAAAGAATGAATGCGGCTGTTGCTGGAAGTCTTTCGGTTAAGATAGAGGATGGAACGAAGCGCAACAGATTCTATTTCGTTATGCCTCCCACAGAGGAGTACCCGGAAGGAAAAGTAGAGTATTATGACAAGCGGCATCTTTTCTCATACGGCAATGAACAACTTTACTATTCTGCCGGGGAAGAACAGAAAATTGTGAAATGGCGAGGAGTGAAATTTCTCTTGCAAGTTTGTTACGACCTTCGTTTCCCCGTTTTCTCCCGTAACAAAATAGATAGTTGTGACGATGCTTCATCAGAGGACGTTTCTGACTGCCTTTACGACTGCGCTCTTTATGTTGCTTCTTGGCCGGCTTCACGTATCAAACCGTGGCATATTTTGCTACAGGCGAGAGCCGTGGAAAATCAATGTTTTGTAGCTGCTGTGAACAGGGTGGGAGAAGACCCGATGTGCAAGTATTGCGGCGGTACGGAAATGATAGATGCGTATGGTAGGGTGATTGTAACTTGTCCAGATGACAAAATCGCAAGTGCTACATACGAGATCCGAATGGACGAACTTCGTGGCTTCAGGAAAAAGTTCCCCGTACTCGAAGATGCAGATTCGTTCCATTTATATAGTAAATAATGTCGCATTTACAAAATTGCTACTTTTTCGTAATGATACATAAAATAGTGCGTTTTTGTAAATTTTAAAAACTGCTACACATAATAGCAAATAATAGTTCGAATTTGTATAAAATTATGGAAGAATTGGCCAAAAGTAGTGCGATATTGTAAAAATATTGATTTTTCTCAAAAAAAAGTTGTAAAAAATTTGCAAAGTAAATAAAAAACCATTAACTTTGCAAGCGTTATCCTGAATACAATCTTTTTACCTTAAAGAAGCTAATACCTATTGAGATTGGAACGTTCGCACTGTGAAGTGAGGACGTTTCTTGTTTTATATAGATTCTTCTTTTTTTTATTATGTTTCATTCCTATAATTTTATGCATCAAAAAATGCTCGTTTGTTTCCTGCTTTTTGTGTGGTTGTAATAGTAAAGAAGAAATGATTCTTTCGTGATGTTTTGACGGTGAAAAATTGCAAGTTTTTTTACTTGGTTTTTGTCTTGAAAAACATATCGGAAAAGATTTTAATCCCATACTTTTTCTAAAATTTTTTTTGATTAGAAAAACGTGCTGTTTTTGGACTTGTTTCAATCCTTTGTTTGCTTGCTCCTATTTGAGTAAAAATGCAGTAAACTTGAAGTGTTAAAAGAGTTTTCGTGTTAAAAGTTTCTTCATTCTTAATTTATTGTTGTAACTTTGCACCCGCAAATGGTTGGTAGGTGTTGGATGTTGGCGGTTAGTAGCGATTAAAACTATACACCACCTGTCACCCACCATCCAATAGGTGCGGCGACGCACTCGGAAAAAATTATAGCGCGTATGAAACTTTGGTTTATTTTCTGTCAAGACGATCTTCTGCTTCAGAAGACAGGTGAGGGAAAGTTTACGGTTCCTAAAGGCGAAGAACCACCTGTAGTGTTGAAGGCTTGGAATAATGTGCATAACATTACTCCTATGGATGATGGTACGCTTGTGAAGACTGTAAGGGTTGATAATCCCATAACATCGCTTGAGGGCTATGAGATGTGCCCTCTCCGCCAGTCTTACTATAAACTTCCTTATGAGCTCTATAAGAAAGCGGGTAAGTGTCACGAAATCCTTTATTGGGATCAGAACACGAAGTTCTGTGGCGTTTGCGGCGCTCCTATGAAGATGGAAACGGATATATCTAAGCGCTGTACAGGGTGTGGAAAAGAGGTTTGGCCACAGCTTGCCACAGCCGTCATCGTTCTTATTCATAAGGGAGAGGATGAGGTGCTTTTGGTTCGTGCCAAGAATTTCCGCAGCAAGCACTATGGATTGGTAGCTGGATTCGTTGAGACAGGCGAGACTCTTGAAGAGGCTGTATGCCGTGAGGTGTCTGAAGAAGTAGGGTTGAAGATAAAAAATGTGCGCTACTTCGGCTCACAGCCTTGGCCTTATCCTTGCGGGCTTATGGTAGGCTTTAATGCCGATTACGTGTCAGGCGAGATAAAGATTCAGGAAGAGGAGCTTCTAAAGGGTGCATGGTTCCGCAAGGATAACCTGCCTGAGATTCCCGAAAAGCTCTCTATTGCCCGAATGTTGATAGATAATTGGTTAAACGAAACATTATGAAAAAGATAAAAACAGCATACCTTACATCCGCGATAGGATGTTTGGTTGTGGTAATAGGTATTGTTTGTTATTTCCTCTTTGCTGGTATTGCAAAGAATGAAGGCGTTTCATATCTCTACATTGATGACGATGATGATATGGATTCGGTTAGTGTTAAACTCTCTGAGATTGCCACTCCTACAGGCGTTGCTGCCGTTCGCACTATGGCTCGTCACATGGGATATGCGGATAATATCCGTACTGGTCGCTATCTCCTCAACGAGGACATGAGTGCCCTTCGTTTCTTCCGCAACCTCCGCAATGGTCATCAGGAACCAATGAAGCTCGTTATGCCGAGTGTTCGTACCAAGGCACGTCTTGCACAGGAACTAGGCAAGGTCATGATGTTCCGCGATAGCGATTTCCTCAAGGCCATCTCTGATGCGTCTGTATGTGAGAAGTATGGTCTTGACACAGCTAAAATCATTTCCATGTTCGTTCCTAACACCTACGAGGTGTATTGGGATACTTCGATTGAGAAGTTCCTTGACCGTATGAAGAAGGAGAGTGACCGTTTCTGGAATAGCGAGCGCAAGGCAAAGGCAGAGAAGCTTCACCTTAATCCAGTTGAGGTTATCACTATTGCAAGTATCATAGATGAGGAGACTGCCAATAACGGTGAGAAGCCTATGATTGCCGGAATGTACTACAACCGACTGAAGCAGAACATGCCATTACAGGCTGATCCTACTATCAAGTTCGCTCTCCAGCAGTTTGAGCTTCGTCGTATCTATACCAAGCTCCTGAGCGTTGAGAGTCCATACAACACATATCGTAATGAGGGACTTCCTCCAGGTCCTATCCGTATTCCAAGCGTTGCGGGCATTGATGCTGTGCTCAATCTCGTGCATCACGACTATCTCTATATGTGTGCAAAGGAGGATTTCTCAGGTACTCACAACTTCGCTAAGACATACAAAGAGCATCTTGCCAATGCCGCAAAGTATTCTGAGGCTCTTGACAAGAGAGGCGTGAAGTAAGAGAAAGACAGCTTTAACTCCGTAGTAAAACATAACCAAACTCGATGAAGGTCCTATGTAACTCCTATTCAGGAGCGGACTTTCACCGAGTTTGGTTCTTTTTTATAGCGTAGTCACATACGAGGTAAATATAATCATAATCCTTTGCTTGTACGTTTTTCTTCCTAAGTGAATTCGATGATAATACCATTATAATACCATTATATTACCATAATAATACCATAATATTACCATAGCTAATGGTATTTTAATGGTATTTATATGGTATCTTAATGGTATTTATATGGTATTTACATAAGAGCCACATCGGATTTTGGTCCGCTGATTTAGGTTGTCAGTTTTTTTTAAACGGCTGTTTTTATGTTTACTCTGTGTTTCTTTCTCGTAAATCTATTTGCATATAAATGTTCATGTCTCATGTTTCGTGTTAAATCGTGTGAGGGTATTCTGACTTAGGAAAAAACAAAGATAAAATTCCATAATAACAAAATAAAATGATGAAATCCTTGCTTATAAACAATTTATTTTTTACCTTTGCACCAAATGCCTAAAGTGCCTTTCATCAATAAATAGATTGTAACACATAAAATACTAACATTATGGATCCAGAATATAAGAAGTATTTAGATAGTTGTGGTATTAAGAAGAACCATATTATCAAAATTGTTGTTCGAGAAGTTTCTTCGGAGATTCCTCAAAAAGGTGGAACTTTGTTGTGGTCAAACAGAAGTAAGGGATATGGTTCAATGCATGCGGTTATTAAAGCAATTTATACGGCCTTACCTAATTACAGAGGGAAAAGGATCTTTGTTGAGGTCAAAAATGAGACTAATGGTATGTTTGCTGTGAGTAGTCATCATTATGTTCCGTTAAATAGGATTCCTCTGAAATTATAAATGTAGTATTTGCTGCTACAAATTCATTATAATAATAGCTCTCTCTTTCGTTGGAAACGGAAGAGAGAGCAGAAGATTTTCCTATAGGGATTGTATTAGAGTGGAATTCGCATTTATTTCTTGTTGAACAGAAGTTCCCTGTCTCTTTGTATTGCTGGAGCTACAAGGCTTTCTGGAATGAATCGCCAGTTGTTGTTTGGCTTTGGGTTCACAGAGCCTTGTTTGCGGATTTCTTCTGTGAGATAATGACGCTGGTCGAGTTCTGTTTGAGAGAGGATTCTTGATTTGAGCTCTTCCTTCGGTATCCCGGCTCCTTTGGTGAGGAGTTCACCGCCGCCGCTACCTCTGTATGAGTTGATAGCAACCCTATACCAGTTGTCTGCCCCGAAAGGCTGACCGTTGCTCATCTTGATGATGTTGACCTTTTGACCTTCCGGCTTTGTGACATCCACAGTATAGTCGATTCCACTGGCAGAGTCGAAGTTCCCGTAGAAGTTCTTCAAACCGTTGGTACGCTCGTTTGGTTTGTCGGCAAAGAGCAGGAAATGGTCGTCGCTCGACTTCATCTGATTAGTCCATTGAGCATAGCTCATCTCAAGATAGTTCTTGATCTCTGTTCCTGTCATCTTGATGACGTAGAGCTTGTTCTCGTATTTATATAGGTTGAACATATCAGCCATTGTCACAGGACCTGCATTTATCGTCGTGTTCATAGCCAACGGACCATTGAAGGCAATATCAGCACCTGTTATCTTCTGCTGGGTGTTGAGGATGAAGTCTATGAAGGCAGAAGGGCCGAAGAAGGCATCCTCCATGTTGATTGATCTCTCGAAGGTACCAATCTTTTTCGTTGTGTATTCCTGTAGTCTTTTGATGTCATCAGCGAAAAAGTTCATGTAATCCTCGTCGATAGGCATTGACTTCATGGAAACGAGCTGACCATTGATCTTCTTGCTTACCACTTTGTCGTTTTCCATAGTCAGCGTTACGGTAGCCTCGCCTACGCTATGGGCGTTGCTACCCGGATTTACGATAAGCACAGAGTCTGTCTTTGAGAGAGAAACGGCTGAAGAAGGACCTCCGTCCTTTGTGATGAAATAGAAAGGATACTCGTCGGTCTTTTCCTCGTACTGGCGAACAAAACCATTGTATGATAGGTGGTCGTGACCATAGAAAATAATATCAAGACCATGAATCCTGAGAGCAACGGCAAGAGTACCGTTCTCGTCATATTCGTCGTTCTCTATGCCACCTTTGAGTCCTGAGTGGAAAAGTCCGACGATAAGGTCTGGATTCTCCTTCTCCTTTATCATCTTTACCCATTTGCGGGTACATGAAACCATTTCCTCAAAACGTATTCCGCTCCATAGGTTTTCGCTCAGCCAGTTTGGAACGGCTGGGGTAGTCATGCCAAGGATCGCAATTTTCACGCCTTCTCGTATTATAATTTTATATGGCTGGGTGTAAGGCTGACCAGTCTCCGTATTTATCATGTTGGCTGCAAGGATAGGGCATTTCACCTCACGGTTCCATTTGTCGTAACAGTTGTGGCCAGTTTCTATGTCGTGATTGCCGAATACCTGTGCATCATATCCCATATAGTTCACCACGCTCGATGCTATGTTCTCGTCCTGTGTGTCGATGTAGTTCCAGTAATAGTTGGTTGGCTGTCCCTGGAGGATGTCGCCGTTGTCGAGAAGAATCACGTTGTCGCCATAAGAGGCGCGTTGAGTCTTCACGTATGAACTTACACGTGCCATAGAGCCATTAACTGTCTTGCCCGTTGTGTAGTTGATTGGGAAGAACATGCCGTGTACATCGGTAGTCTCAATGAATTTCAATGTTACCGTTTTTGGCTTTTTTGCGCTCGTGCCACATATCGACATAATGAGGGAAATGAATAGGATGGTTAACTTTTTCATACTGTTTAGTTTAGTTTGCCTGTGCAAATTTAGCTTTTTTTCTTTGTATAATCAAATTTTTCGGCCGGATATTTTGTTATGTCGTTGATTTTTTGTAATTTTGCACCCGATTTTGCGCTTGGCAGGTCTGTTGAGGAAACCGCTTTGCGTTATTATTCACTTTTTTATTTTTATTAATTAACATGTCAAACTTTAAAAATGTACAGCCACTTGCAGATTTCGACTGGGAGCAGTTCGAGAACGGTGGTAGCACAACAGTATCAAAGGAGGAGCAGACTGCCTCTTATGATTCAACTCTTAACAAGGTGTCTGAGCATCAGGTAGTCGACGGTACAGTAATTTCTGTTGACAAGAAGGAAGTTATTGTTAACATCG
>Ga0310695_10000409_pt1 | contig 111866 bp, 72 predicted proteins | sample RumenRJG_04DNA_FD_203882 | JGI IMG/M metagenome (GOLD analysis project Ga0310695, IMG submission 203882) | Bovine rumen microbial communities from Lethbridge, Alberta, Canada - RJG_04 (v2) (version 2) | ecosystem: Host-associated > Mammals > Digestive system > Stomach > Rumen | place: Canada...
GAACGATTGAGAATAACGATTTAGTGTTCGCTTCATAAAACTAAAATCTTAAAATTTGACACTTTTTATCAGTTTTATGAGTAAACCTATTTCAGTATAAGACAGAGAGCATTTTGCAAGTTCCTGATTTGCAATCTGTTACAATTGCACATTTTTATAACTCCCTGAAAATATGCCTACTGTCCCGCGACTCAACTTGTTGTGGAGCGGAGAGGAGGAAATGCGGCTGCCCAACGGACATGTCCGTTCTTGCAGTAAGCCATTTCCGACGAGTTTTCGATTAACTAATAATTTTTAATTCTTAATTCTTAATTTTTAACTACTACTGATGCGTTAACTTAAGTAACTTGCTCTGTATATTGTTTATATTCAGCAACCTATGAATATATTCAGACTTTTCGATTTGAAAAAAATGTTTTTTATGTTTATGTCTTTTGAATGATTTAACTCGAAGAGTAGGGGGAATTGGTGGTAAAAACTATCTAAAAATATATTTTTAAGGAGTTTTTAGCAGTAATTGACACAAAAAACAAAGTTTTTAATCATTCAAAAGTGTTTTGTCTGTTTTTTTCTTAAAGTTATAGCATCAGTACTAAATCCAAAGAATGAAATTCTTAATTTTAAATTTTTAATTTTTCATTTTTTCTCAAAATTATTTGCATATATCAAAAATTTGTTGTACCTTTGCCGCGAAATTGAATTGTTAATACAACAGACCCAATTATAATTAACCGAGGGGCAACCCTCAAGTAGTAACAGAAACAACAAGATATTAGGAGTTAAGTCTATGGATTTCAACAACGCGAAAAACACCAGAGAAGAATCCAGAGTATGGCAGGCAACCAGAGAAACTCAGGGATCGATTACCATTCTTGACCCTTCAATCTTTGACTGATATGCGATACATGCTGGATACATGTATGGTCTTGCTCATGGCCATTGATGATGATTTGTTGGATGAGAATGTGGCGGAGATTCTCTATGATAACGAGAATACCCTATGTGTTAGTGCAGAGACGGGTCGTGAGTTGGTAGTGGGATTTAACAATCACAAGTTTGAATTTAAAAAATGGAAGACGAGTAATGATGTTATCCGCTATTTGGAGAATGACTTGGGAATACAGATTCTTCCAATTGATAAGAATGTCATAGAGACGTATTCAAACTTGGAACTCAACACTGCGCAAGATCATAGAGACCCTTCCGACCACATTATTATCGCTCATGCGATGACGGCAAAAATACCTCTCATCTCAAGCGACCGCAAGTTTCCGTTCTACACGAAACAGGGCTTGCAATTGATAATGAACTCGAAATAATTGACAACCCAATTATAATTAACCGAGGGGCAACCCTCAACCCGCATTTGGCGTGCTTCTCGTACGTGAAGGGATAGGGGGAGAGAAAAACAAATATAGAAAGGAATAAAACTATGGCGAGCAATTCAAACGAACAACAGAGGCAATCGAGAGCCGGTGAATGGCTTGATGCAAATCCGGGGGGGATTATTGAAGTACTTGATTGGAGAGCCGTGAACAGATGAACCGCTTGTTGATTGAGACGAACTCGAAATAATTGACAACCCAATTATATTTAACCGAGGGGCAACCCTCAAGTATTAACTAAAACAAACATGTCCAACACATCTACCATACAACAGATTCAGACTATGGGGCAGCAAATCCTTCCTGCGGGGAGCAATGTGTGGCTGTATGGTTCGCGGGCACGGGGGGATTATCGGGCCGACTCTGATTGGGACTTGATTGTTTTGGTGGACAAAGAGCAGCAACAGTTGCAGGACTTTGACCGATACGCATACCCGTTTATCGAAATGGGGTGGCAGACCGGTCAGGAAATCAACCCTATGTTGTATACGCGAAAAGAGTGGGAGAAACGCCATTTTACACCATTCTACCACAATGTTGAAGGAGACAAAGTCGTATTGGTATGAGTTTGACAAACGAGGATAAGCAGGTGATGATGCGACTCCATTTGGAAAAGACGCACATGTGTCTTTCTGAAGGAGAGCAATTGCTGACAATGGGATCGGTATCGGCAGCCGCCAATCGGTTCTACTATGCGATCTTTCATGCCATACATGCGTTATTTGTTATAAACGGTATATACACGAAATCCCACCACGGTACGAGTGCGCAGTTTCATCAGCATTTTATCAAGACGGGAATCCTTGATGCTAAGTTTGGACATTTTGTTGCGGTCATGGAGAATATGCGCGAGAAGGCTGATTACGATGTAGTATATGACATTACGCGCGAAGAGTTAGAATCGTTAAAACCGCAAGCATACGAATTGGTGCAAAAGATAGAAGAGTTGTTAACCCAACCCGTATAATTGAGACGAACTCGAAATAATTGACAACCCAATTATATTTAACCGAGGGGCAACCCTCAAGTATTAACTAAAACAAACAAATTTATGAAAAAAATTTTTTTAATTCCACTTTTGGCGTGCTTTTCTTGCGTTATGGCGTGGGGTGCAACTATCACCGTTGGTGAAGGTGGTACTTATCCCGCAACCGATGCTGGCTTAAATCAAGCAATCGCAGCTGCATCTGCTGGCGATGTTATTGAGTTAACTTCAGACATCGCGTATGCTACTAACGGCACAGGTCTTATTGACATTACCAAGTCCATTACTCTTGATGGCCAAGGACACACTATTTGGGGCTATGGTGTAGCTCAAACTCACGTATCTGGCTCCGGTCAGAATCATAAGGCCGTGATTGCTGTTAATGCGAATGTCTTTGATGCTGTAACCGCACCGACTCTTGACGTTACCTTCAAAAACTTGACTCTTGGTAATTTCATAGATGAATATACCGAAGCTGGCGAACAAAAGGCTGCTGTAAATGCTCGTTTTTATGGTATTATCTCTTATGATGGAGTTCAAAAACTGACTATTGATAACATCACTATCAAAACAGGTGTTATTTATGATGACAAAAATAAGAAGTGGGTTGGACCTGGCAACCAGCAACCTCTTTGCTTTAATGGAATTAACACGACACCGTTACAGTTAACAGTGAAAGATTCTTATATTGGAGCTGGAAATGGTGCATATCCAGTCTATGTGTTAAAACCGATTACAGCCAATCTGACCAATGTTACAACAGAAGGTTGGTGTGCTCTTTATTTCAAATACCGTTATCAGCCATGTGGAGCATGGACCGCTTATGGAGCTGTAGCTGGAACTCGTGGTTCTGTTGTAACAGCTAACAATTGTGCATTTAACGCTCCTAATATACATGAGGGTCAAACTAATGGTTTTGCTGTATTCCCATTAGAAGATGATGGAATTACATTAAATTTGAACAACTGTAGTATGAATGCAGAGCGTTTTACTGCTCAGGCTCAAATGGTATTCTCTCTTCAATATGGATCTCGTCCTGTAGATGATGAAAATTTAGCTCCTGTCGTAGTAAATATTTCTGGTGACAATACGCACTTGTATAATGTTGAATTAGGAAGATTTGCACTTTCTGGTTGGAACACAAATGATGATGACTATTCGACGACATATACTCCGAAATACAAAAATGCTCCGTTGCATATTAATATTACGGGTGGTACATTTACTGTAGACCCAAGCCAAATTAAATTCCGTAACTATAATAATACCGGAGATGCTGTTGAATGGGAATATGCTTATATTGACCCTGCCATTTATGAAGTAAATCAAGTTAGCCAAGGTAGTACTCCTGTTTGGCGTGTTGTAAAGATAGCAAAAGAGAAAACTCCGGGTGTCAAGTATGATCTGAATGACTTGGTAACTGGTGAAGGTGTCGCAGAAGGTAACAACCCTGTTTCTTCGTTCGACCTCTCTACGGGTTCGCAAATGACGTTAAATCAAGAGACCACAACTGCAGGTTATGTGGAAGTGAAGGATAATGGCTCAAATGGTACTACCGTAACTGTAGGTAAAGATTCTGGTACAGACAAAGACCAGAAACTTATTATCAACAACGGTCTTGATGTACAAGGTAACTCGAAGGTTGAAGTAAAGGTCGGCTCTACCCTCGAAATTGGCGAAGGTGGTATTGTTACCGAGAAACCAGAGAACATCGTTATCGGCGCTGACGAGAATGGTGCTGCTTCGCTGATCATGGATCCGACTATTACCGTTAACCAGACTCCGAACTTGACTGTTAAGATGAAAGCTAAACAGATTGGTGCTGATACCTATGGTAAATATCACTGGCATCGTTTCGCTATGCCTGTGGCAGCTGGCATTACTTCATGGCAGAAAGAAGGAACAAGCGCTCTCACCAACACCTATCCCACCTATCTCTATGGTTGGGATTACGTTAACAACCAGTGGTTGAAGTTGACCAAGGGTGTTAAAGGTATGGTTCCCTTGATGGGTTATACTCTTACCCTTGCCAGTGATGAGATTAAGGGGTGGACAGGTGCTCTGGAAGATGTAACGTATATCTTCAAAGGCAACCTCGTAGGTAACACCAATCAAGCTCTTAATTTCCAAGCTGAAGGTTTCAACTTCTTCGGTAATTCATATACCGGCTATATGGACGTTCTTACCCTTATCCAAGGTTTGGAGAGCAATAACGTAGAAGGTACGGTATATATGTGGTGTAACGATCCTGATAATCAGGAAGGATATTATCAATCCTATGTGGGCGTTTCGCTCTATCGTTTGCAAAACTTGCCCTTCACACTCGCAAGTTGGCAGAAAGAAGTAGCTCCCATGCAGACCTTCATTCTCCGTCTCCGTGGCGCAGATAGCGCTAATGAGGAAGTGGATTATGCAAGCGCCATTTGGGGTAACCCGCGTTATGGTCACCCCACTCCGACTTCCGCACCTCGTCGCATGGCGGCTGCACTGAACGACAATACCTATATGGAAATTGTTGTTAAAGGCGCTAATGGTAAGGGCGATTGCATTGACTTTGCAGAAGATGCTAACCATACTGATTCATTCGAAAGTGGATACGATGTAGTTAAATACATGAACGAAAATCGCATCAATCTCTATACCACTCTTGCTAACGAGAACTTCAGCTCTGTAGTAACGGACAATGTATTGGGCAAGACCATCAATATCCAAACCACAAGCGACATCAACTACACCATGACCTTCAAGAACCTGTTCGGTAACGAATACGCTATCCGCGATAATGCTACCGGCAAGGTTATCAACATGGAGGAAGGTGCAAGTTATGAATTCTCGGCTCAACCGAATAGCACCGTTGAGGGTCGTTTCGAAATCGTTAACGTTAACAAGGCTCCTACTGCTATCGAGAATACCGAAGTTAAGGCTAACGTGAAGGGTATCTATACTCTCATGGGCCAATATGTTGGAGAGGACTTCAACACTCTGCCCGCAGGTGTTTACGTAGTAGATGGTGTTAAAATTGTAAAATAAGATGAAAACTTACACAACACCTATTACGACATCCATGGATGTGCACGCGTGCTTTGCAATCTGTGATCCGAGTGCTGGGCGTGGTTCTTCTACAGATCCTAATGACCCCAGCGGTAGCGGAAGCAATGCAGCTCCTCAACGTCTATCCACTTTATATGTATAATTTTTAACACCAACTAATATGAAGAAACTGTTTATCTCAGCCATAGCTCTTGCTACATGCCTCATGGCTATGGCAACACCGCAGATTTATGTAGAACTTCGTCTGGCAGGTTCCGGTGTGTCCAATGCACTTGTCTTGACCGAAGATGATGCCTATACCAGCGCATACGAAAGCGGTGCTGATGTAGAGAAAATTATGGATCAATCGCTCAGCACAAGCGTGCTGATGTATGGTTTCGTAGGCACAACCGCCTGTGGTGAGATTGTAACCGATAATATCGAAGGTTTACAACTCGGCCTTAAGACCAATGAGGTAGATGCCAACTATACCATTACTTTTAAGAATCTGTACAACATCTCCGGTCGTACACTTTATCTGTATGACCTCCAAGAGAACCAATCTACAGAGATTACTAACAATGGTACCTATAACTTCACGGCTCCCGCTGGTCAAGTGGCTATCAATGACCGCTTCTTTATCGGAAATCCTTCATTTGCTACTTCCGTTACTACCAACGCTGACGGATGGGCTTCGTTCGCTTATTATACGGCTGACGTGGCTCCGGCTTATCCTGCCGGTCTCACTGCCTACAAAGGCGCGTTGGATGATACCGATCCCGACAATATGGTTGTTGACCTGACAGCTGTTAGTGCTATCCCTGCCGGCGACGGCGTATTCGTTCATGGTGCTGCTAATACTACCTACTACTTCTCTGCTGCCGCTTCGGCTCCCGCCCTCACTGGTAACCAGATCGTAGGTTGCACTACCGCCACCGACCCTGCCGATATTACCGCCGCTATCTATACTCTCCGTAACGTAGGCGGCACTACTGCCCTCTATCAATACGTTGGTACGGACGATATTCCCGCAGGTAAGGCTTATCTGCCTATCGCAATCACTGCCGGCGCTCCTGCTCGCATCGCTATCCGCGTTGCACAGCCTACCGACGTGCGCGAGGTAGAAGCTACCGTTAAGGCCGAGAAGTTCATGGAGGATGGAAAAATCTTCATCCGCCGTGGTGACAACATCTATAACCTCCAGGGACAAAAAGTCAATTGATAATTGACACGTTAAGATTGAATATCGCTAACTTAAAAATTATGACAATTATGAAAAAGACTTATAATGCTCCCGCTACTGAACTGTATAACTTCGCTGCACAAGATGTTATGCAGACCTTCTTAGGCGTTGTTACCGCGTCCGGCTCATCCTTCGATGACCCGAACCAAATCGGCTAATAACCCTTCTAATAAAAGCGGCGCCCTTCTTGCTCGGCAAGAGGGGCGTTACTTTATTATGCCGTCTTCTACTTGGAAAATCTTGGCGCTCGCGTCGCCGGATAATAGTTGTGTCAGATGCTGACGATCCGTGTCCGTAATAAATATCTGACCAAAGCTATCCTCCTGAACTAAGGCGATAATGCGCGCTACGCGTTCGCGGTCTAACTTATCGAAAATATCGTCTAACAGCAAGATGGGCTTATTCAGATACAACGCTTGCGCTAATTTCATACTCAGCACGTATGTCCGTTGCTGACCTTGCGAGCCTACCGTCTTAAGCGGATAATCGCCCAACTGCATCTCTAAATCATCTTTATGTACGCCCTGACTCGTCCAACCTAATATCAGATCTCTCTGACGCGTGCGCGCCATGGCTGACATTAAGTCGCGGTCATTGAGCTGCGATATATAGCGTAGCGACACTTGTTCCTTGCCGTCCGCTATACGATTGTAAATATCCTGAAAGACCGGAATAAAAGCTTCTATAAATCTTTTCCGCGCCCCATAGATATATTCCGCATGCGGCACCATCTGCGCGTCAAACACCTCCAATAGACTCTCGTCATTTGCGCTCAACGCCTCGCCGCGGTCAGCTATCTGCTTAAGCAACAGATTGCGCTGCTTGAGCAAAGCGTTATACGCCGTCAGGCACTCTAAATAATGCCTGTCCTGCTGCGCAATGACTACGTCCATAAAGCGTCTCCGCTCATCCGAGCCGTCTTCTATCAGACGCTCGTCCCGCGGACTGACCATCACTAACGGTATCAATCCTATATGGTCTATCAATCGCTTATAGTCTTTCTTCCCTAACCTAAACTGCTTCTTTAACCCTCTCTTCAATCCGCACGACACTTCCATCATTCCCTCATTAAGCGAGCCCTGCTCACGGCTCATTCCATCATTATAAACGCCTTGCACCATCGCCAAATCTTCCCCATGCGTGATATTTTGCGAATCGATAGCCGTCAATGCACTCTTGGTAAACGACAGCAGGTAAATAGCGTCCAGGATATTCGTCTTACCCTGACCATTCAATCCTACCAGGCAGTTGAGCTTGGGACTAAACTCCAATCTCCCCTCCCGTATGTTCCGGTAATTTAATATATTTAATGAAATTAAAATCACTAAGAAGACAAGTAATTTTTAATTTTGAATTACTACTGATGCGTTAACTTAATTAACTTGCTCTGTATATTGTTTATATTCAGCAACCTATGAATGTATTCAGACTTTTCGATTTGAAAAAAATATGTTTTTTATGTTTATGTCTTTAGAATGATTTAACTCGAAGAGTTGGGGGAATTGGTGGTAAAAACTATCTAAAAATATATTTTTAAGGAGTTTTTAGCAGTAATTGACACAAAAAACAAAGTTTTTAATCATTCAAAAGTGTTTTGTCTGTTTTTTTCTTAAAGTTATCGCATCAGTACTAATTTTTAATTTTTAATTCTTAATTTTTAATTCCTCCCCCTACGCATACAGCTTAACATCCTCCTCCGTTATCGTCTCTCCGGCTAAAATAATCAGCCTCTCCACTACATTTCTCAACTGACGTATATTTCCCGGCCATGAGCATGCCTGTAGCGCCTTAACAGCTTCTTTGGCAAACGTCTTCTTCCTGCCGCCTTGCTCTGCACATATCTGCTCGGCAAAATAGTCTATCAGTAGCGGTATATCGTCTTTACGCTCATCTAACGGCGGCACATGAATAGGAATAACATTCAATCTATGGAACAAATCCTCACGGAAGCGCCCTGCCGCGATCTCTTCCTCTAAGTTCTTATTCGTAGCCGCTATTACGCGCACATTTACCTTTACCGCCTTATCTGACCCCACGCGCGTAATCTCGTTCTCCTGCAGCGCCCGCAGCACTTTCGTCTGCGCAGCTAACGACATATCGCCTATCTCATCCAAGAAGAGTGTCCCGCCGTCCGCTTGTTCAAACTTACCCGCACGGTCTTTTACCGCACCCGTAAACGAGCCTTTCATATGGCCGAACAACTCACTCTCTATCAACTCCGATGGGATAGCGGCGCAGTTAACCTCTACCAACGGCGCACCTGCACGCGACGATTGCTCATGCAGCAGTCTCGCCACTACTTCCTTACCCGTACCATTAGGGCCCGTAATCAATACCCTTGCTTCCGTAGGCGCTACCTTATCAATAATTGCGCGCACGTGCGTAATGGCTGCCGACTCACCAATCATCTTGTTACGGCTCTCTACCTTGCGCTTGAGCGTGCGTATCTGCTCATTCATCGACTTATGATCCAGCGCATTACGTGTTGTCACCAACAATCGGTTCAGGTCAATAGGCTTCTCCATAAAATCAAACGCACCCTTCTTAATCGCCTCTACCGCTGTTTCTATGTCCCCGTGACCCGAGATCATCACTATAGGACAAGTCCCGGCTAAACGCTCCAATACTTCCAAACCGTCCAACCCGGGCATCTTGATGTCCGTGTAAATCAAATCGTAAGCTGTATTGGTGGCTTTCTCTACGCCCTGCTGACCGTCTTCGGCACAATCGGCCTCATAGCCTTCAAACTCTAAGGTCTCCTTCAGCACGTTGCGGATGGCGCGCTCATCGTCTATAATCAGTATCTTAGCCATAATCTGTAAAAATCTGTGCAAAAGTACAAAAATATTTTGGTATGTGCAAATTTTTTTGTACCTTTGTCGCGAAAATGCAGTACAAGGTATTTTCTCTGTTTGTTTAATTGTTAGTATTCATTTGCTTATGAAAAAACTCTTCTCAGTAATGACGGCAGTCTGCTTGTCTATGGTCATGATGGCGGCTACCACGTTTACGTTCACCGACTCGCCGGATCCCCAGTCCCAAGACGGATTTACAGTTACTTTAGCTAAGGGTACCGGCAGTACCGCTCCCGCTGCCTATGACAATGGTGTGCGCCTCTATGCCAGCAACACCATTACCGTTACCGGCGAAAGTATCACTCGTATCGACATTGTCTGCGTTAAGCAGGGCAAAAAAGATTATGCTACCCTTACGGCTGACGGTGGTGAACTGGTTACCGGTGGTACATCCGCTTCGGCTGACGACCCTAAAGTAGACGTGTGGACAGGTTCCGCTTCGTCTGTAGTCTTCACTTTAGGTGCTTCCGGACAACGTGTCATCAAACAGGTGGTCATCAATGGCGACGGTACAACGCCTACTCCCACTCCCGGCCCGGATCCTACTCCTACGCCCGATCCTCAGCTGGACTCCACCTACGTGTATGCTGAACCCACGACGATCGGCGTTCCTGCTGCTGCCTCTGCTAATCCCTATACATTTGTGGACAACAACATTATGGTTAGCTGCTCCCGTGGCGCAATCTATGAGTCCTATTTTGCTTGCTATGCCGGTGAGTCCATTACCTTCAACGCTACCCAAAATATCAAAGGTATCGCTATCAACGGAATGGTTAAGAAAGGTTTTACCGCTACCGTAGATAACGGTACTATCGGATACCTTGATGCTTCGGAAGCTGATACCGAATCTAATCCCGTACTGTGGATTACGGATGTAGACGCAATGTCGGTTACGATCGCCTGCGTAAAACAACTCCGCTGCTATTCGGTAGACGTCTATTTTGAGGCTAATCCTGATGTGATGGATACCGTATCCTTTGTAGTCAATACCGCTGAGGCTGAGTACTATGAGCAGTACTCTACTGAGGGTGCTTACAATTATATGCTGTACCTCTACGATTCTATTACAGGTGCTCCTGAGATTGGTATCGACCTCTATGCTGCTGCTGAAGGCGTATTGGGCGGCTATTATTCTTTCGCCGATCAGACGATGGACGACTATTCCTATGTCTATGTTTCGGATGAAGAATCGGTTTATGCAGATGATGGCCAGTTGCTAATTTCGCAGGCTGGCGACCAATATAGTATTGCGGGCTCTCTGACTTGTGGTACTAAGGTTTATAACTTTGTATATACCGGCCCTGTCGCTTTCACTGTATATGATCCGTATTCCTACGAAGAAGAGGGCGGTAAGAGCTATTCTATCGCTTGCACATGGCAAGAGGCTACCGACTATACAGCCGAGTATAATGATGTATACCTCTATATGGGCGATAACGACAACCAAATCCTCCTCGATGTGTACGTTTCTGCTCTTGATGCCGAGACCGTGATTCCCGTTGGCACCTATACTATCGACAACTCGGCGGTTGCAAGTACTGTCCTGGCCAGCGACGGTGAAGGTATGTTCGGCACCAATCCCAGCTATATGATGGGCGCATTTGAGTATGACGAAGAGTCTGGCGACTATGTAGCTACTAAAGTGTGGTACATCGTTTCCGGTACCTTGACGGTTACTAAGACCAACAAAGGCGCTCGCCTCGAGTTAGTAGCTCAGACCGGTCACGGCTCTACTATCAATGCCGTATACGAAGGTCCCGTTACCTCGGCCCTCAACAATGTCATCGCTCCGCTTGACAAGAACGCACCGATGTATGACGTGCTGGGTCGCCAAGTAGAAGCTACCTACCAAGGCATCGTTATCCAAAACGGTAAGAGATACCTCAATCGTTAATAACCAACACACAATATTTACTAATCAAACAATCACCAATCATGAAAAAGATTTTATCTATCATCTTGGTTCTGACCGCTACAATGATGGTTCAAGCCAAGGAAGTCGTTTTCGATTTCACCAACCCCGCTGATCTGGGTCTTACTCCTGCTGAAGCAGCCTCAACTGGTGTGCAACTTAAGGATTCCACGATTACGGTAGACGGTGTAAGCATCAGCTTCACTGTTCCTTCGGGTAATGGCGCCAAGCTGTGGACCAAGACCGGCCCCGCTTACGAGTTGCGTCTTTACACTCCGTCGACGATTAAATTCGCTTCGACTGGGGAGAAGATTAAAACCATCCGGTTTACCGCTTCGCAGTTCTCGCTCGAAGGTTTGGATGAGAACAAGAGCATTAGCCTGGACACGATGGCTTATTCCTTCACCGTTCCCGAGAAGGGTAAAGCTAACTACATCACCAGCATTAGCGTGTGGGTAGGTGAGGAAGCTCCCGTACAGACTATCGACACTATCAGCGTGAGCGAAGCTCGTCAACGTATCGACGACCGCAAACGTGGCGCTTGCTACATCAAAGGTGTAGCAGCCGGTATGCCCTTCATCCCCACGGGTACCAAGTACACCGTATGGATGACTGACATCAACAATGCCGCCGACTCGATTGAGGCGTTCAACATTATGAAAGATGCTAAGACCAATTGGGCAAGCCTTGATGAGATGAAAGCTGCTATCACTATTGGTGATACCATCCTCGTCTATGCAGACGGCTTGGATCTGTATAACAATACTATCTATGAAACCACTTCCGGCTATTTCGCTGAGATGATTGGTAAGGCCAGCTTCGTTGACCTCAGCACTGTGCTCACGTATGGTTTTGCTACCAATACCGGTGTTGACACCACAACGTATCACTGGAACCTCACTCTCAAAGAGGCTGCTACTTCTGAATCCGGCCTTGTAGCTGAATTCAACAACGGTAAGGCTGCCGGTATTGCCGGTTATTATCCTCTGTTGACCGGTGTGTATGGTACCGACAGTATTAACGGTTCGCTGAAGCTGACGTATGTTAGCACCAACGTTTCTACCGGTTACAACACCTACGCTGTGGAATTGGTATTCATGGCCGCCGAAAAGCAGTATCGCTTCAACAACGAGATGGAGATTGCCGGCTTTGACGCTGAATACGAAGAGTTGGTTCTCGCTGACGATGTTCCCTTCATCCCCAATGAGGGCGACACCATCACCTGCGCTCAGGCTAAAGAGTATGCTATGACCCTCGCTTCCGGTGCTACGTCTACTATTACTGTTACCGTTATCGGTTACGCTAACAACGTAAGCGCTGCCAGCGGTACAGAGCAGACCTTCTTCATCGATGATGTTAATGGCTCCAATGTTAAGACCGTTCAAGCTTACTATTGCTATCTGCCCGAACTCATGGAGGTAACGGAAGGCTCTAAAGTGGCTATTACCGGTAAGATGATGAACTACAACGGTAAGGTTGCCGAGATGAAGAACGGTCAGGTGAACATCCTCGAAGGTGGTAAGCCCGTTGAGCGCGACATTACCTACGAAGAGATTCCTGATACCGCTATTACCGTAGCTGAGGCTCGCCAAATAGGTGCTGCTCTCCAAGCCGGTGATACGTCTGATGTTGTGACTGTTAAGGGCTTTGTGGCTAAACTCTACAAGAGCTACGATGCTTCTAAGAAACAGCAGTCCTTCTATATGTACGATAATATGACTGATGGTACCGACTTCTTCGATTTCGAGGCCTTCAAGACTTCTATCGAAGTGGGCGCTATCGTTGGCGACTATGTATTTGTTACCGGTCGTATTACCGTCTACACTTCCGAGAAGGGCACTACCTACAACCTCGTAGATGGTACCGCTCATTATGCTTATGCTCCTACCGGCATCCAAGAGGTTCTCAAGAATGCCGATACCGAGAGCGTACAGAAAGTGATGATCGACGGTCGTCTGTACATCCTGCGTGATGGTGTGGCTTATGACATGCAAGGCGCAGTGGTTCGTTAAACTGCTTATCGCAGTAAATGTAGTCATTCTGGCGGGTTGCGCAAGCACCCGTCAGATGACTCTTTTTGCCAATCAGCAAGGTGAATATACTCTGCCCGCCGCTCCCGAGGTAACACTCGCTCCAGGCGATGCTCTCGCTATGCGCTTTGCCGCTACCGACGAGGCCGCTGTGGCGCCCTATCGCGCTGCAGGCGATACACTCGTCATAGCCTCCGACGGCACTATCACCCTGCCCGTATTGGGCACCATAACGGTAGCCGGTCTGTCGGAACAACAATTGCAACAACGCCTCACCGATAGTGTGGCGCTGCAGGTACGCAAACCCGTCGTTAATGTACGCGTCATTGATGCCTACGTATCTGTTATGGGCGAAGTCAACCTGCCTCAACGTGTCGCTTTCCTCAACCCCCTCACGCTCCTTGATGCTATAGCTGCGGCCGGAGGATTGACCGACAATGCACGACGCGACAATATATTGGTGCAACGTCGCACCAACGGACAAGTACAACTCTATCGCGTCAACTTGCTCAACAACGACTTATTCGCATCACCCTGCTATTTCCTGCAAAAAGGCGATGTGGTCTACATAAGTCCTTTACATAGTAAATAAGTATGGATATTCAGATTAAGGAGATTATCGTTTGGTCACTCAAACGCTGGTACTGGTTCGCCATCTCAGTAATCCTCTGCTGCATCTTAGGCGGAGTATATTTCCTCTGCAAAGCACCGGTATATAAGGTGAACGCTTCGCTCATGCTGCGCCAAAACGACCGTAATGGCAATGCCCAGGACGAAATGATGCGTATGATGGGCTTCGGCGGCGATAAGATTACCGGCGACGAAGTGGAAGTGCTGACCTCACGCCGACTCATGCAACAGGTCGTCGACTCGCTCGACTTGACTTCTACTTATACCCTCCGCACTAAACGCTTCTCCGTAATCCAATATCCGCAACACGATATTACCGTCACCCTCGCCGAGCCATTTAGGGCGCGCGTAGTGGTGGACGTGCGTCTTAGCGATGGCGTAGCACGTGTACGCGTCAAATCAGGCTGGACACATCGCTCTAAAGCGGTGCTTACCTTGCCCTGCGATACGATGTCTACCTTTGCCGGCTTGTTGACACTTACGCTCAACAATCCTGAGGCTGAAGGGCACTATAGCGTCACCATCCTGCCTCGCGCTAATGCCGTGGAGCGCAATATACAGCAGTTATCCGTCTCGCGTCTGTCTAAGGAGTCTAACATTATCTGCCTGGCTACTACCTCTACCTGTCCGCAACGCTCCGAGGATATCATCAATACCCTGCTGGACCTATACAATGTAGAGGCTGCGGCTGATAAGATGCGCCTCGCCTTGCAGACCGACCGTTTTCTGCGCGAACGCATTGCCGTAGTGGCGTCCCAACTGGATGAGGCCGAAGTGCAACTGGAGGAATACAAACGCGAACACCGTATCGCTAATATCACGGCTGCGGCTGAGTCCTATCGTTCGACTGAAGACCAATACCAGCGTAAGGCTGCCGAATTGGATGCCCAGGAGAGCGTGCTTAACTTCATAGCTGCTCAACTCAATCGCCCCGAGAATGCCTATAGCGTTGTGCCCGGCAACTTAGGACTGGAAAACCTCCCGCTGCAAAACCTTATCGACGACTATAATCATCTTATCGTCATGCGGGCACAACTGCTCGTTACTGCCGCCGAGACAAATCCTGCTGTCGTACAACTGGGCGAACAGATAGACGCCACACGCAGCGGCGTGATGAAAGGTATTACCGAGGCCCGCGAGGCTATCCGTCTGCGCCGCGAACATGAACAAGCCCAGCAACAACAATACAACACCCGCTTAGGGGCTGTACCGGCGCAAGAACGCCGCTTCCTGGAGTTGCAACGCGACCGCACCGCTAAAGAGAAACAGTACCTCTACCTCATTGCTAAACAGGAAGAGAATACCTTACTCCTGGCCTCAGACGTCGTGCCCGCTAAAGTGGTCGACTATGCCGGTAATGACCCTGCTCCTGTTGCTCCCAAATTGAAAACGACTGTTATCTTCTCTTTCCTGATAGGCCTTTGCTTACCCTTACTGTTGTTCTTTGGCCTTAAGATAAAAGAGGACTGATTCCCCTGCTGATGATTCTGTGCGTAGCTGAAAAACCTTCTGTCGGTCAGTATATCGCTTCTATCTTAGGAGCGACAACGCGTCATGAAGGCTATCTGGAAGGAAACGGCTATTGGGTCAGTTGGACGTTTGGACACCTGTGTCAACTCCTCGACCCCAATGACTATCAAGAGGCGTGGAAACAGTGGAACCTCAGTTCTCTGCCCATGATTCCCGAACGCTTTGGCATTAAAGTGAGCGACGACAAGGGAGTCATCAAACAATTCAATATCCTCAAATCTTTGATAGCCCAATGTACCGAAGTCATCAACTGCGGTGATGCCGGACAAGAGGGCGAACTCATTCAGCGCTGGGTATACCAAAAAGCCGGCTGTAAAGTGCCTGTACGCCGTCTGTGGGTAAACTCCCTGACGGAAGAGGCTATCCGCGAAGGCTTCAAGACTTTGCGTGAGCAATCGGTTTACCAGGGACTCTACGAGGCCGGACTGATGCGCGCGATAGGTGACTGGCTTTTAGGTATGAACGCCACGCGCGCCTATACGATCCGCTATGCCCGTGGCTCCGGACGCGATAGACAAGTGCTGTCTATCGGACGCGTACAGACGCCCACACTCGCTCTGGTCGTTAAACGCCAGAATGAGATAGAGCATTTCGTGCCTCGCACCTACTGGGAACTCAAGACCCGCTACCGCGATACCCTCTTCTCTGCCCAACTGCCGGCTGAAGAGGATGACTATGCTATTAAAACAGCTGAGCAGGGGCAACAACTCCTGCAGGCAGTCACCAACCAGCCCTTGATCATTACCTCGGTGGAGAAAAAGCGTGGGGTAGAGTACGCACCGCGACTCTTTGACCTGACCTCGCTCCAAGTAGAGTGTAATAAGAAATTCTCGTTCTCGGCGGATGATACACTCAAACTCATCCAATCGCTGTACGAGAAACGCATTACTACCTATCCCCGCGTAGATACTACCTTCTTACCTGATGATCTCTATCCTAAAGTGCCCGCTACGCTGCGAGGCATCAAAGACTACTTCCCGCAGGTGACGCCACTGCTGTCCTTACGCGCTGATGCTAAAGCCGCTAAGGCTAAGAAAGTGCCCGAAGGTATACTACCCATGTCCAAGAAGGTGTTCGACAACTCTAAAGTGACCGACCACCACGCTATAATTCCTACCGGTCAGCGTCCTGACAACCTGACGGCAGATGAACGCAAGGTCTTCAATCTGGTGGCGCTGCGCTTCATTGCCGCTTTCTATCCCGAATGCGAAGTCAGTACGACTACCGTCATGGCTGAAGTGCCCTGTCTCACACCCGTCGGCGATTATCCTAATCCGGTGCCCTTCAAGGTCACTGGACGCGAAATACTTAAGCCCGGATGGCGAGCCGTGTTTGAGAAAGAAGAGGCTACCACCTCCAATGACTCCGGCGAAAACAGCGAAGAGGAGTCCTCTAAGTCACTCCCGGCCTTTACCAAAGGTGAACAGGGACCGCATATACCCGAATTGCAGGAGAAGACGACAACGCCGCCTAAATACTATACCGAGGCGACACTGCTCCGAGCTATGGAGACGGCCGGCAAGACAGTCGATGATGAGGAACTGCGCGACGCCATGAAAGAGAACGGTATAGGTCGCCCCTCTACGCGTGCAGCTATTATCGAGAAACTGTTCCAACGCAAATATATCGTCCGTCAGGGCAAATCGCTCCGCGCTACAGAAGTGGGTATCGACCTCATCAAAACGATTATCTCGCCCCTTCTCAAGTCCGCCGAATTGACCGGACTATGGGAGAAGAAACTGCGGCAGATAGAACGCGGCGAATATACGGCTCAACAATTCCTCAACGAACTCAAGCAAATGACCTGCGACGTGGTGCGTGAGGTCAAAACCAACAAAGCGGGCATGCTCTGTCCAGTGTGTCATCAAGGGCACGTCATCCGCGGTAATACACGTTACGGGTGCTCACGCTGGCGCGAAGGCTGCACCTACGCAGAGGAGTTTTAGACGGGTAAAATGGCTATCTTGTGCATTTTACCCGTAATCCGTCAATTTTTACACATACGCGTGCGCGAAATTTTGTACCTTTGCACCCGAATTTGAATTTTATTACTAACCCAATACAATATGAAAAACAAAATCCTTCTTTTCTTGTTGCTTCTCAGCCCGGTGTTGGTGGCAGCACGTACTATCCAGGGTGTTGTAACCGACCAGACCGGTGAGACAATTATCTCAGCCTCTGTAATGGTTAAGGGCACTACGATTGGTACCGTAACCGATTTTGACGGTAATTACACTCTCGAGGTTCCGGATGACGCTACTACACTGGTGTTCTCCTACATTGGATTGATTACCCAAGAGTTGCCGATTACCTCTGATGTCATCAATGTGGTTCTTAAGGAAAATGCCGAGCAATTGGACGAAGTAGTGGTTACCGGATATGGTACTACTAAGAAACGCGACCTCGTGACGGCCGTTGCCTCCGTAGGTGCTGACCAATTGAAAGACAGTCCTGTTTCTTCTGCCGCTGAGGCGCTGCAAGGTAAGTTGGCCGGCGTAAGCGTTACTACTACCGAAGGCTCACCTGATGCAGAGGTGAAGATTCGCGTACGTGGCGGAACGTCCCTCACCCAGTCCAATGACCCGCTCTATATCGTAGACGGCTTCCCCGTAAGCAGTATTGCTGATATTCCGCCTACCGATATCGCTTCGATGGACGTACTGAAAGATGCTGCGGCTACCGCTATCTACGGTGCACAGGGTGCAAACGGTGTAATTATTATCACCCTCAAGGAGTCGGCGGCCGACAACGATAAACCGGAGATGCATGTTGAGTATAACGGTTTCGTAGGTTGGAAGAAGATTGCTAAGATGCTCAATACCCTCAGTAACCGCGATTTCATGCTTCTGCAGTATGAGAATGCATACCTGAAGGGCGGTGTAGAAGGTAACTTTGCTCCGTACTTTATCGAAGGTTATCAAAACGGTGACGGATACGATATCGCAGCTATGTTGGCCGGTGCTAATGATCTGAAGCGCACCAATTGGCAGAAGGAGACCTTCGGTCGTACAGGATTTACCTCCAACCATTCGATCAGCTTGAGCGGCGGTAACCGCGTAGCTAACTTTACGGCTAACTATACCCGCGTGGACGATAAGGCTATCATGGATGGCTCTGACTATCATCGTAATAACCTCAACCTGAAGGCTAAGTTCAAACCCCTCAAATGGTTGACCTTAGGCTTCAATACCCGTTATTCCGATACCGAGGTACACGGCGCAGGTTCGAATACTACTAAGGATGCCGGTACTACCTCTGAATCCCGTATGCGTAATGCTGTAGCCTTTACACCTATCAAACTGTATAAGAAAGATGGTGACTCGCTCGAGGATGAAGATGCTTATGGTGGATTATACGATCCTATTACCACCATCCGCGACAACTATAAACTCAAGAAAGAGATGCGTTTCAATGTGGGCGGCTATTTCAATATTAAGTTCGCTAAGTACTTCACCTGGCGTTCTGAGATTGGTTATGACTACAAGACCGTTCGTACGGAGCGTTTCTATGGTCCGACTACCTATTTTGCCCGTACTAACGCTAAAAACGGTAAGGGTGCCGCAGTGTTGACCAACGAGAAGAATACCAAATTCCGTCAGACCAATACCTTCAAATACGATCAGACCTTTGATAAGGCGCACAACTTAGGTATCCTCTTGGGTGAAGAGATTATCATGAACAAAGGCAGCGAAGATACCCAGACCGCTGTAGGCTTCGATCCTATCATGGGCGGTAAGGATGTATTCAACCACTTCGGTAGCGCAGAGTCGTATACGTCTAAGAACTATATCGATCCTACCGACAACATGCTGTCCTTCTTTGCACGTGCCGACTATAACTATAAGAGTCGCTACTACGCCAGCTTCACCTTCCGTGCTGACGGTTCTACACGCTTCGCTAAAGAGCATCAGTGGGGCTACTTCCCCTCCGGTGCCGTAGCTTGGAATATCGGTGAGGAAGAATTCGTTGACCCGGCTAAAGAGTATATGTCGCAGTTGAAACTCCGTTTCTCGTACGGTACAGCCGGTAACAACAATGTCGATCTCGGTTATCTGCATACCGACTTCTTGTCGGAGGTAGCAGCCCACAGCGGAGGTACCGTTTCCGACTTGAGCGGCTTCACCAACATGCTGACCGCCGGCGGTTCGCAAAAGATTGCCGCTAACCCCAACTTAAAATGGGAGACCACTATCACGCGTAACTTAGGTATCGACTTCGGATTCTTCAACCAACGCTTGAGCGGAAGTTTGGATCTGTACCTCAATACAACTAAGGACCTTATCATTCTCTACAACCTCTCTTCAGGTTACAATGCTCAGTTCCGCAATATCGGTTCTACCGAGAACAGAGGTATAGAAGTTAGTTTGACGGGTGTTATCTTAGATAAGAAATCCTCTTCGCTGCACTACAACTTAAGCGTTTCGGCTAATATCTCCGCTAACCGCAATAAGGTTATCGACCTCGGTGGTATGGATTATATTACCGCTTCTACCGGTGCTTTCTCTACCGCTAACGCTACGCTTAACGAGTTCTACGTGTACAAAGGACAGCCTATGGGTAGTTTCTATGGCTACATCAGCGACGGCTGGTATACCGCTTCCGATTTCAACCGCGTATCGCCTACCGATAACCAAGGTGGTGAGAAACAGCAGAACTGGCGCTTGGATAAGACTAAAGCTCCTACCCAGTTGGAATCTCTCGGTGCTGCTTATCCCGGTATGATTAAACTTAAAGATATCAATAAGGACGGTAAGATTGACGAAGCCGACCGCGTTAAGTTAGGTAACGCTATGCCTAAGTGCTCCGGCGGTTTCTCGCTTAACTTCAATATCGGCGGTGACAAGTGGGGACAAGTAGACCTCAATGCCAACTTCACCTATTCGATTGGCAACAAGGTGCTCAACCTCAATAAGGTCGACTTTACTACTATCACCAATACCTCTACTAAGACCTCCTATCGTAATGCTATTACCGAAGTTGCTTACGGCAATCGCTATTCGATGTTTACTGCCGATGGCGGTTACCTGCCCACGCAGTATCTGGCTAAGTTTAATAACGATTACGAGAAGATGGCTGCCGCTATGGATGCCGATAATGCTAACGCGTCTATCTGGTCGCCCTACATGGCTGCTTATATCGTAACCGACTATGCGGTAGAGGACGGTTCGTTCCTGCGTCTCAACCAACTGACCCTGGGTTATTCCTTGGCCAATGCTTGGATTAAGAAAGCCTACATTACCCGCTGCCGTATCTATGTACAGGCCAGCAACCTGTTCTGTGTAACCAAATATTCGGGCTTCGATCCCGAAGTGGATGTATATAGCTCCAAGAATCCTTTGATGCCCGGTGTTGACTACTCGGCTTATCCGCGTAGCATAGGTGTCAATGTTGGTGTTAACCTTGCTTTCTAACCTTTAGTCAATAATTACCGATATGAAACATTCAGCCTATATATTAGTCCTTGTGGCCCTTTTGGGCGCAACGTCCTGCAAGGATAACGCTTTCTTCAAAACCGAATCTCCTTCGGCTATGGACGTAACGGTATTTACTTCGCCGACTCAGACCGAACAGGTCATTGCCGGTGTGTATGCCCTCTTTGCTGAGCAGAACTCCTATCGTTCGCGTTTAGGCGGACCGTGGGTAGCTATGAATACGGATATCGAGAACTATTCCACCTCATCATCCTCAGCGCTGCCTGACTATGCTACTTATGCTCTCACCAGCGAGGGTGATAGCAACGGTGACCTGATCGCCGTTAAAAAACACCCCTGGGCCTATCTGACCATGGCTATCGAGCGCGTGAACATCTGTATCGACGGCATGGAAGAGTTCTCTGACCTGACCAATAAACATTTCCAATACCTCTATGGCGAGGCCTTAGCTCTGCGTGCCTTCCTCTACCTGGAGATGATTAAACTGTGGGGCGACGTACCTGCTCAATTCCACGCTATGGATGTTAACGATGAGATGTCTATCTATCCTAGCAAGGTTGACCGTAATATTATCTTCGAGCAACTGCGTGGCGATTTGCGCAAGGCTGCCGAGATGATGCCTCCGTCAAACGAGTGCCCGGGCGTAGCTATTCATACTGTTGAACGCATGAATCGTCAGTTTGCGTGGGGATTGCTCGCCCGCATGGACCTGATGTATGCCGGCAAGGCTCTGCGTCCTTATCAGATGGTTCCCGGAAGCGGCTATCACGTGGATTTCAATGTAGATGCCAACAAACGTATCGAATTGCTCAACGAGGTTATCGAAGCCTGCGAGGCAGTTATGGATATTGACGGAGTTAATATCGGCGGCAAACTGAAAGCCAACTACGAAGATGTCTTCCGCGCTATCTGCGGTAGTATACATACTTATGACGCTACCGAGACCCTGTGGGAGATTCCGTTCGCTGATAATATCCGCGGCCAGTGGCTCAATCGTATGGGTGCTTATACCGATAAGACTGCTTTCGGACACCTTATCCATACTACCGGTAGTTCCAAGAGCAACGGTAAGGTGGTTATACCTCCGTTCTTTGCCTATGAGTTTGATGCTAAGGATACCCGTAAATGGGTGACCGTCAATCCCTATAAGTGGACGTATGATGCTAAGAACAATCAAAAGATTGATTCGGCTCTGTCTACTACTGAGTCTATCCTCTATCAGATTCCTCAGGATGCCAATAAGTTCACCTTGGGTAAGTATCGTTTCGAATGGATAACCTTTGATATGCAGGGTGATGACGACGGTATTAATATCCCCATCATGCGTTATTCGGATATCCTGCTTATGTATGCAGAAGCAGCTATCGGTAGCGTATGTGAGGTAACGCCGACGCGTGCCCTCAAGTATGATCCCGCTACTATCTTTAATACGGTACGTGAGCGCGCAGGCCTGCCCGCGATAGCTCTCACTATGGAAAATATCCAGAAAGAACGTGCCTTTGAGTTCTGCGGCGAACAGATTCGTAAGTACGACTTGATGCGCTGGGGTATATTTGCTAAGACGCTGAAGGAGGCTCAGGATAAGTATTATTACTTCACCAAGATGCGTACCGATACCACTATCATCGATTTCTCCGGCACGCCATACGAAGGACGCATCAACGACAAGATGTATGTCAAGTTCGAGCGCAACGATGACTTTGCCAGCGATAATAGTAAGACTTTCCATATTACCGATATCTATGGTCTCGCTTATGACGAGATGGGCACACCCGAGGGATGGGATGATACCAATCATAGCGGTTGGCGTCGTGCCGAGATTTATATCGGAGGTAGTGAAGGTTCTAAGGCTCCTGTTATCGAAGTAGGTGACGGTGCCGGACAGATGTGCGTATATCGTCCGTCGATGGAGGATAAACTGGAAGCTCGTCAATACTGGCCGCTCTTCTCGGTTATCCTATCGTCCAATCATAACCTCTATAACGATTACGATTATTAATGTCGCGTATCCTTCTGCTCATATTACCTTTGTGCCTGTGCCTATCGTGTAAGGGCGGAGCCTCCGACCCGGACCAACCGGCTAAGGGCACTTTGGCCTTCCCGGGTGCGCAGGGTGGCGGCGCTTATACCGAAGGCGGACGTTCGGCTAATGTCTTTGCGGTTACTACCCTCGAAGATGCAGCCCTTAATCCGCCGGTAGGTTCGTTGCGCTACGCACTCCAGCAGGCCGGCAGACGCATCATCGTCTTCCGCGTGGCCGGACGCATTGACCTGAAATCGCAACTCAATATCACCAACGGCAATGTCACCATCATGGGCCAATCCGCTCCCGGCGACGGTATTTGTATATCCGGCTATCCGGTAGTCATCAAGGCTGACAATGTCATCTTGCGATTCTTGCGTTTCCGTATGGGCGACTTGAATGGCAAGGAAGGCGATGCTTTGACGGTGCAGGAGGGACATAAGGACATCATCATCGACCACTGTTCAATGTCGTGGTCTACCGACGAATGCGTCAGCACATACGGTGTGCAGAATTTTACGCTGCAGTATTGTTTCATTACCGAGAGCCTCAATAACTCTGTGCACGCTAAAGGTGCGCACGGCTACGGAGGTATATGGGGCGGTACAAATGCTTCGTATCATCATAACCTCTTGGCGCATCATAACTCGCGTAATCCGCGCTTCGATCACGACTTTGTTGACCGTACCTGCCGCGGACCATTGGACTATGTCAATAATGTAGTCTACAACTGGGCAGGTAACTCGGCCTATGGAGGCGAATCGGCGGATGCGGTGCGTAAGATTAACTTTGTAGCTAACTACTACAAACCCGGTCCAGCCTCGTCTAAGATTCCTTCGCGTCTCTTGGATCCCACTACCTCGTGCTCGTATTGTGCAGCAATAGGAACGGTCAAACCGGCGCAGTTCTATCTGGTGGGTAACTATATGTATGGCTCCGAGATGGTGACGGCAGATAACTGGCAAGGCTCGACGGTTAAGACCGCAGCCGTTAAGGCTAAGGATCGCTGGACAAGTGGGCTGATAGCTCTGACCACTGAGCAGACGGCCTTAGAGGCATATGAGACCGTTCTGCAGAAAGCTGGCTGCTCACTGCAACGCGATGCTGTAGATACGCGTATTGTGGGAGAGGTGCGCAATGGTAATTATACTTATCGTGGAACGACCTCTACCAACGGTCTCATCGATACGCCGAGCGATGTTGGCGGATGGCCGGACTATACAGGTACAGCGGCTGAGGATAAGGACTATGACGACCTGCCTGACGCATGGGAAGTGCAAAACGGCTTAGACCCTACCGACTCCTTCGATGCCGGATTGACGACCTTGCAACCGCCGTACACCAATTTGGAGGTATATATGAATCAAAAAGTTGAACATTTATATTAACAACCCAACTAATTAACATTATTAACCTTTTTAAACAAACAAAAAGTATGAAAAAACTTTTCTTCTTTGCTGCTTTGTTTGCAGCTGTGAGCATTAACGCTCAAGAACCCGTAGAGAAAGTCCTCTCTGAGGTTGCTAACTACGTTGATTTCCAGGCTCTCTATGAGGCTGATGCTACTTTGGTAGACGTTGTTCCTACCAGCACCACTTTTGTTACATTGCCCAACGGTACAATACTCAAGGGCTTCCAGAAAGGTGATGGCTCTGAGACGACAAACTCTTGGAACACGAAGCCTTCTTACAACACCACGATGCCTACTCCCGAATGGAACGGTGTTGACTCGCTGAAGGCCGGTACGATGTTCCGCGCAGGAAGCAGTTCTACCATTGAACTGGGTGCGTTCAATACCACCGCTGATGGTAAACTCTATGTTTACTTCCAACCCAATGGCGATAGCGATCGTGGCGTTAGCTGCTCCATCTTTGAAGGTACTCCCGTTGAGGTAAAGAAGAGTGGCGTTAAGATTGGCGGTATTCGTCCCGCTTATGCTGCTGAATTCGAACTTGAGGCTGGCGCATACGAAGCCGGTGATGTTGTTTTGAAGGTGCTGGCTAACACATGCAATATCTTCGGTATCGGTATCGAGAACCTCGGTGCTTCGGGTCTCAACAATGCTCTTACCAACGCTGAGAAGACGCAAAAGATGATGCTTAACGGCCAATTGGTTATCGTTAAGGACGGTAAATACTTCAACGCTCTGGGTGCTGAGATGAAGTAATCTAGCTTAAGCGTATAAAATGAACAGGTGCACTTGCGGGTGCACCTGTTTTCTTTATGTCGTCGGGCTTTGTTATTCGTTGAGCGATTTGCCGTTCCAGATGATGCGGCTGGATTTCTTGATGCTGTGCTCTTTAGCGGGTGACAAGGAGCAATTCTTAAAGATGATATTGTCGGCTTGTTCTATCTCAAAACCTGCGCCTACACCGATAAACTGTACGCCCTCGAAGCGTATATCATGTATGGGCATGCCCTTGAGGCCGTGCATGAAGAGCGCTTGACGCGGCTGTACGCAGATGATGTCTTTGAATACCACATTGCACCAATCGGGGAAGAACTGGTCTTTCTTGTCCTTATCCGTAGCGCTGACACCTGCACCGCGGTCGGCATAGCCCGACTCAAACAAGATAGCGTGCTCGCGGATACTCTTCATGATGATGTTCACGCACCATATATCCTGGCACCAGCCGCCACGACCGGGAGCGGACTTAAAACGGCAGCCTATATCTGTTCCGTCAAACACACAGTCTTTGACTACCAATCGCTGCATGCCACCCGAGAACTCCGAACCGATAACGAAGCCTCCGTGTGCACGATAGACGGTATCTTGGATGATGAGGAAATCGCGTTGCGGACCGGCTTGTACGCCTTTCTCGCCTACGCCGCCTTTCATACATATACCGTCGTCACCGGCGCTCACTCTGCAGCGGGCTATTAAGGCAACCTGTACGTTACCCGGGTCCATGGCATCGCCGTTCTGTGCCCACCACGGGCAGTCGATAGTCACGTCTTCGATAATCAGGTTCTGAATACGCGTAGGTACTAAGTGGAACTTAGGACTATTGCGCAGCGTCACACCTTGGACGATGACATTGCGGCAGTCGGTAATGTTGACCAGGTGCGGACGCATCTTTTCCTGGATGATAGGATCGTTGGCTATATTGGGGATACCCAATTCGGGATTGAGGTTGAACGGATACCATAGGCGATATGTCTTGTCGTCTTGCACCAGCGTGCCGCCCATCTCCAAAGCCTTATTCCACACCTCGGGTAGGTTGCCATCGCGTACCACTTTCTTCTCTTTGATAGGCCGCCAATAGAATCCCTGACCGTCAATGACGCCCTGACCGGTGATACCTACGTTCTCGCATTTAGAGGCACGAATGAGGGCATTGCATTTCTTGCTGCCGTCACGCGGGTCGTTCTTCTGGACATAAAGTTCTTTATTGGTGGAGAAGTTGATGATGGCTCCTTTGTTGAGGTGCAGGTCGATATTTGATTTCAGTACGATAGGTCCTGTCGTCCATTCTCCGCGGGGTACAATCAGGTGTCCGCCGCCTAACTCTACCAACTCATCTATTGCCATTTGGAAGGCCTCGGTACATAGTTCTCCGCTATTGGGATGCACATTCAGTTGGGCAGCATATTTAGCCAGGTTAACTTTGTGGTCGGGGAAGATAACCGGCTTCACCTGCTCCAAGGCTACGGGCAGATTCTCGTAGTAGTGTTCATACTGTGCCATCAGGCTCATACATACGCCCGTGATAAGGGCCAAACAAAAGAGTCGTTTCATAGTATATCTTGTATTACTAAATTAGCTAATGTCATTCCGAAAACGCCTACTATAGGGGCTATTGTCCCGCTCTCGGCACTTATCTCCGGCGACCATACGCATTGGAACTTACGCTGAGGGGCCAACGAATGTCCGTTCATGACGCTGTCCCTTATTTTCCTGCGCAAAGACCGTGCCAGAGGACAGCCTTCTACCTTGCTGAATTCGCTGATGCGTATCTGCGAGACGTCTGTCTTGCGACCGGCTCCCATGCTGCTCAGTAGGGTAGGACGCTTGCCTGTAGCCTCATCGATGGCCGCAGTAGCGCGATGGATGAGGAGCAGCTTGTCGTCTACCGAATCGATAGCATCGATGACGTAATCGTAGTCGGCTAAGTTCCAATCGTTACAGGTGCCTATATTATATCGTGTGTGCTCGGCTATGCAGTCGAGGTCGGGATTGATAGTCATGAGGCGCTTACGCATCTCCTCGACCTTGCTGCAGCCTATGTTGTCGGATGTAGCTACTATCTGGCGATTGATATTGGAGGGGTTGACTTCGTCAAAGTCCACTAAGGTCAGGTGTCCGAGTCCTGTGCGCACCAACGCCTCGGCGCACCAACCGCCTACGCCGCCTACGCCGAATAGTATGACGCGTGTTGTCTGCAGCCGCTCAAAAGCTGCTTGACCCAATAACTGTATGCTGCGCTCAAAACTCATTGATTCACTATCCTTAATGCTGCCTGTATACCGTCCAATGCAGACGAGGTGATACCTCCGGCGTATCCGGCTCCTTCGCCGCAGGGGTAGAGACCGGGATGACTGATACTCTGCATGGTCTCTGCATCGCGTACGATGCGTATAGGACTGCTGCTGCGGCTCTCTACGCCTACTATTACCGCGTCGTTGGTCAGATAGCCCGGATACTTACGGTCAAAGTCACGAAAGCCTTGCTGCAGGTAAGGACCTATCTGTTCGGGTAACCACCGGTCGAGGCGCGAGGGCACTATGCCGGGCAGGTAGGAACAGGCCGGCAGGTCTTGACTGGCACGTCCTTCTACAAAGTCCTTGAGCCGTTGTGCCGGCGCTTGTGCTGCGTTGCCGCCGGCTATGCGCACCTGTTCCCAAGCTATGTGCTCTAACTGTTCCTGGAAGTCCAATCCTTCCATCGCGGTAGCGAAAGGAGGTATAGTCACTACTATGCCTGAGTTGGCATAGGGTGAGTTGCGTAGCGAGGCGGACATGCCATTCACTACGCACACCTCGTCACCGCTGCCTGCGGGCACTATATGTCCTCCGGGACACATACAGAAACTATATACGCCGCGGTCCTTCACTTGCGTCACCAACGAATACGAGGCGTTGCCGACATATTGAAGTAAATCAGACTGTTCGCCCATATGATACATCCACTTATTGATGAGGCTCTGCGGATGCTCTACACGGACGCCCATAGCACAGCCCTTCGAGGCTAATGCCACGCCTTCGCTTGCCAGCATACGATACGTGTCGTGTGCGGAGTGGCCTATCGCCAAGATGATTGGGGCGTTTGTGATTAGTGGTTGGTGATTTGTGATTTGATTGAGCGAAGTGATCTTCGTCCCAAAGTGTATCTCTCCTCCGTGGGAAAGGATGCACTCGCGCATGCGGCGGATGATGCCCGGCAGTTTATCGCTGCCTATATGGGCGTGTGTCTCGTACAGTATGCTGTCCGGCGCTCCGAAATGGTGAAATATCTCCATAACGCGTTGCATATTGCCGCGTTTCTTGGAGCGGGAGAAGAGTTTGCCGTCGGAGAAGGTACCTGCGCCGCCCTCACCGAAACAATAGTTCGATTCGGGATTGAGTCCTTCGTTTCTGTTGAGCAGCGCTATGTCGCGCTTGCGGGCGCTGACATCCTTGCCGCGTTCGTAGATGATAGGGCGTATACCGTGTTCCAGGAGCGTCAGGGCTGCAAATAGTCCTGCGGGTCCTGCGCCGATGATGGATACGCTGCGGCCGCTGCGGTGGACGTCTTGGTAGACGGGAGGAGTATATAAAGGCACAGGTGCGTCATGTTCAATCTTGTTGCCCTCATCATCGGTGAGCACGGTCAGGATGACTTTCAGTTGTCGTTGCCGCGCATCTACCGACCGGCGGACGATGCGGTAACGCGCTTCGACCGCCTTAGCTTCTTCGGGCGATAAGGTCAGCACCTGTGTCTGCATACTTATTTCTTAACGGCTTCCATGATCTTGGCTTCTATCTCATCTGCCAAGTCCGGATTGTCGCGTAATACGTTTTTGACGGCGTCGCGACCCTGAGCCAGTTTATTGCCTTCGTAACTGTAGAACGAACCGCTCTTAGTCAATATGCCGTATTCGGTACCTAAGTCAACCAATTCGCCTACTTTGGATATGCCTTCGTTGAACATCAGGTCGAACTCAGCCTTGCGGAACGGAGGTGCCACTTTATTCTTGATGACTTTAACGCGTACGCTGTTGCCGAGTATCTTGTCGCCATCTTTGATGGGGCTGACTTTGCGGATATCCAGGCGCACGGAAGCGTAGAACTTAAGGGCATTACCGCCGGTAGTAGTCTCCGGATTGCCAAACATCACACCAATCTTCTCACGCAGTTGGTTGATGAAGATGCAGGTGGTCTGTGTCTTATTGATGGTGCCGGTCAGTTTGCGCAGCGCTTGCGACATCAGTCGGGCTTGCAGACCAACCTTGTTGTCGCCCATATCGCCGTCTATCTCGGCTTTGGGTGTGAGTGCGGCTACGGAGTCGATAACTACTATGTCTACCGCACTCGAACGAATCAGTTCGTCGGCAATCTCCAAGGCCTGTTCACCGCTGTCTGGTTGAGCTATCAGCAGGTTCTCTACATCTACGCCTAATTTCTCGGCATAGAAACGGTCAAAGGCGTGCTCGGCATCGATGATAGCGGCTATACCGCCCTGACGCTGTACTTCTGCCATAGCGTGAATAGCTAATGTCGTCTTACCACTCGACTCGGGACCGTAGATCTCGATGACACGTCCGCGGGGATAACCGCCTACGCCTAAGGCCAGGTTCAGGCCGACACTGCCGGTAGGGATAACGGGGATATTCTCAATCTTGTCATCACCCAAGCGCATGATGGCGCCCTTACCGAAGTCCTTGTCAATCTTAGCCATCGCCAGTTGCAGGGCTTTCAACTTCTCGGCGGATGGTTGTTTTCTCTCTTCCATACAATATGTTGTTTTAATTCTTAATTTTTAATTTTTAATTTCCTCAATAGAAGAACACATATCCCAACACGATAGCGGCGGCTATGCCGGCAAAGTCGGCTATGAGGCTGCACACGACGGCGTAGCGGATATTCTTGATATTGACGCTACCGAAGTATACCGCCAAGATGTAGAAGGTTGTATCCGTACTGCCTTGTACTATGCTGACCAGTCGTCCTACAAACGAGTCGGGTCCGTAGTGTTGCATGGCTTCTACCATCAGTCCGCGTGCTCCGCTGCCGCTCAGCGGCCGCATTAGTGCTGTAGGTAATGCCGGCACCCAGTCGGTATTCATGCCGCACCAGGCTAAGCCTCGAGCTATGCCGTTGACCAACATGTCCATTGCTCCGCTGGCACGAAACATACCTATAGCTATCAGCATAGCTACTAAGTAGGGCACGATGCCTATGGCCGTCTGAAAACCGCCTTTGGCGCCATCGATGAACGCTTCGTATACGTTGATCTTGCGCACCAGTCCCGCGATGATAAACCATACTATCACGCCCAGCAGCAGTGTGGCGGCGCCGAAAGCTGACCATTTATTGACCGTAGCTTGCGGCATCGAAAGGGCGCCCCATAGTATGAGTCCTACAAAAGCCGTTATGCCGCCTAAGGTGCCTAAGATGACTTTGTCCCACAGTTTGATTTTTTGCGCTATCGCTACGGATACTACGCCGGCTATGGCGGCAAAATAGGTAGCTAAGAGGATGGGCAGGAAGACGTCTGCCGGATTGGCGGCTCCCATCTCGGCGCGGTAGGTCATGATGGTTACCGGCACTAAGGTCAGGCCGCTGGTTACCAGAACCATGAACATAATCATCGCGTTGGAGGCGGTATCTTTCTTTTCGTTCGATTCCTGCATCTCGCGCATCGCTTGCAGTCCTAAGGGTGTAGCGGCATTGTCTATGCCCAGCATCGTGGCGCTCAGGTTCATAAGCATGCTACCGAAGGCCGGATGGCCCTTGGGGAGGGTGGGGAAGAGGCGCGTAAAGAATGGACTCACGCCACGCGACAACTGTCCTATGACGCCGCCCTGTTCGCCTATCTTCATGATTCCCATCCAAAGGGCTAATACACCTGTCAGGCCGATAGAGATTTCAAAACCCGTCTTGGCGCTGGTAAAGGTGGAGTTCAGTATCTCGGTCATCACATCCGTATTACCGGTTGCGATGCACTGCACTATGCCGAATACTACGGCCAACAGTATCAACCCTATCCAGAGGTAATTTAGTATCACGGTGCAAAGGTACAACAAAATAATCAAATTTGCAAGATTTTGAGGCAAAAAATAAAATATGCCTGCATAATTTTACTTTTTGAAGCAAAAGATTGTAGTTTGCAGGATCCTGCGAACGTACTTTCGAAGGGGTCCCATGTTGATGGGGGAGGAGGTCGACGGTACAAAATACTTGAATTAAAAATTTAACATCGAAAAATCAAAATCACGGAATATATACATAGTATATATAGGGTATAGTATGATACGATGCTCCCTCGTGGTAGTTCGGGAGCGTGGTGGGGGCTTTGTCATCCAAAAGAACAAATCTGCATAAAAATGGCATACAAATTTGCATATGTCATTTTTTTTGTGTAATTTTGCAAACGCAAAATCTAAAAGTCGTAGTTATGCCGAAAATTTTTGAATATTTTGGATATGTATTTTTCTTCTATTCCAATGAGCACGAGCCCATCCACGTGCATGTTACCCATGAGGGATGCCAGAGTATTTTCGAGCTTATTATGGATAACGGAATACTGACAGAGATCCGTGTCCGCGAAAAAGCAGGAGAAGAACCATTATCATCCAAAGATCAGAAAACCGCAGAAGAATTCATTCGGAAATATAGCAAGAACATTATTACCAAGTGGATTAAGTTCTTCGTGTTGAGGCAGGCGGTCAAAAGTACGACCATTAAAACCAAATTATAACTATGAGCAAATTGTATATTAAAGAAGCGAAAGATGCGGGTAATTTGTCGGTAGACTTATTGTTCAGCGACCAGACGACCCGCAGAGTGGATATAGGTGATTTCATTCGGCGTCATCCGCATCCGCAGTACAATAAATATCTTGACCCTCGTAAATTCCGTTGTTTTGAAATAGAAGACGGTAATATCGTTTGGGGCAAGAATTGGGATCTTATTTTCCCGATAGAGCAGCTACATGCAGGTGTAATTGCCGGCTAACCTCTTGCTGCCACCAACAGCGTAAAAAGGCGGTGAGAAATATTGGAAAATATAAATTAATTATGGCGAAAGTTAAATCGGACACATTACATGTGCAAGGCATTAATGTAGGAATCTACACAGAAGATTATCGGAATGAGTATATCTCATTGACAGATATTGCTCGCTACCGAAATAGTGATGATCCGCGTTTTGCCATACAAAACTGGATGCGAAACCGTAATACCATTGAGTTTCTGGGCTTATGGGAAACATTGCATAACCCGAATTTTAACCGTGTGCAATTCGATACGTTTAAAAATGAAGCCGGATTGAATCGCTTTGTGATGACGCCATCCAAGTGGATAGACTTAACCGGAGCCATAGGTATTATTACAAAAGCAGGGCGGTACGGAAGTGGCACATATGCACACAGCGACATAGCAATGGAATTCGCTTCGTGGATTTCATCGGAGTTTAAACTCTATTTGATGAAGGATTATCGCCGTCTAAAATATGACGAGAATTCGCGTCTTTCGCTGTCATGGAATCTCAATCGGGAAATCTCTAAACTCAATTATAGGGTGCATACTGATGCTATTCAGCAGAATTTATTGCCTTCTGAATTAACAAAGGAACAACAATCTTATGTTTATGCCGATGAGGCAGATGTGCTCAATGTTGCTTTGTTTGGTATGACAGCTGCTCAATGGAGAGCAAAGAACCAAGGCAAAAAGGGAAATATAAGAGATTATGCGTCAATCCAACAATTATTGGTATTAGCAAATTTGGAATCGTATAATGCTCTTTTAATAGAACAACATCAACCACAATCAAGTCGTTTGCAATCATTGCGTGATATGGCAATAAAGCAGCTACAAACCTTGTCTGCTCTTGATATCTCTGGGCTACCTCAATTGCCCAAAGCATAAAATATCGTCACTCTCTGACGTTAAACAGGTGAAGATATGCGATGAAACGCATATCGAGTGCAGTGCCCGAGTAGTCCCCACTACGAGGAATCAGCACAAACATAGAATTGAAATAAAAGGCGTTTATTGACGCTTGTTTTGGCTTAACTGAATCTGGTAAATTTATGTACCCATACTTTCCTGATTTTCAGGAGTAGTGCAGCGATATGTAACAACCGATTAACCAAAATATCAATATTTTAAGTTGCTCCCGACACGAATTTAGGGAAAATGATCATGAAGAAACTCTTTGCTGTATTGCTTGCAATGGTTGCAAGTGCGGGAACGATGTTAGCGCACCCGATGCGTATTTCTCCATTACCCAAAGTGCTAACAGTTCCAACAGAAAAACTAAAATTAAGTGAGCCGACTTTTGTAAGTAATCACCCTATCAAAGCCCCAAAAAATAAATCCGCCTCTTCGGATAAGGTTCAGATAGGAGATTTGTATTATATTCTGGATGAAGAAAAAAAGATGGCAGAAGTAACATACCAAGATTTATCAAATAACGATAACTATAATACGCTTACTTCTGTCGTAATACCATCAATAATCACTTATGGGGGACAACAATACAATGTGGTGAGTATAGGCTATGGTGCTTTTGCTTACTGCCAGAACCTTACTTCCGTAAATCTTCCTCAGAGTATATCCATCCTTGGAGATTATGCTTTTTGTCAATGTCCGAAAATAACATCTATCACTATTCCGGAAAATGTAACTTCTATAGGTAAGTTCCCATTTTCCGGTTGTTCTAATTTATCCTCTGTAGAATGGAGAGCGAAAAATTGTCAGACTTCCAGAGATGAACAATATGTTTACCCTCCTTTTCAAAACTGTGCAAATATTGCGACATTTAGTATAGGAGAGAATGTTGAGTCCTTGCCAACTGCTTTATGCTATGGCCTTCCTATAACTTCTATTTCTATTCCCTATAGCGTGAAAAGCATTGGAGATGCTGCATTTCGAGATTGCACAGGATTGACCTCAATTATCATTCCAGAAAAAGTATCGTATATCGGTAAGTATCCATTTTATGGCTGTTCTTCGTTATTATCTGCTACTTGGAATGCAATCGATTGTAGTTTTCCGACACCAATAAATACAATTGATGAAAACGGAGAACCTGTAACTTATAGATATGCTCCATTCGACGGTTGCGAAAAATCAATAACAACCTTTCTGTTTGGGGATAACGTAGAAAATATTCCTGATTTTCTATGTGCTGGAATGGAGAATGTTTCTTCTATAACCATTCCAAACAGCGTGAAAAATATTGGGGAAGGGGCTTTCATTAATTGCGATGGTTTAACATCTGTGACGATTGGAAGTAGTGTCACCAATATAGGAAGTTATGCTTTTCACACTTGCACTAGTATGACATCTGTAACGATTCCCAATAGTGTCACAACTATTGGAGATTATGCTTTCAATGGTTGCAGTAGTTTGACCTCTGTAAGCATTCCCGGTAGTGTAACCAATATTAAAACAGGTGCATTTATTTATTGCCATAGTTTGAATTCTATAGATGTTTCTTCGGATAACGCGAATTATAGTTCTATAGATGGTGTCTTGTTTAGTAAAGATGCTACTCAGTTAATAATATATCCGGCAGGAAAGCAAGGTGAATATGTAGTTCCTAATGGTACTAAAACCATCATAGCGCAAGCTTTTGCTGACTGTGGAAAGATAACTTCCGTCATAATACCTAATAGCGTCACAAGTATTGAAGAATATGCCTTTGCTGAATGTTCCGCTTTGGAAACTATAACCATTGGAGCCAACGTAAGTAATTTGGGCGAAGGTGCCTTCTGGGCATGTTCGAACATAAAGACTATATATAATTATGTAACAACCCCGCAATCTATCACCAGCGTGATGTTCGATGGATACGAAGATTATCCGGCTGTAGATAAAACGACCTGCAAACTCTATGTTCCGGCGGAGAGTGTGGCGTTATACAAAGCAGCAGATGTGTGGAAAGAGTTTACGAATATACTGCCAATAGAAGGAACCTCTGCTACCCCTTCAGTGATGGATGTGAGGAATGCTGGTTATAATCCAGACAACAATATCGTGTTCTGCGTTCACTTTACGGAGGAAGCAAACGTCTGCAATGATATAGTATGGGCAGGAACATATAATAGCTGGAATACAAATATAGATCAAATGCTCACATTCTCTCACTTAGTAGGATTTGACAATTGGTATGCTGTTGAGTTCCCGTATGCAGAGGAGACTGCCGGTGTTCCTGTTTCATTAAAATTAGATGGCTCTTTTTCCTGGGACTATATCTGCGGTCCTGGGAATGCATGGATGTATAAAGGAGGAAAAGAAGCTTTTATCACTAATGTATTAGATGATAAAATAGATGCTATCCGATTTTATGATGGTGCAGGTGTCTATATGTACGAAATGACATATTGGAACCAACATCGGGATCCATGTGTTCAGTTACCAGTACATACCTATACTGTCAACTTATATGCTCCTAATGCATGTTCGGACATGAAGCCTGCAGTCATAGGAGATTTCAACAATTGGGATATATATTCTGTGTCTGCAATGAGTGAGCTGACAGACACAAACGGGAAAAAATATTATTCCTATTCTTTTAATGATGAAGAATTACATAGTTTCAAGATTGTTGCAGCAGACGAATATGAGGTGGATTGGAACACAGAAATGAAGCACTTCGATGCAACAAAAGGCGGATGGGTTACTGTAGAAAATTACATTCTTAGTGCAGATTCAATAATCACATTAGACTGGAGCGATAATCGTCATTATCGTTATGGTACTTGCGAAACAGGCCTTCCTGATCCCACTACTTACACAATTACTTTCGTAAACGACGACGGCAGTATCATTGATAGTCGGGCATGGGAAGAAGGTACTATGCCAACTTGCGCTGAGCCAAGCAAGCCGGATGACGATTATATGTATTGCTTTGCCGGATGGCAACCTCAAATAGTAGCAGTATCCGAAACGTCTACTTATCAGGCTACTTATGATGTATGCGGAGGTTGGATTTCGGATTCTTTCTATTGGAAACTGCAAGGTGATACCTTAATTGTAGACGGCAGTGGTGTTATTCCCGATTATGCGCAAGGAACTGCTCCTTGGAGCAGCTATGCGGGACGTATAAATGTGGTATATATAGAAGACGGTATATCCCGTATCGGTGAATGGGCGTTTGCCGATATGTCCATGAATGTAGTGCGTATTCCAGGATCCGTGACGGTCATCGGTGCCAATGCATTCAAAGGTAGCAGTTCTGTAGAAAATGTTTATTTTGGAGGCTCCGCATCTCAATGGGCAACCATCAATTTCGTGAACGAGTATTCGAATCCATTATTCTATGGTGCAAACTTGGATTCAGAAGACGCTCCTATAACAACAGTCATAGTCCCGAATACCATTACAGAAATATCTACCAATTCATTTATCGGAATAGGCACAGTTGAAATTACTTCTATTGAAGATTGGTGCAATATTACAATTATAAGTTCAGACTATACACCATCTTACGAATTAACAATCAATGGCGTGCCCGTAACAGAAGTATGTTTGCAAGAAGGTGTGACCCATATTAACGCCAATGCTTTCCGAGGATGTAGAAGTATTCGCTCCGTATGTATTCCTGCATCTATGCAACAAATAGGAACCGATGCCTTCAGTCACACTCCGAACTTGGCTAAAGTGCTGTATGCCGGTACGCTTGCGCAGTGGTGTGACATCACTTTCGCAAATGCTGAAGCTAATCCGGCATGCCATGCGGATTTATATTTCGATGATGAGAAATTAGGAACGCGTATAGATATTCCGGCATCGCTTACTTCTATTCGAGCCTTTGCATTCCCAAATAAAGAGACGCTGAATGTGTATTTCCATAGCACTAACCCTAACGGGTATATGCTCAATTCCTTTGGAGAGCCACAAGAAGTAGGAGACAAGCATTTTTATGTGCCTTGTGGAACGAAGGAGAACTACCAAAAACAGTTGAACTATAGTGAGTCGCTATTTACGGAGAACTATCCGTTTAGTTATCAAGTTCTTTCCGAGCAAGAGGCTATGGGAAAGGTGCAGGTTGTTCATGCGCCAGATTGCGAGGATCAGCAGTTGCAGATAAAGGCAATTCCTAATGCGGAGTACCGTTTTGTGCAATGGAGCGATGGTAGTACAGAGGCAGAACGGGCGCTTACTCTCCATTCGGATACGATTCTGAAAGCCACTTTTGCAATAGACAGTGTTACCATCCGCTTCTTTATGGATGATGGTACTTTGTACGTAGAGAAAAATGTCAAGTATGGAGAGATGCCAGTAGTGGAAGATCCACAGAAAGAGTCGACGGTGCAATACACTTATACGTTTGCGCGTTGGAACCCGGAGTTGAAACCGGCTACCTATGATATGAGTTATAAAGCCGTGTTTGACAGGACGGTTAATACCTATATGGTGTATTTCATCAATTGGGACGGGGTTTTACTTGGAGAGCAGGAAGTAGCCTATGGCAGTGCAGCTCTGCCACCTGCTGTTCCCGAACGAGAACATTATCATTTCGTTGGGTGGAATACCAATATCTATATGATCACCGGAAGAACCTTCGCGGTTGCGCAGTTCAAGAAGAATGGCGGCTACACGATTCATTATCGTAATGGGGTAGATGATAGTGAAATTGATGGAGAAGAGATTGATCTCAATTTCCCGGAACCGCCTGTGATTGAGGGATTTGTATTCGTTGGATGGGAGATCGTTTGCGGTTCGGTAATCACGGAGGGAATAGAAATTCAAGCGGTATATGAGCCCTCTACTGCTGATGCAATAGATAATGAGGTTGTTAATCCGGCTAATCCCGTGCAGAAACTCATCCGCAACGGAAACGTGTATATACTGACCGATGATAATACATATACCATCCAAGGCCAAAAAGTTAAATAACTTAAAATTATTGCATATATGAAAAGAACTATTTTATTTTTAATTTTATTTTTAGCTGCAAATAAAAGTGCTTTTGCTCTCACCCAATCGCAAACCATAGAAGAAGCAAACCTATTTACCGCTGATTTCTCTGCAATCGAATCGATAGCCAAATACGATATTACTAATGCGGCATACAATGTGGAAAGTTCTAACGATTCTATTATTTATTATGATGTCCTAGACGGGGATTCTATGGATCTTTATCTTCATAGTGCTCCCAAAGTCCATCTAACTTATTATAGAAGTATGAGTGGAAGTCCTGATGCAAAAAAAGCAAAATGCTGGCGGATTAACCTTAATACAGGAACTCAAGAAGGATATGTTAGAGCAGAAGGCAAAGATAGAAGTATTACGATTCGGGAAGTAGCTGTTGGAACATTAGTACAATTAGAAATTGCCAATAAAGATGATAAATCATTTACCTTTGATGATGATAGATTGACAGCGCGTGGAGCTGTTAGGATAGGCGAATTTACACAAATAGAAAATAGCAAATGTATTAAAGTCCTCTATAAAACGACAGCTACAACAGCAGAGATCAAAGAGCGTCTGTATGGGTTCATTCTTAAAAAAGTAACGGTTATTGATGATCCGAATTCTTTAATAGAAGTTATTCCTAAGGAAGGAGAAACTACTGAAGCGATTTTCTATTCCCCCGATAGCATGCAATTAATTTTACATACTAATTATGGATTTCATTTTAACACATGGAGTGATATTAAAAATGAAGCAACAACGAAAGATAGCATATTGACATTCTCTGTTTCTCGTCTTATGGGAATAGCTAACTCTAAAGGTTTCGCGTCATATATATTAGCAAAAGCCTTATTTGAAAAAAATACTTATTCTATTTCTTACTCCGTTAATAATGCCCAATATGGCTATATAGAAGGTCCTCATCAAGCTCAATATTTAGAAGAGGTGGAGATGAAGGCTATTCCTTTAAATGGATATAAATTTGATAGTTGGACAGATGGAGTTCTTTCTGCTTCCAGAAAAGAAAAAATCACAAGAGATTCCTCATATGCTGCCAATTTTATACTGATGAAGGATGGTCAATGCGGGAGTAATATATATTGGCGTTTTAAAGACGAAACATTAACCATCTCGGGTAGCGGCGATATGTACGATTATACAGCCCATACGGTTCCATGGGAGCCACTAAGGGATTCGATAAAGCGAATAGAGTTCGCCTCGGAAATGACTTCTATAGGTGCATATGCATTTGCATATATCAATAATAGGAGTTTCAATGCACTTTATCTTCCCCAAGGCATAACACGTATTGGGCAGAATGCTTTTGAAAATGCATCATTCCTTGAAAATATAGAATTTGATGAAAGTCTAGATGCAATAGGTGCAGATGCATTCAAAAATTGTTCGCGTGTCTTAACCATGACCTGTTGGTCAATGGTGGCTCCATCTGTAGAATCTGGCGCTCTAACAAGTATCAGTTCTGAAGCCGAGCTTTATGTCCTTAGCGCAGTATTGCGAAAATACCAGATAGATAACAACTGGAACCGATTCTTGCTCAAAGAGATTGGTGCTACTGAAACAACAATGGATGTGAATGATGTAACCGTAGAGCCATCGAATAATACGGCTCTTTTCACATGGCCAACAAATGTTAATGCGGCAACCTATACCATCACCATAACCAAAGAAGGAGAAGTGTTTTGTACGCTTGTCTTCAATAGTAATGGACAACTGACCGGCATTGCGTTTGCGCCCGGACGTAACGGAGCGGCACATGCACCTGCTGCTACAATGTCTGTTGCAGGCATGTCCTTTACTGTCACAGGTCTCGATGGCGCCAGCAAGTATGCGTATCGATTAGCAGTAACAAATGATGCAAGTGAAGAACTGGTGGCATATAGCGGAGAATTTGCAACAACAGGATATGATGGCGAAGTCAATCCGGGCGGAAATCCTGAAGGTATTGAAGATGTCTTTACTGATGAACACAAAGCATCCAAAATCCTCCGTGACGGTCAAATCTTCATCCTCCGCGGTGATCACACCTACACCCTCACCGGTCAAGAGGTAAGGTGAGGATGAATGAACGAATGAAGGAAAGAAAGAAACAGGGCGGCTCGAAGATGAGTCGCCCTGTGTGTGAGAGATAATCTTATCTGTCTTTCAGTTTCTCGATTTGGCGGTCTAGGGCTTCGAGGGCGGTGTCGATGCCTTCCTCAAAGCTGTCGCAGGTTTTCTCGGCAAACATCTCAGGTCCATTGCCAAGGACGCGGATCTGGGTGTGCTTATTGAGGTTGGTCTCCGGCTTAATAACCGTCATACGAATCTCCATCTCCGCACTGGGGTTGTTGAGCAACTTCTCGTAACGGTTGGTTTTCTTAGTGATGTACTTCTCGAGACGCTCTGCTATCTCGAAGTTAACGGGATTAATAGATAGTTTCATGGTTGTAGTATTTTAGTTTTGTGATTTGGCACGTGGATGAGCGTGGTTATAAGTGTTGCGTATCTGCTCAAAAGTAGTATGCGTATACACTTGCGTAGCCGCCAGTGAGGCGTGACCGAGCAGTTGCTGGATGGTACGTATGTCGGCTCCATTGTCGAGCATGGTAGTAGCAAACGTATGCCGGAGCACGTGGGGACTATGTTTGCGCAGCGTACTGACTTCGCCCATGCGGGAGCATACAATATGATACAGCATCGTCTTATCCAAAGGCGCTATGGTGCCGTCACGTCGCTGCTTGATAAAGAACGCCGGTGCATAGTCGCCCCGCAGGGCCATATAGTTGCGTATCAGTTCTATCAGGCGTTCCCCGATAGGGATGATGCGTTCCTTACGGCGTTTACCGAAGACGCGTATCTGTCCAGTCGTCAGGTCGATGTCGCTATCCTGAAGTCCCAACATCTCGGCACGTCGCATGCCGGTCTGGTACAGCATCTCTATAATCAGGCAGTCGCGTACAGATGTCAAGTCATCCGCTTGTGCCTCGTACTGCAGCGCCTCCTGCATCTCAGAGGGTTTGAAGAAGACCGGCAGCGGTTTATCTACCTTAGGCGCTTCGATGAGTCGTGTGATGTCACGGTCAACCACTTTGACGCGCAGCAAGAACTTGTAGAACGACTTGAGGGCACTCAGACACTGTTTGACGGTACGTTTGGAGTAGTTATCCTTCTCCAGCATGTCGACAATCCAGGTCTTGACATCGCTCTCGTCTATCGCTTTCGGTTCGAAGGCTTCCGGCTTAACTCCCAGGAATCGGCAAAAGCCATATAAATCGTCACGATAGGTGTCCACCGTGCGTGGAGAATATTTCTTCTCCACAGCGATATATTCCAGGAAGCGGTTAATCATCCGTTTATCCGTTGATCTCTCTGCCTACGGCATCGGACTCCTCAAAGGGGAATAGACCGAACAACTCGGCATCGATACGGTCGGTAATCCAGCGGAAGTCCTCCGGGTTGTTGCCGAACTTACAGGTGTCGCCGGGCACGATGAGCAGTTTGCCTTTGTATTCCCGCACCCAGGCTTCATACTTGTCGTTCAATCCCTGCAGGTAGTCGATACGCATGGAAGCCTCGTAATCGCGGCCACGCTTCTGAATCTGTGCAACCAGGTTGGGGATGGACGAACGGACATAGATCATCAGGTCCGGCATCTTAACGAGCGACATCATCAGGTCGAAGAGGTCGCAATAGTTGTCAAAGTCACGGTCGGACATGAAGCCCTGCTCGTGGAGGTTGGGCGCAAAGATGCGGGCATCCTCGTAGATGGTGCGGTCCTGGATGATATACTCGTCGGACTTGGATATCTCGACAATATCCTTAAAACGTTTGTTGAGGAAATAGATTTGCAGGTTGAATGACCAGCGTGCCATATCTTGGTAGAAATCAGCCAGATATGGATTGAAGTCTACCGATTCAAAACGCGGTATCCAACCATAGTGTTTGGCCAACATGTTGGTCAGAGTGGTCTTTCCGCAACCAATGTTTCCTGCAATAGCGATATGCATATGTTAAAATTAAAAATTAAAAATTACTCTTTGGACCAGTTGTATTCGCTGAAGAGGCCGAAGAGTTCGGCATCGATACGATTGACAATATACCGGAAGTCCTCGGGGTTGTTCTCAAAGTTCATGTTGTCCGAGTCGATGACCAACACGCGTCCTTCGTAGTGGTGGTAGATGAACTCCTCATATCGGTCGTTGAGGTCCTTGAGGTAGTCAATCTGCATGCCTTGTTCATACTCACGTCCGCGCTTCTGTATCTGCTCAATAAGAGCAGGTACCGACTTACGCAGATAAATCATCAGGTCCGGCATGCGCATCAAACTCTTCATGTGCCCGAAGAGCTCCATGTAGGTCTCATAATCGCGTTGGGTGAGGTCGCCGCGACGGTAGTTATTGGTCACGAACACATATACACCCTCAAAGATACTGCGGTCTTGCACGATGGTATGATTCGATTGCGCAATAGCCAACATATCCTTGAAACGCTCCTTGAGGAAATAGGTCTCCAAACAAAACGACCAACGAGGTATATCGGAGTAATAATCTTCCAGATAGGGATTAAAACCCACACTCTCAAATCGCGGTTCCCAACCGTAATAACGGGCCAGCATCTTAGTCAATGTGGTCTTACCTGCTCCTATATTTCCGGCTATAGCGATGTACATGGCAAAAGAGTATACTAAACACGACGACAAAATTACAAATTATTTTGCAAATATGCAAGACTTTTCGCACTATTTTTATTTTTTGTGCCGTAAATTTGCAGATATCAAAAAAAAGATGTATCTTTGCAGGCTTTTTCTGTGCAAGTGCGCATATACATGCACGCTACGCACGCAGATAAATGAATGTGATGATTGACTATATCAAAGGACATATCGCCGAGTTGAATCCCACCTACGTGGTCATAGAGGCTGCCGGTGTGGGATATGAGATTAACATCGCCTTGCCGACCTATACGGAACTGATGGATAGGGAGGAGGCCAAACTGTTCATCACGGAGATTATTCGGGAGGATGCCCACGTGCTCTTCGGCTTTGCCAACAAGGGTGAACGCGAAGTGTTTGTGGCGTTGATGACCGTGAGCGGCATAGGCGGAAATATTGCCCGCATGATTATGTCTGCGTATAATGCGAGTGAGTTACGTCAGATTATCGCTACCGGTAATGCCCGCGCTTTAGGGCAGGTCAAAGGCTTAGGCCCCAAGACGGCACAACGCATCATCGTAGACCTGAAGGATAAGATATTGAAGGTAGACTTAGGTCAGCCCGGCGGCGAAGAGGTGGTGCCCGAAGGCATGCTCTTCAATGTAGAAGCCAATCCGGTAAAAGAAGAAGCCGTAAGTGCCCTGATGATGTTAGGCTTTGCCTCTGCACCCAGTGGCAAGGCGGTGGATAAGATATTAAAAGAGAACCCTGCCGCTCCTGTAGAACAAGTGATACGTCAAGCGTTGAAGATGTTGTAAACGCCGCATGAGCAAGAGAATCCCATTCTTCATATTACTCGTAGCGTTGCCCGTCATACTGTTCGGACAACAGGCTGTACAAGCGCCATTGTTGACGCATGCCGACTCAGTAGCAGCTGCGGACACTGTGGGGCAGGTGGTGCCTGCGCAGCGCAAGAAGATGGATCAATCGTCCTACGAGGCCCTGATACGTCAAGGCAGCAATATGGACCTCAAGCAGCCGGATAATGTAACCACCACGGTGGAATATCAGCCTAATACGGGTCTATATGTCATCCATACCAAGGTGGGCGACCTGGATATCTCGACGCCATATATGATGACCGCTGACGAATACAAGGCTTATTCGGAACGCGAGTTTATCCATCAATACTGGCAGCAGAAGATCAGCGAGGTGGAGCACGATAACGAACGCAAGTTCGACATTACGGACATGAAGTTTAATATCGGTCCGGCCGATAAGGTCTTCGGTCCCGGCGGTGTGCAACTCAAGATGCAGGGAAGTGCGGAACTCATGTTCGGCTTCAAACACCAATATGTGGACAACCCGGCGCTGACCAAACGCTCGCGTAACAATAATATCTTCGACTTTGACGAGAAAATACAGGTCAATATCAACGGTAAGGTAGGTACGCGTCTCAATTTCCAGATGAACTACAATACCGAAGCCTCCTTTGCCGCCGACCAACAGAATATCAAAGTATCGTACAAAGGCGAAGAGGACGATATTATCCAATCTATCGAGGCGGGTAATGTGGCGCTGGACCTCAACTCCAGTTTGATTAGAGGTAGTCAGGCGCTGTTTGGTATCAAGACCGAATTGAAGTTTGGTAAACTGAAGGTGCAAGGCTTAATCAGTCAACAGAACAGTGCTACCCAGTCGGCAGGTACCGAAGGCGGTGCACAGATGACGAAGTTTGAGGTGGCAGCTGATAACTACGATGAGAACCGCCACTTCTTCCTCGGTTACTATTTCCGTGACCATTATGAGGAGGCTATGCAAGCTCTGCCGTATGTAGCGAGCGGTGTGACCATCAATCGTATCGAGGTGTGGGTGACCAATAAACGCGGCTCGTATGACCAGGCGCGTAATATCATCGCCTTGACGGACTTAGGTGAGCCGCTCAAAGAACACATCATGCGCCCGGAGAAATGGTACAGCGGTGTGGCGGATGAGAAGCCGTCGAACAACTCGAATACCTTGTACAGCGCTTTGAATGCACAAAGCGGCATACGCGATATCCAGCAGGCTAGTTCGATATTGCAGGGCATGGACTTGTCGGTAGGTGACGACTACGACAAGATAGAGTCGGCCCGACTGCTGACCAGCAGCGAGTACACGCTGAATGCGTCGTTAGGTTACATCTCCCTGCGTACCACGCTGACGCAAGACGAGGTGCTGGCAGTAGCTTATGAGTACACCTACGGCGGCAAGGTATATCAGGTAGGTGAGTTGTCGTCCGACAGAACGGCTTCGGACAGCACGTCCGGTAATAGGGCTCCGAACCTGATATTGAAGATGTTGCGTCCCAGTAACTGCGCTCCGCATGAGCCTAACCCTGCGCGTCAGGCTATAGGCGAGACACACTACGGCACGTGGGATCTGATGATGAAGAACGTCTATTCCTTAGGTGCCAGTTCGATGACCAGCGAGAAATTTGAACTATATGTTCAATACCGCAACGACTCGATAGGTACCAGCGTACAATATTTGCCCGAGGGACGATTGACCAAGGGTAAACAACTGCTCCGCGTTCTCAATGCCGACCGCTTGGACCAGAAGCATAATCCCTATCCGGATGGACGCTTCGACTATGTAGAGGGATATACCGTTCTCAGTTCCAGCGGACGAATCATTTTCCCGGTCTTGGAGCCGTTCGGTAGTTATCTGGCCAAACAGTTGGACAACGACCCGGCGCTGGTAGCTAAATACTGCTTCCAGGAGTTGTACGACTCGACCCTTATTGTCGCTCAGGAGATGAGCGAGAAGAATAAGTTCACCCTGCAAGGTAAGTACAAAGGCACCAACAGCAGCGAGATACGCTTGAATGCTATGAACGTGCCCCGCGGAAGTGTTCGTGTTACCGCCGGAGGTGCAACATTGGTGGAGAATGTGGACTATACGGTCGATTATGCGATGGGCGTAGTCACTATCATCAATCAGGGTATCTTGGATTCCGGCACTCCGGTTAATGTGAGTCTGGAGAACCAGTCGACCTTCGGTATGCAACGCAGGAGTCTGTATGGTATCCATCTGGAATATCAATTCAATAAGGACTTTTCTATCGGCGGTACGTTGATGCACCTGCGCGAGAAACCGCTGACCACTAAAGTCAATACCGGCTCTGAGCCATTGGCCAATACCATCTGGGGACTGAATGTCAACTACAAGACCGAGTTTATGTGGCTGAGCAATGTCATCGACAAGATTCCTTGGATTACGGCTACGGCTCCCAGTACGTTCCAGATAGGTGCCGAGTTTGCGCACCTAATCCCGGGACACACTAAGGATGTGGGCAGCTCCGGTACTTCGTATGTAGATGACTTTGAGTCCACCACCACCGGCATTGATGTGCATTATCCGAGCAACTGGTTCCTATGTGCGACACCTTCCCGCTTTCCCGAGTCGGGGCTGAGCAACAATATCGACTACGGCAAGAACCGCGCTATGTTGGCTTGGTACGCTGTCGATCCTATCTTCGGCCATCCACAGACCAACACGCCGGGACATATCAAAGACGATCCAGATCAGATGTCCGACCACCGTACGCGTATCGTGTACCAACAGGAGTTGTATCCCAATAAAGAGTCGTTGGCCAACGAGGACACACGTCTGAGTGTACTCAACCTGTCGTTCTATCCCCGTGAGCGTGGTCCGTACAATATCGTCGCCGACGGAGGTCAATACGACAGCGATGGTTTCCTGACCAACCCGCGTAGCCGCTGGGGAGGTATGATGCGTCGATTGGACAATACCGACTTTGAGAAAGCCAATATCGAATATATCCAGTTCTGGTTGATGGATCCGCGTTTGACCAACAATGCAATGTTTGACGGCGGTGACTTGTATATCGACTTAGGTGACGTAAGCGAAGATATCTTGCGTGACGGTAAGAAGAGCTTTGAGCACGGTATGCCTATCAATCCGGAGAATACGCTGCTAGTAGATACTACGGTCTGGGGTCGCGTACCGCGTACTACCTCTACTACAGTAGCTTTCTCCAACGAATCGGGTGCCCGCGAGAGTCAGGATATCGGTTTGGACGGATTGACTACTCAGATGGAGTTTGAGTACGGCAAGTACAGAGACTACTTCCAATCGATGCGTCAGTTGGCGCAACAGAATCCCGCCCTGCAACAGCGTTGGGGTAACGACCCGTTCTCGCCGCTCAATGACCCTGCCGGCGATAACTACCATTACTACCGCGGTGATGACTACGACCAGCAGCGCACTACCATCCTCGATCGCTATAAACACTATAACGGTACTGAGGGCAACTCACCCGAGTCGGGTGGCTCGAGTTATGGTACCGCGTCTACGCTGACGCCGGATATAGAGGATATCAACCAGGATAACACCCTTAACGAATACGAGAAATACTTCGAATACCACGTAGCCCTGCATCCCGACTCGATGGAGGTAGGTAAGCAAAACATTGCCGAGAAGATGACCACTACGGTTACCTTGCAGAACGGCGAACGCGCCGAGGTGACGTGGTATCAGTTTAAGATACCCGTCAAAGGTTCTTCTGCCGTTAAGGTAGGTTCGATACGTAATTATAAGTCCATCCGCTTCATGCGTATGTACCTGACGGGCTGTTCGGACTCTACGCACCTGCGTCTGGCTTCGCTCGACTTGGTACGCGGCGAATGGCGTAACTATACCAAAGGCTTGTACAACGACGAGAAGCGTGGTATGTATAATATCACCTCCACCAATCCCAATGCGTCGATGGATGTACAGGCTATCAGTATTGAGGAGAACGGTAACCGTGAGCCCGTCAACTATGTCTTGCCTCCCGGCATCAGTCGTCAGACCGACCCGGGTCAAGCACAGCTGATATCGCAAAACGAGCAGGCCTTGGTATTGCGAGTGCACAACTTGGAATACAACAACGCTGAGGCAGTATATAAGTCCGTCACCTACGACATGCGCAACTATAAGAAGTTGAAGATGTTCGTGCACGCTGAGGCTATTGCTACTGACGATGAGACGGAGAAGATACAGGATGGCGATTTGAGTTGCTTTATCCGTTTGGGAACGGATATGACCAATAACTACTACGAATACGAAGTGCCCTTACAGGTTACTCCTCCCGGACGCTACAATAACGACAACGGCAAAGACCGCGAACGTGTATGGATTCCCGAGAATAATGTCGACTTCCCCTTCACGGTTCTCACGGGCGCAAAGACGGCTCGTAACAAGGCCAAACGTGCTAACACGCCGGGCGTAAGCAATACTATACCATACGTGCTGTATGACGATGTGAACGGTAAGCCGCAGAACCGCGTGACTGTATTGGGTAACCCGACACTGGAAGATGTAGAATATATCGTTATCGGTGTGCGTAACCGCCGTGCTGCTAATCGTCAGGTCAACGGTGAGGTGTGGGTCAACGAGTTGCGATTGAGTGAGTTTGACGAGTCGGGTGGTGTAGCGGCAACAGCTAATGTGGCCTTGGGTATCAGTGATATAGCCCAAGTGAATGTGGCAGGACGCGTAGAGACGGCTGGTTACGGAAGCATAGAGAGCAATGTGCAGAGCCGTAACATGGACAATAACTACCAGATTCAGGTGAGCGCCGCCTTAGAGGCCGGTCGTCTGCTGCCTGAACAGGCTCACCTGCAGATACCGCTGTATGTCAGCTATTCCAAGAGCGTCACCTCGCCTAAGTATGACCCGACAGACACCGATATTAAGTTGTCTGAATCGCTCAATACGTATAATACCAAAGCCGAGAAAGACTCTATTAAGGCTCTGGCGAATACGGTACAGGAGTCTACTTCGTGGAGTTTGACGAATATGAAGGTGGATATCCACTCCAAGAAACGCAACATGTTCTATGACCCGGCTAACTTCACAATTTCCGTAGCCTTCAATAAGCAGAATAGACAAACACCGGAGATCGCTAAGGATATGAGTACCGACCATAAGGGCTCGTTCTCGTATGCTTACTCCTTCAATCCCAAACCTTGGGAGCCGTTTAAGAAAGTGGAGAAAGTGAAGAAGGTGAAGATGCTGAGTGAGTTGAACTTCTACTACCTGCCGCAGTCGTGGTCGTTCTCCACGGATATGCACCGTGCATTTTCGATGATGCGCATGCGCGACTTCAACCAGACGACGGTAGGCAAGGCTCCCGAAGAGCAGGAGTTGAGTTTCTCGAAGGACTTTACGTGGAGCCGTAATTTCGACTTTAAGTTTGACCTGACTAAGAATATGAAGTTCTCCTTCCATACGGCTATGAACTCGACCGTAGACGAAGGCTACTATACGCCGGAGGTGATTCGCGAATACCACTTTACCAACGACTACTACGAGGCTTGGAAAGATACCGTGCAACGCAGTCTGCGCAAGTGGGGAACACCTTATACTTACCAACAGGTCTTCACCGCTTCGTGGAATGTGCCGTTCAACAGGATTCCGTATATGGAGTGGTTGACAGTCAATGCATCGTATAACGGCACCTATAACTGGACCCGCACAGCACGTTCGTCGAATAGAGCTAACTTGGGAAATACAGCCTCCAGTAACCGCTCGTGGCAGATAGACGGACAGGCTAACTTCGAGAATCTGTACGGCAAGTCAAAATACTGGAAGCAGATGAACCAACGTATGTCCGGACGAAGCAGCGGCAGACCGTTCAGGCCTAAGACCTATACCGAGACGGTAGACTTGGAGCCCGGCGTAGCTAAGGAGATTAACCATAAACTCAACTCCGAGGCACTGGTAGTGACCGCCGTTAACGAGAAAGGACGTTCTGTACCACTTAAGTTTGTGACAGACGGTACAGGCAAGATTAAGGTGACCAGTAAGACAGGCGGCAAGAGTATTACTATTACCGTCAATACCAAGAATCCCAACCAACGTACGGCAGCGCAGATGACGATGGACTTTGCGGCATACTTCGGAACGATGATTCGCCGTGTTCAGGTGACCTATCGCAAGACCGACGCCTTGACGGTGCCCGGCTTCTGTCCCGAGATTGGTTTCTTCGGTCAAAAGAAAGACGGCAGTGCGTATGCTCCGGGTTGGGACTTCGCCTTCGGTTTCTTCCCGAGCAACTACTTGGAGCGCGCCAAGAATCACGGATGGCTGTCGCTGAACGACAGTGTGGCTCAACCTGCCACTTTAGCTTCGACGGCCGACTTCGACTATAAGATTACCTTGGAGCCCTTCCCGGGATTGAAGATCCAACTGAATGGTAAACGCTACGAGGCACAGACCAATTCGATGCTCTATGTGCTCGATACCCAAGACCAGTCATCGTATGTATTGCAGAACAACCGTACAGGATCATTTAATATCACTCAAATAGCTATTCTGACTGCGTTTGAGAAGATCGGTAAGGCATCCAATAACTACGAATCGGAGACCTTCAACCGCTTCCTGCAGAACCGCGAGATAATGACACAACGCGTTCAGGAGCGCTATAATAACAGTTATTATCCCACGGCGGCTCAAGACCCGACAGGACGTATCAGCGATGATTTGCATGGAAAGAAATACGACCCGCAGTATGGTGCAGTCAACCATAACTCGGCGGATGTACTTATTCCCGCCTTCCTGGCTACGTACACTAAGCGCGACATCTCCAAGGTCAGCTTCAATCCGTTCCTGAGTATATTGCATACACTACCTAACTGGAGCGTGACGTTTGATGGTATAGGACGTATCCCGGCTGTTAAGCAGCACTTCAAATCGATAACCCTGACGCACGCCTATACTTGTAAGTACGCCATCGGTTCGTATGCTAGTTATTCGACGTGGATAGGGGCTAACAACGGTCGCGACCTGACCTTAGGATTCACACGCGATGTGACTACCGGCAATCCCACACCTTCGAGTGCACACGATATATCGTCCGTCAGTTTGACCGAGTCGTTCTCGCCGCTGATCGGATTGAATATGACCCTCAAGAACTCGTTGTCCTTCAAGGCCGAATACCGCAAGCAGCGTAATGTAACGCTCAATATCAGTTCGGTACAGTTGACCGAAGGACACACCAACGAGATAGTCTTTGGTACCGGCTATACCGTCAAAGACCTGCACTTCACCGCTAAGACCAAGAATGGCGGTCAGCGTAAGGTAAGTAACGATTTGAAGTTGACGGTGGACTTCTCGTACAAAAATGTGGTCACCCTGTTGCGTAAGATTGAAGAGAACCTGACGCAAGCCAGCAGCGGCAATAAGGTGTGGGGATTGAAGATCAGTGCGGACTATGTAGTATCGCAAAAGATCAATATCCAATTCTACTACGACCACCAATCCACTATACCGCTTATCTCGTCCTCGTATCCTATCAAGACGGATAATGCCGGTATTACCATCAAACTGATGTTGACACGATGAGGATAGCTATTCTCGGTCCCGAATCGACAGGTAAGAGTACCTTAGCGCAGGCTTTGGCTTCGCGTTTCGGCTATGCCTTAGTGCCGGAATATGCCCGCACGTATGTGGAGCAGTTACACAGAGCGTACACCATAGACGATGTGCTAACGATAGCGCGGCATCAGGTAGACGAGTTGGCAGATACGCGTCCGGATATTATCTACGATACGGAGATGATTATTACCAAAGTGTGGCTGGAGCATAAGTATGGTACCTGCCCTGCGTGGGTGGACGAGGCCATACAGCGTTATCCCATGGATTTGTATCTGCTCTGCTATCCCGATATTGCGTGGGAAGCAGATCCTACGCGTGAGAATCCTCACCTGCGTGAGGCGTTGTTTGAACGGTATGAACAGGAGATACAACGCACGCACGTACCTTATATCATCGTACGCGGGCGCGTGAGAGAGTTATTGCTTAAAGAGCAGACGAAAAGCATCAGCGACCTTCTTGACAGGGACTACCTCAATGGTTAGTCCTTTTTTATTGTACTGCTGTCCGGCTGGGATAAGGATACGGCGGAAACCCAATTTCTCGGCTTCCTGGATGCGTTGATCTATGCGGTTGACGGGACGTATCTCGCCGGCTAAGCCTACCTCACCTGCGGCACACGTACCGGCATCTAACGACAGGTCCATATTGGACGAAAGAACGGCTGAGAGGACGGCTAAGTCGATAGCCGGGTCATTGACACGTAGACCACCGGCTATATTCAGGAAGACGTCTTTTTGCAGCAGTTTGAAGCCCACGCGTTTCTCCAGTACAGCCAGTAACATATTCAAGCGTCGCGTGTCGAAGCCTGTAGACGAGCGCTGAGGCGTACCATATGCGGCGGAGGATACCAAGGCCTGCACTTCGATGAGTAGTGGTCTGACACCTTCTACGGCTGCGGCTATAGCTATGCCGCTCAAACCATCGTGATTGGTTGAGAGGAGCAACTCGCTGGGATTGGTGACCTCGCGCAGGCCGTCCTGACGCATCTCAAAGATACCCAATTCGGATGTCGAACCGAAGCGGTTCTTCTGGGCACGGAGGATTCGGTACATATAGTGTTGGTCGCCCTCAAACTGCAGGACGGTGTCCACGATGTGTTCCAATACCTTAGGACCGGCTAAGGAGCCTTCTTTATTAATATGGCCGACAATGATAAAGGGTATATTCTCGCGCTTGGCATATTCGAGTATGCGGGCAGCACATTCGCGTACCTGACTGAGTGAACCTACGGTAGCCTCTATCTCCTCGGTTCCGATAGTCTGTATGGAGTCGATGACTACTATGTCGGGACGTAGAGCGGTTACCTGTTCCAGTATACGCTCCAAGACTGTTTCGCTGACGATATACAGGTTGTCTGGCTTGCCGGCCAGACGTTCGGCACGCAGTTTGAGTTGGCGAACACTCTCCTCTCCCGAGGCGTATAGCGTATGGCGATCACCCTGCTGCATCAATACCTGCAGGGCTAAGGTCGACTTACCTATACCCGGTTCGCCGCCTAACAGTACCAGACTGCCTGGCACCAAACCGCCTCCGAGTACGCGATTCAGTTCACCGCAGCGCATATCAATGCGCATCTCTTCGGAAGCTACTACTTCTTGTAACCGCTGAGGCTTGCCGGTAGAGATAGAATGTCTTTCAACTTTCGATTTCTGACTTTCGACTACCTCCTCCTCATACGTTCCCCATTCGCCGCATACGGGACAACGACCTAACATCTGCGGAGCTTTGGCACCGCAGGAGGAGCAGATATATTGGATTTGCGATTTAGCCATCAGATAGTATAGGATTGTCTTTCTACCGCCAGTTCGGTAACGGGAAATACTTCGCTGGCCTGCTGCAGGAAGATATCGTGATTGTCTTCGCGTGACGAGAAATGGCCGATAATCAATCGTCCGGCATGTGCCAGCCGTGCTATATCGGCGGCCTGTCGGGCTGTGGAGTGCATAGTAGCCTTGCAGCGGCTCTCCCATTGGTCGGTAAAAGTGGCTTCGTGGAAGAGCACGTCTACGCCGTCTATCTGTTCGGCAATAGAGGCTTTGTACATCGTATCGGAGCAGTAGGCGTAACGTTTGCGGGGCTCGCTGTCGCGGTGATGCTCCGTGAAGAGGAATCCGCAGCAGGGCACTTTATGGTGCAGGGGAATCGTCTCCACCGTGACCGTGCGGTCCGAAAAGATGACTTCGCGTTTGCGGGGATTGATAGCGTGGAAGATGAGCTCGTAGTGCATCTCGGTGCAGTGGTAGTCTAGCCACGGACGTAGGAGTTTTTCCAAGTCGGCGTGAGCATAGATATGCAGCGGTTGCGTGCGTCCCATCATGTCTAGGGTGGAGATGAGTCCGATAAGACCGAAACAATGGTCTCCGTGCAGGTGCGAGATAAAGATACTATACAGGCGGGCAGTCTTGATACCCATCCGACGCATGGTCAGTTGGATGCCCTCGCCGCAGTCAATCATAAACGACTTGTCGCACAATTCCAATACTTGCCCTGAGGGCGAGTTCTGAAATGTGGGCAGGGCACTACCCGAACCTAATATAGTCAGTTTACCCGGTTGCATTTATTTTTTGATACTCAGATAGACGCGCAGGAAGACGTTTTTGGTGTATTGCGGGAAGTCGCCATTCTGCAGCCATCCGTAATAGCCCAAGTCGCGTTGGAAGACGTCGGCTACGCGCATGCCTTTGTATTTACCGAAGGTGAATATCTCCTTGCCGTCCTGGTCATATGCCACGCGTCCGGCGAAGTCGGCAAAGCGTGTAGCGCCGGCGGTATATTCGTTGAGTCCTTCAACGGTGTCGGGCAGATCATCGTAGCGCTCCATCTGGGCCATGAGCACTTCGTAGGTAGCCATCGTGTCGGCATTGGCCGAGTGGGCATCCTCGAGATTCTTGCCGCAATAGAACTTATACGCAGCAGTGAGATTACGCGGTTCGTGCTTTTGGAAGATGGTGAATACGTCTACACTCTTACATTTCTTAAGGTCGATATTGATGCCTGAACGCAAGAACTCTTCGGCCAGCAGGGGGATGTCGAAGTGGTTGGAGTTATATCCTGCTATATCGGCATCTTCAAAAACCTTAGCCAATTCGGGAGCCAGTTCTTTGAAGGTAGGGCAGTCGGCTACGTCGGCATCATATATGCCATGTACAGCCGAAGCGCCCTCAGGGATAGGCATTTGTACCTCTTGTCCCATGAGCGTCATGGTAGGTTTGATACGCAGGGTCTTCCCTTCGGCGGTGCCGTTAGGGAAGACCTTGTGATAACTGATTTCAACGACGCGGTCAGTGCCTACATTGACACCGGTAGTCTCCAGGTCGAAGAAGACCAGTGGTCTATTCAGTTGAAGTTTCATTAGTCGTTGAGCAGCATGGGCATTAACAACATGAGTACATCTTCGTTCTCGGCATTCTCTGCGGGCAGGATGAGTCCGGCGCGTGCAGGATCGGCCAACTCAAGAACAACCTCGTCGCTATCGATAGCGTTGAGTATCTCGATGAGGAAGGGAGCCTTGAAACCGATAGCCATAGGCGTACCGTTGTACGAGCATGCGATGGTCTCTTCTGCGCTGGTGGAGAAGTCGATATCCTGAGCGGAGATTTTGATTTGGTCGTTACCAAGAGCCAACTTCAGCAGGCTGGTACCGGTATTGGCAAATACGGCTACGCGTTTGCAGGCGTTAATCATCGTCATGCGGTCTACGGTCACCTTGTTCTGGTTGTTTTGCGGGATAACGGCATTGTAGTTGGGGAAACGGCCTTCGATTTGGCGGCAAACGATGAGTGTGCGGCCGAATTCGAATTTGGCGTTGCGGGTACCGAAGTTAACAGTTACATCTTCGCTCTCCTTAGCCAATACGCTCTTGAGCAGTACGGCAGGTTTCTTAGGTAGGATGAAACTCAGCGGCTGAGCGGCCTTAACGGCTGCGTTAGTGTAGCGTACCAGGCGGTGAGCATCGGTAGCAACCATGGTGATGTGATCCTCTTGCAGGTCGAAGTATATACCGTTCATCACGGGACGCAACTCATCGTCAGCGGTGCAGAAGATAGTCTTGTTGATAGCGTTGAGCATGCCCTCAGCGCTGATGACGAAGGAGTTGTTCTGCTCGTCCTCTACAGCCATCTCGGGATACTCAGCTCCGTTAGCGCCTACGAAACTGTAGGTACCGTTGGAAGAGGTAATATTGAGTCCGAAGTTCTGGTCATCAATGCTGAAACTCAGGGGCTGCTCGGGGAACTCTTTGAGGGTCTCCAACAGCAGTTTAGCGCCAAAGGCTACCTTACCTGCGCCCTCTGCGTTCTCTACGTCGATAGCGGTACGAATAGTAGTCTCGCCGTCTGAAGCGGTCAGCGTCAGGGCGTTGCCGTTCAGGTCAAACAATACATCCTCCAGAATAGCCAGGCTGTTCTTGGAAGCGATAACACGACTCACTGCTTGCAGCTGCGCAAACAATTTTGTACTGGATACGTTAAATTTCATAGTGTATATAACTTTTTATTTGATTCTATTCCAATAAGCGCACAAAAGTACAAAATATTTTGCATATATGCAAATATTTTTTTTGTTTTTATTTGTGTAGGATAATTATTTCTTACTTTGTGTACAAAAAAACGGCCCTGATGAGCCGTTTTTTTAATGGATATGTATAATTATTTACTTAGTCAGTACTTTCCACTGCCAGGGACGGAGAGTCATCGTAGTAGCAGATTCGAGTTCTTTCTCCTTGCCGCAGGGGCAGGTGTATGTGCCGCTCCATTCGCCCATATCGAGGGTGACGGTTTGTTCCTTATCAGACATGTTCATAACTGCCAGCACGGTATTGTCACCGTGTTTAGGACAGGTCTTATGACGCACGAAAGCAAAGATAGCATCGTTGTCGGCCGGGATACGTACCATAGGCGCACCCACTTCCGGACTCCACAGAGCAGGATTGCTTTTGCGCAAGGTGTTAAGACGCTGATAGAGTAGATATTTCTGTCCGCTATTGCTCATGAGGGTGTCGATGCAGTCTTTCTCAAAGAAAGCAAGACGATGGTTGTTACCGGATAGTTGGCCGGTGTAGATAAGCGGCATACCGGGCACGAGGTAGGTGAAGGCGGTGAAGAGATCAGCCGCATCGCCCATACGCTCGTATTCGGTGCCGTTCCACGAGTTCTCATCGTGGTTGGAGGTGAAGTTCATGCGGATAGCATTGGCGCGGATAGTGGTGTCGGCTTTAGCAAAATAGTCCCACAGGTCTTCAACACCTTTCTTGCCTTGTGCTACGTCGTTCATAATATGATGCAGTGTCCAACCGTAATACATATCGAAAGCCGACTCGGTGAGTTCTTGTGCTTTGTCCTCGTCTTCGGCTAAGGTGAACATCTTAGGATGGTTGACCCGCAACTCACCCATCGCATCGTTCCAGAAATCGGTAGGTACTTCGCCAGCTACATCGCAGCGGAAACCGTCGATACCTATCGAGTCCATCCACCAATGCATAGCCTGTTTCATGGCGGCGCGCATATCGGCGTTGTCGTAGTTGAGTTTGGATATGTCGGTCCAATCGTATTGTACCATCAGGTTGCCCAGACTATCGCGATAGTGCCATCCTTCATTTTTTGTCCATTCGCTATCGGGAGCGGTGTGATTAGCCACCCAGTCGAGGATGACCTTAAAGCCCTGCTCATGGGCGGCAGCCAGGAAGTGCTCGAAGTCGGCACGCGTACCGAACTCAGGGTTGATGGCGCAGTAGTCTATAATCGAATAATAACTGCCGAGCGAGCCTTTGCGGGTGAGTACGCCGATAGGTTGGCAAGGCATCACCCAGATGATGTCTACACCGTTCTCGCGCAACTGAGGCAGCAAGGCTTCAGCAGCCGCAAAAGTGCCTTCGGGCGTAGCTTGACGGGTGTTGAGTTCGTAGATAGTGGCATTATATGCCCAGCAAGGATGAGAATGATGGCAGCAATGTTTCTTGCCGCAAGCCGTCAGGGCTACTATAGCCGTGAGGAGGATGATGAGTTTTTTCATATGTTCGATTAGTGATTAGTGATTTTCGATTAGGGATTAGAGATTCTCAATGGTTATCTCGCTGACTTGGTCGCGAACGATGCGCACGCGTACTCGTTCATTCATATATACGCGCTCAAACTCGAGGGTGTCCTGATTGGCGATGATAGGGATATATTCGCCGTACATCAAAGCCATCGAATGGCGACGCAGGTCGGTCATACGTTTCACCTTACCCAAGAAGGTCTGTTCTGCATCGCTGAGGGCATCAAAACGCATCATATGGCGGTTATCCGGGTCATTGGCTCCCACTTCGGCAAACTCATCGCCTTGATAGATACAAGGCACACCCGGGATAGTCATATTCAATACCTCCAATTGCATAGCGCGTATGTAAGCCAACTCGGATGCCGGGCGCACGTTGCGTGTCCAACCGGCCTCTTTGGGATCTTCGCTGAAGCTGACAGCTCCGTCGGCCAGTGAAGCATAGCGTACTTGGTCGTGGTTACCGCTGATATTACCCATCGTATGGTGGGCACCGTATGTAGCCAGAGAAGTGAGGATAGCATCGTTGATGCTGCTCATCGAACCGTCACCGGCTAAAGCGTGGGTGGCGGTAAAGTAGATGTTGAAATCAAACTGGGCATTGAGCATACCGGATTTGACATACGAACCGATAAGTTCGGGGCTACCGTATGTCTCGCCTATCATCCAGAAATGACGGTTGGGGAAACGTGTACGCATCTTATGGGTGAGCAAGCGCCAGTAGTCCTCCGGAATATGTTTGCAAGCATCGTGGCGGAAACCGTCAAAAGGATAGGTCGTCATCCAATAGAGGGCGCTGTCGGTCATGGGGTCGCACACCTCCGGGCGTTCCAGGTCGAGGGTGGGGATGTGCGTGTCGAACCAGGTAGTCAGACGGGCATCGTCCCACAACTCGAAGTTGCGGCGTCCATCAGGCAGGATACTGTCGGTATGCCAATCAGGATGCTCCTGCAGGGTAGGTGAAGCAATATGCATGTGGTTGGCCACATAGTCGAGGATGACATTGATGTGGTGCTCATGAGCGGTCTTGAGCAGGGCATTCAGTTCGGCAGGTGTACCGAAGCGTTTTTCCAGGCAGGTAGCAAAGATAGGCCAATAACCATGATAGCCCGAGAAACGGGTGTAGGTCTTCTCAGGGTCATATTTATTGCCGTTCTTGAAGGTATACTTACCCCACGCGTCCCAAGGGTTTTGGGTGATAGGACTAATCCATAGGGTAGTAACTTGCAGACTATCGAAATAGCCCTCTTGTATCTTGCGGGTAATACCGGCAAAGTCGCCTCCCTGATAATCCACTATATCCAATACTTCGGGACTGTTCATCTTCCAGTTGTTGGCCGTATTGCCATCGGCAAAGCGGTCGACCATAAGGGAGTATAGTATCTGAGCCTGGTCGTCTTGACGCGTGAGTTGCTCGGCCGAGAGGATAGGTTTACCGTCCTGCAAAGGGATTAGCAAGTCGTTGTAGCGCGCGTTGGCAGTGCAAGCAAAGACGCGGATGAAGTCGCGTTGCTGCGGCTTGGCGATGGTGTATCCGAAGCGGATAAGGGTGTCAGTAGCTTGACGCTCGCACCATTGGCAGTCGATAAGTTCGTCATTGACATAAACGGCTACGCGGATAGGCTCTGTCGTCCAATGGTCGGTGTCCCACGTACCGAAGGCTATTTCCGTATCGGAGCAGGAAACGGTGCGTAAACCGGCTTTATAGGGCAATGAAGGCAGGATACAGATATCGTAGGCGATAGTGCTGTCAACGATGACGCGCAGGTTGCCTAAGGTGTTGTCTCCCGTCAGGTCTAATTCGCCCGTCGTGTAGTTCTCCACGCGGTAGTTGTCTTCCGTTTCGATAGTCAGTTGCTCCTCAAAGGTGAGTTGCGGCAGGTAATCGGTCAGGAACACGTGCATGGTGGTGCCTTCGACATAATGAATCGGCATGATGGGGTTCGTTACCGAAGTGTCCTGCGTCTGATGCCGGCAGGCTACCAATGTCAGCAGGGATAAGGTTAAAAGCAATGTCTTTTTCATGGTTATCTAATGTGTTGTGTTTAGTACAATATAATGCGGCGAGTGATGCGTTGTCCGTTACTCTTGACATCTACCAGGAAGCATCCTGCTACAGCAGGCATGTTGATGGTATTGACGCCGTCGCTGAGCGTGCCGTGCATGCACGGATGACCCGTCATATCATAGATGGTATACGTGCTGCCTTCCGAAGCTTCTATGTTCAGACGTGCATGCATACGCTGCATAGCCGTAGGATAGACAAGAATCATCTTGCTTAGCTCATCGTATGCTACCGGTTGGAAGATAAGCGGGCAGGACGGTATAGGCTGTGAATAGCCGGCACGTGTGAGGGTAACAATAATGCTGTCACCTGCCTCTAAGTTATCGCTGTAGAGGTAGGGCTGACTCAGGTCAGGCGAGGCAACGCGTCCGGTCTTATCCACACCGTACTTATCCCATACTTGCCATTGGTACGGAGCGGTGAGCAACCATCCGCCGGCATTGGCCGTCTCGTTGACGAGGGCTACTACATTATTCCAGTAAACCTCCATTATCGCACTGGGATAGCGCACCAGCAGGTTGTCTTGCAGGATGGTGTCGCTTACGTGACAGGTCTTAGCCATAAAGCGAACGCGATAGGCGTAATAACCCGGATTGATACACTCGTCCAACGACATCAGTGAGACAGGTATACGGTTGTGATGGTTAACCAGTCCGGACTGCTTGCGCTGACTGATATTCAGATTAGGATCCAGGAATTCTATCTCGTAACTATGAGGCAGGGTGCCGTTGCAATCGAAGGTCAGGTAGATGAGTGCATTCTTCTCGGCGCACACTTCCTTATCGGCATGCACACTGGTGATAGTGAAGGGCTGCTCAACATATACTACCGCTACATGTACAGCCGACAACTCAGCTGCCGGTTGCCATACAATCTGTTTGATGATGGTGTCCTTAGTGGGCATATAGGTCTGACCGAAGATGAGCAATCCGTGACCATCCGTCGTGCAATAGTCATAGAAGAGCGTGTCGTAGGTCGTGGGTACTACTTTGAGGTTGAGGTGCTCGATGGCATCGCAACCGTGAATGGTCTTGCCATAATAGGTATAATGACCGCTAAAGGCGTAGCGTTTGTTATGGAACAGGTAGGTTTCGTAGTCAGGAATCGTCTCGTTGAGGATGAGTTCAGGTTCGGACTTATAGATAGTCATCTTGACATACTCAATACTGTCGCAGCCGTGACTCTGGGTACGGTAGTAAAGGGTATCAATAAAGCTCTCCTCATCGCGGGCATAATAGGTGATGCCGCGATAGATAGCGCTGTCGCAATACGAGCCGCGCAAGGTAACGGTATTGTAGTAGGCCGGAGCGATCTCCGCAGTCCAACGATATACGCTGTCCAGTCCTGTGCGCGAAGTGCGGTAACAACGGTAGTTGCCGGCTTCGGTAACGAGGGTGCCTTCTACGATCACGGGCAACTCGTCATTGCAATAGATGCGCGTATCGTAATTGGAGCATTTCTTAGTTACCAAATAGTGCACGCGTCGTATATCGTGACATCCGCGTTCATTGATGAGAGTATCGATGAACAGTGAGTCGTAGTAATAATTATGTCCGTTGTAGGTGTAAGGCAACTCATCTTGGCAGACGATGATCGTCGTGTCAAGTTGGTCGATACCTTTCTGCGTTAAGTGCAGACGATAGATAGAGTCGCAACCGTTGACGGTAGTGAGGCTGTCAAAATAGATACCCGGACGGCAGATTGGTGTCGTGCGGTGGCCGCGCCAGAAGTAGCAGTTGTCCTCGCAGAACGAGTCGTAGGTGTCGATCATATACGACTGACCTAAGTTGACTACATAATGGAGTATCGAGTCGCATCCGCAGACAGTGGACTTAAGGGTGTCATACAGCAAGTTATCCGACTTGTTGGTTGAGAACATCTTGCCGTCGTAGCGTTTGCCGCGAATAGTGACGGAGTCGTTCTCGCATACAAACAGGTTGATGATGGTCTCGTTAATCTTCGGACGGATAATAACGTGCGTCACTACTATACTGTCCGTGCCCAATGCACTGCGCAAGGTGTCGGTCAGGTCTACCGATGCACGATATTCACGATGGTTGTGAACGTAAGGCAGATCCTCATAGCATATAGTGGTGTCCCGTTCTACGTAGTAGACATCGCGTACCTTGAGGTTGAGGCAGACGGTGGAGTCGCAGCCGTACTGAGTAAGGTTGTAGTGGTAATACTTACCCGGCTGGTGAACGCGTTGACCGTCGAAGTTGTAGTACTGATCTGCCATTATCGTAGCCGTGCGCTCGATGTAGTAATGCGGATGGAAGGTAATCATATACGATACCACACTGTCGCTGCCGTTGCTGCCTAACAGTGTATCGACGATAACTACATCCTTGGTATAGCGAACGCCGTTTATCTCAATGATCTCACCTTCGCAAGCGTGGAAGCGTTGCGTATTAGTGTGGGTGAGGTGCAGACTGTATATGGAGTCACAACCGTTGACGGTGCGCAGACTGTCGTAATAAATGCCGCTATGCGTGAAGGTGCGGTTGCGCCATACATAACTGCCGCCTTCGGTGATGAACGCCGTGTCGCGGAAGAAGAAGGTGGGCGCGCGGTTGACTACATATTCCAATATACTGTCGCAACCGTTCAGGCTGATGAGTGTATCGCGATAGATACCGGGTTGTGTAACCTCCTTACCGCGGTAGTAGAACGAACCGTCCTGACAGATAGTGATGCCTATCGTGCGGCGCGGAGCCTCGCGTACGGCGAGACGCAGACGGTAGATAGAATCGCAACCTTCTACCGACTTATAGGCTACCTCGTATGTGCTGTCCTTGTAGAACAATTGGTCGTGGTAAGCATACGGCAAGTCATTGCTGCATATGCTGACCAAGTCTTCTTTTAAGAACGTCTTAGCCGGATAGATGATGACGCGGTAGATGGAGTCCGGATAGTTGTTGAGCATGTTAGTATTGTACTGGAACGAATACTGACCGGGCTCGGTATAGAACTTATCACGGATGTAGACCGAGTCACCCGGACAGAGCGGAATAGAATCCGGTTCGGGACACTTGTCGGTGATGATAAGCGTGAAGGTGTACGTGCTATCGCAACCTTCGGCAGTGCGGTACATATATTCCACTACCGTATCACGCCAGAACGTGTGCTCCGACGAATCGGCCGGATAGGTCCAGATATACGGCAATGAGTCGGGACAGATAACGACGGTCTCTTCCTCCTCGATAGTAGGATGGAAGGTGACGTAAATCTCGTATATACTGTCGCATCCGTGCACTGTCTTGCACGAATCGAAGTACAGACCCTCAACGGTAATAATCTTGTTATGCCATTCGTATTCCGATTTCTGGCATACATTCTTACGTTGACGGATGTGGTACGACGGCCAGAAGTGATAGAGTACCTTGCTGATGATGGGGCATCCGAACTCGTTCGTCATGGTATCGCAGAAGAGCGATGTGCCGGAAATAATCGAGTCTTGGAAGAATGCCGTATCGCCTTCGCATAGATGAATGGTATCGTAGTTGAAGATAACCGGCTGTACCATCAAGCGCAACTCATATATCGAGTCGCAGCCGCTGGTGGAACGTAGGCTGTCGAAGTAGGTACCCGACTCAAAGATATACTGTCCGTGCCATAGGAACGGCGTCTCGTCCGTGCAGATAGTATCTTGTGTCAAATCGTAGTACGTGTCGAACATGGTCAACTCCAGGCGGTAGATACTGTCGCAAGCTACGCCCGTAGTGGTCAGCAGCGAGTCGTAGAATACGCCCGGCTTATCCAGTATGCGCTCGTGCCACAAGTAGTTGTCGCCGCGGCAGAACGAGGCGCGCTCTTCGAGCATATACGATGGAGCGTAGTCGATGATAATCTTGAAGATGGAATCGCAACCGTGTATCGTCCGTACTGTGTCGTAGAGGACGGCAGGACCGGTGACGGTAGTATCCTTATAATGATACGGGAAGTTATCCTTACACATCTCAATACGCTTCTCGGTCAGGTAGGTCGGCAATATTGTCAGGTTGAGTTGGTGTATACTGTCGTAGCCATTGACGGTCAGGTGACGGTCATAATAGATGCCTTCCGTTTCGTAATTCATGCCGTGCCATTGGTAAGGCAACTCATTCTTGCACACCTCCACGCTGTCGATGATGTGGAAGGTAGGATAGACGGTCAGTACCAGTCGATACGTACTGTCGCAACCCTGTTGGGTAGCAAAGCCGTCGTCATAGATACCCGGTTCGGTGAGTAACTGCTCACGCCATAGATAACGCTCCTGGTCGGAGATGCTGACGCTGTCTACGTACCAGTAACTCGACATCCAGTTGAAGGTCAATACCTCTACGCTGTCGCATCCGTGCGACGAGACAAGGGTGTCGGTATAGATGCCCGGACGCGTAATCGTTTGTCCGTGCCATTCGAATGTGCCGCCTTGGCAGAGGCTGTCTTGGTAGTAATGTACCGAACTCTCGTACACCGTCAGGTCTAATTTAAATACCGAGTCGGCGCCGGCTACTGTACTCAGCGAGTCGTAGTAGATACCGGTGCGGTAGTACGATTTGTTGTTCCATACATACGGCAGGTCTTGCGAGCAAACGGATACTTGCTCTTCGCTGTAGTAAACAGGATTCTCGTGCAGGGTGAGTTTATATACCGAGTCGCAACCGCTGATGGTCTTGAAGCGGTCGTAGTAGACACCGCCCTTGGTGTACACTGTTCCGCGCCATAGGTATCCGGCCTGAATGTCTACCGTCGGTCCGGCTGCGACCACTCCTGAATCCGGCAGCAGGACGCTGTTGACATTTTGGACGTTGAACGAAGCATCGGTCTCAAATAGGTAGGTCGGGTTGGGCGTGTAGACGTATTGGATGATACTGTCGCAGCCGCTGACGGTCGACAAGGTGTCGCGGATAGTGCGGGCCTCGTAGAAACGCTCACCGTTACGGAAGGTAGCGCCCTCTTCTTGGCAGAAGTCGATATGTACCTCTTTGTAATAGGTCGGCATCACCTGCAGGTGGAAGGTGTAGGTGCTGTCATAGCCATCTGCGGTCTTGTGCACTTCGTTATACGTGCCGCCGTTGCTGTAGGTCTTGCCGTGCCAGGTGATAGGCAGTTCGCTCTCGCACACTACTTGTGTCTCCTCGAAGTTGTACACTACATGTACACGGGCTGTGAGTTCGTAAATCGAGTCGCAACCGTTGACAGTCACGTGGCGGTCAAAATAGGTGCCGCTTTGTTTTATTGTTTGTCCGTGCCATTCATACGACTCGTTGTTATTCAAATCCACGGTGTCGCGGAAATAGTACGACGGTACGCTATTGACGATAACCCTGTACACACTGTCGCATCCGTGCGACGAGATAAGTGAGTCGGTATACACACCGGATTCCGACAAGTCTTGGCCGCGGAAGGTAAAGGTAGCACCGGGACACAAGTTCACCGTCTGGCTCATCAGATAACCCGGGGCGGTGTTGAGTACCAATCGGAATACGCTGTCGCAACCGCTGACGGTCGTCAGGGTGTCGTAATAAATACCCGGTTCGGTAACCGTCCGACCGCGGAAGTCGTAGGCATCGCCTTCGCAAATCTCGGCATACAAAGGAATAAGGTAGTTATTGGCCTTATTGAGAATCAGTCGTACAATGCTGTCGCAGCCATGGGCACCTACCAACGTGTCGGTATAGATGCCGGTATGGGTAAGCGTCTTGCCGTGCCATGTGTAACTGTCGCCTTCGCATACCTCAGCATATTGCGAGGAAGTAGGTTGCGGATAGACGGTCAGGCGCAAAGTATATATGGAGTCGCCGCCGATGAGGGTATTCAGACTGTCGTAGTAAACGCCTGTGTGATAGAGCGGACGGCTGTGCCAATAGTAAGGAGCATCCTGCTCACAGATAGCCGTGTCCTGCTCAAAATAATAACTCATCTGGCGAGTGAGCGTCAGGCGATAGATGGAGTCGCAGCCGCTCTGCGATTGCAGACTGTCGTAGTATACTCCTTCGTGGTCATAGCTTTTTCCGTGCCATTGGTATTGGCCGTTGGGCGATAACTGACCATAGTCTTCGTAGAAGAATGAGGGCGTGAAGTTAACTACATACGTTACTATCTTGTCGCATCCGTTGTCGGCTCTCAGCGTGTCGGTATAGACGCCCGAACGGGTAATGGTCTGTCCTTTTAGGACGAGTGTCTCGCCGGCACAGCGGGTGATAGTGTGACTCTCGTTCTCAATAGGCAGTACGGTTACATCCAAGCGAATGATACTGTCGTAGCCGTGAATAGTCTGCAGGTTGTTGTAGTACGAACCCTCGTGGTCTACTCGCTGGCCTTCCCATTCAAAGGGCAGTTCACTGGCGCACACGGTTTTAGGCTCGGCTATCAGGTAGGTAGGATAGACGGTCAAATCCAAACGGAAGGTATCCACACACCCGCCGGCGTTGATCTCGTTATCGTAGTACGTACCGGACTTGGTAATCTGCAGGTTGCGCCAGGTATACGGTAACTCCTGATCCGATATCTCACGCGTGGTGATGATGGTGTGCTGAGGAGCCAGGTTGACTACCAGGCAGAAGATACTGTCTTCGCCTGTCGAACTGTACAACGTGTCGGTGTACACACCCGGCTCGGTAATCGCCTTACCGCGGAAATAGTACGTCTGGTCGGGACAGATATTCACTTGTTCATACGTAATAACCGGATCTTGAGCATACAACGAAGCCGTCATCAAGGTTATCCAAGCTGCTGTCAGCAGCGAACGATATAGCGTATTTGTCTTCATAATCATGGTAATCAATTAGTTGCCGTAACATTGACATCCTGTATGCCAGGTGCCCGAATGGGTGGTGCGACTGCCGCCGATCATATAGGTCACTTTTAAGCCTACGTAATAAGGTGCTACGCGGTCTTTACTGCCCATTGTAGAGTAGAAATAGGGATTGATGACGGCTTGGGTGACGTCATTGGTGTTGATAGTCAACGGAGCGGCATCCTTAGGAGCTTGCGCTACCGTGTTAAGCACACCGTATTCGAAATAGAAACCTATCTTCAGTACATGGCATATATGGTCCTGCGTGCGGATAGTAGACAATACATCATAGCCTAACTCACCGATGATGGCACATTGTGTCTTCAACTTTATGGCCTGGTCACCCGAATAGGTGTAGTCTTTGAATCCGTGGTCGTTCATCATGCGGAAAGTGCCCACAGCCGTAGGATAGTCGCCGGCCAGGTTATACGTGCCGGAGGTCTTGGAACGCGAGTTAAACGAGAAGCCCACCTTAGCACCGGCACCTACATAGAAGCCGCTGTAGTAATAACCCAACAGCAATGGGATATCCACCGTGTTCCAGTTTTGCTGGTCTTTCTGGGTTTTGACGGTATAGAACGGGTCAAACTGTCTGCCCTGTTGGTCCATACCGACAGCCTTCTCACCTTGGCCATTGACGGGCCAACCGGCGTGCTCTTTGTTGAACGTATACTCGCCCATCAGCGTCGTCGAACTGCGGTGCATTTGAACCTGTACACCCAAGCTGGTCCAGAAACTGTTCCTGCGGAACTCGTATCCGGCCCCTATCAGGCCGCTGAAATCACCGGACGTACTGACCTTATCGATATTCTCACTCAGACCCGAATAACCGCCGCTGACGGATATCCAACCAAAATGATAGTTGTCTACTTTGATTCTCCTGTACTGCGCCGACACCCATAATGGCAGGCTCGCTAACAACAGCACCCAAAACGTTTTATTCATGTTCATAGATTCTATTATCTTCGTTCTTTCTAATTGCGCGCCGCACGCCTCCATACGCGCACAAGCACACCAATCGAACGGCAAAGATACAAAGAAATATCCAAACCACCAAATTTTTAATCTAAAAAATGCAAAAATACCCCGCGAAGAGCGCGAATAAAATCAACCCTGCCCATTCGCATCCTGCCAAATCAGCATTTCACAGTGACGGCAGTCGAATTCCAGCCGTAATATCGTGCCGTTGGCCAAACGCAGATAACGAGGCTCCGGATGCATAGGCGACACCCGGCGGCAATGCCCCATTTCATGGAGCAAGCAGTAGCGACACCGCATCAGCGGAGTAGGTTCTGTATTACTTCTCGTCTCCATTGATTTAAGATGCTGATAGGGATAAAATAGGGTGCGGTGTTTACTTCTACACTGCCGGCCACAAAGGGGGTGTCACCCAATTTGCTTATCTGCTCGCGGATAGTCTGCAGCGCGCGTTCGCTGTTCTTAGCCGCCTCGTGGGCATAGGACCATTCGCCTTGCGCCGAGTAGCGGTCGGTAGCTACCTCTAATCGGAAGCCCTCCGGCGTCTCGCTGAAGCGGATAGTAACCGGTAGGTGTCGTTTGGCACGCAGGCTCTGCAGAAAGGCGGTATCGGCATTGCGGAAGAGGGGGGTGCCGGGTTGTAAGTCGTCCGGCAAACGATTGGGAGTAAGCAGGTTGCCCTCTATGCCATTGACGGCAAAGCCTTGGTCGGCGTAGGTCAGTCCGTCGCCGTTGTGCAGCGTCACACCCTCTTCCAATCTTACTACGATGCGCTTGCCCCTGACGCCGGTGACTATGCCGATATATTCGCCCGTCGACTTGGGCGTATTCCAATTGGCCATCGGGCGTGTGCGGCCATGCAGAAAGTAGTCCGTCCCGCCGCGGTGAAAAGTCTTCTGGGGATCGGGAGTGAACGAGTAGGTACATACGCCTTGTGAGGCTGCGGCTCCCGGAAAGAGAGCGTCTATATGTTGCCTATACCAGGCTACGATATTCGTCACATAGTCGCGGTCCTTCAATCGCCCTTCTATCTTAAAGGTCGTCACGCCGGCGTCGACTAACTCTTTCAGGTACATCGTGCGGTCTAAGTCCTGCAGCGACAGCAGGTAACGCTGATGAATAGGTTCGCCCTGCTCATCGCGTATCTCCTGCATATTCTCGTCCAGCAGGTCGTACCGCATGCGGCACATCTGGGCACAGCAACCGCGATTGGCGGAGCGGTTAAGCAGTACTTCACTCATGTAGCACCGTCCCGAGTAACTCACGCATAGGGCACCGTGCACAAAAGCTTCTAACTCGACATTCGTGCCTTCACGGATAGCGCGTATCTCGTCTAAACTGAGTTCGCGCGCCAGCACCACACGACTGCAGCCCAAGCGCTCTAAGGCTTGTACTTGTTCGACGGTGCGGTTGTCGCATTGGGTGGAAGCGTGAATACGGATAGGCGGCAGGTCTTCGTCCAAAAGACGCAAGTCCTGGACGATGATGGCGTGCACGCCTACCTGGTATAACTGATGGATTAGGGCTGCGGCTTCTTGGCGCTCGGCCTCGCTGAGTAGGGTGTTGACGGTAGCTAATACCTGTACGCCGAACGGCTTGCCGTAGGCTACTAAGGCTGCTATGTCGTCTATGCTGTTACCTGCCGCCTGCCGTGCTCCGAACTTAGGGGCACCGATATATACGGCATCCGCACCCGCGTCGATGGCGGCTTTGCCGGTCTCTAAGTCGCGGGCAGGAGCTAACAGGGTGAGCGGGTAGAGAGTCATCGTAAGGCTTGCGCTAATGCATACATAACGATACCGGCGGTGACGCTGACGTTGAGCGAGTGTTTGGTGCCGTACTGCGGTATCTCGATACACGCGTCGGCGGCATCTACTACCTCCTGACTCACGCCAAACACCTCATGCCCCAGGATGATAGCTGTCGGCACAGGCGCAGCGGTCAGCTGGGCACGGGCATCTTCTAAGGTGATACTGTCGTGAGCCTGCTCCACGGCGCAGATACGAAAGCCTTGTTCGCGCAGCGCCTTGACGGCTTCTAAGGTATCGGAGAAATAGGTCCAGTCGACGGTCTCCTCTGCCCCTAAGGCAGTCTTGTGTATCTCGTCGTTGGGCGGACAGCAACAGATGCCGCAGAGCACCAAGCGCTCCAGACGGAAAGCGTCGGCGGTACGAAAGACGGCACCTATGTTATGCTGACTGCGGACATTGTCCAGCACCACTACCAGCGGCACTTTCCGGGCGGCATGAAAAGCTTCTGCCGTCAGGCGACCCATCTCCTCGATACGCAATTTTTTAGGCATGCTCCTTGCGCAACAGGTCGTTGACGGTCTTTACGGGATTGAACGTGCTGACCGGCACTTGTACAAAGATGGTGTTCCAACCGCTCATCGCACCGTTCCATAGACCCGGTAACTCCAATGCTTTCAGCGCCTTACCGTCTTTCGACTTGTCGGAGATAAAGGCTGTCTTGGGGTCTACAAAATGATGCAGGTCGTAGGCTTTGCCGTTCTCGTCCTTGAGGGCACATACCAGGTCTACCGGATTGAAGTGCGTCGACTTAGCCATCAGTTGCGGATCGCTTATCTGACTCGACTCCAATATCTGACGACTGATGCGACCGTCTTCTTCGCGTACCAGGAACGGACCGCCACCGGGTTCGCCGGTGTTCTTCACTACGCCGCATACGCGGATGGGACGACGCCATAGGGCTTTCTCTTCCTCACTCACATTCGGGTCGGCCAACAATTGTTGTACGCGGGCTTGCTCCTTAACCAATACGCCGGCGATGATTTGTTTCCAACGTACTGTCGAGGCTTTGATGCGGTCGGGAACGACATTGTCGATATTCTTGATGAAGACGATATCTGCCTCGCGGTCGTTGAGGTTCTCTATCAACGCTCCGTGTCCGCCGGGACGGAAGAGCAGACTGCCGTCGGCATTCCTGAACGGTGTACCGTCCGGATTGGCGGCTATGGTGTCTGTCGAGGGTTTCTGTTCGGAGAAGGTAATCTCGTATCGCACACCGTATTTGCGCTCCATCTTTTGCATGTTCTCCGCTATATGTTGGCGGAAGAGCGGCAGGTGTTCGTGACTGACGGTGAAGTGTACTCGGGCTACGGGAGTGCCTTGTTTCTCAGCAGGAACAGCATACAGTGCTGCCTCTACTAAGTGTTCTATCGCGGGCGTACGTGCGCCGTCGCGGTATTTATGGAAGAGCAACAGACCTTTGGGCAGGTTGCCGTAATGCATGTCCTCCAATAGGTAACGCACAGCCTCCTGACCTTCTTTGCCTGCCAGTTGAGGACCAAAGGCAAAGTCGTCTTTATGACTCAAAAACTCACGGATAAAGTCGGTCTCTTCGCCTGTATTCAGATATTCGTACAGGTTCTTGAACATACGACTGGCAGCGCCGCTGGCGGGCACGAACTTCTCTACGCTGTGTCCTTCGGCTAAATAGTCCTGCCATAGACGGATATATTCCTCCTCTTCCTCTTTGCTCGGCACTAAGATGCCGTCCTTACGCGAGGCGGGAGCTACGATGTCTAACGGGGGAAAACCATCGGTGATGCTCTGCAACTGCGCTTCGGCTTGTGCAATACTGATGCCGCGACTCTGCAGTTGGGCTAAGTCTTGTTGTGTCCAGTTCATGGTATGGTGTGTTAGATTATTTACCTTTGCCGCCTATCTTAACGCCTATCTTGGCGTAAAGGATATTCTGGGTCTCTTCTTTCTTCACGGCTGTCAACTCGTAGCCGATACCTAATATCACCTTCATGATTTCCACACCGGCACCGATACGCATATAATATCCGCTACGCAAGGCCTCCGAAGCATGTACATCGACGCCGCTCTGATAGCCGCGGATGATGGAGTTCTGACGCAGACCCACATAGCCGCCTATGGCTGTCTCCAGGAACGGATTGACCTGGATAGGTGTCGAGAGCAGGAAACGCACATCCGCATAGATGGGCACGTACCATTTCATGCCTAACATCTTCTCGCGCGAGGTGTTGCCCAGGTCGTCCGTAGCGGTCAACTTAGTAGCGGCAAACATACCGTGCACACCGGCACCGCCACCTACGAACAGCCAATTGCGATAGCGCACACCTATGGTCATATCGATAGCCGGACCGCCCCAGTCGGTCGTCTTACTCTCCAACTGATTGGTAGCTCCGTTGATGGGATAATTACCGAAATAGCGACACTCGGCTTTGCCGTACATACCGCTGGCTTCGATGTTCATCTGGAAACTGAAAGCTTTGCCGTCCGAGGCGCTGCTCTTATCTTGGCTCTTACTGTTCTTCGTGTCCTGCGACGGTATCGAATCGCCCGGCATAGCCCAAGCATTTACCGTCCACATACCTGCCATAACGGCAATCATTACTGCAAATATTCTCTTCATAATGTGTAGTTAGTTAACTTTCGGCTACAAAATTACACTTTTTTTTTCATATATGCAAATATTTTTGTACTTTTGCATCAAAATTGAGTATGTCTAAACTGATTAACATAACCGAATCCGAAGAGAGTGCTCTGGCGCTCGAGTTTGCCGAGTCTATACATGCCGGCTTCCCTTCGCCGGCTGCTGACCATGCCGGAGAACGTATCAACCTGGCTCGTGAGATGACGCCGCATCCGGAGACCACTTTCTATGCCCATGTCGAAGGCGACTCGATGCGCGATGCCGGCATATTAGACGGCGACATAGTGGTGGTGGACCGCAGTCTTGAACCGAAAAACGGCGACTTCATCGTGGCCTATATAGATGGCGAATATACTCTCAAGGAGTTCCGCATGGATGCCGACGAGCAATGCGCTTGGCTTATACCGCACAACCCTGATTATCAGCCTATCCGCGTAGATAAGGAAAGCAATTTCCGCGTCTGGGGAGTAGTCACTTATGCCATCCACAAGACCCGTTAATCTCTAATCGAAAATCGCTAATCGAACATCCATGTACGCCCTCGCGGATTGCAATAATTTCTTCGTCTCCTGCGAACGCGTCTTTCGACCCGATTTGGAAAGACGCCCCGTCATCGTCCTCTCCGGCAATGACGGCTGTGTTGTCTCGCGTTCCAATGAGGCTAAAGCACTCGGCATTAAGATGGGCGTGCCTCTCTATCAAATACGGACGATTGTCGAGCAGGCGGGCGTCACTTGTTTCTCGTCCAACTTCGCTTTATATGGCGACCTCAGTGACCGCGTGATGTCTATTATCCGGCAGCATACGTACCATTTTGAGCAGTACTCGATAGACGAGTGTTTCTTCCATATCGACCATATCCCTTCCGACCGGCAGAAAGCCTATTGCGAACAGTTGGTGCGCGATATACGGCGTGGAGTAGGTATACCTGTCTCCATTGGCATCGCCTCGTCCAAGACGCTCGCTAAGGTAGCCTCCAAGTATGCCAAGAAATACTCGGGCTATCACGGCGTATGCGAGATACGCACCGACGAACAACGTGTCAAGGCGTTGCACGATTTCGAGATAGGGGATGTCTGGGGAATAGGACGCCGTGCCAAAGCTAAACTGACTGCTGCCGGCATCACCACCGCCCTACAGTTTGCCGAACGCTCCGATGCTTTCGCACGCAATATGCTGCATAAACCCGGACTGCTGACATGGCAGGAGTTGCGCGGACAGGACGTCATCGACATTACCGACCTGCCTATGAAGCAGTCGATTACTACCTCCCGCACCTTTGCTTCCGCTATCAGCGACCGCACCCTCCTCGAGGAACAGATAGCCGACTTCTGTGCCCGCTGTGCCCGTCAGCTGCGCATGCAACACTCTGTATGCCAACAACTCTTCGTCTATGCCCACACCTCGGCTTTTCGCGCCGATATGGAGCAACACTACCTGAGTGAGATAGTCACCCTGCCGGTAGCTACGGCCAATAGTCAGGAACTTATCACTTACGCTCTGGCGGCTTTGCGACGTGCCTACCGCGCCGGGGTGCAGTATAAGAAAGCCGGTGTCGTACTCATGAAGATTATCCCGGAGAATGCTGTCGTGCCCGACCTGTTCGACACCAAGGACCGCACTAAAGACAACCGTCTCCAACGCGTCCTCGACCATATCGATGACCGGCATGGCAAACGCACTATCCTCTTTGGCTCCCAACTGCCGTCTTCTGACTCTGCCGTGGTGTATAAGAACGACCACAAATCCCCTCTCTACACCACCGACATCCGTGATGTTATCACCGTCAAAGCCGGATAATAATGGAACGCAACCCACGCTCATAGGAGGAACAACGACTCAATCACGTATCATACTTATACCTATAATATATTATATATATTATCCCGTGATTTTGATTTTTACTCATAAAATATAGAGAACATGAACTGCAATATACACCCCGTTTTATATAATTACTTTCTTACACTCAAGGCTACTCTTGGGGCGGAGATAGTTCATCGCCGAAAGCGCACCTCTAAAACGGCCATCGAAGTCATTTTTCACAATGATGGTCTTGGTGTGCCTGAAGGACGCTTAAACACACTTCCCGAAGCGGAAAAATGGGGCTTTTGGATAATTTGTCGTCCTCAGAACAAATCCGGTCATACTGTATATAAGGGACATCGTGTATATCAACTCTATCTTTCGCCTGTTCATCCGAAAAAACGCCGCGCTATGGAGAAAACCATCATTCTACTCCGCCGGCAGGAAGACATAGCAATGACTGCATAATTCTTACTTTTTCCCTCAAATATTTGCGTATGTGCAATTTTTGTTGTACCTTTGCACACTGAAAGAAACATAATGTTTCGAACGCTTGTTATAAATTGATAATCCATCTATATGAGAAATACACTTAATAATCTATGGTATGATTATAAGTCCGAATTCTTTTTCGGTCTTGTGCTGTTGGTCTTGCTCTTCGCCAGCACTTTCCTCTCTCGGCTTATCCCGGAGGATTTCTTTGATAACTTCCTCAACCCTGCGCTCAGTCTTGCTTTTGCAGTGCTTTGTTTCTTCGGCGCAGCGCTGTGCTTGAGGCATTTGGAGAACAACCGCATCCGTAAGGTGTGGGCAATCATCCTGCTCCTTTGGGGGTTCTGGGAATTGGTGATGGTGGCGTTATTTAAAACGGCGTATAATCCTTTTCGGGTCAGCAATGAACTCATGGAGAGCACCCCGATGCTGTTAGCCTGTGTGTTCGCATGGTTGCTGTTTATCTACCCCAGTATCTCCATGCGTCCGGGGAAGTTTAACTGGGGACGCGGTGCGCTGTTCTTATTGCCGGTGGTAGTGCTTGGAGTCATCAATTATGTGCTGTCCGTTGACTTACGCCTCCTTATTGCTCTGTATCCGATCTGGCTCATGTATGTCGGATTTAGGAAAGTACACAGGTACCGTCAATGGTGTGAGGAGAACTTCTCCACCTTTGACAATATTGACGCGCAGTGGATTGTACGATATATCATGATGATCATGTTGGCAGCCTTGGTGTTCTATTACCTGTGTGTGAGCGATGACCCGGCGCGTGCCTTCACCCAACAATGGTACCTCATGTTCGTGCTCGGTTACACCACCGACCAGGTGCTTCACCGTCCCGACCCGTGGGAGCGGTTACGCAGTACGGCGGTGGAGGAAGAGAAGGACGAACCGGATCCTGCCAATGCCGCCTATCGTGCTACTTTGGATGCTTGGATCGAAAAGGAGAAGCCGTACCTCAATCCGGATTTCCAGTTGAGCGACTTGCGTCAGGTCTTGCCCATCAACCGCACTTATCTGAGTCGGTTCATCAATAGCGCATATGGCTGTTCGTTCTATCAATGGGTCAACGACCTGCGTATTGAGGAGGCCAAGCGGTTGATGCGTGAGCAGCCGGAACACAAAGTACAAGATGTCGCAGAGCGGTGCGGCTTCTCGTCCCGCCGCGTCTTCTATCAGATCTTCACCCGCGAAACCGGACAAACGCCAAGCGAGTGGCTTTCTGCTAAGAGCAACCCCCTCTTAAGGTAGTTTGCGTAAAAAAATGGCCTAAAAAAGGTATTTTGCGTAAAAAAATGCGCGTGCGTATTGCGTATGTGCATATTTTTTTATAATTTTGCGCCGAATTTTGTACAAAATATGCAAACTCGAAATGTAAAGTTCAATTTTACCCCCCCCATACGAATGGCGGCTTAATGGGTATAAGACATAATTCGCAACGCATAAGCGGTGCTCACTTATCGTGAGTGCTGCTTATTTTATTATGGAATTAATCAAACTAACCATATTGTTTAACAAAAAATTTAAATGTATGAGAAAAAAATTATTTACATTTCTTCTCGCCCTCGCAGCAAGCGTGGGGATGAGTTGGGCAGCACCAGCGGTAGCCGTTAATGGTAAATTGCCGGGTGCGTTTACTGTTAATGCGGGCGGTGACCAAGTGTATTTCTCGCAAGGTAACTTGCAGTACCAAGCCAGCACTAACACGTGGCGTTTTGCGGAGAACCAGTATGAGGCTGTCGGCGGCAGCAACGGCTCCGGCAATGTCGCTCCGTACAACACCTCTTCCGCCAACGAATCGCCTTCCGATTCCCAGACCGGCTGGATTGACCTCTTCGGTTGGGCAGCCAGCGGTATCAGCCGTGACGGTGTGAATGCTTATCAGCCGTATTCCACTTCTACCACCAGTGCGGATTACGGTACTACGACCACCAAAAGCGCCAGCGAGACGCTCGGCAATTATGACTGGAGTAAGAACATGGGTGACGACTGGCGTACGCTGACCGCAGAAGAGTGGGGATACCTGATTGGTCCGGGTAACATCGGTACTACTCCTTCGGATCAGCGCGCCAATTACCAGTCCCTCCGCGGTTTGTGCAAGATCACCGTCAGCGGCACTGAATATCCGGGTATGATTATCCTGCCGGATGATTTGTATAATAATCTTCCTACGGAGGGTGACATAGCTTCCAAGTGGGCTGCTTGTGCGGTAGCGGCAGGTAGTCTGAACTACACGAAGGCCACTTTCACGGAGGCAGAGTGGACTGCTTTGCAGGCAGCCGGAGCGGTCTTCCTTCCTGCTGCGGGCTTCCGCAATGTTACGTCTGTGCGCGACGCTGGCGCCCGCGGGGGCTATTGGTCTTCTTCGGCTTCGTCGGAGACAAGCGCCTTCTACTTGGTCTTCCTCGAAGGCTACCTGGGCTCGGAGAACAGCAGCTATCGGTACGGCGGCCTCTCGGTGCGCCTCGTGAGCGAGACCGCTCCGACTCCGACTCCTTCGGTGACGGCAGCAAGATTTGTTTATAACTACGATTGTCAGCGTAATCCGTCTTTCCCTAAAGTAAATAATGCATGCACTCTTTCCGGATTCAAAGATCCATACGAAGGATATAAAGGATACAGAAATGGAAATATTGCTGTCGGTCCTTGGAAATTAGAGTTCGTAGCATACTATACTCCTTCCAATAACTATGATTGCGCTTCACAGGTCAATTCTGCAGTCTATCAGTACTACTCGAATTTGAGTAGCCAAGAAAGGGAGGCGAAAAAATTGGAGATGCCTATTTTCCGTCTCTGGCAATATAATTTGACAGCACAAGAGTTCCAACCCGCAGCGTATGGTCTCGTTTGTGCATATGCAGGAGAAGCCAATGCACAGGATCATGCAGCTTTGTTTGTCTCTTCCAATGGTATGGGTTGCTTCCTTTCGGGACATCAACACTCGACCAGTTTCAACCTTACTTGCGAAAATGACCTGACTACAGGTTTGGCAGCCTTGGTTGATGCTGCTTCTGCTCCTAGCGATCCGTATTATGATGTTGTATGGCCGGTTATCGTATCCATTGATGCGATCGGTACCGTAGAACTATCGGACTACTGCAAATATTTTATAGAAGGTTCGCGCGCTGCGTATAATGCTTTGAGCGATGAGCAGAAAGCGCAAGTCACCAATTATAGTACGTTGACCGATGCAGAAGAACAATGGGTTGATTTGGTCGCTGCTGCACAACCTTATGCAGACGCAGTGATTGCTTTGATTAACGCGATCCCGAATCCGGTTGTTTATACACAGGATTGCCAGGATAAGATTGATGCGGCACAAGCTGCATATAATGCATTGACCGATGGTCAGAAAATATTGGTGTCCAATTATGAGACGCTGAAGAATGCTCCGTCCGATCTTATCAATGCCGCTCCGTATGTGCATATTCTCTTTAAAGCAAATGGCAATGAAAAGAAGGTTGAGAATGTTACACTCCCGCGTGAGTTCACAGAAGCAGAGATGAAAACAATGCTTAAAGAACTATACGGTGTTGAAGGAGATTACGATATGTATGCTTATTCTAATTCTAATGCCGATGCTGTGAATATTATTCCCTACGAAAAGTGGACAATTTCTCCTTTTATGGGAAAGGTTAATGTTAATGGTAATATGGATAAGTATGACCCAGAAACAGGTTACCAATGGATTGATTTCAGCCTCGAAATCACTTTAGAGCTACCGCCATTTGGTTCGGCTCCAGCTTCGGCGGATGAGCAAGTACCGACGAATGCAGATCCGGTGAACCCGAGTTATCACTACTCGACCTTCTTCCACAGCACGCAGAACTACAAGCTCACCAACGATGGTACGCAAGCCTTCATCGCTGACCTGAGCGGCAGCGACCTCGTGCTGACGAAGATCGCTGAGGGTGCGCAAGTCATTCCGGCTAACACCGCTGTCATCCTCCGTAAGACCGGTTCGGCAGATCCTGTTGTCCTCACCCCGACGGAAGAGAACGGCGTAAGCTTCAGCGCTACCAACGACCTCCGTGGTGTGGATGCTATTACTGCCGTTACATCGATCGACGGCCTGACAACCACTAACTGCTATGTACTGAGCGGTACGAACGAGTACGGTGTCGGTTTCTATCGCATCAACTCGGAGAACCTCAAGGCGCACAAGGCTTATGTGAAGTACGCAGGTTTGCAGAACAACGCTCCGAAACGCATGCGCTTCATCTTCAACAACGGACAGGTGGCTACCGATATCGAACGCGTACAGTCTGAGGAAGGTGTACAGAAACGCATCGAAAACGGACGACTAATCATTATCCGCGATGGTGTATACTACAATGCACAAGGACAGATGGTCAAATGGATTTGACATTTGAAATTTGATATTTTAAAATTGAGATTTTATGAAAAACGAAGTTAATCGTGCCTTTATGGCTAAGAAACGTAATTATAATCAACCCTCGGTGCAAGTAGCACAATTCGTATCGATGTCCCTTATGCAGGCTGCCAGCCCTGCTAACACCATAGGCTTCGTGCCCGTACCCGGTGAACAGTGGTAAATAACGGTTACCGGTTATCGGTTACCGGTTATAGAAAAAAACGCATCTTCGGGTGCGTTTTTTTATGCAAATCCTTGTATATAAAGCCTGGTTTTCTCCCAAAAACTCCGAATCGGCTCAAAAATATAAGATTTTTTGCATTTTTTTGCTCTATTTGAGCCGATTATTCAAATATTTTTTGTAATTTTGCACCGATTTTTAAAATTAGCTTATGGAAACAGCTCGTGAAATATTGCAGTTTTTGCACTATCACCCTCTCTCATCGCGAAGGTATCGGTTTTAAAGAAAGTGACGCCACACTAAAAAGGTTTATAGCGTCGGGAGTTGAGATTGGCGATATCATCGTAGAGGGAAAAGCGCGCGCAACGAGGTATTCCTTATCCAATCGCGCTCATTTATTAATGCCTTTAGATTTGGACACCTACTTTGCACAAGAAGCAGATGACCGGCAAGTCCAAACAAGTTTTAACTTCGCGCTTATTAATGAGCAGTTGCCGCAAGTTGCTTTGTTTACGGAGGATGAGTTGAAACATCTAAATACTTTGCAAGCGGATTTTCGTGCCCACTTATCAGATATGAGTGAGAATGAGTATCGTAAAGAGATGGAGCGGTTGGGTATTGATTTAAGTTGGAAATCATCACAGATAGAGGGTAACACGTATTCGCTTCTTGAGACAGAGCGATTGTTGCGTGAAAGTAAGACAGCAGAAGGCAAGACCAAGGAAGAGGCTGTAATGCTGCTGAATCACAAAGACGCGTTACGGTTTATATTGGACAATCCTGACTATTTACAAGAGTTGAGCATCAGCCATATCGAGGACATCCATCAATTGCTTACCAAGGAATTGTCGGTTGATACGGGTCTGCGTCATCGACGTGTGGGTATAACGGGGACTCAATACAGGCCGTTAGATAATGAATTCCAGATTCGCGAGGCCATGCGTGATACTTGTGCGTTGATCAACAGTCACACGAATGTGTTTGAAAAGGCATTGTTGGTACTTTTGCTATTAAGTTATATTCAGCCATTTAAGGATGGAAACAAACGAACAGCACGTATCACAAGCAATGCAATGTTAATAGCAAATGGCTACTGCCCATTATCATTCCGCACGGTTGATTCTATTGATTATAAGAAAGCGATGCTGATTTTCTATGAACAGAATAATCTGCACGCTTTCAAAAAAATTTTCATTGATCAATATGAATTTGCTGTAAGAGAATACTTCTAAATTTGTGCAAATCCTTGTATATTCTTAGCCCAGGGGCACGATTATTTCCAAATATTTGTAGTAATTTTGCGCAATGATTCATTTATTAGACAACTATACTTTCTCTCCGGCTCTCCGCTATGACGCGCATAGGTTGGTGTATACCTATTCGGAGAAGGAAGAACCGATCCGGATCGAAGGCTTTCTGGGGGCCGCGCTGTTATGCGTGCGCTTGATCAATTCCGATGAGGGCGAGCGGCGCGAGATACCGCTCGATATCGAGCGTAAGCAGGACTTTCTCTTCTCCCGCTATGAACAGGAAGTGATTGCGGACGGGTGGGGATATCTCGAGGCAGAACTCCGCCAACTCAACGATGCCTATATCCAACTCACGGTCAGCCAGGTTACCTTCATGGACTTATGCGCTAATGTCCGCCAATTCAGTATAGCGATGTCCTTGCTCTCCGCTTACATGCAGCGGCTGGTGACCGAAGAGTTCGGAGAGCATATATGGGAGAAAGAGACGTGGCACATGCCCTTTTCACAATGGCTCTTCGATGCCGGATATACCGAGACCGTTCGAAAACGGTTTTTGCACATCGACTGGACCGATCCCGTGGCCGTCAATGCACTCGTTGAGATGCCGGAACAACGATCCGAAGAACTCTCTTTTATCTTTGAGGGCGAGGAGGCGGAAGAGATCATCCGCCGGTACTGGGAGTGGCTGTCGAATACCGCACAGAAAGAGGCCGCTCTCTTTCCCGATAAAAACGTGATGATGGCGGAATTTAAGGAGAATATCCTTGCGCACGAGACCAATTACGAGAACCTCAAGCCGGAGATGAAGGATTTCACGCCGGACCAACTCAACCTCTTCCGTAAATGGATGAACCAATGGATTGATTTCGTGAAAACAAAAATCGAACCGCCTGTTCCCCAAAAAAAGAAAAACGAAGAGCAGTTGTTCTTTCCCGATAACGTACTCACTTGCCCGACCGAAGACACGGAAGATAGATATGCCGCTACACGCGAATATATCAAGGAACGCAAGAGATACGATAAAGAATTTGCAAAATTTGTGAAAAATTCATCTCACGCTAAATTATGTCGCCAACTGAGCCTTCTTTTTGAATGGTACGTAGAACCTAGTACGCTGAGAAAGAGTCTGTTACGATCACCTAAACGAAAAACAAAAAAATATACATAATTCTCATTTTTAGGACGTCCCCGGACGTCCTTTTTTTGTAAACGTCCTTGAAAAAGGGCGATCTTCATCGTATCTTTGCAGTGGATTAAAAAAAATTCCGCTGTTTTTTATTGTTTAATTTAATTCATTTTTAACTATGATCCAAAACTTAAACTCTACGGAGGAGCAGGCGAACCTCCACATCGTGGAAAACATGGATGTAAACAACCTGCCTGAACTAATGAAATCCGTCCTCTCGCTCGCTCACACACCTGCCGAGAAGGACATGTTATTAATGTCCGCACTTACCGCGTGCTCGGGCGTGCTCCTGAACCTTTATTTCAAGTACGGCATGGCGGCGAAGAAGTACTACCCGAACCTGCAACTCTTCATCGTCGGTTCGGCGGCTTGCGGAAAGGGGATCGCCAACCTTGCCCTCGAACTCGTCAAACCTATTCACGAGGCGAATCCTCTCATCATCCCGGGCGATGCTACGTACCCGGCTTTCTATCAGACGCTCGCCAAGCAGAAGGGCCGCGGCTATATCCACAAGTCCGAAGGTTCGGTCATCACCGACATCTGGCGTTCGTCCACCGCGAACTACAACACCGCCCTTCGTAAAGCGGCTGAGCACGAGACTATCTCCCGTGCCCGTTGCAAAGAAGCGTCCGTCATAGAGAACCCGCAACTCTCCATGGTCCTCACCGGTACCTTCAGCCAGTACAAGGCGCTCGTGCCCTCTATCGAAAACGGTTACTTCTCGCGCTTGCTCACCCTCATCGTAGAGGAACACCAGGCCTTCAACAGCCGCTATGTGCAACCCTCCGAGAACTCCGGCGATGTCATCAAAGCAGCAGCCGAACAACTCTACCACCTGTACGAGTCCTTATTATTCAATCGCGCGCGTGAGTTCCGCCTCACGCCTGACCAGCGTACCCGTCTCGGCAACCATCTCGAGACCGCATACCCGACACTCATCCGAATGCTCGGTGAAGACTTCCACTCCGTCGTCCTCCGCATGGCCGTCCATATTGAGAGGATAGCGATGATACTGAGCGCGTTAAGGATGAACTCGGAGCTGTCACTCCGAGAAGCAAACAAAGAAGCCTTTCTTTGCAGCGATGAAGACTATCAGACAGCAGAGATGATAGGGAATAAGCTCATATTGCATATGGCACAGGCATATCAGTTGGTAAAAGGGACAGAGAAGATAGAGGCACCGAAAGTGAAGCCGCTGGATCAGAAACAGATATTGCTGAGTTTGTTGCCGGAGGAGTTTGAGAGTAAGATGCTATTGGCAGAAGCTCAAACACAGGGAATACCGGCAAGAACGGTCGCACGATGGAATGAAACCTGGGTTCAGGCGGGTTACGTGCAAAAGATTCGGCAAGGTCACTATCGCAAATTACCTGCTGTTGCATAGGCTCAGGGTAGGTAGTTGTCATGGCAACCACCAACGTATATCCAACTTATGATTAACTTATCTCTAACGATTTTAACGTTCTTTAAACGTTATAGTTAGTCAAAAAAGACTCAAAATGATCTTCAAAAGAAACACATCAATCTAAAAAATGCACTGGCAGAAATGGCAGAAATGGCAAAAACTATCCTAAAAATGTTGACGGCAGAAATTGCCACTTTTGCCACTTTTGCCAGAGCAAATTTTTATTAACCACAAAAAATTAGAATTATTATGGCAAGATTTGAAACAAGCGTCGGCATCGATGATTTAGTCGGCAAGTTTGACAAACATTCACGAATAACCATGCGTCGTAAGGCATGGAAGTATCCCGACGGACGTATCTTCGGGTATGGTCCGAAAGAGATGTACGGACAGGAGAAGCGGGATTACAAGAAGAATCCGCGAACGCCTGCCGAGCAGGTGCAATACGAGAAATGGGTTGCGGTATGTCAAGAGGCATCGAAGATAGCGAAAGATCCGAATCATCCGCGGTATCAGGAGATGGTGGAACGTCATGCTGCCCAACTCCGCGGCAAACCCGATCCCGTCCTCGGCAAGAAACGTATCTGTCAGTTCGGCAACTTCGTCCGCGCTGTACTGATACACGAGTAAGAAAAAACGCATCTTCGGGTGCGTTTTTTTACATTTATGCGTAAAAATTGACACCCTGAGGGTAGTTTGCGTAAAAATTTTGCCCGAAAAGGGTAGTTTGCGTAAAAAGATGCGCGTGCGCATTGCGTATGTGCATTTATTTTCATAAATTTTGCGCCGCGTTCGGTATTATGCAAACAAAAAACAACAATATTAACTAAATTTATTAACATTATGAGAAAGTTAAAACTCTTTACTCTATTCTTTGCCCTCGCGGCAAGCGTAGGGATGAGCTATGCTACTGTGGATGGTAAACTGCCGGGGGCATTTACTATCAATGCGGATGGAGACAAAATCGTCTTCTCCAGAGGTAACTTACAAGCAACAACCACCGACCTCGGTGCTAACTGGACGTGGGATTTTGCTCCTAACCAATGGAGTCTTATCGGCAATGCTGTTGCTAACAATGCCATCAATGGAAACAAAAAAGTTTCTGCAAATGGTACGGTAGATCTCTTTGGTTGGAGTACTGCGGCTACCTACTATGGTATCAATGAGAGCTGGAAGAACGACGATTATGCCGGAGACTTCGTTGACTGGGGCGCACTTATGGGCACAGAATGGCGTACGCTGAGTAGAGCCGAGTTTTATTACATTGTTTATAGCCGCGCGCAAGCGGCCTATAAACGCGGTCAGGCTACGGTGAACGGCGTGCCGGGTTATGTACTCTTGCCGGACGCATGGACTCTCCCCGACGGTTTGAGTTTTACACCCAATGCCGGTAATTATACCACAAACCAATACGACGGAGCCTATTGGATCGCTATGGAGAATGCCGGTGCGGTCTTCTTACCTGCAGCCGGAGTTCGTGAGGGAACGGATATATATCAAGTAAATCTCTACGGCTGGTATTGGGCTTCTACTCCGAATGAGACAGATGGAGGAAAAGCGTACTACTTATGGTTCGATAAGTCAAGTCAAGGCGTTACCGAATACAATCGTTGGAAATCGAAATCTGTACGTTTGGTAACAGAAGCTCCGATTCCTCCTTATGAGGCTGCAATAAAGCTGATTAACGCTATCGGTACAGTAGAACTCACCGCGGAGTGCAAGGCGAAGATTGACGAAGCCCGCACGGCATACGATGCGCTGAGCGACGGTGACAAAGCACAAGTAACCAATAGCGCTACGTTGACGACTGCTGAGGCAGCATTTGACAACGTAATGAATATCTGGCTCAGCGGTGACTGCGATGTGATCCTGTGGAGCGATACGACCCTGACTGTTCGTAAACATGCAGGCGAAGGGTACGGAGCGATGGCGGATTACAACTACGCTTCTCGCGCACCGTGGTACAGTTCTCACTGGTACAATCCTCAACCGAACGACATCGTAATCAAGTCAGTTACGATTGAAGAAGGTGTTACCCACCTTGGAGATTATGCATTCGCTTGGATGAGCGAGATGAAGACGGTTACTATTCCGTCAAGCGTAACCACTATTCCGGAAGATGCTTTCTATTGGAGCAAGGCGGTCGATGATATTTATCTCAATACTACCGACCCGTCGAACCTGATGTGGGTGCTGCCGACAAGTGCAGATAACCAGTTCAAACCGAATAAAGGTACTAACTGCCACGTACCGATTGACCTCTTACCGTATTATCAGGAATGGTTAAATACTCTCAACGTGACTTACGTTGGTGACCAGACACCTACTGTTCCGACCATCGAAGTAGGCAAGGTCTTCAATGACAGTGATGAGGTGTATATCGGTCCGGATACCACCTATATCCAATATAATTGCTTCAGCGCGGAAAAATATATGTTTGCTAAAGGTACTTTCAAAATCTTAGGGTTTGTACAGGATGAAGTCTTTGGTATAAAATTTGAACCGAAGTCGATGACTTATTGCTTCATGCAGTTCTATTCAAACGGCAAGACCTTTGTATCCTATGGAACCAGCTGTTGTGCAACCGCTAAACCGACTAAGATGACAGTCGTTTCCGGTGACGGTACGAAAGCCAATCCGTTCATCATCGAGCCGGATACCAAGGGCGAGTGTGTACAGGCTGAGTGGACCACCTTGCCGCAAGCAGTTAGCGAAATCACCTATGACGGCGAACCGCACACGCTGATTACCGCCGGTGTCAGCACCGCGGGTATCGTACAGTACTCGTTGGACAACGGCGCAAGCTGGAGTGCTGACCTGCCGCAGGGTACCGACCCCGTTACCTATACCGTTCACTACCGCGTGATTGGCGGTAACTCATGTATTCTGGGTATCGACTATGATCCGAATAATAAAGTGACAGCTTCTATCGTTGCGCCCGCAGTGGAGAACGTAGAAGCTAAGATCGCAGCTGTTCCTTCGCCGGTTGTTTATACCCCGGCATGTGAGGAAGCTATCGCTGATGCACGTTCTGCTTACGACGCATTGGACGATGGGTTGAAGCCGTTTGTAGAGAATTACGCTGTACTGACCGCAGCCGAGGCTACTTATGATAACATGAAGTATGTATCGGCAGCAGAGGCTAAGATCAATGAGATCCCGAGCCCGATGACCGCAGAGAATACCAAACTCTCTGTATATCAAAAGGTACAGGACGCGCGCGCGGCATATGACGCACTGACCGCAGACCAGCAAGCGCTGGTAAGCAACTATAGTCGCCTGACTGCCGCAGAAGCAGCCTTCGCAGCTATCGGTGGTGGCGGTGGTTCTGCTCCTGACGGAGCACTGAACGGCGCGTTCACGATCAATGCAGGCGGCGACCAAATAGTCTTCTCGAAAGGTAACCTGCAGTACCAGGCATCAACCACCACTTTGCGGTTTGCTACGAACCAGTACGATATGATTGGCGCAGATAATGCTAATATCTCTGACACATACACCGGTTGGATTGACCTCTTTGGTTGGGGAACGGGTAATCATCCTGCCTATTCAAGCACAGTCGATGAGGATTACTCCACGTTTACCGATTGGGGTACAAATGCGATCAGCAACGGCGGCAACGAAGCCAACCTGTGGCGTACGATGACCGTACAAGAGTGGAATCACCTTATAAAAAATCGTACAAATGCTGCTCATCTCAAAGGCCAAGCCACTGTAGCTGATGTACATGGCTATGTGTTATTGCCGGATAGTTGGACGCTGCCTGCAGGACTGAGTTTTACTGCAAATCCTAATAACTGGACGACCAATGTCTATACCGCAGAACAATGGGCACAGATGGAAGCAGCGGGTGCTGTCTTTTTGCCGGCAGCGGGCTACCGCGAACCGGAAATCGAAGGTGTTGGCGAGAAAGGCTGGTATTGGGCGTCTAATGTTGTCTCCGATGCCGCGGCCTACTGTTTCGAATTCGATGAGACCACTTCAAGAGTGTTCGGAAGCCGCATTTACTTCGGTCAGCCTGTCCGTCTGGTAGCCGTAGCTGCAGGTGCCTCTCCTCTTGCCGATGCACAGGCAGCGAAAGACCTGATTGATGCTATCGGCGAAGTAAGTTATCCGGGCAGCAAAGAGGCTATCAAGGCAGCCCGTGAGGCAGTGGATGCCCTTGGCGCAAACGCCAGCCTGCTTGACGAGGCTGACCAGCAGAAACTGACCGATGCCGAGACAGCTTATGCACAACTCTTGGAACAGGCTGTGGCAGCCGTTAAGAATCAGATTGATGCCCTGCCGGATACACCGCTGACCGACGCAACCAAGAAACTCTCTGAATACAATAAGGTGTTAGCCGCGCGCGAGGCATACGACGCCCTCTCCGACGACGAGAAAGCCGCTGTAGATAACTACGGCAAACTCACTGCCGCAGAAGCAGCCTTCGCGGCTATCGATAAGGGTGGCATTACGATTTACGACAGCGGTTCGGTTGCCCTGACCGACCTCAAGATTGGAGACGTCCTCAAGGGAGGCGTTACCCTCATAGGCGAGGCATCGGATAAGATTGGTACACGGCGTGTGGCTATGAACGGAGAAACGAAAGAAGGGGTATTTTATAATCTTCCGTTCCAGTATATGAATCCTCTACTGGGCGAGAATGCTGCCATTTCTCATGGCCCCAATGTCTTCTCCCCGATCGCTGAGGACGGCAATGCCGGTGACGCATGGATAGTAACCGACAAAAACGCTCAGGCAACCGTTTGGCTTAGGGGTATCAATAGCGCAGCACTTCCAAGCATTTTTGCTGATGCACAGGCTGCATTGGATAAGATCAACGCTATCCCGCAACCGGTAGTGCTGAGTGACGAGTGCAATGCCGCTATCCAGGCTGCTCGCGATGCCGTAACCGCGCTGGGCGAGAACGCAAGCCTGCTCGACGATGCCGACATCGACAAACTGGCAAAAGCTGAAGCCGATTTCGCACTGCTCATCAAGGACGCTACCGCAGTAGCGGACAAGATTGACGCTATCGGCGAGGTGACTTTCTCGGCAGAAAGCAAGGGAAAGATCGTAGATGCACGCGAGGCTTACGAGGCGCTCCCTGACGAACTCAAGCCGTACGTCAGCAACCTCGATAAGCTCACCGCAGCCGAGGCAGCCTACGAAGCAGCACGTCCGTTCGCACCGGTGACCACCGTTCCGGCAGCTGTGGAGGCGCTGCAGTACACCGGAGCAGCACAGACGCTTATCACTGCCGGCGCAGCCGAGCACGGTACCGTCCTCTATTCGCTCGACGGAGAGAACTACAGCACGGAGCTCCCGACAGCTCTCCTCCCGGGCGCGTACACGATATATTATAAGGTACAGGCTACCGACGACTACAAGGATGTAGCTCCGGTTACCGTCATCGCTACCATCGCCTACAACTATCCTGCCACCTACGGCCTCTTCGGTATCCCCGAGGGATGGAGCGTCAAGGTGAACGACGAAGAGGTAGCCGTAGTTAACGGTGCGGTCAAGAACATCGCAGCCAACGACCGGTTCGACATCATGCCTGTCAAACCCGAGGATGTGAAGCGGGTTGAGATAGTACCGTATCTCCTCGACCTCGCTACCGTAACCGACAGCGTGATTTACGTCCTGGACGGCGACAGCATCACCGGTACCGCGAACGGCCATATTACGGTGGTCATCGTGCCGGATGCGAAAGTCTATTTCAAGGACGTGAACCTGACGAACACGGGTAGCCACCCGGCAGTCCTCTGCGGCGGCAATGCCGAGATAGTTGTCGTAGGTGAGAACACGATCACCTGTACTAAGGAAGGCGAATACGGCATCCGGGCAGCCGGAGCGGGTACGACACTGACCGTCAGCGGCGACAAGACGCTGCTCAAGGCCACCATCGACCCCAACGGCGGAACTGTTAACCAATAAGCATAACGAATAAATATATACAGCTATGAGAAATAGATTAATAAAACAATTGATGCTTGTTGCGTTAATAGTCTTTAGCGCAACAGCATGGGCACAAGTGACCCAAGGCCCATGGACGTACATGGACTACCGGACCGGTTGCTGTGACAGAGACCAAAACATGGCGATAGCTTTCAATGGCTTGAACAACAGCCACTGGGCAACCGTGGAAGGTCCTTGGTGCGATAATGACGGTGTCGGTTTTACCGTCAAGAGCGGAAAAGCCGAAAAGAACCAAAAGAACGGTGTCTTCTCCACCTATTACATCGACCAGACTTTGGAGTCCTACTCGCGTAAGGTGCTGACATGGACATTCGTCTTAGGCAGCAAATCCAAAAAGCACTACTCCAACACCTGTCTCTACGGACTGCAAGGTACGTGGCAGGATATCAATGCACTGACGGTGGATTTCACGGAGGAATACTCCAACAGGTCAGGCGCCGACAAACTGTTAGCGCAGTTCCGGAACACCGCCCTGAAGGATGAAGGAATCTTTACGAGTAATTACGTGAAGACCTTTGCTTTCGACAACCGCAGCAACGCCAACTCCGCCACCAAGTCATGGTGCCTGCTGCTGACCCACGTGGTCAGCGCCGCAGACCCCGTGGACGGTATGCACGAGTGGGGCTCCTTCAAGCATGTCAGTGCGACATGGACAACGTATTACTACAAGTATGTGACCTTCAATGCGAACCAAGGTTCCGGCACGATGAGTCAGCAGACGATAGAGAACAGTGGCAAGCTGAAAGCTAACGCCTTCAGCCGCACGGGTTATACCTTCGACGGCTGGGCTACTTCGACCTCCGGCTCCAAAGCCTATGACAACCAAGGGGATATATCCGCTACATCGGGTAGCAAGGGTAATGTGACGCTCTATGCCCGCTGGAAAGCGAACACCTACACCGTGACGCTTGACCGGCAGAGCGGTACAGGCGGTACTGGTTCCACTACGGCTACCTATGCTGCGGCAATGCCGAAAATCACTGTTCCGACCCGCACGGGTTATACCTTCCAGGGCTATTATACCGAGGCAAACGGCAAAGGTACGAAATACTACAACGCCGACGGTACCTCTGCCAAGAACTGGGACAAGGCCGCTAACACGACGCTCTATGCTTACTGGAAAGCGAACACCTACACCGTGACGCTTGACCGGCAGAGCGGTACAGGCGGTTCGGGTTCCGTAACGGCTACCTATGCTGCGGCGATGCCGTCCATGACCGTTCCTACCCGTGCAAGTTATACCTTCCAGGGCTACTTCACCGAGGCAAAGGGTAAAGGTACGAAATACTACAACGCCGACGGCTCTTCTGCCAAGAACTGGGACAAGACCGCTGCCACGACGCTCTATGCGTCCTGGACACCGGTACCATACGCCATCACCTATAACCTCGAAGGCGGTACGGATACCGGCAACCCGGCAAGTTATACGATCGAGACCGAGACCTTTACGCTCAAGGCTCCCGTGCGCGAGGATTATACCTTCCTCGGCTGGACCGGCTCCAACGGCGAGGAGGTGCAACTGACAGTCACGATTGCCAAGGGCTCTACGGAGAAAAAGAGCTATACAGCCCACTGGGAAGCCAACGACGCTATCCTTCAGGAACTCCATACCGCCCTCGGCGAGAAGGCTTGGACGGGTTACGGCGTCAACACCGGCGTCATCAGCTACGGCCGCGGTGACGAACCCAAAGAGTTCCGCGCTACCATCATGGGTGGTACCTATACCTTCGATATCCCCTTCCGCGATGTCAACTCTATCACCAAAGCCCTCAACACCGACGGCTCTGCTACCTATACGCTGAATGTTTCCCTGCCTGCCCAGACCGGCATGGCGTCCGAGACGCTGCGCGTCACCCTCAAAGACGGTGAGATAACCGGCATGGAGAGCGAGAACGCAGGACTGGAGATGAGCAAAGAGGGAGCCGAGATAACCGACTGGGCGGCGCTCCAGACGGCTATGAACAACGGCGGTGTCATCAAGCTGACAGCCGACATCACGGCTGCTCCCGCAGATGCGGCACTGACCGTACCCGCCGGCAAGACCGTCGTGCTCGACCTCAACGGATTTACTATCAATCGCGCCATGACAGCTCCCGCTGCCAACGGTAGCGTCATCATCAACAACGGTACACTCGCTATCCAGACCACCAACGGCGGCAAGATCACCGGCGGTAAGACCACCGGCAACGGCGGCGGTATCCTCAACAACGGCGTGCTGACCCTCTACGGAGGTGAGATAACCGGCAACAAGGCTTCCGGCATGGGCGGCGGCGTATATAACGCTGCGGCAGCACCGGCAGGCTTCTGGATGACCGGCGGACTGATTGACGGCAACACCGCCGGCAGCTTCGCAGCCATCGGAGGCGATGTGACCTTCAGCAACATGGCTGTCGTACAGGTGAACGCTGCCGGTAGCACCGTCAGCAACACAACGGCTACGACAGGTATGGTCAAATACGACTATATCCAACCCGTCATGCCGGATTTGGAGAAGTTCGGTATCCTCTCCGAGCTCTATGCCGCCCTCGGCAACGAGACATGGACGGGCTACGGCGTCAATACCGGCGTCATCAGCTACAGCCGCGGCGACGAAATGAACGAGTTCCGCGCTACCTTCATGGGTGGTAACTACACCTTGGATGTGCCCTTCGGCGACTTCACCGCAGCCTCCAAGGCAGAGAATACGGACGGCAGTTTCACCTATACGCTCGAACTGCCCCTGCCGGCATACACCGGACTGAGCTCCGAGACGGTCAAGATCACCATCAAAGACGGTGAGATAACCGGTCTCCAGAGCGAGAACGCAGGGCTGGATATGAACAAAGAGGCGGGTGAGATCACCGGCTGGGCAGCCCTGCAGGCGGCTGTCAACAACGGCGGCGTCATCAAACTGTCCACCGACGTGACGGCGGCACCCGCAGATGCGGCGCTGACCGTACCCGCCGGCAAGACCGTGGTGATCGACCTCAACGGACACACGCTCAACCGCGCCCTGACAGCTCCCGCTGCCAACGGTAGCGTGATCATCAATAACGGTACGCTCGCTATCATGGACAACGCCGGCAACGGTAAGATCACCGGCGGTAACACCAGCACCATCGGAGGCGGTGTGCTCAACAACGGTGCCTTCACCCTCTACGGAGGCGAGATCACCGGCAACACCGCAACCAACGCGGGCGGCGGCGTATATAACACAGCGGATGCACTGCCCGGAGGCTTCTGGATGACCGGCGGTCTGATTGACGGCAACACCGCTGCCGACTACGCAGCCATCGGAGGCAAGGTGACCTTCAACAAACAGGCAGCCGTTCAGGTAGATGCGGACGGTACGGTCGTGGATATCAACACGGCGGCAGCCCATATGATGTCCTATTCCTACATCCGTCCGGCGCTGCCGAGTGTGGACCAGATGATGACTACGCCCGCGCAGCAGGCTAACGGCGCATGGCAAGCTTACATGCCTGCCGGCAACCGTATGCTCCGCGTGACCTACAAGGACGAGCCTCAACTGGCTTGGGTGGACCAAGACAAACAGCCTGTCACCGCTATCTCCGGCTACCACGGCTTCCAGCCGTTGGTGGCTATCCCGAACATCAAAGCATCGGATAAATTCTTTGCGGCACTTGATGCAGGCACTTCCGTACTGGAGGCTTTCTCCTCGAATCCGGATGTAGTGGGCGTAGTCGGTGTCGGCAGCTTCCTTCTCAACGGCGTAGGTGAAGCCGATCTGGCGGTTATCCACCGCAACGATGCGGACTTCAAGTACGACTCCGCTGCCTTCCATGTAACGGTGCTGGCGCCGGATACGATGAACCTGCAGACCAACAACGCCGAGTGGGGTACCGTAGCTGCGGTAACACCGCTGAGCGACAGTGTCCGCGCCGGTGAAGGCAACAAGTTCTTCGCTGTGCCGGGAGCAATAACGACCGTACAGGCTACTCCGGCGGAAGGCTTCCACCTCCGCTACTGGAGCAACGGCGCTGCCGTAGATGCTTCGCTCCGCGCTAAAGCGCAGGTACAGGGCAACACCGACCTCCTGGCGTTCTTCGCGCCGGATACCGTACCCGCTATCGTAACCAAAGAGCCGGTTGTCTTCGACACCCTCGTTTACACCGGCTATGCACAGACTATTCTGGCGAACGGTACGGCTATCGGAGGTCAGTTCAAGTACTCGCTGGACAGCGCTACCTGGTCCATCGAGCTGCCGCAGATCAAGGACGCGGGCACGCATACGTTCTATAGTTACGTGGATTCGACCGACGTACTGCACCGCTGTCTGCCGGTTGAGACGCATACCGTGACGATCGCCAAAGCGCCGCTGACCATCACCGCGGAGAACAAAGATACTATCTACGGCGACCCCGCACCTGCCTTCACCGCTGCCTATACCGGCCTGCTCGGTGAAGATACGATAGGCGTAGTGAGCGGTCTGACACTCACGAGCGACTACCTCGTTACCTCTAACGTAGGCGAGTACGACATCGTACCGGCTGACGCACAGGCGGCTAACTACACCATCTCTTACACCAACGGTACGCTCACCATCAACAAGGCGCCGCTGATGATTACCGCCGATGACAAAGAGGTTATCTACGGCGACGAGCATCCTGAGTTCACCGCTTCCTATAGCGGCTGGAAGAACAACGATGACAAGTCGGTAGTAAGCGGTCTGACGTACAGCACCGATTATTTCGTTACCTCCAACGTAGGCGAGTACAGCATCGTACCGGCCAACGCCACGGCGCAGAACTACGAGATCTCTTATACCAAGGGTACGCTGACGGTTAACAAGGCCACGCTGACCATCACTGCCGAGGACAAGACGATGATCTACGGCGACGAGCATCCCGAGTTCACCGCTTCGTACAGCGGCTGGAAGAACGAGGACGATGAGTCTGTTGTCAGCGATCTCGATTACACCTGCGAGTATGCACCGGGAAGCTATATCGGTACCTACACCATCACCCCGCACAGCGCTACGGCGCAGAACTACGAGTTCGAGTACAAGGATGGTACGCTGACGGTCAACAAGGCTATCGTCTATATCAAGGGTGCTGACATTCAGGAGGCCAAGTTCGAGGACGGCAACACTACGGCCGTCGTGCTCAATGCCGGTCAGGTGATGGATGTCAAACTGAATGACGCAGTAGGCGTCTCGACTACCGCTACCTTCTCCGACGCAACGGTAGGCGAGGGCAAGACCATCACCATGTTCTACGAACTGACGGGCGATGCCGCACTGCTGGCTAACTACGACCTCATTCCGACATCCGAGATCTTCGCTAAGAAGGGCGTCATCATCGAGAAATTCATCCCAGACAACAACCCCGAAGAGCAAGAAAATGACGAAGCCGAAGTGAAAGAAGGTATCGAGGTCTATGCGTACGGTTATTGCGACGATAGCGGCTACAGCCTGCGTTACCACCTCAACAGCGGTAACCCTGACCAGTACAAGATTGAGTTCGACAAAAGCAAGTGCGATTCTATCTGCTTCACCGATGTGAACTACGGTGACTACACCATCTCCGGTCCTGACGGTACGATTGAAATCAACATCCCTGCGGATATGCCGACGGGTGACTATACGATGACCGTCACCTTCCGCGACAGCCGCTTCCCGTGGCTGGAGAGCGATCCGTTTAGCGTGACCTTCCATGTTAACCTGCCGGAGACCTACGTGCGTCCGCTGTTCGACAACGTGATTGCACTGGTAGATACCTGCGAGTGCCTGACCGATATCCAATGGTACTGGCGTGCGAACAGCACCGAGCTGTGGCAACCGATCGAGGGCGCTAACGGTTATTACTACCATGTGGACGGTAAACTGACCGGTGAGTACTTCGTTTCGGCGAAGATGAACGGTGAGCCTACCTACACCTGCGGTCAAGCTGATATGGAAACACTCTATGGCGAAGTTGAGAAAGCACAGGCTCCTGTCGTACGTGCATACCCGAACCCGGTTGTTACTACTACTACCGTCACCATCGAGAACTCGAACGAATGGAACCATAACATCCGTATCGTCAACCTCATGGGTATGGAAGTACTCCAGACTACCTTCGAGGGCAACGAGACAAGCGTAGAGATGACCGGTTATCCGCAAGGTAACTACATGATATCCGTCGATGGTATCGTGGTTAAGGTAATGAAACAATAATGTTGAATGTTGAAAGTTTAAAGTTTAGAGACATGAAAACTAAACGTATATTTTCCATCATCGCCGCTGCGGCACTGGCTATTACGGCCAGTGCTCAGCAGAGCGCACATGATAATTATTTAGGCGTATCGTTCGGCGGTGGCCTTAACACGATGCTTTACAATCCGGCTAACGGCTCCCAAAACGTAGGCGCAGGCTTGGACGCAAGTCTATTCTATGGCCGATTCTTTAATAAGACTATCGGTCTCGGAGTAGGACTGAACTATTCCTGGGCTAATGCCTATGCTACCTATAACTGGAACGAGGTGACCACAGGTCTGACGCATGCCAGCAACCCCAATGTCCCGTACGACCTGACTACCGGATTCAACGATTTCAAAGAACGTCAGAACGTAGGTGTCCTCTCCATTCCGGTGGAGGTGCTCTTCCGTAAGGCCTTCAACGATAGCTGGACCCTCATCGGAGGTATAGGTCTGTCTATCGACTTTCCTATCCACGGCAAGTATTACGCTAAAAAAGGTGACTACAGCACAACGGGCGTATTCCCGGCGCTGGGTAACTACACTATCAGCAACATGCCGGAGCACGGCTTCAGTACCTACACCACAACGCAAGGTGCTAAAATCAACAACCTGGCTAAAGTGGGTGGTTCCCTCATCGGCGACCTCGGCGCACGCGTAGCACTCAATGATAACTGGGGTATGTACCTCGGCGTCTATGTCGGCTACGGTTTTACCAACCTCATAGCTAAGGAAAAGACCGCCGAGATGGTTATGGTTAACCCGACTAACCCGGCTCAGATTGACTACCGCGGTACGTTCGACTCGAACGAGACCTCTAAGGTGAACCTCCTCCGTTGTGGCGTGAAGATTGCCTTCGACTTCGGTTGGCCTGCTGTGAATAAGAAGAAAGCCGAAGCAGAACGTCTGGCACGTGAGCAGTTTGTTCTTGACTCGATTGCTGCGGCTGAGCAAGCACGTATGGCACGCGAGAAAGCTATCGCTGACTCCATCGCCGCTGCTGAGGCTGCACGCCTCGCTGCTGCGGAACAAGCACGCCTGGCACGCGAGAAAGCTATTGCTGACTCTATCGCTGCCGCTGAAGCAGAGCATGCACGCCAAGTGCAGGAGGCGATTGAACGCTTCAATGCACTCAAAACCAAAGGAGAATCTCTCACCGTGCACTTCGATCTCGGTGCTGATCAACTCAAGTTCAAGGAAGGCGAGCAGCAAATGATGGACGAGGTTTGTATGGTACTCAGTGAACGGCATGACATACGTATCGTGGTGATTGGTCACACCGATAATACCGGCGATGCCGAGCAGAACCTCCGCTATTTCGGTTTGAAACGTGCCGAGGCACTCAAAGCCTACATGGTAGCCCAAGGTGTTAACGCCGACCAGATCGAATGCGAGTCCAAAGGACAAAACGAACCTGTCGCAGACAATAACACTCGCGAAGGCCGCGCACAAAACCGCCGCGCTATCATCAAGTTCTTGTAAAAACTCATTAGTTTTAGAATAGATTTTTCGTATTTCGGACTCCCATGGCAGTGATGCCGTGGGAGTTTTTTTGCGCAAAAATTTGCATATGTGCAATTTTTGTTGTAATTTTGCAGCCGCAATGTAGCTGAATGCAGCCGAAATGAAAACCTTCCTTACTATATCATCTATATTATTCGCCTGCCTGTGCACAATGCGCGTATGTGCGCAGAACGAAGTGCAAGTGACTAACCTGCCTACGGTATATATCTCCACCGTCAACGGCGTTCAACCATACGATAAAGAACATGAACTGCGATGCCGCGTGTGCATAGTAGACGGTCAGACACGTCTCATCGACTCCGCCACGGTGCGGCTGCGAGGCAATGCGTCAATGAACTTCCCCAAGAAACCCTACCATATACGCTTCGACACCAAACACTCGGTATGCGGTTCGCCGGCGTCCGCCAGACGATGGACACTCATCAATAACTACGGCGACAAGACGCTCATGCGTAACTTGCTGGCTTTTGACCTCAGTAGACGCCTCGAGATGCCGTATACACCTTTCGGTTGCGCCGTGGATGTAGTGGTGAACGGCGACTTCAAAGGCTGCTACCAACTGTGCGACCAGATACATGTGCATAAGAACCGCGTAGAGGTAGACGAAGGCGGTTTCCTCATCGAAGCCGATGCCTATGCCTCGGATGAAGATGTATGGTTCACCTCCGCCAAAGGGACCAAGGTGTCGATTCATTATCCCGATGCCGACGTCATCACGGACGCACAAAAGAATACCATCAAGGCGCAGTATAACGAGTTTGAACGCTCCGCACATCCCAACATGGACCTGGAGACCTTCTTGCGCCATTTCCTGGTGGGCGAGATAAGCGGCAATACGGATACCTACTGGTCGACCTATTTCTACAAACGCTCCACCAGTGACACTATCTTTACCGGTCCGGTGTGGGACTTCGACCTGGCCTTTGAGAACGACCAACGCACCTTCCGTATATGCGACCACGGCGACTATGTCTACCGCTTCGGCAGTACGACGGGTGATATGCGTAACTTTGTCAATAATGTGGTGCGTAAGTCCCCCGGTCAGCAACGCCTCGCCGCTATCTATGCTTACTACCGCGACCGCGATGCTATCTCCGCACCTGTCCTGGTTGCAGTCATCGACTCGTTGGAGAACCTGCTGGCGCAGTCGGCAGAGTTCAACTTCGCCTGCTGGCCTATACTCAATACCCGCGTCCATCAGAATCCCCGTGCCGGCGGCAGTTTTGCGCAGGAAGTAGAGTGGGTGAGAGAATATATCGTCGACCGCATAGCCTGGATGGACCGCAAACTGAATTATACGCCTACGGGCATGAATGACGTTATGTCGACCTCCACACCGGTAGTCAGCAAACAGCTCCGCGACGGCCGCGTAGTCATCCTCCGTGCAGGGGCAGTTTATACCGTTGATGGCATCCGATTGGAGTGATTGGAGACGGAAAATGAGGGTAAAGTGCATTTTTTTTTGATTTTTTTGGGGAAATATTTGCACAGTTCGAAAAAAAGCAGTACCTTTGCACGCTTTTTCGTCGGAAGTGTCTCGACACGGTGAGGTAAGAAGCGAATAAAATGCCTCTATAGCTCAGTTGGTAGAGCACTAGATTTGTAATCCAGCGGTCGTTGGTTCGAGTCCGACTAGAGGCTCTTCGCGTGAGCGACGGCTCAATACGATTCGCGACGACGTCGCTCATAAGAATCTTCGTCGTGCTCCCGCTCTCCGAAAAGCAAACGCTACGTTAGTTTACTTTTCGGGATAAGAAAGAAAGTGATCATTGATAAAAATGAATAAACCAAATCATCGAGAAAGCTTGCTTTCGAAGATGAAGAGGAGCAACCGCGGCGACCCAAATGCGAGCATCGCATTTCTTTGTCGCAAGCGAGTTGCGACGAAGGGTGTGTTCCAGAGTGGCCAAATGGGGCAGACTGTAAATCTGCTGTCTCTCGACTTCGGTGGTTCGAATCCATCCGCACCCACACAAACCCCAATGCGGAAATAGCTCAGTCGATAGAGCACTAGCCTTCCAAGCTGGGGGTCGCGGGTTTGAGTCCCGTTTTCCGCTCTTAATGCTAATGTAGCTCAGTGGTAGAGCGCATCCTTGGTAAGGATGAGGTCGCGGGTTCAACTCCCGCCATCAGCTCCACGACCGCAAGGTTAGACATGATGTAAATATATTAAGGTTCGCGCGAGGATAACTATGTCCTTTTGTGGCGAACTTGTAACTACGGAAATTAACCATTTTTATTAACGTTAATAAACAAATTCTAGAATTATGGCAAAAGAGAAATTTGACCGCTCGAAACCGCACGTTAACATCGGTACTATTGGTCACGTTGACCACGGTAAAACTACCCTGACCGCTGCTATCACTACCGTGTTGGCTAAGAAAGGTCTTTCTGAGGTTCGTTCATTCGATTCTATCGATAACGCACCTGAAGAGAAAGAGCGTGGTATCACTATCAACACCGCGCACGTTGAGTATCAAACAGCTAAGCGCCACTACGCTCACGTAGACTGCCCGGGTCACGCTGACTATGTAAAGAACATGGTAACCGGTGCTGCCCAGATGGACGGTGCTATCATCGTAGTTGCTGCAACTGATGGTCCTATGCCTCAGACTCGTGAGCACATCCTGCTCGCCCGCCAAGTGAACGTTCCACGTCTCGTTGTTTTCATGAACAAGTGCGATATGGTGGACGATCCTGAAATGCTTGACCTCGTTGAAATGGAAATGCGTGAGCTCCTTTCATTCTATGAGTTCGATGGCGACAATACCCCTGTTATCCGTGGCTCTGCACTCGGTGCTCTGAACGGTGTTCCTGAATGGGAAGAAAAGATTATGGAACTCATGGACGCTGTTGATAACTGGATCCAACTGCCTCCACGTGCCGTTGATAAACCTTTCTTGATGCCTGTTGAGGACGTATTCTCAATTACAGGTCGTGGTACCGTTGCTACCGGTCGTATCGAAACCGGTGTCATCAAAGTTGGTGACGAGGTACAAATCGAAGGACTTGGTGCAGATGGTAAGAAATCCGTTGTAACCGGCGTGGAAATGTTCCGCAAACTCCTTGACCAAGGTGAAGCTGGTGATAACGTAGGTCTGCTCCTCCGCGGTATCGACAAAGACGAAGTTAAACGTGGTATGGTTATTACCCACCCGGGTTGCGTTAAACCTCACGAAGAGTTCAAGGCTTCTGTTTATATCTTGAAGAAAGAAGAAGGTGGCCGTCACACTCCGTTCCACAACCACTATCGTCCTCAGTTCTACATCCGTACCATGGACGTTACCGGCGAAATCACTCTGCCGGAAGGAACTGAAATGGTTATGCCTGGCGATAACCTCGAAATCCAAGTTAAGCTCATCTATCCGGTAGCTTGCTCTGAGGGTCTTCGCTTCGCTATCCGTGAAGGTGGCCGTACCGTTGGTTCGGGTCAAATCACGAAGATCCTTGACTAATTATTTGTCAAGATACGGAAATCTTGTGCTAGGCGAGTGAATGCTTGCATTCGCAACTCGCCGAAGCCAAGATTCTCGGAAGAATTGCTCGGAGCATCGAGCTCCGGCATTTTTACGGAAGTCTTCCAATGGTAGGAAAGCGGTCTCCAAAACCGTCAATGTGGGTTCGATTCCTGCCTTCCGTGCAAAAAAATGTTACATTACATAGCTTCCAATTGACGTCGGCGACGCCTGCTTTACTATGTCGGGCGGAAGTCGAGGCCAAGTTGGTAACGCGAGTAACTTAATGAATGAAGAAATAAAAAAATCTACTTATATGAAACTCGTAGAAGATATTAAAGAATCGTACAACGAATTGGTCTACAAAGTCAGTTGGCCCTCCCGCAAGGAGTTGAGCCAAAGTTCAGTGGTAGTTTTAGTAGCTTCCCTCGTACTGGCACTGATCGTATGGCTGATGGACTGGTGCTTCGAAAGTCTCATGACCGCTGTGTATGGTTTATTCTAATTTATGATTTCAAATTTCACATTTCAAATTTTAGATTAGAATGACTGAAAACAATTTTAAATGGTACGTGCTCCGCGCGATAAGCGGCAAGGAGAACAAGGTAAAAGAGTACATCGAGAGTGCACTTGTTACCTCGTCATTGTTCAAGGAGTACGTCTCGCAGGTGTTGGTACCTACCGAGAAAGTAGTCGCCCTGCGTAACGGTAAGCGCACTATCAAAGAGCGCAACCTGTTGCCTGGCTATGTATTGGTAGAGTGCAACCTGACCGATGAATGCTATCCCTTGCTCCGCAACATCCCCAACGTATTGGGTTTCCTGAGCGACGGTAAGTCTTCCACCAAACCTGCTCCCGTACCACAGTCTGAAGTAAATAAGATTGTGGGAAACGTAGAGGAGACCGACGTGGAACTGCTGCTCGACGAAACCTACCTGGTGGGCGAGAAGGTCAAGGTAACCGATGGTCCGTTCAGCGGATTCAACGGTGTGGTCAGCGAGCTTTTGCAAGACAAACACAAACTCAAGGTGGTAGTGACTATCTTCGATCGCCAGACGCCGCTTGAGTTAGGTTTCAATCAGGTAGAGAAAGAGTAGAAGGCATTGTTACGGGCCGTTTGACTACTCGATAGTTATTAACCCGCGAGAGTTACTTCGTAACGTTAACATCGCAAAACTATTACAAATTTAACAAAACTATGGCTAAAGAAATTGCTGGTTTTATTAAACTCCAAATCAAGGGTGGCGCTGCCAATCCTGCACCTCCGGTAGGACCTGCTCTGGGTTCGAAGGGTGTGAACATCATGGAGTTTTGTAAACAATTCAATGCCAGAACGCAAGACAAAGCAGGTAAGGTATTGCCTGTTGTTATTACCGTTTATGCCGATAAGTCGTTCGACTTCATCGTTAAAACTCCTCCCGTAGCTGTTCAGCTCATCGAGGCTGCTAAGGTAAAAGGTGGTTCATCCGAACCTAACCGTAAGAAAGTAGCTTCCATTACCGAAGAACAGTGCCGTGCTATCGCCACCGATAAGATGGTAGATATGAACTGCTTTACCGTAGAATCCGCTATGGAGATGGTAAAGGGTACCGCACGTAGTATGGGTATTACCGTTAAATAATTAAAACTTCAATCACTATTATGGCAAAATTGACAAAAAATCAAAAGCTTGCTGCTGAGAAGATTGAAGCAGGTAAGCTCTACACTGTAGCCGAGGCTGCAGCTCTCGTAAAGGAGATTACAACTACTAAGTTCGACGCAAGCGTAGATATCGACGTACGCCTGGGTGTCGACCCTCGTAAGGCCAACCAAATGGTTCGTGGTGTCGTTTCGCTGCCGAACGGAACCGGTAAGGTAACTCGCGTTCTTGCTCTCGTTGGTACCGACCAAGAGGCTGCTGCTAAAGAGGCAGGTGCCGATTTCGTTGGTTTGGACGAGTATGTAGAGAAAATCAAAGGAGGTTGGACCGACTTTGACGTGATGATCACCCAACCCCAATACATGGGTAAGATTGGTGCTCTCGGTCGCGTATTAGGTCCCCGTGGCTTGATGCCTAACCCCAAATCCGGTACAGTAACGCCCGACGTGGCTAAGGCTGTTAAGGAAGTGAAGCAAGGTAAGATTGACTTCAAGGTGGACAAATTCGGTATCGTACACACCTCTATTGGTAAAGTAAGTTTCACTCCCGAGGCTATCACCGAGAACGCCAACGAGTTCATCCAGACGCTCATCAAACTCAAACCCGCTGTTTCCAAAGGTACCTATATTAAGAGTATCTATCTGAGCAGCACCATGAGTCAGGGCATCAAGATTGACACTAAATCTATTGAGTAAGAAAGGAGATTAGTATGAGAAAAGAAGATAAGACCGCTCTTATTAGTGAGTTGCAGGAACAAATCGGTTCCTATTCCCACTTCTATCTGACCAATATCGAGGGACTCGATGCTGAGAAGACCAGCGAACTTCGTCGCGCATGCTTCAAGGCTGACGTTAAACTCGTTATGGCTAAGAATACCCTTCTCCAGAAAGCTCTCGAGGCTAAAGGCGTTGACGCCGGTATCTTTGCAGCACTGAAAGGCAATACCGCCCTCATGCTCTCCAACACCGGTAACGCTCCCGCTAAGCTGATCAAGGAGTTCACCAAGGCTGAGAAGAATAAAGCCGAGGCTAAGCCCCAACTCAAAGCCGCTTATGTAGAAGAAACCGTTTACTTAGGCGCACAGAACTTGGAGGTTCTCAGCAATATCAAGTCGAAGAACGAACTTATCGCAGATGTTATTGCTCTGTTGCAATCGCCTGCTAAGAACGTCATCTCCGCTCTTCAGTCCTCCGGTACTACCATCCACGGAGTTCTCAAGACTCTGGGTGAAAAAGCTGAGTAATTCAGCACAACAAAAACAACCAAACTTAAAACAAAAATCTATTAAATTATACAATTATGGCAGACGTAAAAGCTATTGCTGAACAATTGGTAAACCTTACTGTTAAGGAAGTTAACGAACTCGCTCAAGTCCTCAAAGAGGAGTATGGTATTGAACCCGCTGCTGCTGCTGTTGCAGTTGCTGCTCCTGCTGCTGCCGGTGAGGCTGCTGCCGCTGAGGAGAAGACTTCGTTCGACGTAGTTCTCAAAGAGGTTGGTGCTAACAAACTCCAGGTCGTTAAGGCCGTTAAAGAGCAAACCGGTCTCGGCCTGAAAGAGGCTAAGGACATCGTTGACGCTGCTCCCGCAACCGTTAAGGAAGGTCTGGACAAGGCTGCTGCCGAGGCCCTCAAGAAGGCCCTCGAAGAGGTTGGCGCCACTGTCGAGCTTAAGTAATCTAACCTACCGGATAACCCTGGTAGCAGGTTTAGATCCCGTGCAACAACGGGGTCTAAACCTTTTTCTCTGAAATACGACCTATTCTTAACTGTGTTAAATATATAGTAAAAATATTGCTATTTTTGTTAAAATAATATAAAATAAAATGGCTACAAACCAACAAAACCAACGAGTCAACTTCTCGGCTATGCAGAAGCAGTTCCCGTATCCGGACTTCCTGGACATCCAGCTTAAGTCCTTCCGCGAGTTCGTGCAAATGGAATCTACACCCGAGCAGAGAAGAAAAGAAGGCCTCTTCCGCGTATTCAAGGAGAACTTCCCCATTGCCGATACACGGAACAACTTCATCCTCGAGTTCCTCGACTATTACGTGGATCATCCCCGTTACTCCATTGAGGAGTGCCTGCAACGCGGACTGACCTACGCAGTGCCTTTGAAGGCTAAATTGAAACTCTATTGTACCGATCCCGATCATGAGGATTTCGATACCGTCATCCAAGACGTGTTCTTAGGTACAATACCGTACATGACCCCCAAGGGAACATTCGTTATCAATGGTGCTGAGCGCGTCATCGTAAGTCAGTTGCACCGTTCACCCGGTGTGTTCTTTGGCACCTCGATGCACTCCAATGGTACCAAACTCTATTCGGCACGTATTATCCCCTTCCGCGGATCGTGGATTGAGTTCGCTACCGATATCAACAAGGTCATGTATGCTTACATCGACCGTAAGAAGAAACTGCCCGTTACCACTCTTCTCCGCGCCATCGGCTTCGAGTCCGATAAGGACATCCTCGACTGCTTCGACCTGGCAGAGGAAATCAAGGTAACCAAAGAGAATCTGGAAGGACAAGCCGGACGTACTCTCGCCGGTAATGTACTTAAATCGTGGGCAGAAGACTTCGTAGACGAAGATACCGGTGAGGTCGTTTCTATCGAACGTAACGAGGTCATCATCGAACGTGAGACCAAACTCACCGAGGAGATGATTCAAACCATCCTCGAGGCCGGCGTTAAGACTATCCTCCTCCACAAGGACGAGGCACGCGAAGCCGACTATTCGATTATCTTCAACACCCTGCAGAAAGACCCGTCGCACTCTGAGAAAGAAGCTGTGCTTTACATTTACCGCCAACTGCGTAATGCAGAACCTGCCGATGATGCTACCGCACGTGAGGTTATCCAAAACCTCTTCTTCTCCGAGAAACGCTACGACTTAGGTGAGGTTGGACGTTATCGTATCAATAGCAAACTCAACATGAATATTCCCTACGACACTCGCGTGTTGACCAAAGAGGATATCATTGAGATTATCAAATACCTTGTCCAACTCATCAACTCCAACGCCGAAGTGGACGATATCGACCACTTGAGCAACCGTCGTGTACGTACCGTAGGCGAGCAACTGTTCAACCAATTCGGTATTGGTCTGGCCCGTATGAGTCGTACCATCCGTGAGCGTATGAACGTGCGCGACAACGAGGTATTCACTCCTACCGACCTGATTAACGCCAAGGCTATCTCCAGCGTCATCAACTCGTACTTTGGTACCAATGCTCTGTCGCAGTTCATGGACCAGCAGAACCCCTTGGCCGAGATTACCCACAAGCGTCGTATGTCTGCCCTGGGTCCCGGCGGTCTGAGTCGTGATCGTGCAGGTTTCGAGGTTCGTGACGTACACTATACTCACTACGGACGTCTGTGCCCGATTGAGACACCTGAAGGACCGAACATCGGTCTTATCTCCAGTCTCTGTATCTATGCTAAGATCAACAATCTGGGCTTCATCGAGACGCCTTACCGTAAGGCTGAGAATGGTGTGGTAGACCTGGATAATGATCACGTAATGTATCTCACCGCTGAGGATGAGGAGAACATGACCGTGGCACAGGGTAACGCTCCGCTCGATGCAAACGGTAAGTTTATCCGCAACAAGGTTAAAGCCCGTTATGAGGCTGACTTCCCGGTAGTAGCACCTGACAAGATTGACGCTATGGACGTAGCTCCGTCGCAGATCGCTTCTATTGCTGCTGCACTTATCCCCTTCTTGGAGCACGACGATGCTAACCGTGCCTTGATGGGTTCGAACATGATGCGTCAGGCAGTACCTCTGCTGCGCAATGAAGCTCCTATTGTTGGTACCGGTATCGAAGGACAGTTGATACAAGACTCCCGCACCCAGATTGTAGCCGAGGGCGCCGGTGAGGTTACTTTTGTAGACGCGGACACTATCCGCGTACACTACGATCGCGATGAAGAGCAGGATTTCATCTCCTTCGACAGCGCAGAGAAAGAATATAAACTGCCTAAGTTCCAGAAGACCAACCAAAATACGACTATCGACCTCCGTCCTATCGTTCGCAAAGGCGACCGCGTAGAGGAGGGACAGATAATGACCGAAGGTTATGCTACCGAGAACGGTGAGTTGGCCTTGGGTAAGAACCTCAAAGTAGCCTATATTCCTTGGAAGGGTTACAACTATGAGGATGCTATCGTGCTTAGCGAGCGCATCGTTCGCGAGGATATGTTCACCTCGGTACACGTAGTAGAGAACCTGCTCGAGGTACGCGAGACCAAGCGCGGTATGGAGGAGTTTACAGCGGATATCCCCAATGTAAGCGAAGAAGCCACCAAAGACTTGGACGAGAACGGTATCGTTCGTATCGGTGCTCGCATCACTCCGGGTGACATCATGATTGGTAAGATCACTCCTAAGGGAGAGACCGATCCCAGTCCGGAAGAGAAACTGCTCAAAGCTATCTTCGGCGACAAGGCCGGCGATGTCAAGGATGCTTCGTTGAAGGCTACTCCGTCGCTCGATGGTGTGGTTATTGACCGCAAGCTCTATACGCGCGCTAATAAGGATCGCGAGCAGAAGAAAGCCGATAAACTCGTTATCATGGAGATGGACGAGAAGCATAAGCAGGCCAGCGAAGAGTTGCGTAATCTGCTTATCGACAAACTCTCTATCCTCCTCAAGGGACGCAAGGCTAAAGGTGTATACGACCTCATCGGCACGGAGGTAATCGCTAAAGACGCTACCTTTACTAAGGAGCGCCTCAACCAAGTGGATTATCAGACCGTACTGCTGGAGAGTTGGACCACCGATGCACATAAGAATGAATTGGTTAAACAGTGCATTCTTAACTATCAGTGCAAACAAAAAGACCTGGATGCCGATCTCAAACGCGCTAAGTTTAACCTCACCATCGGTGATGAACTGCCCAACGGTATCATCCAAATGGCTAAGGTTTATCTGGCTAAGCGTCGTAAGATTCGCGTCGGCGATAAGATGGCCGGTCGTCACGGTAACAAGGGTATCGTATCCAAGATCGTTCGCGTAGAAGATATGCCGTTCTTGGCCGATGGTACTCCTGTCGATATCGTGCTTAACCCGCTGGGTGTGCCTTCTCGTATGAATATCGGTCAGATATTTGAGGCCGTACTCGGTTGGGCAGGTAAGGAGCTGGGCGTTAAGTTTGCTACGCCTATCTTCGACGGCTGCACACTCGACAACCTCAACGAATGGACCGACAAGGCCGGTCTGCCGCGTGCCGGTAAGACCCAACTCTATGATGGCGGTACCGGTGAGCCCTTCGATCAGATGGCCACTGTCGGTGTTACCTACTTCATGAAACTCGGTCACATGGTCGATGACAAGATGCACGCTCGTTCGATTGGCCCGTACAGCCTCATCACCCAACAGCCGCTTGGCGGTAAAGCCCAATTCGGTGGACAACGTTTCGGTGAGATGGAGGTTTGGGCACTCGAAGCCCATGGCGCTGCTCATGTACTCCAAGAGATACTTACTGTGAAATCCGATGACGTAACAGGTCGTGCTCGCACCTATGAGGCTATCGTCAAAGGCGAACCGATGCCGACACCCGGATTGCCCGAATCGTTCAACGTATTGATCCACGAACTGCAAGGTTTGGCTCTGTCAATAACGATGGAATAAGGGATCATAAGAGTAAATAAATAGTAAATCCTTCAGTTATGGCTATTAAACAAGATAATAATACCAAACGTACCGGTTTCTCCAAAGTAACTATCGGACTGGCTTCTCCCGACGAGATATTGGCTATCTCCAGCGGCGAAGTGCTCAAACCGGAAACGATTAACTACCGCTCCTACAAACCTGAACGTGACGGACTGTTCTGCGAACGCATCTTCGGTCCTACCAAGGACTACGAGTGCCATTGCGGTAAATATAAACGTATCCGCTACAAAGGAATCGTCTGCGAACGCTGCGGTGTAGAGGTTACCGAAAAGAAAGTGCGCCGTGAACGTATGGGTCACATCAAACTTGTCGTTCCTGTTGCCCACATCTGGTACCTCCGCTCGCTGCCTTCCAAGATGGCTGCACTGCTCGGTGTTCCTACCAAGAAACTCGATGCCGTCATCTATTACGAGAAATACATCGTCCTGCAAGCCGGTGCGCTGGCCGGACAAATGATTGGTGATCAGGTAGTAGAAGATAAGATGCTCCTCGAAGAGGAAGAGTATCAGGAACTCATCGCTCGTCTTCCCGAGAATAACCAATATCTCGAGGATTCCGATCCCGAGAAGTTCATCGCTAAGATGGGAGCTGAAGCTATCCAACAAATGTTGGCCGCTATCGACTTGGATACACTCAGTTATGAACTGCGTGCACAAGCCGATCAGGACGGTTCGACGCAGCGTAAGCAGGAGGCTCTCAAACGCCTCCAGATCGTGGAAGCTTTCCGCGCCTCCAAGGGACGTAATAAACCCGAATGGATGGTGCTGGACGTTATCCCCGTTACACCTCCCGAACTGCGTCCTCTCGTACCTCTGGATGGCGGACGTTTCGCTACCTCTGACCTCAACGACCTCTACAGACGCGTTATCATTCGTAATAACCGTCTCAAACGACTTGTCGAGATCAAGGCTCCGGATGTCATCCTCCGTAACGAGAAACGTATGCTTCAAGAAGCTGTTGACAGCCTCTTTGATAACAGTCGTAAGACCACCGCTATCAAGTCGGAAGCCAATCGCCCGCTTAAATCCCTCAGTGACTCACTCAAAGGTAAGCAGGGACGTTTCCGTCAAAACTTGCTCGGTAAACGTGTTGACTACTCCGCACGTTCGGTTATCGTTGTAGGACCGGAACTTAAGATGCATGAGTGCGGTCTGCCTAAGGATATGGCTGCCGAACTCTATAAGCCCTTTATCATCCGCAAACTTATCGAGCGCGGACTGGTGAAGACCGTTAAGTCGGCTAAGAAGATTATTGACCGCAAAGAACCCGTTATTTGGGAGATTCTGGAACACGTGATGGAAGGACACCCCGTTCTCCTCAACCGTGCTCCGACGCTGCACCGTCATGGTATCTTGGCTTTCCAACCTAAGATGATCGAAGGTAAGGCTATCCAACTGCATCCTCTGGCTTGTGCCGGTTTCAATGCCGACTTCGACGGTGACCAGATGGCTGTGCACTTGCCCTTGTCTAACGAGGCAGTACTGGAGGCTCAGCTCCTGATGCTCGGCTCGCACAATATCCTTGACCCGGCTAATGGTAATCCTATTACCGTTCCTTCTCAGGATATGATTTTGGGTCTGTACTATATTACCAAACCCCGCACGGGTGTCAAGGGCGAAGGACTCGTCTTCTATAGCCCCGAAGAGTGCTTTATCGCACTGAACGAAGGCATCGTAGATATCCACGCCAACATCAAAGTGCGTATTGATAACCAACTCATTGAAACTACTCCCGGCCGCGTAATGGTGAACCAATTCGTGCCCGAAGAGGTAGGATTCCAAAATGTGACCCTCAAGAAGGGTGCCGTTAAATCTATCATCTCGAAGGTTATCAAGACCTGTGGTGTGGCCCGTACGGCTAAGTTCTTGGACGATATCAAAAACCTCGGTTACAAGATGGCCTTCCAAGGCGGTTTGTCTTTCAACCTCAACGATATTCTTATCCCGGAAGAAAAAGCAGAACTGATTGCTAAAGGTAATGCAGAAGTAGAGAATATTACCGAGTTGTACAACTTCGGTGAAATGGGTGATGACGAGCGTTACAACAACGTCGTTGGTGCCTGGAACAAGGTCGACGCTGCTGTTACCGATGTCCTGATGAAACATATGCAGGAAGCCGATCAGGGCTTTAACTCTGTATACATGATGATGGACTCCGGTGCTCGTGGATCCAAACAGCAGATTAAACAGTTGGCCGGTATGCGTGGCTTGATGGCTAAACCTCAGAAAGCCGGTGCTGCAGAAGGACGTCAGACTATCGAGAACCCGATTCTGTCGAACTTTAAGGAAGGTCTGTCTGTGTTGGAGTACTTTATCTCCACTCACGGTGCTCGTAAGGGTCTTGCCGATACTGCTCTTAAGACGGCCGATGCCGGTTATCTGACTCGTCGTCTCGTGGACGTATCGCACGATGTTATCATTACCGAAGAAGACTGCGGTACGTTGCGTGGTTTGACGGCTCGCGCTATCAAACAGAACGATAATGTAGTTGCAACCCTCTCACAACGCATCCTCGGACGTGTATCGGTTCACGATATTCACGACTTGGATGGTAACCTTATCGTAGCTGCCGGTGAAGAGATTCGCGAACAACACTGCGAAGCTATCGAAGCTGCAGGTATTGAAGAAGTTGAGATTCGTTCGGTACTCACTTGCGAAGCTAAGCATGGTGTCTGCGCTAAGTGCTACGGACGTAACCTGGCAACCCGTCAGATGGTTCAGAAAGGTGAGGCTGTCGGCGTTATCGCTGCACAAGCCATCGGTGAGCCCGGTACACAGCTTACTTTGCGTACCTTCCACTCCGGTGGTGTGGCTGGTAATGCTGCTACGCAGAATACCTATGCTCTGCCGCGTGACGGACGTGTCGAGATTGACGAACTGCGTACTGTCGTTACCGAGGCCGGTGAGACAATCGTGGTTAGCCGTTTGAACGAGATGCACCTCGTCGAGCCGGCTACCGGCGTTGTCCTCACTACCTTCAATATCCCCTACGCTTCTAAACTCTTTGTCATCCCCGGCCAAGAATATGCTAAGGGACAACAGGTTTGCGAATGGGATCCGTATAAGGCTGCCCTCGTTATTGAGACGGCAGGTACATTGCGCTACGATGACGTCATCGAAGGTGTTACCGCTAAGACCGAGACCGACGAACAGACCGGTAAGAAAGAGGTATATATTACCGATACTAAGGACAAAACCAAGATGCCTATGGCGCACATCGTGGCTGCTGACGGCACTATCTTGCGTTCCTACAACCTGCCCGTCAAGGCTATGCTCGTACATAACGATGGCGACCTGGTGAAAGTAGGTGATAACCTCTTTACCCAGACTCGTTCCTTCGGTACGGCCGGTGATATTACCGGTGGTCTGCCTCGTGTTACCGAGCTCTTTGAGGCACGTAACCCGTCCAATCCTGCTATCGTGGCCGAGATTGACGGTGAAGTATCGTATGGTAAGATTAAACGTGGTAATCGTGAGATTAGTGTTACCTCGCGTCAGGGCGAAGTTAAGTCCTACCTCATTCCGCTCACCAAGCAGATCCTGGTTCAGGAAGGTGACTATGTTCGCGCCGGTGTGGCCCTCTCTGATGGTGCTATCACGCCTGACGACATCCTCGCTATTCAAGGACCTACCGCCGTACAAGACTATATCGTCAACGAGGCTCAGTCGGTTTACCGTCTGCAGGGTGTGGAAATCAACGATAAGCACTTCGAGATTATCGTTCGTCAGATGATGCGTAAGGTAGAGATCCTCGAGGCCGGTGATACGCGTTACCTTGAGAATCAGATAGTTGATAAACTTGACTTCTTGGAGGAGAACGACCGTATTTGGGGCAAGAAAGTAGTTACCGATGCCGGTGACTCTGAGGTCCTCCACGCCGGTCAGATTGTTACCGCACGTCGTCTGCATGATGAAAACTCATCGCTCCGTCGTCGTGATAAGAAACTCGTTAAGGCTCGTGATGCCGAATGTGCAACAGCTCGTCAGATACTGCAAGGTATCACTCGTGCTGCCCTTGGTACTAAGTCCTTCATGTCTGCTGCATCCTTCCAGGAAACCACTAAGGTGCTTAACGAGGCTGCTATCCAAGGACGTGTTGACTATCTCGAAGGTATGAAGGAGAACGTTATCTGCGGTAACCTGATTCCTGCCGGTACCGGACTCCGTGAGTTCCAACGTATCAGTGTGCATAATGCTGAAGAGTATGCCGCAATCCAGGCCGCTCGTGCAGCCGCTGATGCCTTCCGTGACGAAGAGTAAGCAGATAGATAGCTCTTGTGACTGAAGCTAAGAGCAAAATGAAAAATCGCATGTTCATATTGAATGTGCGATTTTTTTATACTTTTCTTCGAAAAAAATTGCACATGTGACGAAAAAAGTGTAACTTTGCGCCCGATTTTGAAATATTGTGTTGATATATCAAATTAAACATCAATGAAACATACATTTACTAAACTGTTTTCCTTCTTGGCTCTGCTGACAACTGTGAGCTTGTATGCCGAAGAAGTTGTGACGGTGCAGCTCTGTGAGCCCGGTACGGTTCTCTTTGGCTGTGAACAGTTCTCTGTTGCAGGAGTGTACCAGGGAGTGGATGTAGGAGGGCAAACAAAAACGCTCAACTTACTGATTGGTGCGCCCTCGCCCGCCTCTACGGTGAATGCGTCTATTGAGCAAGGTAATATCTTCCTCTTTGGATGCGACCAATTGACGGCTGCGGGTGATTACACTACTACATTTACCAATGCCTCGGGATGCGACTCTATCGTAACTCTTCATTTGGCATTAACCCAACCGTGTGTGGCTTCTTCGTACGCGTACGCGGATAGCGTGATGCTGGGGCAATCGTACTTACTGGGCTGCCAAACGATTACTCCGACCCAAGTGGGAACTGCAGACTATGTGGAGACAATCCCCAATGCTTGTGGTTCGGATAGCGTTATCACGCTGACGTTGAAAGTTCTTCCTGCTTGCGCTCCGACCGCTTATGCTTATACGGACAGCATCGTTCTGGGTGAGACCTACTTACTGGGCTGCCAGACGATTACTCCGACACAGGTAGGAACTGCAGACTATGTGGAGACAATCCCCAATGCTTGCGGTATGGATAGCGTCATCACGCTGACCTTGAAAGTCCTTCCTGCTTGCGCTCCGACTGCTTATGCTTACACGGACAGCATCGTTCTGGGTGAGACCTACTTACTGGGCTGCCAGACGATTACTCCGACACAGGTAGGAACTGCAGACTATGTGGAG
>Ga0310695_10000410_pt1 | contig 111785 bp, 109 predicted proteins | sample RumenRJG_04DNA_FD_203882 | JGI IMG/M metagenome (GOLD analysis project Ga0310695, IMG submission 203882) | Bovine rumen microbial communities from Lethbridge, Alberta, Canada - RJG_04 (v2) (version 2) | ecosystem: Host-associated > Mammals > Digestive system > Stomach > Rumen | place: Canada...
ACTATGTTCAACTGCACAGAATGTAAGGAACCGCCGTATGCCGAACGGCACGTACGGTGGTGTGAGAGGTCGGTAAACGAAAGTAGGAGATAAACTCCATTACTTTCGTTTACCTCCTACTCGATTGTTAAAACGTATTCACGGTTTCCATTTGCGTGGGCTTGGGCCAGTGGGCATAGAGCCAGGCCTTGTAGGCTTCCCAGGAGTAGTACGGGCCGCCTTCCAGGCCCAGGACGGGCGTCTCCCGCTCGTTCAGGAGGGGCTTCACCAGGACGTCACCCTGCTTGTTCTTGTAGAAAATGAGCTGGATGTTGGCGGCAAAAGGGGTATAGCGCCAGCCAGGCCAGTACAGGCATTCCTCGGCCGTCATGCGCTCCGCAATCCCCTTCAGCCCCAGGCGGGAGCCCAGCGCCAGCACGTGGTAGTCGTGGCCAAAGCGGAGGTCGGCGGCGGTTTCCCCTGTGGCGATGGCGGCATCGGCCCGCTCAATGATATCCTCGATGGTGGGATTCACGGACGGCATGCGGTCGTCGCCGTACTCCACGGAGTTGCACTGGCGGAGGTAGAAGCTGAGCACGTGAATCTGGTTGTAGGCCAGCAGGTCCTCGTCCGTGAACAGACGGAAGATGCGGTCCCCCAGTTCAAAGGCGGCGCAGCCTACAGCCATGTCAAAGGTCTGTGACATAAAGGTTTTGGTGCTGCCCGTGACGGACGGGTCTGTGCGCAGGAATACCCGGCGCTGAAAATCCAGCGTGTCCGGCGTGTGTTTGTCCTGATGCCGATGGATGATGTCCCAAACGGCCTTGGTGACGGGGCGGGGGGAATCCGTGCTCACCAGCTTCATGATTTCCTCGCCGGTGTCCCAGCTAATCTCCAGGTCGCTTTGGCGGCTCAGGAGCTCTCCCGTGAAGGCGGTCATACTCACCAGTACGCGGGGCACAACGCTGGAGCGGGCCGTCACTTTTTTGCTTCCCTTCTTGAATACGCGCGCGTAGTTCGCATACATGCGTCCGGCAATTTGCCGATGCTCCTCTGCCCCAAGCGGCGTCAGTCGGCCGTCCATGTTGTCGTGGAGGGCAATGAGCCGGTCGATAGTCTCCTTGGTCCGCAGGCCTTCCTCCGTGAGGAGCCCGGCGTCTGCGGCCCGCTGGTACTTGGCCTGAATTTGGGCATAAAGGTCGCCCGCCCAGTTGCTGCGGGAGCCGTGCCGGCCGTAATGGCTGATATAGAAGGGTTTATAGCCCTTGGGAGCGGGCGTTTGCGGCCCCGGAAGGTACTCGTACGGGTCCATGTTCATGCCCACGCGGTACAGGCGCTCGTGGAAGTCCTGCAGCAGTGCTTCCTTTTGCGGAATTTGGGCCTGTACGCTCAGGCAGAGGGCGAGAAGAAGAAGGAGAGAGAGCGTTTTTTTCATATCGACCTATTGTTTTTTGCGAATCAGAAGGCAAAGCCCCAGCATGGTGAAGACGGCGTTCATCAGAAGAAGCTCATAACTAAAGTGGTAGCCGCCGAACCAGCGCACGGAGTTGAGGTCCAGTAGCAGGCACAGCAGGGGAGCGGCCACGGCCACCACCGGCACCCACTTGTCCCGCACCCGCGCCTTGCAGCAAAGACCAAAGCTGAACAGGCCCAGGATAGGGCCGTACGTATAGCTGGCCAGCCGGTACACGGCGTCTATCACGGAGGTGCTGTTAAGGGCGTTGAACACCAGGATGCAAACGGCCATCAGGACCGCCATTCCGGTATGAATCCAGCTGCGTTTGCTGTCTTTCCCACCCAGAATGTCGATGGTAAACGACGTAGTTAAGGAGGTTAACGCGCTTCCGCCGGCCGGAAAGCCCGCCATCACCAGCCCCACGATGAACAGCGTTGCTACCAGCCCCGAGGCCGGCAGGAGCCCGCTCCAGGCAACGGCCGGGAAGAGGGTGTCTCCCTTGGCTTCCAGGCCATGCAGGGCCGCAAATTGATACAGGTACACGCCCAGGAACAGGAACAGGGCAATGGTGACAATTTGCAGGCACACGCTCACGATGAGGTTCTTCTGCGAGTCCCGGACGCTTTTGCAGGCCAGGGTGCGCTGCATCATGTCCTGGTCCATGCCGGTGGTGGCCACCACGGTGAACAGGCCGCCAATGAGCTGCTTCCAGAAGAACTGCGGATGGTTCACATCGTCAAAATAGAATACCCGCATGAGCGAGGTGTCCGGCGCGCCCACTTCCCGGGCGATGAGCACCAGGCACAGCGCCACCGCCACCACCATGGACAGGGTTTTTACCATATCCAGGCCGATGACGGCTTTTACGCCCCCGCGCACGGTGTACAGCCATTCCAGCAGCATCACCACCAGCACCGTTCCCCAGAAGGGGATGCCCGCCGGGCCGGCCACCAGCAGCTGCAGCGTAGCAATCATCAGGAACAGCCGCACCGCCGCGCCCAGCATCTTGGAGAGAAAGAAAAACCAGGCGCCTGTTTTGTGGGCCGATACCCCAAAGCGCTGTTCCAGGTATTGGTACACAGACACCACGTTGAGGCGGAAATACAGCGGCGTGAGCACGAAGGCTATCACCAGATAGCCCAGGAAAAAGCCCACGCACATTTGCAGGTAGCCGAATCCCACGCTGCCCACCATGCCGGGCACCGACACAAAGGTGACGCCGGACAGGCAACTGCCAATCATGGCAATCGCCACCTTCCACCAGGCGGTGGACCGGGTTGCATAAAAGTCTTTAGCCATTGTTCTTCAGTACGTCTTTGTAGGCACGTCCCACCGGAAGGGCCTCGTCCATTCCCATGAGTTTTACGGCTGCGGAAGAGCGTTTCTCGATGCGCCACAGCGGGACAATATACGAGCGGTGGATGCGTACAAACGCGCCCTCCGGCAGCAGGGGCAGCACATCCTTGAGCGGAATTTTTGAGACAATGTCCTCGCGGTGGTCCAGGTGGAAACAGGCGTAATTGTTCCGCCCTTCAATGAATTGGATGGCCGATACGGGGATGTGCTGGGTCTTGTACCCGGCTTTCACCTGGATTTCCTCGCCGGTCTCGGCCTCTGCCCGGCGGGTTTCCAGCGCCTCGCGGGCATTGTCCACGGCCCGGGCTACCTCACGGGTCTCCTGCAGGTCTTTTACCTGTGCCCGCCAGTAACCCACGGGGATGCCATTCGCTACTACGGCGATGAGAAGGATCCACATGGCGCGCTGGTGAAGGCCCATGGTGCCCATTTCCGTGGTTACGCCCGGGAACTCCACCGGCGTGAGGGTCATCAGGAACGTGACGGCGGCTATCAGGAAAAGGACGGAGCCCACGGAGATAATGCCGCGCCAGCTCTGGAACAGCTGCGGCCCCAGAAAGCGGCGGCACAGCAGCCACACCGCATAGAGCCAGATCCCGTATGCGAGCACATAGCCCGGATGCCACTGCAGCCATTCGGCAACCGGGAAAAGAAACATCATCCCCGGCAGCATAAGCGCGCCGAAGATGATGTCCATGATGAGACCGGCTTTCACGGCCGAAACTTAAAATTGATAACCGGCGAACTCAATGTCGCGGGCGGCCCGCTCCTTCAGGCTTTCGTTCTTGAAAGCAGCCTCCAGGTTGGATTTAACGCCGTCTGCGTTGCCCTGACGGGCGGCGATGATGGCCTTCAGGTAAGAGACCTTAGGGTCTTTGCACTTGGCGCTTTTGGCGGCTTTGTCCAGCTGGTCCGTAAGGATGTAGGCCAGGGTGGTGTTGTGGCAGCAGCCCTTGACGTCCTTGAGGGCCTGGGCGGCCTCTTCATAGCGGCCGGTAAGGATGAGCACTACGCCCAGATTGGCTTTGGCATCTGCCGTGCCGGCGGTGCGGAAAGCAGTTTCTGCGGCTTTATAGTCCTCTTTGTGGAGGGCAAGCACGCCCTTGGCGTTAACCACATCCGGGTCTTTGGCGTCCAGTTCTGCCAGGCCGGCTTCGGCCTTGGCGTCCTGGCCCTGCATCAGGTACAGGGCGGCCAGGTTGAACATGGCGCGGGCACTGTTGAAACGGCCGATGGCACGCTTGTAGATTTCTTCTTTCTGGGCGGGTTCACGCACCAGGGAGGCTACTCTCAGAAGGGCTTCCTCGTCCAGGAGATTGGCGTTGTTCTCCAGCAGGTCCAGGAGTTCCTCGTTGCTGTAGTTCTTGAATTCCACGTTGGCGATGAGGCGGGCGCGGCGAAGTTCCGGGAGTACTTCGCCCTTGAGGGCGGTGTATACCTGGGACATGTTGCGAATCTCGTTCTCACGCACGGCAGGGTCGCTGTACATGGACAGGACGCGGAGGATGAGCTCTTTGTCTTCCAGGTTGCTCTGGGAAACCAGCTGCTGGAAGCCGTCCCAGTCCTCGCCTACGCTGCGGACGGTAGGATCCGTGGCCTCGTGGCCCTTGGTGACCTGCTTCCAGGCCTTGGTGGCGCTTTCCGAACGGTTGTCGGAGAGCTTTTCATTTTTGTTCACGTCGCCTTCCGGAGAAGCGTAGGCCACAATCTCCGTGCTGGTGACCTTGGTGCGCTCGTTGGCGGAAATCTCGTCCAGGCGGGCCAGGAATTCCTTCACGGATTCGCCCTTGAGTTCCGAGCCGCGCACCTCCGAGCTGTTCACCAGGTACTTGATCTGGCCTTCGGTGGTGCTGGAGATGACTTCCTGGTAATTATCGGCCTTGAAGGACACCGCACCGGCTTTCTTGACCAGCATGTAGGTAGTGTTGGCGCCGTCCGCCACTTTTTTCACGGGCAGGTTCACGCTCTTTTTGCCGGCCGATACTTTGCCGCGGAGCTCCAGGTAGCACTGCTCCATGCCGGGCACATAGTCGAAGTGGATTTTTTCGGTGACTTTCTGGCCGTCTGCCGACACTACTTTGTAGTTGTCGCGGACGTCTTCGCCCTGATACTTGAAGGGCTTCATGGCGGCCTCGCCGCCCTGGTAAACAATGACAGGGGTGGCTTCCAGGATAACCTTGGGATTGAAATATCCCTTAGGGTAGGTGACGGAAACGGTGGCGTCGATGGTGCCGTTCACCACTTCAAGCACCGGGGGAACGCATTCCACCTTTACATTCTCGGCCATCTTGGCCATTTTCTCCGGGGAGGCGCAGGCTGCGGCCGCGATGGCCAGGGCAGCAACTGCAAGGAATTTAAGAGTCTTCTTCATATTATAGAATAAGGTTTAATAGCTAACCGCTAGAGGACAAATATACACATTTTTATTGAAAAAATGAGTATCTTTGCAGAACTATGGATTTACAGGCGTTAAAAAACAAATACGATATCATCGGCAACGATCCCGCGCTGAATGAAGCGCTGGAAACGGCGGTGAAGTTTGCTCCCACCGGCCTTAGCGTCCTCATCCAGGGGGAGAGCGGCGTGGGTAAGGAAAGTTTTGCGCGCATCATCCATCAGTACAGCGCCCGCCGGCAAGGATCGTTTTTTGCCGTGAACTGTGGCGCGCTGCCCCGGGAACTGGTGAATTCGGAACTGTTCGGCCATGTAAAGGGTTCATTTACAGGCGCTTCGGATAACCGGAAAGGCTATTTCGAGGAAGCGGACGGTGGCACCCTGTTCCTGGACGAGATTGCAGAACTTCCCCTGGAGTCACAGGCACTGCTTCTTCGCGTACTGCAAAGCGGGGAATACCGCAAGGTGGGCTCCAACAAGGTGGAACACACGGACGTACGCATTGTGGCGGCCACCAATGTCCACTTGTATGAGGCTGTCAAGCGGGGCAAGTTCCGGGAAGACCTTTACTTCCGCCTTAGTGCCGCCCAAATCCGCATTCCGCCCCTGAGGGACCGCAAATCGGACATTTACCTGCTGTTCCGCAAGTTCACCTCGGACTTCTCGGAGGTAAACGGCATGTGCAAAATCTCCCTTCGGCCAGACGCCATCCGCCTCCTGGAGAGCTACCGCTGGCCGGGCAATATCCGTCAGTTACAGGGCTTTACGCAGTCGCTGTCGGCCCAGGTTTCGGTGAAGGTAACGCCCACTGTGCAGCGCATAGAACTCAGCGCCCAGGAACTGGAACCGTATATGCCGCGGGAGGAAGGGGAGCCGCTGCCTGCGCTCTACGACGGCTCGCAGCCGTCATCGTCCTTTAATACGGAGGAGCGGCAGGCCATTTTCAAGGCTATTTTTGACCTGAAGCAGGAGGTGGATGCCCTGAAGGCCCGTCTGGACCGCCGGGAGCTGCCTAGCCCGCCACCGGCTGTGCAGGAGGATGCAGAATGGCAGGAGCAGGAGGAAGAACCCGAGCAGCAGCACTATGTCCACCTGGAAACACCGGCCCATGAGGAAACGCTGAGCGTTCGGCGCAACGAGGAAGACCTCATTCGCCAGGCGCTGGAGAAGTACCACGGCAACCGCAAAAAGGCCGCAGAGGAACTGGGCATGAGCGAACGCACCCTGTATCGTAAATTACCCGCCGAATACCGCAAGAAATGAAACTGAAGGCTCTTATATTCGCTGTCCTGACCGGCTGTCTGGTGGCCGCCTGCGGCATCTACTCCTTCTCCGGTACCTCCATCCAGCCGGACGTGAAGAGTATCACCATCCCGTACGTGGAGTACAAAGCCCTGCGCGTGAATCCGGCCCTGTCCGGCCAGCTTACGGAGGCTCTGCAGGAAAAGTTCCGCAAGCTCACCAGCCTGGAGCAGGTAGAAACGGACGGAGACCTGGAACTGGTGTGTGAAATCACCGGCTACGACGTTAAAGCCACGGCCGTTACGGCCGACGAAATGGCCTCCCAGAGCCGTCTCACCGTTACCGTGAAGGTAGATTTCACCAACAAGAAATACCCGGAAGACAACGTGGAAAACAAGTCCTTCAGCGCCTACGAGGACTTTGACGCCACCCTTACGCTGGATTCCGTGGAGGGCACCCTCTGCGAAACCATCGTGGATAAAATTGTAGAAGACATCTTCAACGCAACCGTAGCACAGTGGTAGGCTCCTCTTATATCAACATCCATACGCTTACGCTGGACGAACTGGCGGGGGTGGTGAACCTGTACCCCTGGTACGGGGCCGCCCGCGTGGAACTGTGCCGGCGCATGGCCCTCATGGGGGAAGACTGGGGGGAGGACCAGTATGCGGCGGAGGCGCTGTTTGTCCCGGATCGCGGCAAGGTGGCCGTCCTGCTGCGTCAGGGCCGCCAGACGGACTGCTCAGACAAAGACTTGAGTGCGCTGTTGTCGTCCTATATGGAAGAACCATCGGCCCCGGAAGAGGTGCAGGAGCACCAGGTGCGTGCCGTCGGGGGCGATTATTTTTCGCAGGCCCAGTACGACAACGTGCGCCAGAGCGGAGACAATATCTTCTCCCGCTTTGCGGCCAAAACCCGGCAGGAGAATACCTCAGAGGACCAGGCCGGTGCCCAAATGGCAGACCGTTTCGCCACCGAAACCCTTGCGCGCATCTTCCAGGAACAGGGCCGGATAGAGGAAGCCCGACGCATTTATTCGCGTCTGATTTTGGAAATCCCGGAAAAAAGTGCTTACTTTGCAACCCTTATCGACAAATTAGATAATTAATAAGGTAAAATATATGAACGCAGCGTTTACAGTTTTGGTCGTTCTCATCATCATCGCGGCCATTCTCCTGATTGCGGTTGTCCTCCTCCAGAACGGCAAGGACGGCGGCCTGGCAACCAACTTCACTTCCGCCAACCAGACCCTGGGTGTGCGCCAGACGGCCACCATTCTGGAAAAAGCCACTTGGTATCTTGTGGCCTTCATCCTGGTTGTTTCCGTTATCACCGTGTTCGTGGGCCGCGGCAACACCCGCAGTGGTTCCAACGAGGCCATCAGCACGGAAATCCTGAACCAGACAGAGCAGGCCCCCGAAGAGGCCCCCGCTTTCCCCATCTCCCAGGAAAACCCGGAAGTCGCAGAGTAATTCCTCTGTCCCCGGACTCTCGGTGGCCCTCCCTCCCGGGACTGCGCTGCCCCACCCTCTAGTGCTGTCATCGTCCCACTGTTTGTACCCATGACCGCATTTGGGGCCGATATTGCTGTCATCGTCCCACTGTTTGTACCCATAACCGCACTTTGGTGTACCTTTCTGCTGTCGAAGGTCCACCCGCTGGACCCTCAGACAAATAGTCCGGAAATCTCGCTGGCCGATAACCTACTAACAATCAGCAAGATACGAAAAATCCTCGGCGCAAAAAGAGCCGAGGATTATTGGAATATGCTTGACTATCAGGCGGTTAGCGACCAGTGAAAAATTACCGCACCACCACTTCGCCGCCGGCGGCGTCCACGGTGATTACCGAGTCTTTGTGCACGGTGCCGTCCAGGATGCTCTTGGCGAGGAGGTTCACCAGTTCCCGCTGCATCACGCGCTTCACCGGGCGGGCGCCGTAGGCAGGGTCGTAGCCGTGCTCCACCATGTGGTCTTCGAAGGCCGGGGTGAACTGCACAGTGATGCCATTGTCCGCCAGCTTGTGCTGCAGGTCCGCCTCCTGGATGTGCAGGATGTCGCGGATATCGGCCTTGGTAAGCGGGTCGAACATGATGATCTCGTCAATGCGGTTCAGGAACTCCGGACGAACGGTCATCTTGAGCACGTCCAGCACCTTGCGGGAGCATTCGTCCAGGAGGGAGCGGCGCGTGGCGATGGCCTGCATGTCCACGCCGTTCACTTCCGGGAGCTTCTCCATGTAGGACTGGATAATGTCGGCTCCGGCATTGGAGGTCATAATCAGGATGGTATTCTTGAAGTCCACCGTACGGCCCTTGTTGTCGGTGAGCCGGCCGTCGTCCAGTACCTGCAGCAGCACGTTGAACACGTCCGGGTGGGCTTTTTCAATCTCGTCCAGCAGCACCACGGAGTAAGGTTTGCGCCGCACGGCCTCGGTGAGCTGGCCACCTTCATCGTAGCCTACGTATCCCGGAGGCGCGCCCACCAGGCGGGAAACGGTGTGCCGCTCCTGGTATTCGCTCATGTCGATACGCGTCATCATGTTCTCATCGTTGAACAGGAACTCCGCCAGCGCCTTGGCCAGCTCGGTCTTGCCCACGCCGGTGGTACCCATGAACAGGAACGAGCCGATGGGCCGCTTTTCGTTCGAAAGACCCGCGCGGTTGCGGCGTACGGCATCGGCAACGGCACGGATGGCTTCATCCTGGCCGACGACGCGTTTGTGCAGCTCCGCCTCCATGCGCAGGAGTTTGTCCTTCTCGCTCTCCAGCATCCGCTTCACGGGGATGCCGGTCCACTTGGCCACTACCTCGGCAATGTCTTCCGGCGTAACCGCCTCTGTGACAAGCGGTTCCTTGATGGCTTCCGCCTTGGCGGTAAGTTCGTCGATGCGCTTTTGCAGGGCAGCCATGCGGCCGTAACGGATTTCGGCCACCTTGGCGTAGTCACCATTGCGTTCGGCGGTCTTGGCCTGGAGGTTCAACTCTTCCATCTCCTGGCGGGCCGTCTGCAGGCCGCTGAGGGTGTCCTTTTCCTCGTTCCAGCGTTTCATGAGAGCTTCGCGCTTGCCTTGCAGCTCCTTGAGTTCAGCCTCCAGCTTCTCCAGTTTCACAGACACGCCTTCGCGCTTAATCGCTTCACGTTCAATCTCTTTCTGCCGAATGGCGGAGTTGAGCTCGTCGATGGGCTCCGGCACGGAATTCATCTCCAGACGCAGCTTGGAGGCGGCTTCGTCCACCAGGTCGATGGCCTTGTCCGGCAGGAAACGCGAGGTGATGTACCGGTGGCTCAGGTTCACGGCGGCGATAAGGGCGTCGTCCTCGATGCGCACCTTGTGGTGGTTCTCGTAGCGCTCCTTCAGGCCGCGCAGGATGGCGATGCTCTCCGCCGGCGACGGCTCGTCCACCATCACCATCTGGAAACGGCGCTCCAGGGCTTTATCGGCCTCAAAGTACTTCTGGTACTCGTCCAGGGTGGTGGAGCCGATGGTGCGGAGCTCGCCGCGGGCCAGGGCCGGCTTGAGGATGTTGGAGGCATCCATGGCACCGGAACTGCGGCCAGCGCCCACCAGCGTATGGATTTCGTCGATGAACAGGATAATCTCACCGGCGCTGTCCACCACTTCCTTTACTACGCCCTTGAGGCGTTCCTCGAACTCACCTTGATATTTCGCGCCCGCGATCAGGGCACCCATGTCCAGGGAGTAGACTTTTTTCGATTTTAGATTTTCCGGCACCTGCCCGTTCACAATGTTCTGGGCGATGCCCTCAGAGATGGCGGTCTTGCCCACGCCGGGCTCGCCCACCAGGATGGGGTTGTTCTTGGTTCTGCGGGAAAGAATTTGCAGAACACGGCGGATTTCATCGTCCCTGCCAATCACGGGGTCCAGTTTGCCCTGGGCCGCGCGCTCGTTCAGGTTGATGGCAAAGCGCTCCAAAAAGCTGTTGTTGTTATTGTTTTCTGCCATAGTTCATTTCTCCTTTTGCATAAGCTATGGCAATCTCCGTTCCGTTCCCGTTTTCCTGCCATTTTGGCAGAAGCTGGGTCGACAGGCCGAACCGTAGACGCCGCCGGCGGCGAAGTGGTGGTGCGGTAAACCTCGCTGGTCGCTAACGCGCTGACTACCAGCTACTTCCTGATAATCCTCGGCGCAAAAAGAGCCGAGGATTTTCCGTATTTTGCTGATTATTAGGAGGTTATCAACCAGCGAAATTCCAGACTATTTGCCGGAGGGTCCAGCGGGTAGACCTTGGCGCAAAGGGGCGCACTATTTCACCAGGGTTTTGAAATCCTCCCAGCGGTAGAAAGAGCCGGGGGCGGCCATGGGCAGCGGGAGGGTGGCCTCGCGGCCGTTCAGGAGCAGCTGGAACAGGATGTCCGGATTGCGCTTGCTGCGGAAGAACACCAGCTGCAGGTTGCAGGCCATGGGTACGGAAAAGTTCTGCCAGTAGTTCTCCACCTCCAGCGGGTCCTCAACGCGGGCATCCATGCCGTTCACGCCCAGCAGGGACAAGAAGGGCATGAGGCAGGAGTCGTGGGAGAAACGCAGGCGCAACTGCACGCCGTCCGCCCAGTCGGCCTGGGCCTTCTCCACAAAGTCCTGGTACAAGGCCTTCATGGCCTCCACGCGGACGTTTTCCGTATCCGGCGAGCGGCCCATGAGCTGGTAGTCCCGGAAGTTGTTCACCCGCCAGAGCGCATACCGTTCCTCTGCCGTAAACAGGCTGTACAGACGCTCCGGAACGGGGAAGTCCATGTTGTCCAGCGTGCTCACCATGGTGTGCATGTCAAAGACAAAGCCGTACGGGTCCTTTACCAACTCGCACGGACGGGTGAACCAGTGGTGCAGGATGGCCTCGGAGTCCACCAGAGCGTCGCGAAAGCGCTCGTACTTGGTAAGCGCATCCCCGCTACGCTCGGCTTTTGAGTCGATTACTTCCGGCAGCAGATACGCCTGATAGGGGTAGCTGTAATCGGCCTCAAAGGTTAAATCTTTGTCCAGTTCCGACACCTCGCTCAGGAAGGAGTACATGCTTACGATAACCCGGTGCGACACCGTGGAAACGGCACAGGCGCGCGTTTTTCCCTTGAACACCGCCGGGTAGTTCCGGTACAGCTGGTCTGCAATAAAACGATGCTGCGCCTGGCCTTTCAAGGTGAGCTGCCCCTCGCGCTTGGCCAGGAGGGGATAAATGCTCACATACTCCTGATAAAACTGTTCGCCCTCCGGGGTGAGCCAGCCTTTCTCCCGCGCGTTCTCCCACACGGCCAGGATGTCCTCGTATACGGTATGTCCCAGCGCAAAGCGGGCGCCGTGCCTGCCCAGATGGCTTACATAGAACGGTTTGTATCCTTTGGGCGCCGCTGTGGGCCGGGGCTGGTCCATGGGATACAGCACATGCACGCCGCCGGCGCGCTCGATGTCCGCCATCACTGCGTCGTGAGCGGAAAAAGGCTGGGCAAACGCAGTCACACCTGCCAGCCCAGCCAGTAAAAGAAGGAGAAGCTTTCTCATAGTTTACACTTCCGTTGCGGTGGCGAACTCGGAGAGGAACCGCATGTCGTTCTCAAAGTAGTGCCTGAGGTCGTTCACCTGCCATTTGAGCATGGCAATGCGCTCCACGCCCATGCCGAAGGCGAAGCCGCTATACTGCGACGGGTCTATCCCGCTGGCTTTGAGCACATTAGGGTCTACCATGCCGCAGCCCATAATCTCCAGCCAGCCGGTACCCTTGCAAATGTTGCACCCCTTGCCCTTGCAAATGTTGCAGCTCACGTCTACCTCTGCCGACGGCTCCGTGAAGGGGAAGTAGGAGGGGCGCATGCGAATCTGGGTGTCCGGGCCGAACATCTCCCGTGCAAAGAGCAGGATGGCCTGCTTGAGGTCTGCAAACGTAACATCCTTGTCAATGTAGAGGCCCTCCACCTGGTGGAAGATGCAGTGGGCACGGGCCGATATGGCCTCGTTGCGGAACACGCGTCCCGGGCACACCACGCGGATGGGGAGGGGCTGGGACTCCATGGTGCGCACCTGCACGGAAGAGGTGTGCGTGCGCAGGAGCAGGGGATTGAGGTGGCCGGTGCTCACAAAGAAGGTGTCCTGCATTTCGCGGGCCGGATGGTTGGGCGGGAAGTTCAGGGCCTCGAATACGTGATAGTCGTCCTCAATCTCGGGACCCTCCGCTACGTCGTAGCCGAATTTGCGGAAAATGTCCACAATCTGCTGACGCACAATGGATACCGGATGGCGGGACCCCAGCGGCAGGGCGTCGCCGGGCATCGTCAGGTCCTCTTTGGGGATGGCCGATACCACCGCTTCCTCCGCGGCGGCCTTGAGCTCCTCGATGCGGGCCGCTGCCGTTTTTTTGAGTTCGTTCAGGCGCTGGCCATACTCGCGTTTGAGCTCCGGCGCCACCGTGCGGAATTCGTCCATAAGGGCGGTAATTTCGCCCTTCTTGCCCAGAAAACGGATACGGGCTTCTTCCACTTCCTTGGCGGAGGACGCTTTGAGCTCTTCCAGCTCTTTGAAAATTTGTTCAATCGCTTCTTTCATGCCTATTTTTTCTTCTTGGTATTCTTGTTGTTTCTTTTGTCTCTGGCTTCCTGGGCGCGTTTGCCGCCGCTCTTCCAGTACTTGGCCCACTGCTCCGGGGTGAAAAAGCGTTTGTAGCTGTTGTCTATCTGCTGCATCCACTTGTCCTGCACCGTTACGTACAGGTCCCGGTTTTCCACTTTGGCTTTTTGCATGTTTTCCAGCTCTGCCGACATGGCTTTGAGGTCATGGGTGAGGGTGGAATCCACATAGAACTCCTGCCAGTACTCCAATTCCAGCATTGTGCTCAGGCGCTGCACCTCCTTGTCCACAAACTCCAGCATTTGCTTTTCCTGCTGCTCAGGGGTCTGGGGGCCGGCATTTTGGGCCTTTGCCGCCAAAACCGACAGGCATAAAGCAAGCACAACGCTCAATAAATGATAAAATTTCATACCTTTGTAGTCTAATGTCAAGTGACAAAATTACGCAATAAACAGAAAAAGTCCAAAATACGATGAGAAAATCGCTCCTGAAATTGTTCGTTTCCGCCCTGGCCGTGGTCCTTGGCACCGTGGAAGGCAACACCTGTACCAACGTTATCGTCACCCGCGGCGCCAGCAAGGACGGCTCCGTGCTGGTCTCTTACGCGGCGGATTCCCATTACCTGTTCGGCGAGCTGTACTATAAGCCCGCGGCGGACTGGAAGGCCGGCACCATGCTCCCCATCTACGAGTGGGACACCAACCGCTATCTGGGTGAAATCGAGCAGGTTCCGCACACCTACCAGACGGTGGGCAACATGAACGAGTTCCAGCTCATCATCACGGAAACCACCTGGGGCGGCCGCGAGGAACTGACGGACAAGCACGGCGGCATCGACTACGGTTCCCTCATCTACGTCACCCTGCAGCGCGCCAAGACGGCCCGCGAAGCCATCGACATCATTGTTGCGCTGGCCAATGAATACGGCTACGCCTCGGAGGGGGAAACCTTCTCCATTGCCGATAAGAACGAGGCCTGGATCATGGAACTCATCGGCAAGGGCATGAGCATGCGCAACGGCATCAACATGAACAAGGGCATCGTCTGGGTGGCCCGCCGCGTGCCGGACGGCGCCATTTGCGCGCATGCCAACCAGGCCCGTATCGGCAAGTTCCCCATGGACGATCCCGACAATTGCCTCTACGCTCCGGACGTTATTACGTTTGCCCGCCGCAAGGGCTACTTCGACGGCCTGGACAGCGAGTTCAGCTTCAAGAAGGCCTATAATCCGGCCGATTTTGGCACGGTCCGCGGCTGCGACGCCCGTGCCTGGAGCGCTTTCAACATCCTCACGCAGGGCTGGTTCTCCTTCTACGACGAGAACGGCAATGCCGTCACGCGCGATGCCTTTGCGTATCTGGACTACGTGATGGGCAACAACTTGGAGGGCGACTTCCCGCTGTTCGTGTATCCGCGCAAGAAGGTGGGCGTAAAGGAAGTGGCCGATGTCATGCGCGACCACTTCGAGGGCACCCCCATGGACATGACCCAGGACATCGGCGCCGGCGGCAACGCCCTTCCGTACCGCTGGCGTCCCATGGAATTCCAGGACCCGGAAGGCAACACCTACGTCAATGAGCGCGCCATCGCCACCCAGCAAACCGGTTTCTGGATGGTGGGACAGGCCCGCAACTACGTCCCGGACGTGGTGGGCGGCATCTTGTGGTTCGGCACGGACGACGCCGCCACCTCGTACCTCACCCCCATCTACACCACCATCCAGGAGGTCCCGGACTGCTTCCGCGTGGGCAACGGAGACCTGCTGCATTATTCGGCCGACGCCTCTTTCTGGATTAACAACCGCATCTCCAACGCCTGCTACAAGATGTACAATGTCATGGCCCCGTACGTGCGCGCCAAGGCCGATGCCTTCGAGTACGACCAGATGGAGCGCCGCGTACATTCGGTGGACAGCATGGCCGTGGTCATGTACAACCAGGTGGCGGTGAAGATGCAGAAGAAACTCTCTGCCAAGGGCAATGTAATGGTGTCCCGCCAGCCTTTCGCCAAGGTGATCAAGTATGTGAGTGATTACAGCATCAAAACAGCCCAGGAGCAGTTTGTGGCCTGGCGTAACCTGGAAACGGAGCTGCTGGTGAAGTTCATGGACGGCAATGTGAAGCCGCAGAACGAGGACGGCTCCTTCAAGCACTCGGAATACTCGGAGGGTATACCGGATCACATAGAATGGCCCGGCTACACGGAGCTGTGGAAAAACACCGTGGCGCAGGAGCACGGCGACGTAATTAAGGTGCCTGCCGATAAATAGCACAAAACCAACTAATAACCTATAATTATGACCACATTGTTTTATCTGGTGCCGGTGGCAGCAGTGATTGCGTTGCTGTTCGCCTGGATTTTCTTCCGTCAGATGATGAAGGAAAGCGAAGGCACGCCCACCATGAAAGAAATCGCGCAGTACGTGCGCGAGGGCGCCATGGCGTACCTCAAGCAGCAGTACAAAGTTGTCATCATTGTTTTCGTTGTCCTGGCGGCGCTTTTTGCCGTGCTGGCCTATGGCTTTGGCGTACAGAACCCCTGGGTGCCGTTTGCCTTCCTTACGGGCGGCTTCTTCAGCGGCCTGGCCGGCTTCGTGGGCATGAAAACCGCTACGTATGCATCGGCCCGCACGGCCAATGCCACCATGCGCAGCCTCAATGCCGGCCTTAAGATTGCCTTCCGCAGCGGTGCCGTCATGGGCCTCACCGTGGTGGGCCTGGGCCTGCTGGACATTGCCATCTGGTGGAGCGTGCTCCAGATTTTCTACGACCCTACGGATGCGCAGAACCTGGTCATCATCACCACCACCATGCTCACCTTCGGGATGGGCGCTTCCACGCAGGCGCTCTTTGCCCGCGTGGGCGGCGGCATCTATACCAAAGCGGCCGACGTAGGGGCCGACATTGTGGGTAAAGTGGAACAGGACATCCCGGAGGACGACCCTCGCAACCCCGCCACCATTGCCGATAATGTGGGCGACAACGTGGGCGATGTAGCCGGTATGGGCGCAGACCTGTACGAGAGCTACTGCGGCTCCATCCTGGCCACCATGGCGCTGGGCGCATCGGCCTTCTTTACGGAGGGTACGGATGTGCAGATGCGGGCCATTCTGGCTCCGATGGTGATTGCTGCCATCGGCGTAGTGCTCTCTATCATCGGTATTTACGTGGTACGCACCAAGGAAGGCGCCGGCCTGATGGACCTCCTCAAGTCTCTGTCCGTGGGCACCAACCTGGCGGCCGTGCTCATTGCCGTGCTCTCGTTCGGCGTGTTCTACATGCTGGGCTTCCCCAACTGGTGGAAACTCTCCCTGAGCGTAGTGAGCGGCCTGCTGTCGGGCGTTATCATCGGCAAAATCACGGAATTCTATACCTCCCATTCCTATAAACCCACGCAAAAGCTGGCAGAGGCTGCACAGACGGGCTCCGCTACCGTGGTAATCAACGGCGTGGGCCTGGGCATGCGCTCAACGGCCATTCCCGTAATCACCATCTGCGCCGCCATCCTCCTGGCCTATGGCTTTGCTACGGACTTCGTGTTCTCCACAGAGACCCTGAGCCTGGGCCTGTACGGCATCTCCATCGCGGCGGTGGGCATGCTCTCCACGCTGGGAATCACCTTGGCCACAGACGCTTACGGTCCCATTGCAGACAATGCCGGCGGCAACGCGCAGATGAGCGAACTGGATCCTTCCGTGCGCGAAAAGACCGACGTGCTGGACGCCCTGGGCAATACCACGGCCGCTACCGGCAAGGGCTTTGCCATCGGTTCCGCAGCACTTACCGCCCTGGCCCTCTTGGCTTCCTACATCGAGGAACTCAAGATTGGCCTGCAGCATGTGGGACGCCATGTCCTGGAAATTGGCGGACGCACGGTAGACACCATGAACGCCAGCATTACGGACATTGTAGAGATGTACGACATCTCCCTGATGAACCCCAAGGTGCTGGTGGGCATATTTGTGGGCTCCATGATGGCCTTCCTGTTCTGCGGCCTCACCATGCAGGCCGTGGGCCGCGCCGCTGCCAAAATGGTGATTGAGGTGCGCCGGCAGTTCCGCGAGATAGCGGGTATCCTGGAAGGCAAGCAGCGCCCGGACTACACTTCCTGCGTGCGCATCTCCACCAAGGCGGCCCAGCACGAGATGATCTTCCCGTCCCTGTTGGCCATCGTGGTTCCCATGATTGTGGGCTTGCTGCTGGGTCCTGCGGGCGTAATCGGCCTTCTGGCCGGCGGCCTGGGTGCAGGCTTTGTGCTGGCCATCTTCCTGGCCAACTCCGGCGGTGCCTGGGACAATGCCAAGAAGTACGTGGAAGAAGGCCACCATGGCGGTAAAAACTCCCCGGCCCATAAAGCCACCATTGTGGGCGACACCGTGGGCGACCCCTTCAAAGACACCTCCGGCCCTTCCCTGAACATCCTCATCAAGCTCATGAGCATGGTGAGCATCGTGATGGCCGGCCTCACCGTCATGCTGCACTAAGTTGCGCTACCCCACAGCCTCCCGCTTCGCTCCGACGGGGCATGACCCTTGTCATACCGAGGCCGAAGGCCGAGTGTATCTCCCCGGGACAGGCCCGCTGCGGGCGCATTTCCCTGGCAAATCGTAGCACTGGCGGACCTTTAGGCCCGCCAGCGGCGCGTTTAACCCCCAAACCGTGCCCACAGCGGTCCTCCGTTGCGGTAACCGCATGGCATTACGCGAAATGGGGGCAAAATGCGTAAAGGGATGTCTGGGTTGGAAATGTAGAAGAATAGTTGTAAGTTTGCAAAAACTAAATGCTTATGTCATTGCTCATCATTCTGCTGGTTTGCACTGTCCTCGCCATCCCGGCGCAGGCGGCCCCGCTACAGGAGGACGTACAGCCCGCACCCGCTCAGGACACCTTGCGCTTGGACTGGGGAACCTATATGGGTGAACTCCCTGCCGGGCAGGGAAAACTGTACCACAAGGAGCGGGGTCTGTACTTGGGCACGTTTGACAAGGTGGTCCCTTCCGGAAAGGGCATTCACTTCAAGGCCGATGGCAGCGTGTACGAGGGCAACTTCGTCAGGGGAACGTACCAGGGCTATGGCCGCCTGTTCATGGCAACGGGCACGGTTATTTGCGGAGAATTCGCCAGCGGCCGTGCCAATGGCCTGGACACGCTGTATTACCCAGACGGTAAGGTGTTTATCGGTGTGGCGCAAAACGGCGGCGCCACCAAGCAGGGCAAAACCTACAAGAGTGCGGATGCAGCCAAGGTAACCCGACCGCAAAGACCGGCCCTCCAGCTAACCGCGGGGGACGAAGCCTTCCTGCAAAGCCTGGGCTACGGCGCCTACGACACCCCGGCCACCTTTGGCCAGGGCGCCTCCTTCTTCCAGGTCTATATCCACCCCAACTTCCGCTATTCGGAGTCCATGGTAGACAAAATGGCCACGGTGGAATACGAGTTCACGGTAGGGGAGGACGGCAAGCTGCGGGACATCAAAATCCTCTCCTCCACGGACGAGGACTTTTCCAAGGAACTCCTCCGCGTTCTCAAGCACTGCCCCAAGTGGACCCCGGCCACCAAAGACGGCCATCCGGTGCCCTATACCATCCGCAACCAGCGCATCACCTTTGGTAGCTACAATTAATTTCCGTACCTTTGCACTTCTATGAAAGCAAAGGAAGTACTGGCATTTATTGCGGGCGTAATGGCGCTCCTGGGCCTTCTGTGGCTGGTTACACCGGCGGACGGCGTGAACCTGGGGCCGCTCAACCTGCGTTTTGCGTCTTATCAGCGCACGCTGCGGGATGCCCACGAGCAAAAAGTGGACGTAGATTCCGTGCTGATGGCCGTAGAGAGCCGTTTCAAGATGGAGGCCGATACCCTCAGCTATTACCGGCGCTTCTTTTACGAGAATCCGGACCGTATTTTCCTCCCCGGTGACGATTACCACTTCTTCGACCCTGTTTTCCGGCAGATGGAAGGGGCCACGGACCACCTGGTGCGCGTGGTGCACTACGGAGACTCCCAGATAGAACTGGACCGGATTAGCCAGGACCTGCGGGAGGCCCTCCAGGAGCGTTTCGGGGGCAGCGGAACAGGCCTGTTCCCGGCGCTTGGCAACGTCCCTTCGGCCAGCATTTCCAAGGCGGCCAGCGGCAGTTTCGCCCATTATACCATGTATGGCGATTCCACCACCCAGCGGGCCGGACACAACCGCTACGGCATCCTGGCGCAGGTGGTGCAGCTCACGGGCAGCGGCACCCTTACCCTTCGCGGCAGCAAGAACAAAAATGCACGCGAAGGCGTAAAAACGTTTGAAAGCGTTTCCGTATTATACGGCAAAGGGGAAAATTTGGTTGTAAAAGCGGCATCCGGCACCGACAAACCCGAGCCGGAGGTGCAGAAAGGAGAGAACGGCACAACGCTCCTCACCTGGCGCTTTAGCCAGCCGGTGGAAAAAGCCACCCTCACCTTCCAGGGCAATGCGGAAATCTACGGCATCGGGGCCGATGGCAACGCCGGCGTAGCGGTGGACAATGTGCCGCTTAGAGGCTGCTCGGGCACTATTTTCACCCGCATCAGCAAGCCGCTGATGACCGACAGCTTTTCCCTCACGGATACCCGCTTGATTATCCTGCAGTTCGGCGGCAACATGATGCCCATGATCCGCGGCGCCAAGCAGATTGAGCCGTACCAGGAGCAAATCGCCAAACAAATCGCCTATTTCCACGAGGTAGCCCCCCAGGCCAAAATCCTCTTTATCGGCCCGTCCGATATGGGTAAGAGCGTGAATGGCCGCGTGGTCACCTGGCCGCACCTGCCGGAACTGGTGGACTCCCTGAAAGCCACCGCCTTACGGAACGATGCCGCCTACTGGGACCTCTACCGCATGATGGGCGGAGAAAACTCCATGGCCCAGTGGGTGCGCCACAGTCCACCCTACGCCGGTCCGGACTACATTCACTTCACCCCCGCCGGTGCCCAAAAGGTGGGCGACGCCCTGTCGCGCTCCTTCCTTACCTATTATGACTTCTACACCCTCCGGAAAACCCTTCCGGCCCAGCGGGTGCAAAACGCCATGCGGCCATGAAGCGGGCATTACTGGCTATCCTTCTGTTACTGACGCTGCTCCCGCTGGAGGGCCGCCGCCTGCCGCGTTATCCCTTCATCCGTACGGATAAAAACGTGCTGCAGGGCGAATCGGCCGATTTCCAGCGCTTTTGCCGGAAGCTGGACACCCTGCTCGTCACCGGCGGTGGCGATGTCCGTGTCCTCCACGTAGGGGGTTCCCATGTGCAGGGCGGCACCTTAAGCGACCGTCTCCGCCGCCGCTTCCTGAGCCTCCGATACGGCATTGAGGGCGGCCGGGGTCTGGTTTTCCCCTTCGCCACGGCAGGCACCAATACGCCCGTCAGCTACAACAGCTCCTACATTGGCCATTGGGAAAGCGCGAACTGCCTCAAGCCTGCCGACGAGCCCCTGGGCCTTACCGGCATGGCGGCCCTGGCGCGGGATACATCGGCCCGGGTCATCATTGACCTGGCACCGCGCGAGCGCACAACCCTTCAGCAGCGATATACCTTCAACCGGGTCGATATCCTGGGCGACGGCACGCTGGAGCCCCTCCTGCTGGTCAATGGGCGCGATACGCTGCACGGGGTGGGCGCACAAGGCTTCCGCCACTTTGACCTGCCGCATTACACGGACTGGATCCAGCTTTGTTTCAGCGGGCAGGGCCAGTACACCCTCCGGGGCCTGTACCTGGACAAGTCGGGCGGCGGTTTTTCGCTCAGCGAGGCCGGGGTGAACGGTGCCTCCACGCAGGCCTGGCTCCGCTGCGACCTCTGGGAAAGCGAGCTTCGCCGCGTAATGCCGGACCTGGTCATTTTCTCCATCGGCATTAACGACATCCAAGGGGCCGATTTTGACGTCCGCCGCTTCAAGGCCAACTACCGCCAGCTCATTGCCCAGGTGCGCCGCGTGAACCCGAACTGCGCCATCCTGATGAGCGGCATCAACGACAGCTGGATGCGCAAGCGGGGCGTGAATCCCCACACCGAGGCCGCAGAAACCGCCTTCCGCGAGCTGGCCCAGGAATGCGGCGGCGTGTTCTGGGACTGGTACCAGGTGATGGGCGGCTACGGCTCCATGGAAAAATGGGAGGAGGCCGGGCTGGCCCAGTCGGACAAAATCCATTTCACTCCCAACGGCTATAAATTGGTAGGGGACTTGCTGTTCGACGCCATCATGGACGCTTATTACTTGCGATGAATCTCTGGGATATCATACGGGACTTTTTCCAGAGCCTGCTCTCCTTTGACCAGGCCCATCCGCTGCTGTTCACCCAGTTCTACTTCTGGGCGTTCTTTGCGCTGGTATTTGCGGTGTTCTCGCTCTTCCATTCCAAGGTGCTGCTGCGCAACGGCTACCTCTTTGTCGTGTCGCTGTTCTTCTACTACAAGACCAGCGGCGTGTTCCTGGCGCTGCTGCTCTTTGTCATTGTCTATAATTTCTTTGCGGCCAAGTGGTTGCATCGGCTCAAATCCGAGAAAGGACGTTCGGCCGTTACGGCGCTGAGCGTTATTGTTGACCTGGGCATCCTGGCCTATTTCAAATACGCGTACTTCCTCACGGACTTTGTGAACAACCTCTTCGGTCTGCAATTGCAGGTGCACGACGTCCTGGGCGAGTGGCTGAACATGCTCATTGGCACGGAAGTTTTTCGGGTCGATGCCATCATCCTTCCGGTGGGCATCTCCTTCTTTACCTTCCAGGCGGTGAGTTATGTGGTGGACGTCAAGCGGCGGAAGATTGCCCCGGTGGGGAACTTCCTGGACTTTGGCTTCTACCTGAGCTTTTTCCCGCAACTGGTAGCGGGTCCTATCGTCCGTGCCGTGGAGTTCGTTCAGCAGCTCCATAAGCCGTACAACCTGAGCCGTCGCTGGTTCGGAATTGCCGTCTTCTGGATCATGAACGGCCTCCTCAAGAAGCTCATTCTGGCCGACTATCTGGCGGTGAATTTCTGCGACCGCGTGTTCGAGAACCCGCTGCTGTACAGCGGCTTTGAGAATTTATCGGCCCTGTTTTGCTATTCGCTGCAGGTCTATGCGGACTTTTCCGGCTACACGGACATCGCTACGGGCGTTGCCATGCTCATGGGCTTCTACCTGCCCAAGAACTTCGATTCGCCGTACAAGGCCGTGAACACGCAGCAGTTCTGGCGCCGCTGGCACATGTCCCTGAGCCGATGGCTGCGCGACTATCTGTACATTCCCCTCGGCGGCAACCGCAACGCCACGCCGGCCACCTTTGTGATTATCCTGGCGGTGGCGGTATTCGGCAGCTTCCTCAGCGGCTCCTGGTGGGTGGCCTTTGGCGTTTTTGTGGTGGCGGCCGGCATTGGTGTGTGGGCCTGGCTGCGACCGGGGGACCGCAAGCTCATTACCACCAACATCAATTCCATGAACACCATGCTGCTGGGCGGCCTGTGGCACGGCGCCAGCTGGAACTTCATGATCTGGGGCGGCCTCAACGGCCTGGGCATGGTGATTTATAAGGTCTGGACCCAGCACTCGATGCTGATGAAACTACTGATAGTAAACGGTTTTCTTGCCGTTAGCGCCCTGCTGATGCACCTGACGCACGCCCCCGTGTGGAACATGTTCACGGTATGGCTTTTGATTCTCACCGCGGGAACACTGGTGAAGTTCGTGTATCGCTGGGCCGTCCTCGGGAAGGATGCCGTCATGAAGGCGCCGGAGCGCACAGCGAAGGGGGCGGTGATTCCGGTGCAGTTGCCTTCGGCCCGTGCCCGCTGGACCTCCAACGCCTGGGACATCTTCCAGACCTTCGTGTTCATCACCTTCACCCGCCTGTTTTTCCGCAGCGGTTCCAACCTGGACCCCGCCCTGGCCAATGAACAGGCCTGGAATACCGCCAAGAACATGGTGAACCAGATTGGCGGCGCGTGGGATCTGTCGCTGGTGCCTCAGATGATGCGCGCCCACTGGGCGGTGCTGCTGGTATTTGTAGTAGGCATGCTCATTCACTGGCTGCCGGAACGCTTCAAACGGCGGTATCGGCTCGCGTTCTCCCGCCTCCCGCTGCCCGTCATGGCGCTGGTGGTAGTGACCATCATCGTCTTCTTCTACCAGTTCATCACGGCCGACCTACAAACCTTCATCTACTTCCAGTTCTGAGGCGCCATGCAAGATTCTGGCGCTTGCGTGGTTATTTTTTAACATTTACTTAAGACGCCTACCCTTCAGGAACTGCTTGGGATGAAATTGTTCGCGCTTTGCGTAAGGACTGTGTTTAGAGACTATTATGACATCTATTGTCTACTGGAAGCTGGATGCAAGCTGGATGAAGCCGCAGTCTATAATTACTTCTTGAGCCGGATGTATTCCGAAGGCGTCAGTTTGAAGCGTTCGCGGAAGAGCGTGTTGAAGTGACTGCGGCTCTTGAAGCCGCTCATTTCCACAATCAGGCCGATAGGTTCGTCGGTATGGGCCAGCATCTCGGCCGCATGCCGGAGGCGCCAGTCGTCGATGAATTCGCCGATGGTCTGCCCACCGGCACATTCGCGGATAGCATCGGCCACCAGATTGTAGTTGGTGCCCATCATATGCGCCAGCGTATCGCGGTTCATGGCGCTGTCTGTATAGGGCTTCTGCTCCTGCATCAGCTTCACGATACGCTGGTACAGTTGCTGTGTGCCAGAAAGGGCCGATACCGGAATCCCTTCCAGCGCTTCTTCGGCCTTCTTCTCCTGCTCCAACATTTGCTGGATGGTATCGTACAAATCGTGGTTGACCTTCCTCAATTGTCTTTTGGCCACGATATTACGCCAAAGAGCGATGCCGGATATGAGAAGGATCAGGACCAGAGCCGCAATCATAATCCATTGCAGCCGCTCTTTGGCCTCTTTCTTCTGGAGAGCCAACTGGACCTCCTGCGTTTTAAAACGTATCTCGTACTCGGCCGCCTTGCTGTCGCGCTCGCGGACGGTGAGGCTATCCTGCAGGATGGAAGCGCGCATAGCGGCCTCCAAGGCACGGCGATAGTCGCCCAGATTCTTATAAAGGTTGGCCTTGTTAAGGAACAGGGTGCGGTAGAGCGGGCTGATGGAGTCACCCTGTCGCAGCAGACGTTCTTCCTGGAGTTTGCTCAGTTGCTCCACGCGGTCCTTATCGCCAGCCAACACATAGTAACGAAGAATGTTGAACTGCCCCGTAGGTGTTTGGGCATACGGAGTATTTTCATATTGCTGGGCAGCCCACCGGGCTTCTTTCAAGTGGCCCAGTTCGGCCTCGCAGCAGGCCAGGATGCAGTAGGCGCCGCCCCGCTGGTTGTCGAAGTAGCCCCGCGGCATGTGGATTCCGGCCTTCTCCATCTCGTCTACGTAGGCCAGACGCTCGCGGCACACCTCGGCGGCATCGGCATATCTGCCCTGCTCTCCCAGACGCTGGGCCAGCAGGCTCATATAATAAGATGCCTTGGGTTTGGCTCCCGCATCCTCCAGGTTCTTGATGATGCCGATGGCCTGCCGCATGTACTGCTCTCCTGACCCCGGCCACTGAAGCTCCATGGCCGATCCTGCCATCGCATAAAATGACGCTTCCAGCCGGGGGAACTCCCGATCGCGGGCCAGACCTATTCCTTCCAGCGACGCATTCAGTGCCTCCTCTGTATTTCCCTCCGTAACGCACAGCGTGCAGAAGGCGTCCAGCGTGGACAGATACACGTCGCTGTGGTGGTCTAGCCCTTCGCGGTCCAGCACAGCGCGCATATATTGCTTGCCATTCTCCCTGTCGTGCAGCCCTGTGTTGTACACGTAGCCGCGCATCATGTTGCAGCTGTCGGCCGACATGGTTCCCTTCAGCTGGGCTGTGTCCAAGAGTCTCAGGCAGCGCTCTGGCTCCCGGACCATGCGCATGGCGATGTATCTGTAGGTGTAGATGCTGTCGGCATCCGAAGCCGGAAGCGGGGTCATGCTCCCTTTCCGCTCGCAGGCGGCCAGCGCCAGAAACAGGGGGAAAATGTATAAAAACCTTCTCATTTTTCTCAAAAAACAGATGGGCAAAGATACTAAAAAGAAGCGAACAACCCCACTCTGGAGGGGGTGTATGCGTTGTGAGTACAAATCTGTGCGCCATGAGTACAATCTAGTGCGCCATGAGAACAGCGTTATTAAAGTTATAACATAACTTGCAAAATCATTTAACATTTGCATTATGGAACAGAAAAAAGTCTATGAACAACCCGCATCGGAAACGGTAATCATTGCCCCGGAGCAGGGCATGTTGATCCAGACCAGCAACCTCGGCGCCGGATTCAAAGGTGATCCCGAGGAAGAAGATTTGCCTTAGTGAGAAATAAAGCGAAAAAATATGATGAATATGAGAACATTATTCCTATGGTTTTCCCTTTCAATGGCCATCATTCTCGGACCATCGTGTGTGAGGGAAGAAGCGCCCGCCTCGTCAGAGGAACCGTCGGAAACAGAAAAGCCGGCGGTCAACGAGGGAACTGTGATCTTCTACAGCGCCACCGTCAGTGACGCCGACGCAACCCGTGCTACCCTCGACAGTGACAAACATTACATCTTTGAAACGGGAGACCAGTTGGTGCTTACCGGCACCAACATCAGCGGAACCCTGACGCTGAAAACCGGAGCCGGAGAGAACAATGCTACCTTTGATGGTAATCTCACTTATACGGGGGAAGGTTCACCGGCTCCGGACCTGGAATTGAAGGCATATCTCAAGAGCACGTCCGACGCTATGACTTCGATGTCTTATGATTCCGCCGAGTACCCTACTTCGGCTATTACCGCCACGACGGCCGAGGCTGTACAGAAATACAGTCATTTTACGGGCACATCCACCTTTGCAGCCAAGTCTTTTACCGTGTCCCAGCAGTCTACTTTCCTTAACTTCATCATGACATTTGAGGATGCAACCAAAGCGGAAGACGTCCTGGACATTTATATTGATTCCGGCACCGGCACAATGCGGACGGGGAGCACTACTGCCACTTTGTCCGGTTCCGATGTGATGGCCCTGTTTGTGGCAGTGGTTCCTGCCGGAACCGAATTGAATAATGCCAGGGTGCAGGTCGGGGGCAAGGTTCTTCCCTTCGGCGGGTCCATCACTCTGGCGGCCAACAAGATATACAATATCCGGAAGCGTGTTCCTGCGGTTGTCGGTCTGGAGGCCGTCAGCCTGGGATTGTCCAGCGGAACCCGGTGGGCAAATATGAATCTCGGAGCATGGGGTGTGCCTTCCTACGGCCAGTTCTTTGCCTGGGGGGAAACCCAAGACTACGGTGTAATGAGCGGTCATACATTCTCTTGGAACAATTACCTGTGGTCAAAAAATGGGTCCAGCACGGAATTCTTCCGATATAATTCCCAAGACAATATCAAAACACTGATGCTGGAATACGACGATGCCGCGTGGGCAAAATGGGGCGCATTGTGGAGAATGCCCACGAAAGATGAAATGGACGAGCTGATTGACCAGACCACCCAGCAAGTGGTTGCCAATTACGAATCCTCCTCCATTGCCGGCGTTAAGTTCATCAGTAAGGAGGACGCCTCGAAACACATATTCCTGTCCTTTGGAGGATATATGGACGCGACAGTAAACGGACGCGATCATAGCGGATACTATTGGACTTCAACCCTGGGGGATAATGTTGCCAATGCGCAGTATCTGTATATGCATGAGGGAGGCTCTACATACACCGTCAGCGTAGCTCGCTATCTTGGCATCAGCATCCGGCCGGTTTATATCCGGAAAGAGCTCGTCGCCGTGGATCTGGGCCTGCCCAGCGGTACCAAATGGGCCAATATGAATATCGGCGCAGAAGAGGCTTCTCAATATGGCCAGATGTTCGCCTGGGGCGAAACCAAAGGCTACAGCAGCACGGATTATTCAGACCATTCATTCAATTGGGACAACTATATCTGGAACCCTTCCCACGACGGGCAGACTTTCACCAAGTACACGAAAGAGCCTCAATCCCCCGGTGACGGAAAAGACCGTCTGGAACCTGAAGACGATGCCGCAGCCGCCATTTGGGGAGACCCATGGCTGATGCCTACCAAGGCCGATTTCACGGAACTGATAGCGGGCACAACCCAAAGTTGGGTAGCCAATTACAACGGTACCGGGGTCAGCGGCATGAAGTTCTCCAGCAAGGCCGCCGGAAACTCCAATTACATTTTCCTTCCGGCGGTTGGCACGCGCTACGATAACAGTAGCTATGGCGCAGGCACCGAAGGCTTTTATTGGTCCTCCTCGCTTAGCGATGGTGCGCAGCAGGGGCGTGGGCTGTGGTTTAATTCGAGCGATGACATTTCCTCCTATCAAACCATTCGCAGCCGTGGATTAAGCATCCGCCCTGTCATCAGGATCTCTGCCGGAGCCGGTGTGGAAGATTATGACAAAGAAGGATCTCAAACTTGGAAATAACCCACTTAATACGAAAAGCAATGAAAAAGAACATTGAATATCTTAGTTTCACTGCCCTCGTTCTGGTGGGCACGTTGATGACAGCTTGCTCCGTCAAGGAGGAAGTCCTCCCGGAAGACCCCAGGCCCATCCCACAGGACGGTTTGGTGATGCTTTCCACCACTGTTGGCTTTGAACAGAGTGAAACCCGCGCTCTCACGGCCGACGGCGAGAAGACCTTCGCCGTGGGCGACCAGATTGCCGTTATTTATACCAATACCAGCGACAACACCGTGAAAGCCGTGAGCGAGGTCCTGACGGCCGACAAAATCTCTGCCGGAGGCAAAAGCGCCACATTCTATGTGGGAGTATCCAATCCCAAGGCCAACTCGGACGTAATATATATCTATCCCGCCTCGATGGCGGCCGATAACAGCGGCACTCCGGATCTGGATGCCCTCAGCATCCAGGACGGAAAACTGGAAACAATCGCCAGCAATCTGGACTACGCCAGGTTTGAGGGAACGCTGACGGCCAAGGCGGAACTGCCGGCATCGGCCACCTTGGAGAACCAGCTCACCATCTGCGAGTTCACCCTACTGGATTCCATAGACGATACGGATCTTTCGAGCAGTATCAATGAGTTGAAGGTCCAGGTCAACGACGGGGAATGGTTCTACATCTATACCGTAAACTGGACACCAGCTGCCGGTCCTATCTATGTGGCTATGCGGCCTGTCGCCGACAACAGCATCACGGTTACTGTCCGGAAAGGATCGATTCCTTACCAGAAAACCTTCACGGACAAGACACTGGCAGCCAACAAATTCTATCCCATCACCGTGATGATGCCTTTGCAGACGATGCAGGAAGTCCCGCTGACCTTCGAGGCCACACAGGCCGGGACGAACGTGACTTTCAGCATCAATGCTGTGGCCTCCAATCCGGTTTCTTACCGAAGCTTCACCGGTGGAGCGTGGTCTTCCTGGGCCACCTACACCAGCGGAACGGCCATTTCCCTGGCCGAAGTGGGCGACAAAGTGCAGTTCAAGGGTACCAATGCAAGGTATGCTTCAAGTAATGTGGCTTTTAGCCATTTCACTTGCTCCAAGAACTGCAAACTGTATGGCAATATCATGAGCCTGATTAACGCAAGTTCCTTTGCGCAGCTGACAAGCCTGACAGGAGAATATGCTTTCTGCCTGCTATTTAACAACCGTAAAGGGAATGTCAATGTGCTGTCAGATCCCGACAAGCCCCTGCTGTTGCCTGCCACAACGCTGACTCAGTCTTGTTATCATCTGATGTTTGAAAAGTGTTCTAGTTTAACTGCGGCCCCTGTACTGCCGGCGCCAACGTTAGTTAATGACTGTTACAATTGGATGTTTTGGGGCTGCAAGAACCTTAACAGTGTCACTTGTCTGGCCACCGACATTTCGGCTAATAATTGCACCTTTGAGTGGCTATCCGATGTCGCCAGCACCGGCACGTTTACCAAGGCGCCGGGAATGACGGCCTGGACAACGGGTGCGGACGGCATTCCGTCCGGCTGGACGGCTATCGGTACTGACGGCCAGGGCGCACTGAGCAACTATGAAACCGATAACTTGCATTGGGACTAAGCATAAAACGATCGGCCATGAAAACTACAGTATATTATATTTCGCTTATTGCATTGCTGGGAACAGGCCTGGTCGCTTGCTCCCGTTTGGAGAAAGAGGTCCTTCCTGCCGATGACGTGGTGATGCAGATTGCTACCGTCGGCTTTGGTAACCCCGCCACCCGCGCCCTCACTGACGGCGGAGTGAAAACCTTCGCCCCCAACGATAAAATCGCTGTTTTCTACACGAACACCAGTGATGAAGTCGTAAAGGTGGAAAGTGCCCCCCTGAGGGCAGCCTGCATATCGGCAGATGGGAAGAGCGCCGGCTTCGACGTGGCTCTTACCAATCCCAAACCCGGCGGATACCTGAACTACATCTATCCGGCCGCTATTGCCGGCGCTACTGCAAATAGCCCGGATATGGATAAGCTCTGCAATCAGCAGGATGGTACGCTGGAAACGATTTCCAGCACGATGGATTATGCCAGTTATGTGGGAACCCTGAGCCAAGACGGCAAACTGCCCGAATCTGCAACCCTGGAGAATCCGCTTGCCATCTGCAAATTTCAAACTATTCAGGATATAGACACGAATGCACCCCTCAATGCGAATATCACGAAACTGCGCATAACGGTAGGCTTACCCGAATACACTTACCATATCAACCGTACGCCCGCTGACGGGTCCATCTATGTGGCGATGCTCCCCGTTTCCAACAATACGGTTCACATCTGGGCCACTGACGGGACGAATCAGTATTGGAAGGAGTTTACTGACAAAACATTGGAAGCCAACCATTTCTATACTGTCACTACTAGTCTGGAGTTTTGGAAGGCGAGTTTCGAATACACAGGTGCCAGACAGACTTTCACCGTGCCCAGAACGGGCTGGTACGACATCACGGCCTATGGCGCAGCAGGCGGCAAGGCTTATCAGAATCTGAGCGGCGGAACAGAGCAGAAAGCCGGAGGTATTGGAGGAAAAAGTGAAATCACCTATCATTTTGAGGAGGGGACTACGCTTTCTATCTACTGTGGTGGCGCAGGCGGCAATGCCAGCCGCGTGGCAGATGGAGGAGGGGCAGCCGGCTGGAACGGCGGCGGTGCCGGTGGCAACGGATACCAGGATGGATATACCGGCGGAGGAGGTGGCGGCGGAGCTACCTATATCGCCACCAGCGATTTGGGCGTGATTTCCAGTACCAACAGTCTGTTTACCGGTGAGTGGTCCAGTCCCACGGCAAAAAGCGGCCTCATCCTGGTAGCCGGCGGTGGCGGTGGTGCTGCCTACAATTCATGCACGGCAGGAGCCGGCGGCGGCAGCAGTTACACCTTAGGGACCAGAGCCAGTGATAATCAAATTTCGGATGATTATAAAAAGGATACCACGTATTTGACAATCAGCGGTTCACTGGGCGGTCCCGGCAACAAAGGGCATGACAATAAATCAAATCAATGTGGCGGTTCCGGCGGCCACGGCGGAGGGTTTATCGCACTTTACAGCCTGAATGAACAAGTCCAGACTTACGCCGGCGCCGGCGGGTCCAGTTGGGGTCATGAAAATGGCTTCTCGTACAAAAGCACTCTCGGTGGCGGTACCACAGACGACGGCAATGGTTTCGTAAACATCAGCTGGGTCGGAACTAACCTTAAATAAGGCACTTGCCTGTCTATCTCGCGTTTGGAGATGCCAAGACGGTTGGCCATAAGGACTGGATAATCCGGCTGGCTTCTTCACGGCCAATCATGTACTCCTCCGAGGCCTCCAGCAGCAGATTCATATCCCAGTCCCCCAGCGACTTAGCGCCGAGGTAATGTTACCAATGCAGGAGGGGTTATCGGCTCCATAGGACTGGTAACTACGGTTGGTGCCGGGGTATGGCTGATAGTCAATGAATTCCAACTGATATCCACCCGACGGAAAATCAACGAGAAGATGGTCCTGAGGGTTACGCCCACCGGCGTGGCACTGCAATTCTAATGCAGAGACCGGCCAGATCCCTCCCCGAACGCCTCGTAGTTCTTGTGAATTGTTGTATATTTGCCAATAAATTCGGGATTATCATGAAGTGCAGGCTCATAACTTTATGTTCTTTTGTATTTTTGTGCCTGTCCGCAAATGCGCAGACTTATGAGGAAAGTATGCGCTATTGGGATGAAGGTCCGCTTTCCTGGGACGACCTTACCCTCAAATCTCCCAGAAACTTCAGGACAAGCGATCTTGTTTTCCGGTGGGCGACAACCACACAGAAGCAAAAGACTTCATGGAATACGGTTCAATATACGCCAGTCGCAAGAGTGGCTCTTGACAAATCGGTCTCCTGGCACAATGCCGAGCGGATTTATCCGTGCACGCTTGCCTATGACCAGTTGCTGTTCGACTTGAATGAGCTCTATTTCAGAAAGACGCTCACGGAACTGTATTCGGAAGGAAACAAACAGTCGGCCAATGAGTTATACTCCTTTTATTCCAATCAGAGCAAAATTCGCTGGGAAGAAATAGCCGACGACACGGAAGACGGTCTTGATTCCGCCATGGTTGCATTTCATGTTGCCAGGATTGCAGAAGAACTTGCCCAAACATCTTATCCGGACATGATGCCGACGGCCAGACAATTCTCCCTGGGTGTCGGAGTAGGAATGGCCGGATCCTTGTTTTTGGGATCGGCCGGTCAAACCTTCCTTCCGGGACTGGGGCTCAACCTTGATGTGAGTTTTGGTTATAAGAGACATATTTTTACACTCATCCTGAGCGCCACTTCAGGGCGCCTGGCGCAAGACTATGTAAATGGAGGATATACGTGGAGCTCCGGACAGTCATATAATCATAACAACGTAGGATTGTTGTATGGGTATAAAGTCTATGACGGCCCCGTTTTTTCTGTCAAGCCTTTTGCCGGTGTCGCCGGCCGGATACTCTCCATTTCCAGCAAAGAGAATAACAGATCCGTTACCAGCGCTACGGCCTCCGTCGGTGCAGACTTCTGCTTTAAGTTTCACCGGACCATTACCCAAAACGGGGGCTTCGAGCACAGCGTCTACCTGAGACTGTTCGGCACCAGGGATTTCTCCCGCCTTCAAGCTTTCTCCTTATGCTTTTCGCTGGGATATAACTGGACCATTCTGTAGCGGAGCCTAGCCGAATTTGAGCCTAAGCGCCACAAAAAGAGCCAAAATAATGGCACTTAGGCCAACAGGTTGGTCAGGGATACGAAGTCTTCCACGGAGAGCCGCTCCGGGCGGAGGGTGAAGACGTCCTGGGCCAGGAAGGCGGTCAACTCCTCCTCGCTCCAGCCTTCGCGGGCGGCCTTGGCGGCAGCCAGCGGCTTCAGCGGGTTGCGCATCATCTTGCGGCGCTGGCCAAAGGCCGTTTTTACCACCGTCTTGAACAGGGCCTCGTCGCAGCCCAGGGACTCCCGGCCGTTCCGCTTCAGGCGGATGACGGCGCTCTCCACCTTGGGCGGCGGCGCAAAGCAGCCGGAGCCCACGGTGAACAGGTACTCAATGTCGTACCAGGCCTGCAGCAGCACGCTCAGGATGCCGTAGGTCTTGCTGCCGGGCTTCTCCGCAATGCGCTCCGCCACTTCCTTCTGCACCATGCCCACCACCTGCGGAATCTGCTCCTTGTAGTCCAGCACCTTGAAGAAAATCTGCGAGGAAATGTTGTACGGAAAATTGCCGATAATGGCAAACTGCTCCGGGAACAGCTTCTCCAGTTTGAGGGTGAGGAAGTCGCCCTCCATGAGCCGCCCCTGCATGCCCGCAAAGTGCGTGAGCAGGTACTCCACGCTCTCCGAGTCAATTTCAATGAGTTTAAGGTCGATGTCTTCCCGCTCCAGCAGGTACTGGGTCAATACCCCCATGCCGGGCCCTACCTCCAGCACCGGGAAAGGAGATACACTCGCTTCGCTCGGTATGACAAGCGCATCCACAATGGCCCTTGCGACCTTTTGGTCGGTGAGAAAATGCTGCCCGAGGGCTTTTTTTGCGCGAACTTCCATGCTGCTACCTATTAGTTTTCATTAATTTTGCCGTCTCCAGCAGGGGTGGAATGTCATACTTGACGGTGTTGAAAATGCCTTCGGCATCAACCTCTCCATACTCGTGTGACAAAAAATTTCGCATCCCGAAGACCTGTTCCCAGGGAATCCCGCTGAAAGGCTTGAAAAAGTCTTTTCCGGCTAAATTCCTGATTTTTACAAAGTTCTCCGTTATGTATTGAAGGCTCATGCTGCAAGCCCTGTAAACCGTCATGCCGTGGAGGCTGGAGACAAAGTCCTCCGGGCTGGTAATATCGGCACTCATTTGTGCCAGAAGTTCCATTTCCTGGATGGCGGCATCAAGTAGCGTTGTTATACGTTCATCAGTCTGTAACATAGATGAGGTCTTTTTGCATGTTTTCAAGAAAATCTTCCCGGAAACGGGATTTGGCCGATACAAGGTCTATTTTACGCCCCATGACAGTTTCCAGTTGCTCGGAAATGGTGTGGTATAAAAACAAGGAGGGCTTTTTCAGTGACACCAGAATGTCAACGTCGCTTTGTGGACCTGCCTCGTCCCTGGCAAAACTGCCAAACAGGCCGATGCGCTCGATGCCCAAACGGTCCTTGTTGTATAAATAGTAAACTTTCAGGAAACTTAATACCGTATCTTTACCCAGATTCATACTGGGACGCTCGTCCACATAAGTGACCACGGAACGATAGCCAAGCGCATCCAAAACCCGGGAAAACGTGTCCGGGCTCCCTAGTTTTCCGCTTTCCATGCGGGAGATTTGGGATTTGCTCATGCCGGAGAGAATGCCAACCTGTTCCTGGGTCATCCCTCTAGTGAGGCGCATTCGTTTTATGTCGGGTGCAACCATACTCCTAATTTTTTGCAAAGATAACCAAAGTTTAATAAATGTGCAACCTTGTGCTGGAGGTAAAGTCAAATCTCAAAAAATGCTTATCTTTGCAAAGTCAACACAACTTTAACCACAATGACTACAGCAACACTTGCATCCGGAAAATACACATTCAGCAACTACCGCACATACCTTGCCGCACTGGCATTCATCCTTGGCAACATCCTGGTTCCCCAGCTGTGCCACCTGATTCCCAGCGGCGGCCTCATTTTCCTGCCCATCTACTTCTTTACGCTCGTCGGAGCGTTTGTATGCGGCTGGAAGGTGGGCCTTCTTACGGCGGTTCTTTCCCCGGTGGTCAACTGCCTGTTGTTCGGCATGCCCCCCGTGGCCTCTTTGCCCGCCATCCTCGTGAAATCGCTTACCCTCGTCCTGGCTGTAGCCATCGTATCCAAGAAGATGCGTTTTTCCTTCCTTTCCGTCGTCATTGCCGTCCTTGCTTACCAGGTAGTGGGCATGACTGTGGAGTTCTTCATGGATTTCAACCTGCTTCATGCCCTCCAGGATATCCGCATCGGCTGGCCCGGCATCCTCATCCAGATGGTGGGAGGATACCTGGTCATCAAAGCCCTGCAGCGTTCATGAAAGGGCTCCTGGACTGGTCCCTCATCCCGCAAAGCCTGTATGCTCAGGATGTTGCCGACATGGCCGGCGACTGTCTTCGGCGTTACGGCCCGGAGGAATGGCGTGCGGTGGTCCTGACCAATGAGATTCACGGCCATCTGGGCATTTATTCCACGCTTGGGGCCAAAATGGGCATCCTGGCCCGGGAGTTGTTTGAGGCGCAGGGCCTCGAAGACGATATTTCCGTGCTGTCCTTTGCCGGAAGCATCCCTCCCGTAAGCTGCCTCAACGACGGGCTGCAGGTAAGTACCGGCTCCTCCATGGGACACGGCCTTTTTGCCGTCAGCTCCGGCAGGAAAGCCTGTTCTGCCAAGGCTCGGTTCACTTGCGGCAGTGTCTCCCTTGACATCTCCCTCAAACCCACATTCGAGGAGTCCATCCGCTCTGACATCCGGCAGGGCGTGGCCTTGTATGGCCACGGGCCCCGCTATTGGGATTATATCCGAAGCCTGGCCTTGAAGTATTGGCTGGAATGGGACAGGCGGCAGATTTATGCCGTGTCCGCCAATAAAATGTAAGATTAATCCGGTTTTTTTGCTGATTTTGTAGATTGTTACAATGCAATAGACAAAAATAGCATAAACTATGTACAGAACACACACTTGCGGGGAGCTCCGCATTGAGAACAAAGGACAGCAGGTGACGCTGGCGGGATGGGTCCAGAAAGCCCGTAAGCTGGGCGGCATGACCTTCGTGGACCTTCGGGACCGTTACGGCATCACCCAGCTGGTAGTGGAGGCGGACGCCCCTGCAGCCCGGTGGAAGTGGCCACTTCCCTGGGCCGTGAATTCGTGATTCAGGCCAAAGGCGAGGTGGTGGAGCGTCAGGCCAAGAACCCTAAGATGCCCACCGGTGATATTGAGATTAAACTGGAAGCCATCACCATCCTGAACAAGAGCGTTACGCCGCCCTTCACCATCGAGGAAGAGAGCGTCGGCATAGCGCAGATGCTCAATCTGGTACACCCAGAGCGCCTGGGACACATCGTGGACAATGGAGGTTTTGTCAAAGTCAAACACGGCATAACCGCCCGGTTCCGCCGATGCCATGAGGGCGTTCAGCGATTCCCGTACGTGCGTGTCCAAGGACCCGGGTTCCAGCTGAGCAGCAGGACGGCAGCATGCGAGCACACAGAGGGTGATGATGATAAATGCAAAAGGCTTCATGATAATGCAAAGTTACGGCTTTTTCCGTAAAAATCATTGCCTGGCCAGCCACTCGTTAGGGGTGAGTCCTGTGGCTGCCTTGAAGTTGCGGTAGAAGGAACTTTCTGAAGCAAAGCCGGAAGCATCCGCAACCTCCGATATGCGGACACTCTGGTTTTCCAGCATCATTTTTTTTGCGTAGCGGACGCGGTATCCGTTCACGTAGTCCAGGAAAGAGCAGCCGGCTCCGCTATTGATGCAGGAGGAGATGTATTTGGTGTTGGTCCCGAGGGTGGTGGCCAGTTCGGCGATGGTGAGGCCCTTGTGCGTATAGAGTCCATTTTCCATCATGGCCGATACCCGCTCAAACAACTCCCGCTCCCGCTGGCTCTGCGGTTCCGGCAATTCCGCCTGATCCGGCTCGGGACGCTCCGTACGGGCCTTTTTCCTGCGCTGGGCCAGCCACCAGCCCAGGCCCGCCAGGGCCAGTCCCGTGAGAATGCCGGCCACCATCCCGGCCGACCGGGCGCGGGAGCCGGTATCGGCAACGATCGTTTCCTGGCGGGGGTCAAAGATATAGACAGAGGCGAAGGGCTTATAATTGGAGCCTTTAATTCCGCCGGCGAGGACAATCCGTCCGTCCGTCAGCAGGGTGAAGGCGCCGTATTGGGGCAAATCCTCCAGGGGCTCCGTATAGTGGAGTTTCAGCGTGGCCTTCCCGCCTTCCAAGGCCGGTTTGTAGCCGATCTGAAGGGCATAAGCACGGTTTTCCGCATCGGTCCCTAGCGCCCAGGCGTACTCTCCGTCACAAAGCAGGGGATTCCAATAAAAGATGGGGCCGCCCGCTCCCTGGAGCGGGATGTACGTTTCCAGTTCCAAAAGGGAAAACACCTCTCCTTGGACCCGCAGGATGCCATTGGCCTCCAAACTGTCATTGACGGCGAGCATCAGATAGTCGTATTCTCCTATTTTGCAGAGGGGCTGAACCATGTTCCCGTCCGAGGACATGGGCCGTGCGCTGAGCAGCAGGGGCTCCTGAAAGGCCTCCCCATGCAGGCGGTCCACCCATCCTTTTCCCGGGTGCCCCCAGGAATCCACGTCGCCGAAGATGATGGCGTTGTCTGGAGCCGTCGGGAGAATCCACGGATAGCCCCGGTTCTCGGCCGTTTCCTTTACCGTAGCAAAGCCGTCTTTGGCCGAATACATCTCCAGAGCATCTTCGGCATACCAGTTTCCGGAAACCAGAATGGAGCCGTCTTCCATTTCCAGGGCGGAGGAAGCGGCACGCCGGCGGTCCAGGATGGAGACGGGTTCAAAGGAATGGCTTGCGGGCAGGTAACGCTCTGCGGAGAAACTCTGCCCGATGCCGAACGCTTCCTGCAGTCCGCCGCCCAGCAGGATGGTTCCGTCTTTCCGCCTGAGGCAGAAGCCGTTGTCGTGGGTGTATAGGGAGGAAAGCGTGTTCCACTTGCCGTCCTTGAAGTATTCTGCCGTGGGGGTGGGAATGAAACCGGTGGTGTGCCCCCCGATGACGGTGAGTTCGCCGTTCAGTTGCAGCAGGGCATGGCCCGCACGCGGAACCGTCAGGTCCGGAAGCCGTTCCCAGGCCATCTCCTGCGCCCGGGCGGAAGCCAGGGACAGGACTACGGCAAGGCATATGAAAATTCCTTTCCTCATGATATACAAAGATACGTTTTTTCCGGAAAGTATGCTTGTCCGGGCGGTTTCAATTCCCGAATCGGCAGCGTTATTTTCCGACAATGGGAGAAATTTTCTTGCATTTCCCGAAATGAGAGCAAGATTTTCTGCTGATGGTAGCCGTCATCCGGCATATCGCGATACATTTGTAAAAAATAGCGCGATGAACCCCTTTAGAAAAATTTACGGCATTCTGGTCTTCCTGCTTTTTGCAGCAGTTGTGAGCGGCTGCGGAAAACCATCCGACCCGGGCACCAACCCGGGCACAAATCCGGGAACCAACCCGGGCACGAATCCAGGCACTGACCCTGGGACCGATCCCGGCACTACGGGTCCATATTTCAAGGCGAACTTACCGGACGAAATCGTCCTGAATCTGGATACGGGAGTCGTTATCTGGCCGGTGGAAACGGACATCAAGGACTGGACGGCCGAATCCAGCGAATCCTGGTGCAAGACAGCCACGTCGGCCACGGAACTTCGCCTGGACGTAGAGGACTATAAGGTCCGCAACGCGTATGACAACGGCTGGGAATATGCACAGCCGCGTACCTGTACGGTAAGCGTGAAGGCGGGGACGGTTTTCAGCAAGACAATCCGGATTGTCCAGCAAACCTACACCATTATCACTTTCCCTCAACAGGCCATGAGTGCAAACTACGACTGGATTCAGGACGGCCCCGGTGGAATGACGGTACTGCTGTCGTCGGACGGGGATATGCGCGAGATTTTGATATCGTCCAACACCTGGCGATGGGTTCCGGAAACGGACGCCGGCTGGTTGAAGGCCGAGTACGTAAACGGTTCGACACTCCGGCTGACTTCGACCGCCCGTGCGGAGACGGAAACATCGGCCCGCAGCGCAACGGTCAGGGTTTACGATAAAAATGATGAACTGGTCTATGCCACATTCGCGGTTCAGGACGCCCCCGCAAATGTGGAAGGCCAGGATTTCGGCTACGGCGACCATACCGACTGGGACTAACAAAAAATGCAGGAAAGATGAAAACAAGCTATTCCATCCACATAATTCCGGCAGTGCTTCTCGTTTTGTCCGCCTGTACCAACGACAGTCTCAGCCCCGAGAACGGGAGCGAGCCTGCGCACCTTCGCGCCACCTTCGACGCCGATGTGGCCGTCACCAAATCCATCCTTATCGATAATCCGGGCGTAAAACTGGAATCTTTCTGGGAAGCCGGTGAGCAAATCGGCGTATTCGGCGGCAATGTCGGCAACGCTCTGTTTACCCTAATGGCCGAAGACCTCTCCTATGACAGAAAGACGGCCGATTTTACGACAGACGGAACCATTCCCGCAGGGAAGCTGACAGCGTATTCCCCCTATCAGAAAGGCGCCACTGGTGACGGCGACGCCATTGTCGTGAACTTCCCGGCAACGCAGCACTATACGACATACAATGGAGTCGTGCAGCCAGACCCTGTCGCGAACATCCTTCTGGGAGAAGGCAGCAAAGGCTCAGGCCTAAACTTCAGGAACATGACTGCCGTACTCAAAATCGGCCAGGCATTCGAAGCGGAGACCTTGGTAAAGACCGTGGAATTCCGCGACCTTTCGGGTGCCTCGGTTTCCGGAACGATGAAACTGACGGGCGGCGCCGCTCCGAAGGCCGAAATCACCGGCAGCGGCACAGTCCTTACCTTGGATCTTGGCGAAGGAATCGAGTTTCAGTCCGGGTCCGTGTCTCCGCTGTTCCTGATGGTTCCGGCGCGGGAATATAAAAAAGGTTTCGAGATTACATTTATCGATAGCAACGGGGCAAAAACCGTCCGTACGGTCGGCGCTACGATGGGTAAGACCTTGGAGCGTGGCGTAGTGTATTTGATTGGTGATATATCAGGCGAGAATTACGAGGCGGAAACTACCTCCACTCTTAAATCCGGGGCAATCTTGATGACGCCTGAAGCTCTGGATAAAATCTTGCTTCTGGACAGGATGACCATGCAGCTCACCGACGAGAATGGTAATCCCTGTTACGACCAGAACGGAGTGCCTATTTATCGGCCCCGGCTCAATCTGTTGGTTCATAAAGATTTGAGTCCTAAAGTGGGAGGCTGGCTGGTCTTCAATCAAGCATCTGACGACCTTCCGTACGGTGGCGTTTACAAAATTACGGATTGCACGCCTCAGGGTGACTATTTTGACGTTCTGGCCAGCCCGGAAGTTAATTTTGCAGCTGCGTACGAAGAGCTTCAGATTGGTGAGCCGCTCTATGACGAGTCCGGTAATCTGCAGGAGGAAGGTGGCGTGGAATTGGATTTGGCAAGCCATATTGTCTCCATTGTGGATGAGGAGGGCAATACTATCCCTTTCAATGCGACTAAAGGCGGTGTCATCCAATTCAGTGAAGATGCGGCGGCATCCCTGCTGGGACTGCCTGAAACCAAGATAGCACATAAGACCTATTCTTTCCCGGGACTGTCTCTCAAACATTCCGGCGACAATGCCGAATGTTCACTGGGCGCACAGCTCAGTCTTAAGACCAAATTAGCCGTCCGCTCAATGCAAGGCGAGATGCAGTATGTCCACTTCACCATGGACCCGGAATTCAAGTTCAATGCAGAGTTCGTCCTTAAGGGGGAAGTCAGCTACGGGATGCAAGTCCACCTTATCAAACTGATTATTTCACCTATTATAATCGGCCCTGTCGTAATCACGCCCACCATAGACATCTCCGGAGAAATCGGACTTGGCGGTGAAGTGAAATTCTCCACATCGCTTAGTTACACGTATAATGCGGGCATGTACGGTTTGTCCTACAACCGTGGGGACGGGTTTACTGCGCGCCATGAGAGTCCCAAGCCGCAGCCGCTGGATTTGACACCGGAAATCGGCGGTGCAAGCGCTTCGCTGGGTGCGTATGCATCTTTGCACGTGGATCCCTATCTTTCTATCTACGGTCTTTTCGGATTGGGAGCGAAGGCCGAATTCAAGCTCAAATTCGGAGCGACTGTCGAGGATAAAACCCAGTCCGTCAAACTCGCACTGGAGCCGGAATTGGAAATCATCCCCAGCATAGCATCGCTGGGCGGGTATTTTACCCATACGTTTAACGACCTTACGACCAACGTCAGCTTCGACCCGCTTTGGGAGAGATATCTCTCTCCTAAGGTAATATTGGCGAGCTCGGGTTATCAGTCCCTGCCGCTGTCTTCGAAATTCTATGACTTTGAATTTGAAGGAAAGAAGCTGGTTTCCGCTCAGGTGCCGGTTTCTCCGGAAACGTGGTTCTATAACATTAAGCTGGAGGAGCCTACTGCAGTCAAGTACGAAGTACAGGTGCGTGTAGTAGAGAGTGACGGCAAGATTGACAGACGCGACCAGTTTACTTTTGAACCCAGGCCCGCAGAACTGGTCACAGGAGAATACTATGATGATTTCGAGCTATGTTTCAATGCCGGCAATCCTTATCTTTACTGGGGTGAATGGGGGGCAAGCAGCGACTACGGCTCCGGCTCAAGGGTGGTGGCTTCAAAGACGGTAGGTGTATATCCGTCTTCAGATGCAGCGGACTTCGAGGGCGATGTCTTTGAGGGAAGTTTCAAAGCCGACGTAACCTCGCATCACGAATTCTGGACGGAAGTGTACCTGATTCCGGTCGGCAGCGGAGCAGAAAGGCTGCTCAGCCGAAGCAAATCCAAAGTTTATTTCTGGCCGAACGACGTCCAGGGCCGCAAATACAAGGAAAGCGAGTAGTTGATGTCGGCTTGCTGCTTTCGGCGGGTCGCTGTGCGTGTAATTCATGTTTTTTTGCTATTTTTGTAAATTGTTTCCATGCAATAGACAAAAATAGCATAAACTATGTACAGAACACACACATGCGGGGAACTCCGCATTGAGAACAAGGGACAGCAGGTTACCCTGGCCGGATGGGTCCAGAAAGCCCGCAAACTGGGCGGCATGACCTTTATCGACCTCAGGGACCGTTATGGAATCACCCAGCTGGTTGTGGAGGCGGACGCCCCCGCAGCGCTGGTGGAGGTGGCCACATCCCTGGGCCGTGAATTCGTGATCCAGGCCAAAGGCGAGGTCGTTGAGCGTCAGGCCAAAAACCCCAAGATGCCCACCGGCGACATTGAGATCAAACTGGAAGCCATCACCATCCTGAACAAGAGCGTTACGCCGCCCTTCACCATTGAGGAAGAGAGCGACGGCGGCGAAGACCTTCGCGCCAAATACCGCTACCTGGACCTCCGCCGCGGTCCGCTGCAACGCGCCCTGGCCCTTCGTCACCGGGTGGCACACGAGGTTCGCAACTACCTGGATGCCAATGGCTTCATGGAAATCGAAACCCCGTACCTCATCAAGAGCACCCCGGAAGGCGCCCGCGACTTTGTGGTTCCTTCCCGCATGAATCCCGGCCAGTTCTACGCCCTGCCGCAGAGCCCCCAGACCTTTAAGCAGCTCCTGATGGTAGCCGGCTATGACCGCTACTTCCAGATTGTCCGCTGCTTCCGCGACGAAGACCTCCGCGCCGACCGCCAGCCGGAATTCACCCAGATAGACTGCGAAATGTCCTTCGTGGAGCAGGAAGATGTCCTGAACATGTTCGAGGGCATGATGCGCACCATCTTCAAGAACGTCCTGGGCGTGGACATCCCCAACCCCATGCCCCGCATGAGCTGGTACGACGCCATGGACAACTACGGTTCGGACAAACCGGACGTCCGGTTTGGCATGACCATTCATGAGCTCACGGAGGCTGCCAAGGGCAAGGGCTTCAGCGTGCTGGACGATGCCGCCTACATCGGCGCCATTTGCGTGCCCGGCGCCGCGGAATATACCCGCAAGCAGCTGGACGAGCTCACCGAATGGGTGAAGCGTCCGCAGGTGGGCGCCAAAGGCCTCATCTACATAAAGGTCAATGCCGACGGCAGCTTTAAGAGCTCCATCGACAAGTTTTACGGTGCCGATGACCTGGCCAAACTCGCTGCCAAGGCCGAAGCCAGGCCCGGAGATCTCATGCTGGTGATGAGCGGCGCCAACAAGCGCAAAGTGCAAACCATGCTGGGCGTCCTGCGTCTGGAAATGGGCGGCCGCCTGGGCCTCCGCAACCCCAAGGAGTTCGCCCCGCTTTGGATTGTGGACTTCCCGCTCCTGGAATGGGACGACGAAACCCAGCGCTTCTATGCCATGCACCATCCCTTCACGGCACCCAAGCCGGAGCACGAGGCCTGGTTCTACAGCGACAAGAAAGAAGACCTGGAGCGCGTGTGCGCCAACGCCTATGACTTTGTGCTCAACGGCAACGAGCTGGGCGGCGGCAGCATCCGTATCCACAATGCCGATATGCAAAAGCGCATGTTCGAGGTCCTGGGCATCGGCCCGGAAGAAGCCGAGTACAAGTTCGGTTTCATCATCAACGCCTTCAAGTTCGGTGCTCCGCCGCACGGAGGTCTGGCCTTTGGCTTCGACCGCGTGTGCGCCCTCATGGGCGGCCAGGATACCATCCGCGACTACATCGCCTTCCCCAAGAACAACCAGGGCCGCGATGTGATGATTGACTCCCCGTCGGAGATTGACCAGGCCCAGCTGGACGAGCTCCAGATAGACCTGCGGCGTAAAACGCAAACGCCTGAGCAATAGTGCTTTACGAATTATCGCCTATGTAAAGATGCATAGGCGATAATCTATAATCAACGCATAATCAGTTACTTACATTTTACGGTGATTCAGCGCAGTCATAATTACGACCTCTCCGCCCGGAACACCTTCCGGATGCGGGTGCGCTGTGCCCTGTATGTGGAGGTAACGGAGGAGGCAGACCTCCTGGCCCTGGACTGGGCCGCGCTGCCCCAGCCGGTCATGGTGATGGGCGGCGGCTCCAACCTCCTCTTCACCCGGGATTTCCCCGGCACCGTGCTGCACGTGGCGGTCAATGGGATTTCTCCGCTCGCTCCGCTCGGTCGAAATGACAAAACGGTCCCCGTCCGCTCTGCCATTCCGGGCACTTCCTCTGTCATTCCGGGCGAAGTCGAGGAATCTCCCCTCCTGGTCACCTGCGGTGCCGGGGTGGTCTTCGACGACTTCTGCGCCTGGGCAGCCTCGGAGGGCCTCTGGGGCCCGGAGAACCTCTCGCTCATTCCCGGCGAGGTAGGGGCCAGCGCCGTGCAGAACATCGGCGCCTACGGTGTGGAGGCCAAGGATATCATCGCCTCCATCCGGGCCTATGACCGCACCACGGGGCAATTTGTTACCATCGACCCGGCAGACTGCGCCTACGGCTACCGTGCCTCCAAGTTCAAGACCGAGTGGAAAGGCCGCTACGTCATCACCGCCGTCACCTACCGCCTCAGCCGCACCCCGCAGCCCCGCCTGGATTATGGTGGCGTGCGTAAGGCCCTGGAAGAGAGCGGGAAAGTGCCGGTTCCGGGGACATGTCCACCCCCGGACATGGGTAGGGGGAGGGGCCCGTTCCCGAAGGGAATGGGAGGGGCCGGAACGGAGCGAAGCGTAGTGGAGTTCCCCGGAGCAGGCACTTTCTCGCTCGCGCCTGGCGACATCCGCGAAGCCATCATCGGCATCCGGCGGCAAAAACTGCCGGCCGTGGAGGAACTGGGCAGCGCGGGCAGCTTCTTCTGCAACCCCGTTATCTCCCGCGAGCACTTCCAGCGCATTGTGGCCATCGCCCGGGAAGACAATGGCCCTGACTATCAGGTGCCTCATTACGAGGTAGGGGACAGCATCAAGGTTCCCGCCGCCTGGATGATTGAGCAGTGCGGGTTCAAAGGCGCCCGCAGCGGCGGTGCCCAAGTGTACCAAAAGCAGCCGCTGGTGATTGTAAACGCTTCAGGCACAGCTTCCCCGGAGGATATCATCGGCCTGGAACAGCAAATTATCAAAACCATAGAACAAAAATACGGTATCACCCTTCATCCCGAGGTAGAGCATGTCTAAATTTATCATCGAAGGCGGACACAAGTTGTCCGGCACCATTACCCCGCAGGGCGCCAAGAACGAGGCCTTGGAAGTAATCAGCGCCGTGCTGCTCACCAGCGAGCCGGTCACCATTTCCAACATTCCGGAAATCCTGGATGTGAAAAACCTGATCGACCTGCTCCAGCAGATGGGCGTAAAAGTGACGCGCCTGGCTAAGGGCATGTACACCTTCCAGGCCGATGCCGTGGACACCGCCTACATCGAGACGGAGGAGTTCGTGCAAAAATGCGCCAAGCTGCGCGGCTCGGTGATGGTGGTGGGCCCGCTTTTGAGCCGGTTCGGCCATGCGTGGTTCGCCAAGCCCGGCGGCGACAAAATCGGCCGTAGAAGGGTAGATACCCACCTGGACGGCATGGTGAAACTGGGCGCCCAAATGGACTACGACCCTTCGCGGCGCGCGTTCCACCTTACGCAGGAAGGCCGATTGGTGGGCCGATACATGCTCCTGGACGAGGCCTCCGTGACCGGTACGGCCAATATCGTCATGGCCGCCGTGCTGGCCAAAGGCACCACCACCATCTACAACGCCGCCTGCGAACCTTACCTCCAGCAGCTGTGCAAAATGCTCAACCGCATGGGCGCTTTTATCGACGGCGTGGGCTCCAACCTTCTGCGCATTCATGGCGTAGAGTCGCTGCACGGCACCCTGCATAAGATCCTGCCGGACATGATTGAGGTGGGCTCGTTTATCGGCATGGCCGCCATCTGCCAGAGCAGCCTCACTATTAAGGACGTGTCCTACTATGACCTGGGCATCATTCCGGATGCGTTCCGGCGCCTGGGTATCAAGCTGGAGCAGCAGGGGGACGATATTTATGTTCCTGAGCAGGAATGCTATGAGATAGACTCCTTCCTGGACGGGTCCATCATGACCCTTGCCGATGCCCCCTGGCCGGGCCTCACCCCGGACCTCTTGTCCGTGATGCTGGTGGTGGCCACCCAGTGCAAGGGGAGCGTGCTCATCCACCAGAAGATGTTCGAGAGCCGCCTGTTCTTTGTGGACCGCCTGATAGACATGGGTGCCCAGATTATCCTTTGCGACCCGCACCGGGCGGTGGTAATCGGCCACGACCACCGGATTTCGCTCAAGGCCGCCAAGCTGGTTTCGCCGGATATCCGTGCGGGTATTGCCATGCTGCTGGCCGCCATGAGCGCCAAGGGCACCTCCACCATCGACAATATTGAGCAGATCGACCGCGGCTACGAGGACATCGAAGGCCGCCTGAACGCCCTCGGTGCGCATATTACCCGTGCGTAGCCGTTACATGGCCAAGTCAAAAATTCTCCTCCTACTGCTGCTGTTATCCTGCGGTGGGCCTGTTCCGGTAAAGGAACAGGAGGATTGTACAATCGTCAAAGCCGATACGATTTATTATTCGGATGGAAGTTGGGTTTCCGGTGAGCATCTTTTTTATTCTTCCAAGTCGCCAGCTGTTTTTCGGCCTTGGCCGTTTTGGATAGGAATATTGACTATAGTCGCCGGAAGTGTTACAGGTCTTTTCGCGCTGGGTAGGCGATATCGAAGAAAACTATATGAAAGGGAAGCTGCAGAGTCACAAGCTGTTCTTGCTTTATTACAAGACCGGGTCCATTTAGTTAAATCTTTGGCCGAAACACATGAGAAAACGGTTCTGCAGAACAGGGCTGTATCTTATCATGACCAGTTGGAGGCGCTTCAGGAAACGGTACGACGATATCATGACTATTTGGGTCAGTTACGGACAGACCAGTCATTCATGCAAAATTTGGAATCGGCCTTGGATGCGGGGATGGGGAAAGTTATGACCAAAGCCCGCCATCTTCTTGGGACATCAATATCGACCGAGGATTACCGAGTTTTGGCTTTGTATCTGGCCGGTATGAAGCCTTCTTCTATCAGTTTTGTTACGGGCATCTCCCCGGGCACACTTCGAACAAAAAAAAGCAGGATTAAAGGCCGATTGGAAAAATGTACCCCATCTCGTGATCGGGATTTTATCCTTCGTCGGTTAACCCAGAATTAGCTCATTCGTTCCATTTGAAGGGGTGTAACGATTTATTTTTAAGCACGCCTGATAATCAGGCTTTTACGAGTGTTGTGTAACGTTTTGTTTTTGCTGAAAGTCACACAATACCGTAATTTTGCATAAAAATATTTATGTATGAAAAAATTAATTGCTATTCTATTATTTGTGTCTTTTGAGTTAATGCTCTCTTCTCTGATGGGGGCAAGAGTGAAAATCAATTGTTCTGGTTACGATGGAGGTAGTATCTTTGATTGTATAGACGAAGGGAACAAAATCTGTACGTCAATAGTTATCAACGGAGAGGCTTTTCAGTGTAGAGGGAAAAAAGTACCTAGAATAACAGAACATGATCCATATCTTTAAACATCCTATAATAAAGTCGTTTTACCTTTCCATTTTATTGTGCTTTTTTTTCTCCTGCCAATGCAGGAACGATAAAGAACAGCAACTAACTAAATTCACAGAAGCAATAAGTGGTAAATCATCGTTAATGGCTTTCAATACTGGTTTAAGTTTCGGATATGATATTCCAGATGATTTACTTGTGGGGCAGGGATATGTTTTTTTGGTAAATGCATCCTGCTCAAGTTGTATATCTTGTGCGTTGGATTGTTATGAGTCATATCTTTTGACAGAAGATAGGCGTCCCTTTTTCTTCATGACAAGAGGTGAAGATAATGAACTCTTCAAATATTACTATCGTCAAAAATACAAAACAAATCCGCGGCTGAGTATCATCAGATTTAGATATGTTAGATGGTCTTTATACAATTAAAGAAGGTATAATTACATCTTATTATTACTGGAGTATAAAATAGAATTGCTTATGAATGCAAGATATTTTTGTGTTCTTGGAGTTGTTATATTCATCGCTTGTGCTCCCAAAATTGAGGAAGAACAGGTATTGGAGGCAGATTTAATTTTTTCTTCCCGTATTCCTGAAAAAGAATGGATAAGAGTTTCCGCGGATTCTATTGACAGAGTTTTTGTTGATGACAATATTGCCTGTATTGTGTCAGGAAAGGAAAAAAAGGGGCATTTTTTTCTGACATTATTCAATTTGGGTTCGGGGGAAAAAATCGGTTCTTATTATCCATATGGGTCAGAAATAGGGGAGGTCTTACTGCCATTTTTTACGAAGAGCCAACATCAGTTGCTAATGTATGATCCTGTAAAAAAAAATGGCGGGCATTATTGATATCCCTGTTATATTGGATAGTGTCGACTATCATCCGATGCTATTTCACACAAATATTTTTTCTCAGGAAATCATACCGTTTAAAAAGCGACTTTTATTTTTGAATCCTAATTCATTTGATGGAAAAGCACCACGTGTAATTATTTCAGACAGAAATTGGAATTATGTGGAAAGGCATAAGTATTCTTTTGATGCTTCCAATGTTGTGGACGGGAGTCTTCAATATAATCCATCAAGAAAAAAAATCGCTTTTCTAGCCGATTACATTCCTGTTATAGAGATTATGAACGAAAATGGAGACCCCATTAGAAGGATTCATTTCCCGCATTCCGTATGTGACTTCGAAACCGTATATCATTCAAACTCTAATATTACAGAGTATCTTTATCCTTATCGTTCATCCCCTACTTTTCCAGATTACTCGTTTTGCGGCTCAGACAGTAACGAGGATTATATTGCATGCATTTATTGGAGAGAGGATTGGACTTATGTAATTCTGATATTAGATTGGGAAGGACATATTATTGACGGCTTTAACCCGGTAAATAAAGTGATACAAATCTCCATATCAAGTGATGGAAAACGAGTTTTTAGTTGGGAATCAGAAGAGAATAATAGTGTTTTGAGAGAATATGCTATTTTACAATAACAGGTTATCAACTTTGTGCATAGGCATCTTGTTACTGATATCAAATCAATTCGGCAATGCTCAATCATTTGCCTTGACTTCTAATGATGATTTTGGCAAAGTTCAGATGCTTTATATGGACGATGTCGCTTATCCAATGTTTGATCTGGATGAGGAAGTCTTACGCGTTGTGTATTCTGTTAATTTAGGGTTTGAAAAGGATACGACAAGACGGATTGAGATGCAATACGTATTACAAATTGGTCCATCCTATTCAAAATATGTATCTTTGGAACGATTTCAATCCGATTCTTTGTTATTAAATGGCGACTCTCAGATTTTTAAACGTGCCCAATTGTATAATAACAAGGCGAATTTTTTACTGGTAGAGGACTGCTACTATATCTCTCGTACAGAGAGCCGCCTCACCTTTACAGGACGTTTGGCCGCAGATGACTTTCGATACGAAGAAACCCTTCCAGAGATTTCGTGGAGATTGAGCAGGGAAGAAAGGGAGATATGCGGATATAAATGTATGAAAGCGACGGGCCAATTTCGAGGACGCTTGTACGAGGCCTGGTTTGCTCCTAAACTTCCATCTCCGGCTGGTCCATGGAAAATCCAAGGTCTCCCAGGTGTTATATTATCCGTTCAGGATTCGGAAAAGGCTTGTATGATAGAAGCAACTAGAATTATCGGAGGGAGTGGCAAAATACGAATGAGCGAGTATCCTTATATTAAAGTCAGCAGACAGCAATACGAAAAAATGCAAAGGCAAATCTTGCATGATCCGATTCTTTTTGCCCAAAATCATTCAAGTCGTTCCAATTGGATTACGAATATCTCTGAAAATCACGTTCCTCAAAGATTACCTCAAATAATACAATTAGAAAAATGAAAACGAAAAAAACACACATCACAGTTACCGTATTTCTGGTTTTCTGTTTGCTTCTTTTACGAATTTTTGTCGGACGGGCAAGTACCGGAACAGCATGCGAAGGTATTGACGGAAACTATTATTTTGAATGCGATGGACGAGGTGACAAGATTTGTCATTCTATTACAATGAATGGCGAAACAAGGGTTTGTCATGGGAAAAAAACAAAGCAGTTGCGCCCATTTGTCAACGAATAACGTTAGTTTTTTTTCCTTTTTATTGGTTCTATGTTTTTATGGACAAACTGTTCAGGCGCAGACAATAAAGGGAAAGGTTCTGGATATCGAATCTGGATTGCCACTCGCTGGTGCTGTTGTCCGGGCGAGTGGCAATCCAGAGATATCAAATACTTACCAACTTACCAATCAACAGGGTTTATTCAAGTTGACGATTTCTAGGATATGTGATTCTCTGCAGGTTTCTTTTCTGGGCTATCAAACTGTGATGCTGCAGCGACCATTTGCGGATTCTCTAATCATTAAACTGAGAAAAACACGAGAGTCGTTAAATGCCGCCATTGTGGTGGCCACAAAAGTAACGTTTGCAGGCGACACGATCCGGTATAATGTGAATGCGTTGAAAAGAAAAGAGGATGTCGTTCTCTCAGACATGCTTTCCCGCATTCCTGGCGTAGAAGTTGACAAACAGGGATTTGTCAAATATAATGGAGTACGGATCAATCGTTTTTATGTAGAGGGAAAGGATGTATTGGAAAACAACTACAACCTGGCCATACGAAATCTTTCCATAGAGGCGATCAAGGAAGTAGAAGTGCTGGAAAACCATCAGCCGGTGAAATTGTTGCAGGGGGTGACTACCTCTGAGCGGGCGGCCTTGAACATTGTTTTGAACGAAAAGGCCAGAACAAAGGTCAATTGGGGCGTTTCAGGCGGATTGGGCGCGGCCACAGAAAAGCCAAATGTGACAGCGTCGGCGAGGCTGTCGGCCTTCTATGTGGGAAAAAAGTTTTCCACCATGAATGTCGGGGGATACGACGACCAGGGGTTTGCTCTGCGGGAGCAGGACTTTTCCCCAGAGGCGGGGCAGCCTTACGGGCATCATGACATGGCCCGGTTTCTGGAGGACGGGGTTTCGCAAGCCCCGCTGTCGGACAGGAGATCTCTGTTTAACCGGAGCCGGGAAGTCTCAACCGTCAATCAAGTCCCTTTCAGCGAAACGGCCACGCTGGGAGTAACGCTGAAATATGGCGCGGACAACAAGGCGTCGGAGTCCTCTCAGACGGCCGTGTACAAGTCTCCGGATGCGGAAGACAGGACTCTTGACAGAGTGGTGAATAAATCGGATGGCATGCGCACGGCATCGGCCCTGCTGTCGTTTCGGAGCAATGGGAAAAAAGTATATCTTTCCAATCAGTTGTATGCCGATTGGACTTTTTCCGGAGGCGAAACGCTCGTGAGCGGAGGAATGAACCGGCTGCAGAACACAGAAGGGCGCCTGTGGAATGTGGACAATAATGCATCGGCCAGTTTCAAAGTGGGAGACCGCCTGTACTCGGTAGAATCTTTCACGCAGTTGGCCGGGATGCGCGAATCTCTGTCTCTGGACGCAGATGCGCTTCATCAGGATGTGTCGGTGTCTTTTTTCTGCCAGAACCTGTCTGTTTCTGGAATCAGCCGTCGCAGCGGAAACTGGCGTTTTACCATGCGTCCCGGGATGGATTTCCTTTTGTACAATCGTACTTCATCGTTGGAGGGCCTTCCCATCCGGATCCCTGACGCCACGGAGGGGACAAGCCGGGTGAATCTGCTCAAAATCGGCCTGAAAGGAGAGGCGACATACCGGAATACCCCTGTGGAAGTGGTGTTGTCGGCGGATGTCAAAGGCGGACGGTGCCGTCTCGGCAACGAGACTTCAGGGTTTCCACTGGGGGGAATCTATGCCCGGTTCAAATATCTTACCGGCAGGTGGGACTTGTCGGCCCGGGCGTCAGCGGGTTTTCAGGATACGGATTGTCAAGAACTTGGGGGCCCTGCCATTCTGACGGGCTATTACACTTTATGGAAAGCAAGAAAGCGGGTGGCGGTCACTCCTTTCGGACTCGTCTCTTTGGAAGGACGCTTCCGGGAGCCGGTTTCCGGATGGAACAGCCGGGTGTCGTCGGCCCTGAATTGGAGCCGTTCCTTTCTCTCTGCGCGTGACTTGTACAATGATTTCGTTTTGGGATACCTGACGGATGTTACGGTCCCTCAGTTTTCCGTTACAAGCAGATTGGAATTGACCAAAGGCCTGTTTTCCATTAACGGAAACATAAGTTTCTCCCTGGTTCACGCTTTTGTTTCTTCTTCCTTGATACAGAATGGCATCGGTGCAGACTATCGTTCACATCTGCTGAACCCGGAGATAAAGGCAAACATTTCTCTGAACCGCTGGTGGGGCATCTCCTCAGAGGCCAGGTTAAATGCCTACAAATACACGGCTTCCGGAGTGGCTTCTTCCTGGAATGTGGATGCGGCCTTCCGACTGAATCAGTCTTTCTATCTTTCCTCTTCCCTGTTTGCCGGTGCAGCGGTAGATTTGTACTATCATGCCGCCGTCGGCCGGCCCTATGTATTCCCTTCATTGTCTTTGACATGGAAAGGACCGAAGGCCCTCAGGGTAAAACTGGAGGCGGACAACCTGGCCGACGTGCGCACTTACTCCTGGCGGTCGGAGTCGCCTTTGCTGACACAAAACTATCAAGTCAAAATACGTCCGCTTACCGTGCTGGCCGGTCTCGAATGGCGTTTTTGATTTTTTTTACTAATTTTGTAGTTTGATGGACTACAGCAAATACTTTTCGGCCGATGTGCCTTCTTTCCTGCGCTCGCCCGTGCGGGAAATTTTCCGCAAGGTGGACCTTTCGGCCATTTGTTCCTTCGCGGGCGGATATCCGGCCGCCGTCACCTTTCCGCTGGCCGATATCCCCGGCCTCACGGAGCGTGTGTTGGCCAAATACGGCACCAAGGCGCTGCAGTACGGTGCCACGCAGGGCGTTCCGGAACTGCGGGAACTGATTGCTTCCCGCTATGGCGTGCCCGTTTCGCAGGTGCAGATCACCACGTCGTCCCAGCAGGGGATCGACGTGTGTTCGCGGGTGTTCCTGGACCCCGGCGACGTGGTGCTGGCCAGCAACCCCGTCTATCTGGGCGCCCTGCAAAGTTTCAAGGCCTATCGGGCGGAGGTGGTGGATTTGAATGATTTCATGGCGGAAGAGGGTGTTGTCTCGCAAACCCATGGCCACCCGTGGCCGTGTAAACGGGAGGGGCCCACAGCCGCGCCGGCAGGCGCGTTGCGAGTTGGGAGGGGCCGGAGCGAAGCGGAGGCGGTTTGCGAGACAATACCCTCTTCCGCAGTAAAATTTATCTATGTAATCCCGGACTTTAACAATCCCACGGGGAAGACGTTGAGCCTGGCGGAGCGGGAGGAACTGGTGGCCCTGGCCCGGGAGCTGGACTGTCTTATAGTGGAGGACAGCCCGTACCGGGAACTGCGGTACTCCGGGGAGGCCGTGACCTCTATCCGTGAGCTGGCGCCGGAGCGCACCTTGCAGCTGGGGTCCTTCTCCAAGATTTTTGCGCCAGGGTTCCGGCTGGGGTGGATTATCGGCCCGGAAGAACTGCTGGAACGAATCTATGTGTGCAAACAGTGCCTGGACCTGTGCCCGCCGGTTTTGGACCAATACCTGGCGGCGGAGTTCCTGGGGTCCGGTTTGCTGGATGCCAATTTGGAGAAGAGTGTTGCCGAGTATCGGCACAGAAGAGACCTTATGGTGTCCCTGCTGGAGAAATATATGCCTTCAGGCGTGTCCTGGACCTACCCGGAAGGCGGACTGTTTTTGTGGCTCACGTTGCCGCCCGCCGTGGATACCGTGGCGCTGTACGATAAGGCCCTGGCCGCAGGGGTGGCCTATGTGGCCGGTTCCTTCTTCTACACGGACGGCAGCCACCGCAACACCATGCGCCTGAACTTCTCCTTCGTGGACGAGGCCAAGATGGAGCCGGGGATCAAGCTCCTGGCTTCGCTGGTGCGGGAGGCTGATTTTGGCGCAGGTCGGTAGGGTGAATGGCGCAGGTCAGTGGAGTGAATGGTGCAGGTCAGTGGGGGATACATCGGTGCGCTGGCTTGTAAGTAGCTGATACACAGCGAATTGTTGAAAATCCTCTGCGCAAAAAGCGCCGAGGAATATGCGGAAAGTACTGATAGACAGAGAGTTATTGGCCAGTGGGATTTGGCTGGGGTGGTTGGCTTGTAAGTAGCTGATACACAGTGAGTTGTTGAAAATCCTCTGCGCAAAAGGCGCCGAGGAATATGCGGAAAGTACTGATAGACAGGTAGTTATTGGCCAGTGGAATTGGGCTGGGGTGATTGTGTGATGGACTTGTTCGGCTGGCTCGTAAGTAATTGATAGATAGCGAATTGTTGAAAATCCTGTGCGCAAAAAGCGCCGAGGATTATAAGGAAATAATTGAATGATAGATAGTTACGAACCAGTGGTTTTTAAGTTCTCCGGAGCGGGGAACGACTTTGTGGTGCTGGACGGGCGCCAGGGAGGGATGGAACCCTTCCGGGACCCGGCCAAGATTGGTGAACTGTGCAAGCAGTACCACACGGACGGCCTCATGATTCTTACTTCAGCCCCCACGCCCGCCCAGTCCGGGGAAGGCTCAGTCCGGGCTTGTCATGCTGAGCGAAGCCCGAAGGGCGAAGTCGAAGCTTCTCCCTACGACTTCGTGATGGAGTTCTACAACCCCGACGGCTCCGGCGGCATGATGTGCGGCAACGGCGGCCGCTGCATTGTGGCCTTCGCCAACTACCTGGGTATCAACCCCGCCAACGGTCACACCTACCGCTTCCTCGCCCCCGATGGAGAACATACTGCGGAGATTCTTTCGGAGGGGAGTGACCTCTCCAAACCGTCGCTCCGCGACCCCTCCCATTCGCAACGTGCTGAAGCACGGCTCTGGACCCCTCCCTCTTACACGGCCGAGGGTGGCCATGGATTTGGAGAGGTCACTACCCTCCGAACCTGGACCGTGCGGCTGAAAATGATTGACGTGCAGGGAATTACCACTATCAAAGACGGCCTGTTCCTGAACACCGGCACACGGCACTATGTGCAGTTCGTGGACCGGGTGGACAGCATCGACATGGAAAAAGAAGCCCAACCGCTGCGCTGGGATGCGGCCTTCCAGCCGGAAGGCACCAACGTGAATTTGGTGGAAGTTCGGGCCGATGGTCTCCACGTCCGCACCTTCGAGAAGGGGGTGGAAGGGGAGACGCTCGCTTGCGGCACCGGCCTCACCGCCTGCGCCCTGGCTGCCTACAAGGCCCGGATTCCCAGTCAAACCGGGAATGCCTTCCCCGCCGGGAATACCCGTCTTGCCCAGCCCCGACCAGGCATCTCCTATCGGCTCCAATGCCGCCGCGGCGACTGGCTCCAGGTGGACTTCCAGCCCGGCCCCAACGATACTTTCACCAACATTTACCTCACTGGCCCCGCAGAACTGCTGGTCGTTAATCCGCTATAAACCAAGCAGTTATGGAAAATCCTCGGCGCAAAAAGAGCCGAGGATTATCAGCAAAACATTGACTATCAAATAGATAAGAGCCAGCAAACCTAAACCATGAGAGCAGCCATTTATGGCGCCGGGTCCCTCGGGACCATCCTGGGCGCATACATCACAAAAAAAGGCGGAAAAATTGACCTCATCAACCGCAACGTAAAACACGTGGAGGCCCTGCAGAAGAACGGGGCCCAAGTGACGGGCACCGTGAACTTCACCCAAACGGTCACCGCTTACACGCCGGACAAAATGAGCGGACAGTACGACATCATCTTCCTCCTCACCAAGCAGCAGCACAACGCAGAGGTGGTCACCTTCCTGAAGGACTACCTGGCGCCGGACGGGGCCATCGTCACGCTGCAAAATGGCCTCCCGGAGCAGGGGATTGCCGATATCGTGGGCGAAGAAAGGGTCCTGGGCTGCACCGTCGCATGGGGCGCCACCCTTCTGGAGCCGGGCGTGAGCGAGCTCACCAGCTCCCCGGACAGCCTCACCTTCTCGCTGGGAACCATCGGACCTAAATACCATCACCTGGAAGACGCCAAGGCGCTTCTGGAGATGATGGGCCCGGTGACCGTGGAGTCCAATTTTGTGGGCACCCGCTGGAGTAAACTCCTCATTAACAGCGCGTTTTCCGGTATGAGTACCGTGCTGGGCTGCACCTTTGGCGAGGCGGCCGCCAACCGGACTTCCCGCAAGATTGTCCTTGCGCTCATCAAGGAATGCATCGACGTGTGCGCCAAAGGCGGCATCAAGATTGAGCCCGTGCAGGGCAAGGACGCCGTGAAGTTGCTGGACTACCATGGCCCCATCAAGAAACAGCTCTCCCTGCTTATCCTCCCCATCGCCATTAAAAAGCACGCCAAACTGAAAGCCAGCATGTTACAGGACATCGAGAAGGGCAAATTGACGGAGGTCGATGCCATTAACGGCGCCATCGCCGCCTATGGCCGCAAGATAGGCTTCCCCACGCCCATGAACGAGAAAGTCACCGCCATCATCCACCGCATCGAGCAAGGCGAACTGAAGCCCTCCTTCGACAACCTGAAGCGCTTCGCCAGCTAATCGGCGCAGAATTTGCAGGAAAGAAAGCCGATGAAAAAGCTACTCCCCATCCTGTTTCTGCTGCTGGGCTTACGGGCTCAGGCCCAGGTGATTATCCTGAACGAAAGCATGTTTCAAGACCGTATGACGGAAATCCGGGCTTCGGTGGTGGACTCGCTCACCAACGAACCCGTCGCCTTTGCTTCCGTGTATGTGATTCCGGCCAAGGATACCACTATCACCAACTTTACCCTTACCAACGACAAGGGAGAGGCCAAGCTGGAGGAGGTCCCGTTTGGCCAGTACACCCTTCACATAGAGATGATGGGCTTCAAGCCCTTTGTGAAAAGCCGCTATTTTCGGGAACGGGTCACGGAACTGGGTACGGTGAAACTGCAGCAGGACGAGCAGTACCTGAAAGCGGCCGTCATCAACGAAGTGGGCAACCCCATCGTGGTGAAAAAGGATACCGTGGAGTTCAACGCCTCCTCCTTCCGGGTGGGCAACAACGCCATGCTCAAGGACCTCCTTAAACGCATGCCGGGCATGGAGATTACGGATGATGGCAAGGTGAAGTTCAACGGGGAGGTAATCGACAAAATCACCGTGGGCGGCCGCACCTTTTTCTTTAACGACCAAAATACGGCGCTGAACAACCTGCCTGCCTCGGTGGTGGACAAAGTGCGGGTGATAAACCGCGACAGCGAACAAACCCGCGCCACCGGCCTCCAGGATGGGCAAAAGGAAAAAATCCTGGACGTAGGCCTCAAAAAAGAATACGAGAAAGGCTGGTTCGGCAACGTGGGAGCCAAGGGCGGTGCCACGGTAGCGGCCGCCAAGGCCGATGAACCCCTCCGGGACAACCGCGGCTTCCTGTTCGGCGCCAACGCCCTGTTATCGGCCTATAACGAAAAAGACCAGGTGACCGTAATCGCCAACGGGCAAAACGTGGACGATTCAGGTATGGTATTCATTGTTTCCGACGGGGACAATAATTGGATTTCCAGCGCGCAGGGCCTGTCTACATCGGCCCAGGCGGCGGTGAACGCCAACACCTCGCGCATCAAGGACGTGGAAACCACGGTGGGCGTCAACGGCAAATACACGGACACCGACTCCGGCACCCAGGCTTCGCGCACTACTTTCCAGGCCGACGGCAACCTCCTTTCCAAGAACGAGAACAAAGGCAAGCAATACGGCAGTTCCGTGACCGCCAATGCGGAATTGAAGAAAGAGACGGGGAAAATCTGGTTCCACGTCCGGCCCACTTTTACCCATGGGCGCACGGAGGGGTTTACAAACGGCAATTCACAAGTTACCCGGGAAGGAACCTGGATCAACAGTGCAACGTCTTCCACCCATGCGTTGAGCCGGACCAATCAGGGAGAACTTTCCGGCGATGTGTTCTTCCGTGAGCTGGGCGGAAAAAAAGACCGTACGCTCGTATTGTCTGCCGAAGGCAGTTTGCAGGCCGATAAAGGGAATAGCGAAGAGTCCTCCCGGCTGGAGACCGGCTCCGGCACCGACCTTCGCAACCTGCGGTACGACAATCGGAACAAGCAGTACTCCGTCGGGGGAACAGTCCGCTACACGGAGCCGTTTGGGGAGAAATGGCTGTTGTCGGCGATGGCCAGCATCCGCGCATCCCGTAGCGAGCGTGTCAGGGATGCCTCCGATGCCGGCGGTGCCAATGACTACTATTCGTCCCTGAGCCGGAATCGCAACATCTTGCAGGAATACCGGCTCACCGCGCAGTATAAATGGGCACAAGGCCGATATGTATCCGTGGGCGCACGCGTGTCTGGCCTTCTGGACGAGACTTTTTCCCGGAGTTTTGGTGTTTCGGAAACGACCGGCAAAAACGAGTGGCACTGGTTTGTCGCACCCAATGTGCGTTTCCGCTACAACAAGGACAGTGACCAGGTGGATGTATCGGCCTCCGGTTACGCGCGGCAGCCGGGAGCCCAGCTTCGCCTTCCCGTCCTGAATATTGCCGATCCTTCCCGCCTGACGCTGGGTAATATCTACCTGAAGCCCTACGGCAACATCAACCTGTACGCAGACTGGTACAGAAATAACCGGAAGCGCTTTTCCTTCGTGAATCTCTTCTGGACCGCTTCACTGGGCGTGTCGCCGGTGGGGTACGCCCGCTGGTACGACGCCTCCGGGGTTCTGTATTCCGTACCGGTAAATTCCCGCAGACCCTCCTTTGACACCCGGCTTTACGCAAACTATACCTTCCCGCTGGACAGCAAGAAACTGTGGTCCCTGTCCCTGGGAACCAACCTCTCCTTTAACGCCCAAACCAGTTATCAGGCGGCGGGGACCTTGCCGGGACTGGACAAAGACCAGTTTGACTATACGGCGTTCATGACCGATTTCTGGGGCGATGCTGCCGGCTCCCGTTTCTATGGCGGGCAAAGTGGATTCAAAGAGAGCCTCACCACCACGTTCACTCCTGCCGGCAATCTGAGCCTCAAGTTCAATCCGGAGCACTTTTCCCTGGGGCTGCGGCTGTCCACGTCGGCCATGCTGGCCCGTTATTCGCTGGCACCCTCGCTCAACATGAATACCACCCATAACTCGGTAAGCCTGGAGGGCAGCTACACTACCCCGCACGAGTTTGAACTGTCCACCGATGTGGGCTATCATTTCTACACTGGCTACAAGGACGGCTTCAACCAGCCGGAGTGGCAGTGGAATGCGGAGGTCTCCAAGAACGTCGGCGCCTTTACGCTCAGCCTCAAGGCACACGACATCCTGAACCAGACCCGCGGCCGCAACCATACTGTCACCGCCAACTATGAGGAGGATTCCTACCGCCTGGTGTTGGGCCGATACATCCTCTTTGGTGTAAAATGGAACTTTGGCAAGATGAACGCCGCCCATAGTCGGCGCGCCCAGCAGGCCGCCTGGAACATGGCCTGGTAATTCCGCTGCCCGAGCGCCACGGAAAGTGCCTGTTTTGTGGCGCTTCACCTATTGCAGCACATTGCCACTGGTCGCTAACGCACTGATACACAGCTGTTTGCAGAAAATCCTCGGCGCTTTTGGAGCCGAGGATTATTAGCAAAATGCTGATTATTAAACAGTTATCGACCAGCCCTTTTTTCAGAATTATTGCGTATCTTTGTAAGACTAATTAGAAACGAACGCGTATGACACCATTCAAAGGTTTAGGAACTGCGCTGCTTACCCCGTTCAAAGGGGAAGAAGTGGATTATGAGGCATTTGCAGCCACGGTGGACTGGCAGGTGACAACCGGTGTGGACTTCCTGGTCCCGCTGGGCACCACCGGGGAAACACCCACGCTTACAGAATCGGAAAAACTCCAGGTGCTGGAGGTCACCCTGCAACACGCCGCCGGAAAACCGGTGATGGCCGGTGTGGGTACCAACAGCCTCACGGGCACCCTCGCCAATATGCGCCTGCTGCAGGATGCCAATGCCTATCTGATTGTGGCACCCTTCTACAACAAGCCGCCGCAGCGGGGCCTCTACGCATACTTCAAAGCCCTCGCAGAGAGCACAGACAAGCCCATCGTCCTGTACAATGTGCCCGGCCGAACAGGCTGCAACATAGAGGCGGAAACCACCCTGGCCCTGGCGCGGGACATCCCCAACATTGTGGGCGTCAAGGAGGCTTCCGGCAACATCGGCCAAATTGAGGCCATCCTCAGCGGCCGTCCGGAGGGCTTCAGCGTGCTCAGCGGCAACGACGACCAAACCCTGGAACTCATGAAAATGGGGGCCGATGGCGTGGTCTCCGTGGCCTCCAACGTATTCCCCAGCGCCATGGTGGATTTTGTGCATGCGCTGCAGGCGGGCAAGCTGGAAGAGGCGGAAAAGATGGACGTCCGGCTGAGCCCCCTGTTCAAGGCCCTCTTCGTGGAGCCCAACCCCATCCCGGCCAAGGCCGCCATGGCCCAGCTCGGACTCATGGAAAACAGCCTGCGCCTGCCGCTGGTTCCCGCCACCGCCGCCACGGAGGAACTGCTCAAACAAACCCTTAAAGACCTGTTCTAATGGAAATTACCCTGCAAGAGTTCAATGAAGTTATCGCCGCCCTGGAAAAAGGCGAGCTCCGCGTTGCCCGGAAAGTGGACGGCGAGTGGGTGGTGAATCGGCACGTAAAAGAGGTCATCCTGGCCGGCTTCAAGCTGGGCGCCATTACGGACATGAGCGAAGGGCAATTCCCCTTCTTTGACAAAAACACCTTCCCGGTGCGGCAATTTAATGCCTCCGACGGCGTGCGCATCGTCCCCGGTGGCACCAGCATCCGGCGCGGCGCGTACCTGGCGCCCGGCAGCATCATCATGCCCCCGGCCTATGTGAATGTAGGTGCGTACGTGGGAGAAGGTACGATGGTGGACAGCCACGTCACCATCGGCTCCTGCGCCCAGGTGGGCCGGAACATCCATATATCGGCCTCTACGCAGATTGGCGGCGTGCTGGAACCCGCCGGCGCCCTGCCCACCATCATCGAGGATGGCGCGTTCGTGGGCGGTAACTGCGGCATCTATGAAGGCACCATCGTCCAGGAAGGCGCCGTGATTGCCTCCGGCGTTATCATCACCTCTTCCACGGCCATTTTCGATGCCACCACCGGCAGCTTCATCAAACGCAACGCGGACGGCCGCATTGTGGTGCCGCGTAACGCCGTGGTCGTGAGCGGCTCCAAGCCCATCATCCGGGACGGAAAACCCCTGGAGAGCGGCGTGCACCTGTACTGCCCCGTGATTGTGAAATATCGGGACGAAAAAACAGCCGGCAGCGTCCACCTGGAGGACCTGCTGCGCTAGGACGCGCCTGGCCTGGACCCACTGCGGGCGCACTTTTACGGAAAAACGTAGCACTGGCGGACCTTTTGGCCCGCCAGCGGCGCATTTTGGGGCCAAAACGTGGCGGCAGCGGGACCAACCCTTTACACCGCCGGAATCTATCATTTTTCCAAAAAGATACGTATATTTGTAGGTTATTAAGATGAGTCCCTTCCTAGGGGGCGGGAGGTTAAACATTTAATTTATCATAAAATGATAGTAGCCGTAGTAGGTGCCACGGGCCTGGTGGGCTCGAAAATGTTGCAGGTTCTTCAGGAGAGGAACTTCCCGGTGACGGAGCTGTTGCCAGTTGCTTCGGAACGTTCCTGGGGCAAAAAAGTGACCTTCCAGGGCAAGGAATGGACGGTAATGAGTGCCTCCGAAGCCATCGCCCGCAAGCCTGTGCTAGCTATTTTCAGCGCCGGCGGAGCGGCATCGGCAGAGTTGGCACCGCAGTTCGCAAAAATTGGCTGCTACGTGGTGGACAACTCCTCCTATTGGCGCATGGACCCTTCCGTCCCGCTGGTGGTCCCGGAAATCAATGCCGATGTCCTCACGCAGGAGGACCACATCATCGCCAACCCCAACTGCTCCACCATCCAGATGGTGCTGCCGCTTGCGCCGCTGCATAAGGCCTATGGCATCAAGCGTATTGTGGTGAGCACCTACCAGAGCGTCACGGGTGCTGGCCAGCGGGGCATCGAGCAGCTGGAAGCGGAACGCGCCGGCGGCTCCGGCACCAAATTTCCGCACCGGATAGACCTGAACGTTCTGCCGCACATAGACTCCTTCCTCCCGGACGGCTACACCAAGGAGGAGATGAAGATGGTGAACGAAACCCGTAAAATCCTGAGGGACAGCACTATCGCCGTGAGCGCCACCACCGTGCGCGTGCCCGTAAAAGGCGGCCATTCGGAAAGCGTCAACCTGGAATTCAACAAGCCCTATGACCTCGCAGAGGCCCGTCAGCTGATGGCCGATATGCCCGGCGTCGTCATTCAGGACGATCCTGCCAACAATGTGTATCCCATGCCTATCGACGCGTGGGACAAGGACGAGGTCTTCGTGGGCCGCATCCGCCGGGACCCTTCGGTGGAGAGCGGTCTCAACCTGTGGTGCGTGAGCGACAATATCCGCAAGGGCGCCGCCACCAACGCCGTACAAATCGCCCAGGTGCTCCTGGCCAAAGGCTGGCTGGGGAAATGAACTGGAACTTTTTCAAGGAGCTATTGTGCATCGATTCCACTTCCGGCAAGGAGCGGGAGGTGGCTCAGTGGCTGCTGACGCAACTGGAGGCCCCGGTGGTGGAGTCCATGGAAGTGGGCGACGGCACCCTGAACCTCTTCCTGAAGTGGGGCACCCCCAAGGTGGTGTTCTGCACCCACATGGATACGGTTCCTCCTTATATTGCACCAGGATTCCCGGAAGGCATGTGCCTCCAGGAAACGTCGCTCCGCGACCCCTCCCATTCGCAGCGTGCTGCCGCACGGCTCTGGGCCCCTCCCTCTTATGCGGCCGAGGGTGGCCACAGTTTCCAGGAGGCACACGCCTCCCGGAAGAGCACAGATAGGGACTCTGTGATCACCGGCAGGGGAAGCTGCGACGCCAAGGGACAGCTCTTTGCCATGTACACGGCGTGTAAGGAACTGGAGGCCAGTGGGTGCACGGACTTTGGTCTGCTGCTCCTCTCCGGGGAGGAAACAGGTTCCTGGGGGGCCAAGGCGTTTTCCAAGACGGGGTTCCAGGCGCCGTTTCTCATTGTGGGGGAACCCACGGAGAACAAGATGGTGAGTGCGTCCAAGGGTACCAAGTCCTATGACCTCACCTTTCGCGGGGAGGCCTTCCACTCCGGGTATCCGCAGTACGGGGTGAGCGCCGTAGACCTGTTTAATGCCTTTTACAACAAGCTGAAAGCCAGGGATTTCGGGGAGGACCCGGTGCTGGGCGCCACCACCTGGAACGTGGGTCTGTTGCACAGTGACAACCCGCAGAACATCCTGTCTCCGGAACTCACCTGCCGCCTGTACTTCCGCACCACCTTTGTGAGTGACCAGGCCGTGCAGGACTGGATGGGTCAGGTTGCAGAAGACATGGGCCCGGTCGGGGGGCTCACGGTAACGCCCCGCGGGGGAGACGCCCCGGCGCGGTATGTCACGCTCCCCGGCTTCGAGAGCGCGCCCGTGGCCTTTGGCAGCGACGCGCCGCACCTTACCGGCTTCGGCCACAAAATCATCTGCGGCCCGGGCACCATCCGCGTGGCGCATCGCCCGGACGAGCACGTCCTGGTGCGCGACCTGGAAACCGCCGTGGAGCAGTATGTGAACATGTATCACGCGTTATGATTAAAGTCATCCTGAGTGGCTACGGAAAGATGGGCCACATGATAGAAACAGAGCTCAAACGAAGAGGCATCGAGCTGGTAGAGGCCAGCGAGGACATTGCGGCCACGGACCCGGCCACGGCCAGGGAGTGTGTGTGCATAGACTTCACCACCCCGGAGGCCTTCCGGAAAAACTACCCCTTCATCGCCACCCACTTCAAGGCGGCGGTCGTGGGCACCACCGGCTGGAACGACATCAAGGACCAGGTCATCGACACCTTCCTAAAGGCCGATACCCCGATGATTTACGCCTCCAACTTCTCGCTGGGCGTGAATGCCCTCTTCAAGGCCATCGAAAAGGCATCGGCCCTCCTGAAGGACGCCGGCTACACGCCCGAGATTGAGGAAATCCACCACATCCACAAGCTGGACGCCCCCTCCGGAACGGCCAAATCCATGGCCGAGCTCGTGAAGGCCTGTTTGGGCGAAACCCCGGAAATCAGCTCCATCCGCGAAGGGGAAGTGCCTGGAATACACACGCTTACCCTCACATCGGCCTGTGACAAACTCACCCTCAGGCATGAGGCGTTCTCCCGCGAAGGCTTTGCCAAAGGCGCCGTGGTGGCCGCCCTCAAAACCGAAACCCTCCAAGGGGTGCATGAATTTAGCGAACTCCTGTAATGATGATTAGCGTTCTCAAATTTGGCGGCTCGTCCGTAGCCTCCGCGACCAACTTGTCGCGCGTACTGGATATTGTGGAAAAAGAGCAGGGCAAGGTGGTGCTCATCTCCAGTGCCATCAGCGGCTGCACTGACGCCTTCCTGAAAGGGGACGAGGGGAGCATCGCCGCCATGGAAACACGCCACCGGGACATGGTGACGCGGCTTTTCACCGGCGAGGAACGCCAACGCATCCAGCAGCAGGTGGACGCCCTTTTTGCAGCACTCAGAAACGCCCCCAAAGAGGAGCAGGTCACATTCGGTGAGCTTCTTTCCACCACCATCCTGGCCGCCAAGCTTCGGACGGAGGGCAAAAACACCGCCTGGCTGGACTCCCGCGAGCTGGTAGTCAAGGACGATGAGCCCCTTACCTACAGCAAAATAAAAACGGCTATCGACGCCACCAGGGCCGATATTTACGTAGCCCCGGGCTTTATCTGCCGGGATAAAAACGGCAAAATTAGCACCCTGGGCCGCGGCGGGTCCGACTACACCGCCGCCCTGTACGCGGCCGCCCTGCAGGCAGACAAGCTCCAAATCTGGACCGATGTCCCCGGCATCATGACGGCCAACCCCAAGGAGGTGAGCGCCGCCCGCACCATCCCGCGGATGTCGTATGCGGCCGCACTGGACATGGCTTCGCACGGTGCCAAGGTGCTGTATGCTCCCACGGTAGCCCCGGCCATGGCCGCCGGGATCGACATCGAAATCCGCAATACCTTTGCCCCGGAAGGGAAGTACACCGTGATTGGCGCGGAAAAAGACCCCTCCCGTTGGATTGGCGTGGCCTCCGAGGGTGGGAATATCCGCCTGGTGGGCGCTCAGGAGATGGCCGATCAGGTCGACCATGACGGGGCAGACGCCGACCGCGCCTCCAAGGCCCTCACGGAGGCGGGCATTGCCGCCAAGAGCATATCGGCCCAAGGCGGCGGCCTGGACATTGTGGTGCGGCCGGGCGTGCTGGACAAGGCGCTCCGGGCCCTCCACCGGGCCTTCTTCCAGGAGCTGCCGGTGAAGGAAGTGAACCTGTTCATCGCCGGCGACGGCGCCGTGGCAAGGGCCCTTATCGGCTTGATTGACCAGACGGCGGAAACCGTGAAGGAAAGCACCGGGAAGGTGCTGCGGATTGTGGGCCGGGCCAATAGCCGGAAATTCGGCTTGGACGCCGGCGGCCATCCGCAGCCGGACCGCGAAGGAGACTATATTGACGCCATCCTGAGCCAGGCCACCCAAGGTGCGCTCTTTGTGGACGTCACCAACAGCGAAACCCTTTACAAACGCTATATGGAGCTGCTGGAGGCCGGTATCGGCATTATTTCCAGCAACCGCCGCTCCTTTGCCGTGCCGTATGCCGACTATGCCGCCATCCGGGCCGCCGCGCGCGAAAACGGCGTGCCGCTCCGCTACGAAACCACGGTGGGCGCGGCCTTGCCCATGCTGGAATCCATCACCCGCGGCACCAACAGCTGCGACGAGATTCTCTCCATCGAGGCAGTGGTCTCCTGCACGCTGAACCAGATTCTGGGCGATTACCGCCCCGGCGGTGAGAGCTTTGCCTCGCTGGTTCGCAAGGCGCAGGCCGCCGGCCTCACGGAAAAAGACCCGCGCATGGATCTTAGCGGCAAGGACGCCCTCCGCAAGCTCCTCATCCTTGCTCGCGAAGCCGGCGCCCAGCTGGAAGAAAAGGACGTGCGCATCACGCCCATCGTCTCGCCAGAGCGCTTCAAAGGCAGTCTGGACGATTTTTACGCCGCCCTGGAGGAGAGCGAGCCGGAGCTGGCACGTCAGGAGAACGCTGCCGCCGCTCAGGGCTTCCGCCGCCGCTTTGTGGCCTGGCTGGAAAAAACGCCGGCGGGCTATCAGGCGGGTATCGGCATCCGGAACGTGGCGCCCGTACACCCGGCCTACCACCTGCGCGGCACGGAAAACGCCATCATCGTCCGGAGCGCCTTCCACCCCTATCCGCTGGTGATCCAGGGCCCCGGTGAAGGCGCCCGCGACGCCGCCAGCAGCATACTGAACGATATTTTGCGCTGAAAAAATTTTTTTCACTATTTTTGCGCGTCAAAAAAATTTACTGAATTATGAAGAATCTTTGCAAATTTGTACTTGTCGCCATCTGTTTAACCCTGGCGATGAGCGTTGTTTCCTGCAAGAAGGACAACACCGAGGACCCGGGAAACACGCCCAAGGCCAAATACACCATCATGCTGTACGGCTGCGGCGGCGGTGATATAGATATGCAGCTGGAGGACGCCCTTGAAGGTCTGGTGAAGGGTCTGGGCATAGAGAAGAACCAGGTGCGCTACACGGTCATGTACAGCATGTCCGCAGTCAACAAGGATTTCAAGGACACCTACCGCGGTGAGCTTGGAAAAACCTACCGTTACGAGCTTTCCAAGGACACGGACCTTACCCAGGCCGGTTATCGCCGGAAATACTTCTACAAAAACGCCTCTGAGGTAGAGCTTTACAAGGCTTCCACCCTGGCCGATTTCATCCAGTGGTCCATGAAAACCGCTCCGGCCGAGAATTACATCATCGAGTTCATGAACCACGGCGGCGGATTCGACCTGGAAACCGAAGTGTTCACCAAGGGTATTGCCTACGATGACAACCATAAGGACGCCCAGGGCGATGGCAAGGGTATCGCCCTTTGCACCATCGCCGAGGTCCTGAAAAATGCCGGCATTCACTTGAAGGCCATCTATTGGAACGGCTGCATGATGGGCCAGTTGGAGGTGCTCACCGAGGTGGCTCCCTACTGCGACTATCAGTTCTCCAGCAGCCACGTGGCCTATACGGACAACAACCACGTCGTCAGTTTCGTCAACGCCATCAATGCGGAGCCGGACGATTTCGAGAAGGCTGCCCTTGCGCACAAGCAATTGATGATCGGCAAAGGCGAAACGGACGAATCCAGCTTCCTGTATTCTTACCTGCACTCCTACAATCAAAAGACCAAAAAGGAAGAAAAAGTGAACGGTGACTTCGGTTGCTGGCGCTCTGCCAAGCTCTCCGCCATCAATGAGCAGGTGAAGAAGCTGGGCGCATTCCTGGTGAAGGTCTATAAACCCGAATCCGAGAAGTCCAATGTGGACAACGCTACCAGCTGGGTGTACCTTTATGAGATGAGCTATGGCTATGCCGATGTCCTTGACTACGCCCAGAAAGTGGCCGATGCCATTTCGGACCAGGCCCTCAAGGCTGAGGCCCAGACCATCGCCGCCGATTTGAAGAAGGCCATTGCCGACGCCAATGTCTATCGTATCAATTGCGTGAACATTCAATCGGCCGATAAGAAGCCTGTTACCACCAAGGAAGGCGGCTTCAGCCTGGGTATTTCCCTCTATGCCGGCAAAGTCAGTGACGACTGGCAGTACGCCAGTAGCAGCGCCAACTACAAGGCTTCCGCTTTTGACAAGGCTGTGGGCTGGAGCAAATGGATGGACATCAATGAGTTCCGTGTTTCTTCCGACCAGGATCATCCCAATCTGACCAACCCCGGAAACGACACCTCCTGGGAGCTCTTCTGGCTGAATGACCATCACGAGGACTAATCGGGCAACCTCCCTTTCCTATAACCGGCGCTGCACGCATGAGGCAGGGCCGGTTTTTTTAGTACAAGAATTATTCGTAACTTTGTAGGCTATGTTACTGCAAGCTACCGGCATATGGGGTTTTCTCAGTTTTGGCTGGGCCGATGTCCTGGACATCGCCATGGTGGCCATTATCATCTTTTTGCTCATCCGTAGCATCAAGGGGGACTCCACAGTACTCAATATTGTGCTGGTGCTGGTCATCATGCTGGTAGTCCAGGCCGTGGTGAGCGCCCTGAACATGCGCATGATGACCGTCCTGATGAATGCTCTCCTGGATGTGGGTATCCTGGCCGTCATCATCCTGTTCCAGCCGGAAATCCGCCATGCGCTCAACCGCCTGGCCGTTCGTTCTGGCATCGCCCGCCGCAGCGGCCAAATCTTCAACCGGCTGCTGGGTGTCAAGGAAGAAAAGATGGACCGCCAGAGCGTAGTGGAACTGGGGGAGGCCGTGCGGGCCATGTCGGCCGAGAAAACCGGCGCCCTCATTGTCCTGCAGCACAAGAGTTCCATGGAAGAGTACATGAACACCGGCGACCGCTTTGAGGCCGATATCAACCGGCGGCTCATCATGAACATCTTTTTCAAGAATTCTCCGCTGCACGACGGTGCCATGATCATTGTGGGAGACCACATTGCCGCCGCCCGCTGCCAGCTGCCCATGACCAACCGGACGGACATTCCCGCCCATTACGGCATGCGGCACCGCGCGGCCATCGGCCTTAGCGAAGACACGGATGCGGACATCCTGGTGGTGTCCGAGGAAACCGGCGACGTGAGTTTTGTCCGGGGCGGCGAAATCCATACGGTAGCCAGCATGAAGGAACTCAGGGAACTGCTGAACAGCGTGATGAACGAGGAGGAATAGATGGACGCAAGAGTAGAAGCCAAACTGGGATTCGACAAAGTACGGGCCGCCATTGAGGCGCGCTGCTCGACGGAATATGCCGCCGCCCGCGTGGCGGAGGAGGATTTTTGCACGGATGCGGCTCAGATTCACCGCCGGCACCTGCTTGCCGACGAAATGCGCCTTATCCTCATGTTCGAGGACAGTTTCCCTACGGCCGGCTACATAGATGCCATCGCCTTCTTGGAGCCCATCGGCAAAAGCGCCTCCATAGACCTGCTGTCCCTTGGCAAGCTGCGCACCCTGCTGGACACGCTCCGCAAGGCGCTCCACTTTTTCCATACGGTGAAGGAGGGCATCTACCCCAATTTGCAGCACCTGGCGGCGGGCATACAGGCCCCCGTGGAGGTGATGCGCCGCATCGACGCCATCCTGGATTGCCACGGGGACATCAAGGATACCGCCTCGGACGAACTGTACAAAATCCGGCGTAGCATCAAGGACAAGGAACTCAACATGTCCAAGCGGATGAACGCTATCCTGCGGGAGGCGCAGCAGGCGGGCCTCGCCGACGCCGAGGCTTCCGTCGCCATCCGCGACGGCAAAATGCTCATTCCGGTGACATCGGCCAAGAAAAGGGCCTTCCAGGGCTTTGTGTACGATGAAAGCGCCACCGGAAAAACCACCTTCATGGAGCCGGCAGAGATTGTGGCGCTGCAAAACGAAATTGCGGAGCTGCATTTTGCCCAGACGCGCGAAATTGCCAAAATTCTTTACGAATTTGCCGAATTCCTGCGGCCGTTTGTTCCGGAGCTCATTGCCGGTGCCACGTTTGTGGGGGAGCTGGACTTCAACATGGCCAAGGCCTATGTGGCCCTGGACTACATTGCCGGCATGCCGGTGGTGTCGGAAGACGGCCGGCTGAACCTTCGTAAGGCCCGGCACCCGCTGCTGGAAAAGAGCCTGCGGAAAGAGAAAAAAGCCATTGTCCCGCTCACCGTGGAGCTCACCCCGGAAAAGCGCATTCTCCTCATCTCCGGTCCCAACGCCGGCGGCAAGAGCGTCTGCCTCAAAACCGTTGGCCTGCTGCAGTACATGTTCCAGTGGGGCATGCTCATCCCTACGTCGGAAAGCTCGGAACTGCCTGTGTTCGACCGCATTATGGTATCTATCGGGGACGACCAATCCCTGGAAAACGACCTTTCCACCTACAGCAGCTTCCTTGCCGATATGAACGCCATGCTCGCCGTGGCCGATAGTCGCACGCTGGTTCTCATCGACGAGTTTGGCTCCGGGACGGAACCCGCTGCCGGCGGCGCCATTGCGGAAGCCATCCTGCATGAGCTGGACAGCCGCGGGGCGTACGGGGTCATCACAACGCATTACACCAACCTTAAATTATATGCCTCATCGGCTCAGACGGGCGTGGTGAACGGCGCCATGCAGTTCGACGCCGCTACCGTTGCGCCGCTCTTCCAGCTGGAGGTGGGGCTGCCGGGCTCTTCGTTCGCCTTTGAGCTGGCCCGGAAGATGGGCCTGCCGGAGGCCATTGTGCACGATGCGGAGGTGCGCGCCGGCGAACAGTTCGTGGGCATTGAACGGAACCTCCGAAAAATTGCCCGCAGCCGCCGCGCCCTGGACGAGAAACTTACCAAGATTCGCGCTACGGACAAAACGCTGGAGGGCCTGACAGACCGCTACGAGAAAGAGCTGGAGGACATCAAGGAGATGCGCCGCCGCATCCTCGAAGAGGCCCGCGAAGAAGCGGAAAAGATTATCCGCGGGGCCAACAAGCAGGTGGAGAACACCATCCGCACCATCAAGGAGTCGCAGGCCCGGAAGGAGGAAACGCAAGGGGCCCGCGCAGAGCTGCAAGGCTTCCTGGGCGCGCTGGTGGACAGCCGGAACAAGCGGGACACGTATATAGACCAGAAACTGCAGACCGTCAAGGAGCGCAAGGAGCGCGAGAAAGTGCGCAAAAAGCGGCGTGCCGACGGAGAGACGCTGCAGCAGCTGGAGCAGGCGGAGGCCCAGGACTGCAAGATGGCCGCCTTCCGCAGCGCCCCGCTGAAGGTGGGGGAGAAGGTGCGCATCAAGGACAACGGCATGGTGGGCGAGGTAGCCACCGTGAGCACCAAGGCGGTGAGCGTGATTGTGGGCAACATTACCACTAAGTTGCCGCTGGACCGCGTAGAACGCATTACGGCCAACGAGTACAAGGCCGTGGTGAAAGCTCCGGCGGAGCGCCCGCGCCAGGTATTTGACAACGCCATCAGCGAGCGCAAGGCTTCCTTCAAGCTGGAACTGGACGTCCGTGGAGAGCGTGTGGCGGACGCCATCGACATTGTTATGCGATATATTGACGATGCCATCATGCTGGGCGTTCCTTCGGTGCGAATTTTGCATGGGAAAGGAACAGGCGCGCTGCGTGAGGAAATCCAGAAGTACGTGCGCACCGTGCCCGGCGTACAGTCCGTCGCAGATGAACACGTCCAGTTTGGCGGTTCCGGCGTAACTGTTGTGAAATTTGACTAAAACCTAATACCAATGAATGTTCTAAGGACGAGTAAGATAGGGGAGACGGGAGAACAGCTGGCCTGCGATTTTTTACAGACGCGCGGGCATCAAATCCTGGACCGCAACTGGCACAGCGGTCACCTGGAACTGGACATTGTTTCCGAAGGCCCGGACGGGCTGCATTTTGTGGAGGTGAAGGCCCGCACGGCGCCGGTCACGTCCACGGTGCTGGACCAGGTGAACGTGGTCAAGCAAAAGCGCATCACCGCGGCGGCCTCCCAATACCTTCATAAAAAGCACATGGCCGGGAAAGAGGTCTATTTTGACGTTGTTACCGTGCTGTTCGACGGCCAAACGTCCGTGGTGCGGTATTTCCCGCAGGCCTGGATCCCCATGTTTTTATAGACTAACCACACACTAAATGAATACCAACAACCGATATTGCGTTATCATGGCCGATGGTAGCGGATCGCCTTATCAGCTCCGCATCACCTTCGACCGTTTTCTCAAGGTGGTCCCTCAGGACCACATCTTGGTGGTAACCCCCGCCCGCTTTGCCGGCGAGGCCCGGAAAGTGCTTCCGGAGCTGCTGCCGGAGAATCTGCTGCAGGAGCCCATGGCCCGAAAAACTGCGCCCTGCATGGCCTATGCCGCCTATACCCTCCTTTCCCGGAACCCGGAAGCCGTCATTGTGGCCACCCCGTGGGACCTGGTGATTCGCGACGAGAGCCTCTTTGCCCACACGCTGGGGGAGGCCTTTAATTATGTAGAGGAAAACGACGTCCTGATGACCCTCGGGATTGTCCCCAAAACGCCGGATGTGAACTTTGGCTACATCCAGGTGCGTGAGGGCCGCAACGCCCACCTGATGGCCGGTCCGCTGCAGGTGAAAACCTTCACGGAGAAGCCTTCGCCGGAGCTGGCCGACGTTTTTGTGCGCACCGGCGAGTTCTTCTGGAACAGCGGTATCTTTGTCTGGAAGGCGGCTACCATCGTCTCGGAAATGGGAAAATACATTCCGGAAGTCACGGAAATGTTCAAGGGCTGGGAAACCCGCATCGGAGACCCTGTTTTTGTGGAGCAGGCCTACGTAGAATGCCCAAAGGTTTCCCTGGACTACGGCGTCATGGAGCGCACCTCCCGCGCGTGGCTCTATCCCGCGAGATTTGGCTGGGCGGATATCGATAGGTTGTGAAAAAACCTGTTGATAACTTTTGGTAAATCAAAATATTATCCGTATCTTTGCGGTCCGCAATTGTGCCTTAGGGCCTCCAATTGCGGGCTAAATTATTAAGTAACAATTAATTAACAAACACCAATGCCTGGTTTAATTGGAAAGAAAGTCGGAATGATTTCCGTCTTCGGTGCCGACGGGAAGAATATCCCGTGCACCGTCATTGAGGCTGGTCCGTGTGTTGTCACGCAGGTTCGCACCGTGGAAACCGACGGTTACGCCGCCGTGCAGCTTGCCTATGACGAAAAGAAAGAAAAACGCACCAGCGCGGCCCTGAAGGGCCATTTTGAAAAGGCTGGAACTACTCCCAAGAAGAAGCTCGTGGAATTCCCCGCAGACTTCGCCGGAGAGCTCAAGCTGGGTGACACCATCACCGTCGCAGACATCTTCACCGAGGGTGTCAAGTTCATCGACGTGGTGGGTACTTCTAAAGGTAAGGGTTTCCAGGGCGTTGTAAAGCGTCACGGATTCGCCGGTGTAGGTGGTGTGACCCATGGTCAGCACAACCGTCTCCGTCACCCTGGTTCCATGGGTGCATCCTCCTGGCCTTCCCGCGTTTTCCCGGGAATGCGCATGGCTGGTCACATGGGCAACGAGCGTGTGAAAGTGTTCAACCTCGAGGTCCTCAAAGTCATCCCTGAGAACAATCTCGTTATCGTAAAGGGTTCCGTACCCGGAGCCAAAGGTTCTTACTTAATTCTGGAGGACTAATTATGGAATTGAATGTTTTGAAGATTGACGGCACTCAGTCCGGAAAGAAAGTGGTTCTTGACGAGAAAGTGTTCGGCGTACAGCCCAACGACCACGTCATCTACCTGGATGTCCTCCAATATCTCGCCGCTCAGCGTCAGGGCACTGCCCGCACCAAAGACCGCAGCGAGGTTGCCTATTCCACCAAGAAACTCGGTCGTCAGAAGGGCGGCGGCGGTGCTCGTCACGGCTCCCTGAAGGCTGGTATCTTTGTAGGTGGTGGCAACGTGTTCGGCCCCAAGCCGCGCGACTATCGCTTCAAGCTCAACAAGAAAGTCAAGCAGCTCGCCCGCGTGAGCGCCCTTTCTTACAAGGCCCAGGAGAACAAAATCGTTCTGGTGGAACCTTTCGCCATGGACGCTCCCAAGACCAAGGAGTTCAAGAACATCCTGTCCGCTATCAAAGCCGGTGACCGCAATGTCCTGGTTGTGCTTCCGGAGAACTCCAACAATATTTTCCTGTCATCCCGCAATCTGCCTTCCGTGCAGGTTATCACCGTTGACGAGATCAATACCTACGCTATCATGAATGCCCACTCCCTGGTGCTTGTAGACGGCGTGCAGGATATCCTCGCAGCAAGAGTTAAGTAAAGGAGAGAAGAAAAATGGGTATTTTAATTAAGCCAATCGTAACCGAGAAAATGACGGCTGAGGGCGAAAAGCTCAACCGTTACGGTTTCATCGTGGACCGCAAGGCCAATAAACTTCAGATCAAGGCTGCCGTTGAGCAGATGTACGGCGTTTCCGTCGCAGACGTGAACACCCTGAACTACCATGGCAAGCGCAAACAGCGCTACACCAAGGCCGGCCTCCTCCGCGGCAGAATGAATCACTTCAAGAAGGCCTATGTCACGCTTGCAGGTGAAGACAAGATTGATTTCTACGCTAACATCTAAGAAGGAGAATAAACTATGGCAATCAAAAAGTACAAGCCGGTAACTCCCGGCCAGCGCAACAAGGCTATCAGCTCCTTCGACGAGATTACCGCGAAGAAGCCTTACAAGAAGCTCCTTGCTCCCCTTAAGTCCACGGGCGGACGCAACAACACCGGTCAGATGACCGTGCGTTACCGTGGCGGCGGTCACAAGAGAATGTACCGCCTGGTAGACTTCGTCCGCAATCGCGACGAATTCAAAGCAACTGTGCTCACCATCGAGTACGATCCCAACCGCAGCGCCCGCATCGCCCTCATCCAGTATGAGGATGGCATGAAGAGCTACATCATCGCCCCCAACGGCCTCCAGGTCGGTCAGGTGGTGGAGAGTGGCCCTCAGGCTTCCCCGGATATGGGTAACTGCCTCCCGCTCGCTAACATTCCTGTTGGTACGCTTGTTCACGCTATCGAGCTCCGTCCCGGTCAGGGTGCCGCTATGGCCCGTTCTGCCGGTACGTACGCCCAGCTCGCCGCCCGTGAAGGCAACTACGCCATCCTCCGTCTGCCCTCGGGCGAGACCCGCATGGTTCCCGTTGCCTGCCGCGCTACCGTGGGCACCGTTTCCAACCCGGACCATAATCTGGAATCCGACGGTAAGGCCGGCCGCACCCGTCATCAGGGTCGCCGCCCGCACAACCGTGGTGTTGTCATGAACCCGCACGATCACCCGATGGGTGGTGGTGAAGGCCGTGCTTCCGGTGGACATCCGCGTTCCCGTAAGGGTCTGCCTGCAAAGGGCTACAAGACCCGCAACCCGAAGGCTGTGTCCAACAAGTTCATCATTGAAAGACGTAAGAAATAACGGAATAAACTAACAGATTATGAGTCGTTCACTTAAAAAAGGACCGTACATTCAGGAAGCACTGGAGAACCGTATTCTCGCTATGAATGACGGCAGCAAAAAGAAAGAGGTTGTCAAGACTTGGTCCCGCGCCAGCATGATTTCCCCTGACTTCGTGGGCCACACCATCGCCGTGCACAACGGCAATAAGTTCATTCCGGTATATGTTACGGAGAACATGGTCGGTCACAAGCTGGGCGAATTTGCTCCCACCCGCACTTTCCGCGGCCACGCAGGCAACAATAAGAAATAATGTTTAAAGGAAAAGCATTATGGGAAAAAGAAAAAGACTGATGGCCGAGCGCCTGAAAGAGACCAAGAAGCAGACCGCTATCGCTAAACTTAACGATGTCCCCACTTCTCCCCGGAAGATGCGCCTCGTTTGCGACACCATCCGTGGCGTTGAGGTAAACCATGCCCTGGATCTTCTCCACTATTCCAAGCGTGACGCTTCCGTGCGTCTGGAGAAACTCCTCAAGAGCGCTATCGCCAACTGGGAAGCCAAGAACCCGGAGCAGACCAAGGAACTGGAAAGCGGCAACGTGATTGTAAAAACCATCATGGTGGACGAGGGTCGCACCCTCAAGCGCATCCGCCCGTGCCCGCAGGGCCGTGCCGGTCGCATCCGCAAGCGTTCCAACCACGTTACCATCGTACTGGACGTAAAAAAAGCAGTGGAGGAATAAACTATGGGTCAGAAAACTAATCCTATCAGCAACCGTATCGGTATCACCCGTGGTTGGGACTCCAACTGGGTAGGCGGCAACTACGCCGAGAAAATCGCCGAAGACTACGAGATTCGCAAATACCTGGGCAGCCGTCTGGCAAAAGCCAGCCTCTCCCGCATCATCATTGAGCGCACCCTTAAGCTCATCACTGTCACCATCCATGCCGCCCGTCCGGGTGTGATCATCGGTAAAGGTGGCCAGGAGGTGGACAAACTCAAGGAAGAGCTCAAGAAGGTTACCAAGAAGGATGTTCAGATCAACATCTTCGAGGTAAAGCGTCCGGAGGTGGATGCCACCATCGTGGCAGACAGCATCGCCCGTCAGATCGAGGGCCGCGTGAGCTATCGTCGCGCCATCAAGATGGCCATCGCCACCGCCATGCGCGTGGGTGCAGAAGGCATCAAGGTGCAGATCAGCGGTCGTGTAGGCGGTGCGGAAATCGCCCGCAGTGAGATGTTCAAGGAAGGCCGCACCCCGCTGCACACCTTCCGCGCAGACATCGACTACGCACTCGCAGTGGCCAACACCCAGATGGGTACCATGGGTATCAAGGTGTGGATCTGCAACGGTGAGAAGTATGGCAAGCAGGATCTTTCCCCGAACGCCGGCTTCGCATCCAGCAATGCTGCAGCCGCAGGTGCCGGTCGCCGCGAGGGCGGTCGTCCGGAGCGCGGTGAGCGTCGTGGTGGCCGCGGTGGTCGCCGTGAAGGTGGCCGTGGCGGCGAACGTCGCTAAGCTCTAGCACAACCTGTCAAAGGGGTGACCGTTCATTCGGCCACCCTTTTTTTCATGCCTTTTCCGACCCCGACCATCTCGTCATGCCCGGCTTTCCGGAGGAAGAAGAACTGACCAAATATTTCCGCAACATGATTACTATAACAAATCTTATCAGTCTCCGGCAGCTTTTTTCTTGAAAGATTCGTATATTTACTAATCAATAGAAATGCTTTGTATGAAGAAGTTTTGGCTGATTGTAAATGTGCTTTTCCTCTTGATTTCGTGCGGGGAGTACAGGGAAGCACGGTCTGTGATGAATGAGGCGGAGTCTCTGATGATGACGGTGCCGGACAGTTCCCTGGCGCTGTTAAACGGCATCAATGAAGAGGCGTTGTATACCAAGGGATCACGGGCAAGGTATGTCCTGCTGCGGACCATGGCCAAAGACAAGTGCTATATGGATGTGGCACAGGACACGGTCATTCAGGAATCCTATAATTGGTATCAGCGTCACGGTAGCAGGCGGGAACGTATGCTTGCCACTTACTATCAGGGTGTTGTCAGGGAGCAGGCCGGGGACAATATTGAGGCCGTTCTGGCCTTCCGGGAAGCGGAACCATTGGCAGAATCGCTGGAAGACTATCGGCAGTTGAGCTTGATAGAACAGCATTTGTGCGAAATTTATTCATGTGGTTATGATTATGTAATGGCATTGGAGTTCGCTCAAAAATCGTTAATGGCGGCAGAAAACGCCAATGATTCTATTATGGTTGCTTATTGCAAATACGATGTGGCTTTTCAACTTATCTCGGAGTGGCGTTATGGAGAAGCGGAAGTCGTTCTCAATAATCTACTGGAGAGGTCATCATTGCCTCCGACTTTATATTCAGAGATATTGAGTCTTAAAGCGAGAACGCAAATTTATAAAAAACCGTATGATTATAAGTTGGCGAGAGAATTGTATGATAGAAAAAAAGAAATAAAGGACGTTCCGTATACGGCTTCAGAGTATGGAACGATGGCTTTCTTGGAAGAGGTCGAGGGCAAACATGCTCAGGCGGACGATTATTTATTCGAAGAGTCTTGTCTCCTCTCCAATGCCATCGACAGCCTTGGCTTTTTCAATGACTCCTATAACGTATTTGAGAGGCGAAAGGATTGGGAAAAGGCGTCACTATCTCTTGCCAAGAGAGCTGATATTCAAGACAGGATTGTTAAAAAACTGCTTGCTCAATCCACAACGCATGCTCTTGAATGTTTTTATAAAGATAGGCTTAAATGGGAACAGCTTCGTACGCGTAATCGTCATTGGATTGTAGGAATCATAGGTGTTTTTTTGCTCGCTATTATTATTCTACTAATATGGTTATTGCATAAAAAAGACCAAAAACTACTTGAAGATATGGCTTGTTTTCAGGAGTTTGGGAATGAGTTAAGTCGACTAAAAGACAATGATGTGCTAACATATCAAGTCATAGAGCGCTTAATCTCAGATAAGGTTCAATCGTTACAGTCTTTATCGGAGTCCTATTTTGCATGGGATGATGACGCTATAAAAAGAAAGGAAAAGCGAGAGGGGAAGATGATGAAGGATGATGTTATACACGCTTTCCGTAATCAGTTGAGCGAGTTAAGAAAGAATCAATCATTTATTCAGGCGTTAGAGGATATGTTGGATATGACAGAGCATGGAATAATGAAAAAGGCGCGTTCTTTATTAGATACTGAAAATGAATTGGATTTCACTATATTAACACTGCTGTTTTCCGGTTTCTCAATAAAAAGTATCAGTTATCTTCTCCGCATGTCAGAAGCCTCTCTCCGGATGCGAAAGACACGATATAAACATCGTTTTGATTCTTTCCCAGAACCAGAACGCACCTATTTTCTCGAAAAATTAGGATAGTTATTATGTGTTATATGCTGTTTCTATAAATGCTTGATAATCAAAGCGTGTTTAGTGAAATGTTACATCTGATTTTATGATGGGGCGATGATGACGAACTACCTTTGCGTTGTTATTTTAAATCATATGCATATGGACCGTAACTTACACATTATAGGCGCGTGGGTAATAGCGCTTGCTGTTTTGGGAATCTTCTCTTGTACAAAGGGCGGAACCCGCAAGATTGAGGTCAATGTCAGCAGCATTACCATGGAGAAGGAAGGAGGGGAGGTTCGCATTGAGGCTAAAGAGCCTATAGACCAGGTCTCCCTTTGTTCATGGGACAAAACATCGGTGGAGTGGTGGGTTGATTTTGGTGATTTTGCGAGCAGACGGTATGGAAACGAAATATACCGCGCGGGATTTATTACTCCCGAAACGATGGACATTGCGGTCAATGATTGGCTGACCATCATTGTTCCTCCGTGTTCACCCACCGGTGGAGTGCGCAGTTTCATCATCCAGGTTGCAGAAAATGATTCAGGAAGAAGCCGGGATGGGTGGCTTGAGTTGGGGAATAGTTTCGAGGGACAGGCCTGGATTTCTTTCAAACAGTCCAGTCGTTGACCTGCTTAGTAAGCTTATAGGGGTGACCGTTCATTCGGCCACCCTTTTTTTCATGCCTTTCCCCAATCGGTTGAAATAGCGCAAAATCGGTTGAAACACGAGAAAAATCATGTGAAACAACAGAACTTTTCAACCGATTGTAGGTTTTGTGGAAAGCATGTTCTATGTTTGCTGGTGCCGGATAATTCCGTCCGGCACTAACAATCAGCCTTATGAACAAAAAAATGACGCCTGCGCAAATGCGCAAATTCGTTGCCATCGTCAATGAGGTGGAACGATACCGGGACCTCTCTGAAAAGGAGAAGGAGCAGATTGTCCTATCCATCCTGGACCATCCGTACATGGACCTTCGTTGTGACTGGGCCTTTAAGCACGTAATGAAGAATACAGACATCCTGAAGATGCTGCTGAATGACTTCCTGCCGGAAGAGATTGAGTCGGTGGAACCTCTCCCTAACGAGATTGACAAGATGCGCCCGGACGATAAAAACGTAATTATGGATGTCCTGTGCCACACAGTGGACGGTACAGAATTCATTGTGGAGATGCAGCGGAAGAAGAAAACGACGTTCAAGAACCGGATGCTGTACTATGGCGCCTCCATGCTGCACGCGCAGTTGAAGCCGCGGGAGCCGTATTCGGCCCTGAAACCGGTCTATGTGATTTGCTTTATGGACTTTAAGATGCACCACGAGACAGACCAGTTGGTCTATCGGTACTCACTTTGTGAGCAGGACACCGGCGAACGCTACAACAACCTGCTGTCCATCTATTTCTGTGAACTGCCCCGGCTGCAAGCATCCGGAATTGAGGGTCTCGATCCGGTACAGAGCTGGTTTTATATTCTCGCAAATATGCGTATATTTGCAGGGAAACCGGAAGATATGGGGAAGCGGTACGCTGCCATTGTACAGGAGGCGCGCATGCCCGGCTTTCCGGAGGAAGAAGAACTGACTAAATATTTCCGCAACATGATTACCGAAGAAGAAAAACTGGACATAGGTACCGCCTATTACGAGGACGGCTTCATCGATGGTATGGAAAAGGGGAAAGCAGAAGGGAAAGCAGAAGGGAAAGCAGAAGGGAAAGCAGAAGGAGAAGCTAATACCAGGCGGGAATTGGCCAAAAGCATGCTCGCAGATGGTCTGGATGCGCCATTTATATGCAAGTACACCCATTTGCCGCTGGAGGAGGTGCTTGCCCTGCAGCGGGAAGACTGATCCGCTGCAGGAAGGCTGTCGATGGACATGAATGGCCGGTTGATATCCGGTGGCGCGGTCCTTCGGTTCGAATGGTAGCGGTGTCATCCTTAAAAAGGGTCGAATTTAAGGACGAGGGGGCAGTTGAGGCCTTCTCGTCCTTGTTTTAGGGCATATTTGAGGACGAGAAGGGATATGGGGCCGTGGTTTGCATATTTTTGTGTATCTTTGCAGGTTGAAAAAGAATTGGATATGAAAAAGAACGTACTTTTTGTGGCAGCCGCCATCCTGGTGTGCATGGTGGGCTGCAAGAGCAAATCCGTAGAGGAAAAACTCGCAGAACTTAACGAGTGGAACGACACCCTGATGGAGCAGTACCGTACCCGCCTGGTGGCGCTGGACGGCGACGAAGATGCCATTGAGGCCTATACAGACTCCATTATTGACGTGGTAGAGGACTATAACCTCAAGGCCCTCAAGGCCAATCTGGACAACGAGGTGGGCGTTGCCGCCCTCAAGAACCTGTATGGCCTGATGGACGACGATGAACTCTCCGAATATGTGGATAAACTTACCGCTCCCGTCCATGGCCAGGATTCCGCCTTTGTAAACGGCCTCAAGGTGGCGCTGAAAGCGCAGAAGGCCACGGCCGAGGGCCAGAAGTTCACGGACTTCGAGGTAGACGGAGTCAAGTTCTCGGACTTCATTGGCAAGGGCAAATACGTGCTGGTGGACTTCTGGGCCTCCTGGTGCGGCCCCTGCCGCGGCGAAATGCCCAACCTGCGCGCTGTTTACGATGAGTTCCACGGCGACAAATTCGACATGCTCTCCGTGGCCGTTTGGGACAAACCGGAGGACACCAAGAAGGCCGCCGAGGAAGAAGGCATTGTCTGGAACCAGATTATCAATGCCCAGCAAATCCCCACGGACATTTACGGTATCCAGGGCATTCCCCACATCATTTTCTTCGGCCCGGACGGCACCATCCTCAAGCGCGGCCTGCGCGGTGACGACATCCGCGAGGCCGTAGCGGACGCCCTGGACGACTAAAGATCCGTTAGTTAACAAGTATTCTTGGCTACTTTTTCGTTTATCTACACATACTATGAATCAAAGTTGTGTGGTCTTGCTATTTTTTAAATAACTAGTCTACTTTCGAGTGACCTTTTGGCAGATATTGGGACTCCGGTATATTCTGTTAGTTCGGGTAGTGTTTATAAGATAGTATCTACGGTTCCCTCTGGGAAGGAAGGAAAGAATGGAGGAGGAGGTTATGGCAATATGATTTGGATAGTATCTAGATTGAGTGATGGCAAGAAGAAGCTTTATTGTTATATGCATCTTCGCTCAATTTCAGAAGGAGGAGCTACTGCGCCTGGCTTGAGTGTGGGAGACACGGTTTTTGCTGGTCAACTGATTGGTTATACAGGTAATACGGGAAATGCTTATAATGTGGATAATCCACATTTACATTTTGAGGTTCGTAATTGGCCGGGGAATAAATCTGATATAATTGATCCTGCTGATTATTTAAATGGCTCTTTTTATGAAGATGGACATTCAGAAGGAATGGTTTTAAGCAAATGTGATAACAGTGCTTACGACTATGTTGAAGAGTATATACACATAAGTGATTAGCCATGAAAAAAATACTATTTTTACTTGCATTCCTTTTTTTGTTTCCTACGGTGTATGGGCAATCCTTGAATGGTGTGTCGGTAGGATATAAGGTTTTCCCCTCGCAGTCCGAATATCGGGAGATGAATGAGTCTCAAATATCGTTTAGTGAATATCTGGAAAAAATTAAATCACGGATTGAAGCTATGTTTGGTGAAGGAGCATCACTAGATGTATCCCTTTTAGGAGATTGGGACGTTGTTACAGCAATGTATCCCGGAGGAGATGTAATTGATTTTGAGGGAGGGCGGTTGGCTGGTTATGATTTGGAAACCTCTAGGTTTTTGGCGGTCGAGGATATTTTCCAAGGAGGATTACGCGTTGGGGAGGTCGTTCCTTCGAATCTGTTGGTCCCGTGGTCTCATACTGTTAGTAGTGCCCCGTTAGATAATAATGCTCCACTGTTTAACAATATAGTTGAAGTTCCGGATAGTGATGCTTCTTTTAAATTTAATGTTGTTAACAGTATTGTGAACAGAATTTGCATGCCTTTGCGACTTACATAATAATACAGGTGACCGTTCGAGAAAAAATAGCCCTATTCCCCCATTCCCCCGGCGTGTACAGATACTATGACGCCGAGGGAAAGGTTATTTATGTGGGCAAGGCCAAGGACCTCCACAAGCGCGTGGCGCAGTATTTTGTACCCCCGGAGCGTCTGAACACCAAGACGCGCATCCTGGTGAGCAAAATTGCAGACGCCCAGTTCTCGGTGGTAGATTCCGAGGCCGATGCCCTCCTGCTGGAAAACAACCTCATCAAGCAGTACAAGCCCAAGTACAACATCCTCCTCAAGGATTCCAAAACCTACCCCTGGATTTGCATTACCGGTGACGATTTCCCCCGGGTGTTCATCACCCGCCGCATCGAGAAAGGCAAGGGGAACCGCTACTTTGGCCCGTACAGCAGCGTGATGCACGCGCGGAACATGGTGGACTTCTTTGACGAAGTCTATGCCCTCCGCACCTGTAACCTCAAAATTACCTCAGACGCCATCCTCCGGGGCAAATTCCGCCCCTGCCTGAAGTTCCATATCGGCAAGTGCAAAGCCCCTTGCGTGGGAAAAATCTCGCGGGATGAGTACCAGCGGGACATTGACGAGATTGTTCATATCCTGAGCGGCCGGGGCGGGGAAGTGCTGCGGCACTACAAAGCCCTGATGGCCCAGGCCGCCGAGAAGCTGGACTTTGAGCAGGCGCAGGTGTACAAGGACAAGCTCCGCACCCTGGAGAAGCACTACTCCAAGAGCATCATCACGCAGGCGGCGGATACCGATGACGATGTATTCTCCATGGTCTTTGACGGCGGCGAGGCCTTCGGCAACTTCCTCCGCATCCGCGGCGGAGCCATCGTCCAGAGCCTGAACCTGGGCTTCCGCAGTCAGATTGAAGAGGAGCAGGCCGCCATGCTGTCTACGTTCATCGGCGAAGTGGAAGACAAGTTCGGGGCGCTGTCCAAAGAGGTCATCGTCCCGTTCCTTCCGGACGTGGAGCTTCCCGGCGTGGAGTTCAAGATTCCCCAGCGGGGCGATAAGTTAGCCCTCCTGGAGCTCAGCGCCAAGAACGCCAAGGAATTCCATTTCAACAGCATCAAGCAGCGGGAGCACACGGACCCGGATGCCTGGCGCATGGCCGTGATGGAGGACCTTCGCAAGGCCATTGGCATGAAAGAACTTCCGCGCCACATGGAGTGCTTCGACAACTCCAACATCCAGGGTACGAACCCCGTAGCGGCCTGCGTGGTGTTCCGCGACGCAGAGCCGTGCAAGAAGGATTACAGGCGCTTTAAGATTAAGACGGTGATTGGCGCCAATGACTTTGCCTCCATGAAGGAGGTGGTGAACCGGCGCTATTCGCGCATGCTGGCGGAGGCTCCGGACGATATTCCCCAGCTGATCGTGATCGATGGCGGCAAAGGCCAGCTGGGCTATGCGCACGAGGCGCTTGCGGAGCTCGGGCTCCTGGACCGCGTGACGGTGATCGGCCTGGCGGAACGAATGGAACTGGTGATACGGGTGGGGGATCCGTATCCGCTCTTTATCGACCGGAATTCCCAGGCCCTGAAGGTGCTGCAGCGCATCCGTGACGAGGCCCACCGCTTTGGCATTACCTTCCACCGGGACCTGCGCTCCAAGGCAGCCATTCAGAGTGCCCTCCGGGAGATTAAAGGCGTGGGGGAAAAGACGGAGCAGCGCCTCCTGATGCATTACGGCTCGGTGGCCCGCATTGCCGCTGCCCCGCTGGAGGAGCTCAGCGCCCTGGTGGGAGCGGAGCTCGCCATGCGGATCCATAATTATTTGAATGTATGACAGAAAAGACTTTTAATAAGTGGTTCAGTGGCATCCTGATGGGGCTGATGGTGGTGACCATCGGCATTACCACTGTTTTTAAGCTGCAGGAGCCGGAGGCCCGGACACTGCTCATCCTTGTGGCGGCGCTGGGCTCGGTGATGGGGGTGGCGTCGTCCGTACTGAGCGCCAACGGCATCATTTGGACCTTCCTCTTTGGCCTGCTGGACATTGCCTGCTGCCTTGTAGTGGACGCCGACAACGGTATCTGGGGCGACTTCTCCATGCACCTGTTCTACCTCCTACCCATGCAAATCATCGGCATTTGGCAATGGCGGAAGCGCGGGGCCACCAAGGACAAGGAAGTGACGGCCCGACGGCTCACCGCCAAACAGCGCTGGATGGTGTTTGGCTCCGTAGTGGCCGGCCTGGCCGCCGTATACGGCATCCTCATCGCCATTAAACTGTACACGGTGGCGCCGGACCAGATTAACCGTACGCAGGTTTTTGCCGATGCCGCCCGTACCACCTTCAACATCGCCGGTCAAATCCTCATGTCGCTGGCCTTCTACGAACAGTGGCACCTGTGGATTCTGGTGAATATCGCCTCCATCGTTCTGTGGGGAAGTACCATGCTTTCCAGCGCCGCGTCCAGCTATACGGTGGTCATGTTCATCAAGTATTGTTTCTATCTGGTAAACTCGCTCAACGGGCTTCGTGTGTGGTACCGTTTGAGCCAATCGGCGCAGAAATAAACGGGCCGGTTTCCGAAGTAAAAAAAAATTACTATATTTGCATGTATTTTCGGCTGAACGAAGTAAAAACGTAAAATATAAACTTAAAACCTAATCGTTATGACAAAGGAAGAAATCGTAAAGCAGGTCAAAGATATCATCGTTGACAAGCTTGGTGTCGAGGAAAGCGCAGTAACCGAATCTGCCAGCTTCACCAATGACCTCGGTGCCGATTCTCTGGACACCGTAGAACTCCTCATGGAATTCGAGCGCGTGTTCGACATCAAAATCCCCGATGAGGAAACCAGCGGTATCGCCACTGTCGGTGATGCCATCGCCAAGGTAGCCGAGAAAATCGGCGCCTAATAGCGAGCCATCATTTATAAAAATTCCCGAGCTGTAAAGGCCCGGGAATTTTTTTATTCCTTAGGAATGGCGAAGACCAGCCGGAAGCGCGGGCCGCCGTTGTCGCTCAGGGTGAGCGGTCCGTTGAGAATGGCCTTGTAGAAGCGGTCTTTGTCCAGTTCCGTGGTGGTGGTGTAGGTGGTCTGGTTTTGGGCAGCCATCATCTGGGCCATCATCATGTAGCTATAATAGTTGCTGTAGTTGTTGCCGTATCCGCCACGGCCATAGCCGCCGCCATACAGGCTGTTGTAGTAACTGGCATACATGAGGTTCTGGTAGTATGCGCTTTGCTCTGCGGTTTGTCCGGAGGCGTTCTCTACCTGCTCCGTGTGGAGGGTGAGCAGCCAAATGTCTGCCTTGCCGTTCTCGATATCCTCCTGCTTGAGATCTGAGTCGCCTTTTCCCGGGTGCAGGATTTCCTGCATGTGGTAGGTGATGTCCGGGGAGTACATGAGGTTGGAACGGTCAATATTGCCTTGGTCTTCCGAGCTTACGCTGGCATCTGTGAGGCCGGCGAAGGTGGGGACCAGTTCATCTTCCCGGGTAATCATGGTGCGAACGGTGGGGCTGAGCATGCTGGGGTATACCTCCATGTCGCGGTAGTTTTCCGGCATGTCGAACGGCAGGATAATGCTGGCGCTGATGATGGATGCCTTGTCCGGGTCTCCGCCCTTGTCCTGGATGGCCTGGCGGGTTTTGCGTTGGAGCTCCAGGGCCGATATCACCGGCTTGAGCCCGCCGCCGCCTTCTACCAGAAGGGTGCTTCCGGCCGGCCGGGCCGCGGTCTCGTGCGTGCACGTATTAAAGGAATATTGAGAGAATTTGGTATTTTTTTCAATGTAGGCGGCTTCGTCCACAAATTCCGTCTCTCCGGGGACAAAGAAGAAGGAAGAGTCTTTCCGTTCTCCGTCCCAGGTGCTGTTTACCGTGAGGATGGCAATGTTTTCGTTGCGCTGGTAATAGCCGCTCACCACCGACAGGCAGGAGAAATCAAAGAGGTTGATGCGTCCGCCCATGCCCACGGGATCGTCGGTTTCCATGTAGATGCCGGGCAGCTTTTCAACGTAATCGTCGTACTTGCTGATATTCTTCTCGCGGTCTATCAGGGTATCGCCCAGACTTTTAATGGCGTCTACATACTTCTGGGCGAATTCCCGGGTGAAATTGATGTCCAGGGCGCCCGTGCCGTTGTAGGTGGGGATGCCGGCCGTGACGGTGTGCACGCTGTGCGGGATCTCCGTACCGGTGGGCCGACTGGAGCTGGGGAGCTTTTCCAGCAGCTCATACACGTAGATGTTCTGCAGGATGCGCTCCTGGGAATCGTTCTCTACCGAGATGGTGTCAGAGGTAAAAAAGAGGTTGAAACTGACGGCGACGGGATTCTCTCCCAGGTCCATCTGGTCCGGCGCGGGGACGAGCGTGAACGCGGCGTCACGCGTAGTGAGGCCAAACGTTTCGTCCCTGAGGGCGCCAATGGTCAGGTGGGTGTCCGAGTAGGCCGACAGGTCGCTGGAGGGTTTCATGGCAATTTCCGAGATGGGGAAATCTACCGTATAGGTGTTGAGCAAAAGGCTTTTATCCACCAGGGATTCCCCGAGGCTGTTGTCCACTTTTACGCAGCCGGGGAGAACGAGGGCTGCGGCCAGACACAGTGCTAGGATTTTCTTCATTTCAAAAGGTTGTCGTAAAAGGCGTTGTAGGCGTCCATGTAGGAGCCGTCCGCAAAGCTATCCTGATTGTAGTCCAGGAGCGGCAGGCCGCTCTGTTTGCTGTATTCCACCAGGCTTTTGTCTACATCCGGGCTGCCCAGAATGATGCCGTCGGAATACTGCACGGCAAGTTTAGCAAGATCTATGCCTGTGGAAGGTTCCGGCAAGGAGATGTCCGCAGCCTTGGCGCCGCCAAACTGCAGGGTTTGGGCAAACCCGGGGGAGAGGGTTTGCGCCGGCGTGTCCTCGAAGAGCGAAAGCACTACCTTGGCGTTGGTGAAGATGGGGTCGTCTTTGTAGGCCTTCTTCAGGTACAGCGGCAGCACGTGGGAAATCCAGCCGGAGCAGTGGACGATGTCCGGTGCCCAGCGGAGCTTCTTGACTGTTTCCAGCACGCCACGGGCAAAGAATATGGCACGTTCGCCGTTATCGGCAAAGAACTGGCCTTTTTCGTCGTGGTAAATTTGCTTGCGACGGAAATAATCCTCATTGTCGATAAAATACACCTGGATGCGGGCGCTGGAGATGGAGGCTACCTTGATGACCAGGGGACGGTCTACATCGCCGATGATAATGTTCATGCCCGACAGGCGAATGACTTCGTGCAGTTGATTTTTCCGCTCGTTGATGCAGCCGTAGCGGGGCATGAAGGCACGGATTTCCTTGCGTCGCTCCTGAATTCCCTGGGGGAGTTCGCGGCACACGTTGGCAATCCGGGTTTCCGGAAGGTAGGGAAACATTTCTGCGTTTACAAACAGAATCTTCTTTGCGGAATCTTCCATGTTAATCTATTTTAGCAAACAAAGTTACGAATTTTTTTTGAGTTTTTCGGTGGTTTGGCTAACTTTGAGGCGAAATTAGGTGTGCTATGTCATCTCCCAAACGCAATATGGCCATTCGCAGGCGCATCGTCAGTGCCTGGATTTCTACCGTCATCAGCCTCTCGCTGGTGCTGCTCCTGGTGGGCGTAGGAACCCTTATGCTGGTGAATGCGCGTGCCGTGAGCGACTATTTCAAGGAAAATATGCAGGTGTCCGTGCTGCTCAAGGAACAGGTCAACGAAGAGGAAGCCTTAAAGTACCAGGACCGCGTGGCGGCCCTGCCCGGTGTCCGCTCTACGCACTTTGTTTCGCGTGAGCAGGGCGTGGAAGAGATGGCCCGCATGCTGGGACAGGACTTCCTGGATGTGTTCGAGACCGCTCCGGTGCCCATTTCCATTGACGTAAACCTGGAGGCGGCCTATGTATCGTCAGACAGCCTGGCGGTCATCAAGTCCATCCTGGCGGAGTCTCCGCTGGTGGAGGAGGTGGTGTACCAGACCTCGCTGGTGGATGCCCTCAATGCGAATCTGCAAAAGATTTCGCTGGGGCTGGCCATCCTGGTGGCGCTGCTGCTGTTCATCTCCTTCGTCCTCATTGCCAATACCATCCGGCTGGAGGTTTTCTCGCGCCGGTTTACCATCCATACCATGCATCTGGTGGGCGCTACCAAAGGGTACATCCGGGCTCCGTTTGTGGGTCGTGCGGCCCTGCAGGGCCTGTTTGCCGCCCTGTTTGCCATCCTGCTGCTGGTGGGCGGGCTGTTTGTCCTCAGGGACGAATTCGCCCAGTTGTTCCAGATTTTCCAACTCGACTCCTTGCTCCTTACCATGGGAGTAATGGCCGTGAGCGGTGTAGGCATCTGTGTCATAAGTACTTATATAGTAGTGGGGCGCATGGTGGGCTACAACCGCGATAAACTTTATGCATATTAATCAATTATGGCTGCAGATCCTTCCCAATTTGCCGTAACGGCCAAGGGACTTAAACTGATGATTGCGGGGCTGTTGGTGCTGGCGGCGGGGTTCCTGCTGCTCAGCGGCGGCGGTTCGTCGGACCCGCAGGTGTTCAACTATGCCATGTTCGACTTCCGCAGGCTGGTGGCGGCTCCCATCGTCATTATTGCCGGCATTGTGGTGGAAGTAGTGGCTATTATGGGTAAATTCAAAGACTAACGTATGGATTGGTGGCAGGCGATTCTCCTGGGCATTGTCCAGGGGCTTACGGAGTTTCTTCCGGTTTCCAGTTCCGGACATCTGATGATTTTTAAAGAGCTTGTCGGGGCCGATGCCGAAGGCTTCCTGGACTTTACCGTAACGGTGCATTTTGCCACCGTACTGGCCACGATCGTGGTGTTCTGGAGTACCATCTGGCAGCTTTTGAAGGGCTTTTTCAAGTTCAAATACAACGACGAGACCGACTATGTGTGCAAAATCCTGATTTCCCTGATTCCGGTGGCCCTGGTTGGCTTCCTGTTCAAGGATCAGGTGGATGCCCTGTTCAGCGGTTCCCTTAAGCAAGTAGCTGTGGGGCTGTGCATTACGGCCTGCCTCTTGTGGGTGTCGGATAACGCCGGCCGTCGGTTCAAGGTGCCGGTAGCCAAGGATACCCGCAACGGCATTTCCTACTGGCAGGCCTTTGTGGTGGGCCTGGCGCAGGCGTTTGCCGTGGTGCCGGGCGTCTCCCGCAGCGGCAGCACCATCTCCACGGGCCTTCTGACGGGCGTCAAGCGCGAGTCCATGGCCCAGTTCTCCTTCCTTATGGTGCTCATTCCCATCATCGGCGAGCAAAGCCTGGATCTTCTCAAGGTGGCCGTCGGGAGCGAGTCCTTTGGCGGCGGGGTAGGCTCCCTGGCGCTGTGCCTGGGCTTTGTTGCCGCCTTCGTGAGCGGCCTGTTCGCCTGCAAGTGGATGGTGGCTATCGTCAAGAAAGCCAAACTGATGTGGTTTGCGCTGTACTGCCTGGTGGTCGCCTGCCTCATCTTTATTTTGGCGTAGATGCCTAAAGCACTGACATACTTTGTCTCCGACGTCCATCTGGGCCTCCAGGTGGGAGACCCTTCCGCGCGGGAACAGGCCTTCGTGGCCTTTCTGAGGGGGATCGACCCTTCCCAAACGGAGACGGTGTATCTGCTGGGCGACATCTGGGACTTCTGGTACGAGTACCGCGACGTGGTGCCTAAGGGCTATGTGAAAGTGCTGTCGGCCCTGGTTTCCCTTATGGAGGCCGGCGTAAAGGTGTGCTTTTTTCAGGGCAACCACGACATTTGGACCTATCACTATTTTGAAGAGCTGGGCATGCGGCGTCTGGAGCAGCCGTATGTGGTAAAGATTGGGGCCGAGTCCTTCTGCCTGGGCCACGGCGACGGCCTGGGACCGGGCCGCACAGGCTACAAATGCATGCGCTGGGTCTTCCACAACCGCTTTTTCCAGCGATGTTTCTCCTCGCTGCATCCGTGGCTGGCCTTCCGCATGGGCAATGGCTGGAGCCGTCGCTCGCGGCTGGGAAAGAATATCTCCTATACGTTCAAGGGGGCCTCGGAGCCGCTGTACCGTTTTTGCGAGGCTTTCCCGGAGCCGGTGCAGTACTTTATCTTCGGGCACTACCACGCGCGGGTGGACCTGCCGGTGGTGTCGGCCTCCGGTGCCCGCCCGGCCCGTCTGGTGCTGCTCGGGGACTGGATTACCGCCCCCAACTGGCTGGTCTATGATGCCGATTCCGGCGAATTAACTGCTTGCCATGGCCGATAATTATCTGGAAAAGCGCCAGGAAGAGCTGGCACACGCTCAAAAGACGGTGATCCGGCGGAACCACCTGTCGCTGGATACCCTTCTTCGGCGGAACCGGAGCTACCGGGGTTTCTCGGGCACGGTGTCGGAAGCGCAGCTCCGGGAACTGGTGGGTGTGGTGCCGCTGGTGGCGTCGGGCATGAATCGGCAGGCCTTGCGTTTTCGTTTGGTTGGGGCCTCGGAGGCGTCCTTGGTGCATCCGCTCGTGAAGCTGGGGGCGGCCCTGCCTCAGGAGCACCTGCCGCATCCGGGCATGGAGCCGTCGGCCTATATTGTGGTGTGCAGCACCGTGCCGGAGGACAAGGTGGTGGATATCGACCTGGGTATTGCGGCGCAAAGCATGCTGCTCAAAGCCACGGAGATGGGCCTCGGCGGTATTTTTATTCTGAATTTCCGCCGGGAAGCGTTGAAGGAGGCACTGGGGCTGCCGCTGGAGCCGGTGGCCGTAATCGGCCTGGGAAAGCCGGCAGAGACCATTTTCCTGGTGCCGGGCGCCTCGCCGGACGCGCTGGCGTATTACCGCAAGGACGGTGTGCATTATGTGCCTAAGCTTTCTGTGGATCAGTTGATTATTTGAGCCGATGCACCCGAAGTTCATCCTGGTTTCCTCTCCCGAACAGCCGCTGGTGGGCACGTTCGTGTATGGCCTGGTGGGCCAGCACAAGGAGTTGGTACAGGGGTACGTGAAGGTGCATGGCGGGGGATGGTACCTTAAGGACGATGCCGCCCGCACCATGACCCTGTATGGCAGTTCCGGGGACTATGGGGAGCCTAAATTGGCGTTCCTGAACCGGATTCCGTCGGAGCTGCGGGGTTTTCGCTTTTTCTTTTCCCCGGGCTGGAACCTGCCGCCCAATGAGTTGGATCTAACCGATATCGAATATGTATAAGTACAAGCAAGTTAGGGACAATATGTATGTCCTGAGTCTGGACAATCATGTGGAAGTGGCCGCTGCCATTGCGGCTTTTTGTGCGGAGAAGGGGATTCTGGCGGGGAATGTGATGGGCCTGGGCGCCGTTTCCGAGGCCACGTTCCGCTTCCTGGATCCCAACACCCTCAAGTACGTGGACAAAACCTTTACCGAGCAGATGGAAATCACCAACCTGACGGGCAATATCTCCCAGAAGGACGGCAAGCCCTATCTGCACCTGCACATCACCGCCAGCCGCCGGGACTACACCTGCATTGGCGGGCACCTGCTCACCGCCTACATCAACGGCGCCTGCGAACTGTACGTGGAAGCCTTCCCCGGCGTGGAAATCGGCCGCTACGCAGACCCCGCCACGGGGATTAACCTGTACCAGTTCTAGGCTCCGGGGCTTCGCCTCGTGTGGCCGGGCATGACCTAGCAACAACCCGGGCATGCCGGCATTTCCTTGCATATCTGCCGACAAATCCGTATCTTGGGGTCATGAAAAAGATAATTACCCTGGTCTTTGCGGCCGCCTGCCTTTTCATGGGCACCCAGAAAACCGACGCCTGCACCAACCTCATCGTCGGGAAAAAAGCTTCCGTGGACGGGAGCGTCATTTGCACCTATAACTGCGACAGCTTCGGCTCTGCCAGGTCGCTCAGCTATTCGGCCCCCGGAAAGCATGAACCCGGCGAAAAGGTGATCGTGCGCGGCAGGAGGGACCCTTCCATCGTGCATTACATTGCACAGGCCCCTTATACGTATGCCGTCACCGGCCTGATGAACGAGAAGCAGGTTTCCATCATGGAAACCACCTGGGGAGGCCGCAAAGAGCTCCGCAACCCGGACGGGGCGCTGGACTATTTCGCTCTTATGCACCTGGCGTTGCAGCGGTCGGCATCGGCACGGGAAGCCATCGCCGTCATGCACGCACTGGTGCAGGAATATGGCTACAGCGAAACCGGCGAGTCGTTTGCCGTCTGCGACAAGGAAGAGGCCTGGATCATGGAGCTTATCGGCAAGGGGCCGGGCCGCGTGGGTGCAGTCTGGGTGGCCCGCCGCGTCCCGGACGACCACATTTGCGCGTATGCCAACGCCAGCCGCATCCGTCAGTTCCCGCAAGCCAAGAAGGTGGACAAGAAGCTGGGCTTCTGCGTGACCAAGGACGGCGACACCATGTACAGCGCAGACGTCATCTCCTTTGCCCGCGAAATGGGTTATTTTGACGGGGCCGATGCCGATTTCAGCTTCCGCGAAGCCTATGGTCCGCTGGACTGGGGCGCCATCCGCTACTGCGAGGCCCGCGTGTGGAGTTTTTATCGGCGCCACTACTCCAAGGAAGTGATGGACAGCTATTTGCCTTTCTTGAACGGGGACTTGCGCGAGCACGACGAACTGCCGCTGTGGATTAAGCCGGATGCCCCCGTGAGCTACCGCGACATCCAGCGGGACATGCGCGACCACTACGAAGGCACCGCCCTGGACATGACAAGCGATATCAGCGCCGGTCCCTGGGCGTCGCCCTACCGCAACCAGCCGCTGAACTTCCAGGCCCCCGACGGCACGCCCATGTTCCGCGAACGGCCCATCGGCTGCCAGCAGAGCGGCCTCACCATGGTATGCCGCATGCGTTCCTGGTTGCCGGACGCCCTGGGCGGCATTACGTATTTTAACCTGGACGACGCCACCATGGTGGCCTATGTGCCGGTGTACTGCGGCATCAACCGGATTCCGGAGCCGTTCCGCCGGGAGAACAACAGCATCACCGAGTTTTCCTTCGACAGCGCCTTCTGGATGTGCAACTGGGTGGCCAACATGGTTTATCCGCGCTGGAGCGCCATGTACCCGGACCTTCTGGAAGCCCAGACCGAGCTGGAAGACTACTTCGAGTCCGACCAGGCCGTGGTGGAAGAACATGCCGCCGGGCTTACCGTCGGCGAGCTGTCGGATTACCTTACCGGTAAGAGCATTGCCTATACCAACCGCATGATGCAGCGCTGGGACAAACTGGCCAAGCTGCTCATCGTCAAGCACAACGACCAGATTATGCGCCCTTCCAAGGACGGCGAAGTGGTGCCGGGCCGCCACACTTCTCCCGCCTATGCTCCTGCCTTTGTAGACGCTGTGCTGCAGGCCACCGGGGAGCGCTACGTGCGGAAAGAACTGGTGCAGTAGCGTCGCCGGTCAATGAGGGCAGGAGATGCCCGGTCGGGGCCGGGCATGACCAGGCAAGGGCCGGGCACGACCGGTTTGGTAAACTTTTTGCAAAGTGTTACCTTTGCAGTCGTGAAAATCGTCCGTCATATCCTGCTGGCAGCGTTGCTGGCCGTTGTTCCGCTGGGGGCATCGGCGCAGAATCATGTGCGCCGGGCCATGGAAAGAGCCCGGGAGCGGCAGGAGGCCATGGCGCGTGCTCAAGTGGCGTCGGAGCAGGGGAAGGGGAGCGGCGGCAACATGCGCATGGTAGTGAAAGATGGCGATACCACCTACCTGGACCGCCTTCCGGCCGTGTACATCCTGAGCCGGAGCAAAAGAACCACCGACAAGCAGTGGCGCCAGTATTACAAGCTGGTGTGGCGGTTCGCCCGCGTGTACCCGTATGCGCAGGCCTCGCGCGTATTAAAGGCAGAGATTGACAGCACGCTCAACGCGGAGCATTACGGCGCTTTCCGGAAGGGTCGATACATATCGGCCATCCAGAAGGACCTGTTCCGCGACTTTGAGGGGGCGCTGCGCGAGATGACCATCCAGCAGGGGGCGGTGCTGCTCAAACTCATCGACCGGGAAACCGGCGTTCCGCCCTACGACATCATCAAGAATTACAAGAACGGTGCTGCGGCCATCTTCTGGCAGGGCGTCGCCAAAATGTTCGAAAACGACCTCAAGTCTTCTTATGACCCCACCGGTGCCGATGCCCCTCTGGAGGAGCTGGTGCAAGCCTGGCAGCGGGGCGAGTTCCGCGACCTGTACTGGTCGCTCTTCTGGGAGGAGCCGCCCGTGGTCAACGTTCCGGACCGATATAAAAAGTAACGGTCGAAAACTGCGGAAAGATTTTTTCAACAATTCACGTAACTCGCGTAAATATCAGCGAGTTAAGTGTAAAAATCCGTGGTCGAAAATGTGTAAAAATTGTGCAAAAAAATTTGTGGATTTGAAAAAAAGTTGTAACTTTGCAATCCCCAAATTGGAGCAAAATGCACCCAACCAGCTGAGTTTCAATGAGTTAGGGAATTATAAGGAAAATTTAAAGCATTTAAGAAATGTTACAGCCTAAAAGAACCAAATTCAGAAGGGAACAGAAAAACCGCATGAAGGGCAATTCCGGTCGTGGAAACCAGCTCGCATTCGGCTCTTTCGGCCTCAAGAACCTTGAGAACTGCTGGCTCACTGCCCAGCAAATCGAGGCTGCCCGTCAGGCCATCTCCCGTCGTATGAACCGTGAAGGTCAGATCTGGATCCGTGTCTTCCCTGTGAAGCCGTTCACCGCCAAGCCGCTGGATACCCGTATGGGTAAAGGTAAGGGTGATCCTCAGGGCTTTGTTGCTCCTATCACTCCCGGCCGTATCCTCTTCGAGGCAGAGGGCGTTTCCCTCGCCACCGCCAAAGAGGCTATGCGTCTGGCTGCCAACAAGCTTCCCGTTGCCACCAAGTTCGTGGTCCGCAGGGATTATGTAGAAGAATAATCAGTAGGAGGAGAAGAAAATGAAAGTATCCGAAGTACGTGAGATGAGCGTCGCAGATCTGCGCGACCGTATCGAAGTCGAGAAAAACAACCTCGACACCATGAAACTCAATCATGCGATCTCCCCCCTGGAGGACACCTCCAAGATTCGCAAGACCCGTCAGGACATCGCTCGCATGATCACCATCCTGGCCGAGAAAGAGAAACAGCAGAACTAAAGAAGCATTGACCTATGGAAAGAAATCTTCGTAAAGAAAGAGTAGGTATTGTGGTCAGCAACAAGATGGACAAGACCATCGTCGTGGCCGTGGAAACCCACGAGAAGCACCCCATTTACGGCAAGTTCGTAAAGAAGACCACCAAGTTCGTTGCTGAGGACGCCAAGAATGAGTGCTCCGAGGGCGATACCGTCCGCATCATGGAGACCCGTCCTCTGAGCAAGACCAAGAACTGGAGATTAGTTGAAATCGTAGAAAAAGTGAAGTAATTATGATACAGCAGGAATCACGTTTAACGGTTGCCGACAACAGCGGAGCTAAGGAAGTCCTTTGCATCCGTGTGCTGGGCGGTACCCGTCACCGTTACGCCACCATCGGCGAAACCATCGTAGTGACCGTGAAGAGCGCCATCCCCGGCGGCGACATCAAGAAAGGCACTGTCACCAAGGCTGTTGTTGTTCGCACCAAGAAGGAAATCCGTCGTCCGGACGGCTCCTATATCCGTTTCGATGAGAACGCTTGCGTTCTTCTGAACGGTGCAGGCGAACTCCGCGGTACCCGTATCTTCGGTCCCGTGGCCCGCGAACTCCGCGAGAACTACATGAAAATCGTTTCACTGGCACCCGAGGTCCTTTAATCAGTAGCAGTTATGAAAAAGTTCAATATCAAGAAAGGCGATACCGTGTATGTGAATGCCGGTAACGACAAAGGCAAGACCGGTAAGGTCCTCGAAGTGCTGCGTGACAAGGATCGCGTCATCGTAGAAGGCGTGAACATGGTGTCCAAGCATACCAAACCCAACCCGAAGAACCCTCAGGGCGGTATTGTAAAACAGGAAGCAGGTATTCACATTTCCAACGTGAACCTCGTGGACAACGCTGGCAAGCCCACGCGTATTGCTCACAAAGAGGTAGACGGCAAGAAAGTGCGTATTGCTAAAACAACCGGAGAGGAGATCAAGTAATTATGGCAAAGAAAGCAAACAAACCCGCAGAAGTCCAGGCACTTCCCAAGGGCTATACCCCGGACCTGAAAAAGGTTTACAAGGAGGAAATCGTTCCCGCTCTCACCAAGCAGTTCTCTTATGGCACTGTAATGCAGGTTCCCAAGCTGGTGAAGATCACCCTCAACGAAGGTGTGGGCGACGCCACCCAGGACAAGAAAATGGTAGAAGAGGCCGCAGAGGAACTCTCCATCATCGCCGGTCAGAAGGCTGTTATCACCAACTCCCGCAAGGATATTTCCAACTTCAAACTCCGTAAGGGCATGCCTATCGGCGCAAAAGTGACCCTGCGTGACGTGAAGATGTACGAATTCCTGGAGCGCCTCATCCGTGTTGCTCTCCCTCGTATCCGTGACTTCAACGGTATCTCCGAGAAAATGGACGGCCAGGGCAACTACACCCTCGGTATCAAGGAACAGATCATCTTCCCGGAAATCGAGATCGACAAGAACCCGCGCATCCACGGTGTTGAGATTACTTTCGTGACCACCGCCAAGTCCGACGAAGAAGCTTACGCTCTCCTGAAGGCTTTCGGTCTCCCGTTCAAGAAACATAATAACTAATATAGTAGCATGGCAAAGGAATCAATGAAAGCACGCGAAGTAAAACGCGCGAAATTAGTTGCTAAGTACGCCGCCAAGCGCGCAGCTCTGAAAGAGGCCGGTGATTACGCCGCTCTGGACAAGCTCCCCAAGAACGCCAGCCCCGTACGTCTCCACAACCGCTGCTCTCTCACCGGTCGTCCCAAGGGTTACATGCGCGAATTCGGCCTCAGCCGTATCCAATTCCGCGAGATGGCTTCCCAGGGCCTGATCCCCGGCGTAAAGAAAGCCAGCTGGTAATCGACAACACAAGTATTATTTATAATTAAACAATCGGATATCGGGCGTAAACATGCGCCGGTCCACAAAAAGACAAAACAATGACTGATCCTATTGCAGATTTTCTGACCAGAATTCGCAACGCTTACAGCGCTGGCAAGAAAGTGGTGGAAATCCCCGCTTCCAACATGAAGCTTTCCATCACCAAGATTCTGTGTGAGAAAGGTTACATCCTCAGCTACAAAGTTGTGGAGGGTAACCCGTACAACACCATCAAGATCGCCCTCAAGTATCACCCCCAGACCAAGGCTGCTGCCATCAAGAGCATCGTTCGCGTGAGCACCCCCGGTCTGCGCAAGTATGCAGATGTAGCCAACATGCCCCGCGTCCTCAATGGCCTGGGTATCGCTATCCTGTCCACCTCCAAGGGCGTCATCACCGACAAAGAAGCCAAAGAGCAGAACGTAGGTGGTGAGGTTATTTGCTATGTATACTAATAGAACAAAACTATGTCAAGAATTGGTAAATTACCTGTAGTCCTTCCGGCCGGTACCAAGGCAGAGCTCCTGGACGGCAACGTAGTGAAGGTGAAAGGCCCTCTTGGCGAGATGTGCCAGAAAGTAGATCCGGACATCACCGTCACCATCGAGGGAAATGAAATCAAGTTCACCCGCCCGAGCGACCTCCCTCGCTTCCGCTCCATGCACGGTCTGTACCGCGCTCTTGTTCACAACATGGTTGTGGGCGTGAGCGAAGGCTTCACCATCAAGCAGGAGTTCGTGGGTGTAGGTTACCGCGTGGCTGCTCAGGGCCAGCTCCTGTCCATGTCGCTGGGTTACTCCCACGACATCCAGATCATGCTCCCCAAGGAAGTCACCGCAGAGACCCCTCAGGTGCGTAAAGGTGAGAACCCTGTCCTCATCCTCAAGAGCGCCGACAAGCAGCTCATCGGTCAGGTGGCTGCCAAAATCCGTTCGTTCCGTCGTCCTGAACCTTATAAGGGTAAGGGTATCAAGTTTGTCGGTGAGCAGCTCCGTCGCAAGGCTGGTAAAACTGCTTCGGCCAAATAATTAGGAGGAAAGAGTTATGGCATTGAATAGAATTGAAAGAAGAAGAAGGATTCATTACAGAATCCGCAAGCATGTCAATGGCACCGCCGAGCGTCCCCGCATGGTCGTGTTCCGCTCCAACAAGCAGATCTATGTCCAAGTGGTGAACGACCTCGAAGGCAAGACCCTCGTGGCTGCCGCCTCCAATGACAAGGCCCTCGCCGCAAAGACCAAGGGTCTGAACGGTATTGACGCCGCCGCCATCGTTGGCAAGGCCATCGCTGAGCGCGCCCTCGCCGCCGGTATCACCCAGGTGGCTTTCGACCGCGGAGGTTATCTCTTCCACGGCAGAGTTAAATCACTGGCAGACGCTGCCCGCGAAGGCGGCCTCGCTTTCTAATCATTGAGACTACTATGGCAAATTCTAATGTAAAAAGAGTAAAGACCTCTGACCTTGAACTCAAGGACAGACTGGTGGCCATCAACCGCGTAACCAAGGTTACCAAGGGTGGTCGTCACTTCCGCTTCGCTGCCATCGTCGTAGTCGGCGATGAGAACGGTGTGGTCGGTTACGGACTGGGCAAAGCCAACGAAGTTACCGCCGCTATCGCCAAAGGCGTAGAGGACGCTAAGAAGAACCTGGTGAAGGTCCCCGTGATCAACACCACCATCCCCCACGAGCAGGTGTATCGCTTCGGCGGTGCAGAGGTGTTCATGAAACCCGCTGCTGCCGGTACCGGTGTAAAGGCCGGTGGTGCTATGCGTGCCGTGTTCGAGAGCGCCGGCGTTCAGAACGTGCTGGCCAAGAGCAAGGGTTCTTCCAACCCGCACAACCTGGTAAAGGCTACCATCGCCGCTCTCACCGAGATGCGCGACGCCTATACCGTGGCTGGTCTGCGTGGTATTCCCATGAGCAAAGTTTTTAACGGTTAATCCCAGAGAGACTATGGCAAAGCTTAAGATTACCCAGGTCCGCTCCAAGAATGGAGAGACCAAGCGTCAGATCGCAAACCTCAAGACTCTCGGTATCCGCCGGATGCATCAGACCGTGGAAGTGGAAGATACGCCCATCACCCGCGGCATGCTGGCCAAAGTGGCCCATCTGGTTACTTGTGAAGTAATTGACTAAGGAGGACTAAGAGATGAAACTTGAAAATCTGAAGCCCGCAAAGGGCGCAACCCATAACAGCAAGCGCGTAGGCCGCGGCCAGGGTTCCGGTAAAGGTGGCACCGCCACCCGTGGTACCAAGGGCGCACAGGCTCGCGCCGGCTATGAGCACAAAGTAGGTTTCGAAGGTGGTCAGATGCCCATTCAGCGTCGTCTTCCCAAGTTCGGCTTCAAGAACCCTACCCGTGTAGCTTACAAGGCTGTCAACGTGGCAACCATTCAGGCCCTGAGCGAGAAGCTGGGCGTGAAGGCCTTCGACACGGACACCTTCATCGCTGCCGGTATCGCTTCCAAGGGCGAACTCGTGAAGGTGCTCGGTAACGGTGAACTCACCGCTGCTGTGGAGGTGAAAGCCAATGCTTTCTCCGCATCCGCTACCCAGAAGATTGAGGCTGCCGGTGGTAAAGCAATCGTTATCGAATAGCCACAGCTATGAAGAAGTTTATCGAGACAATTCGAAACATCTACAACATCGAAGAACTGCGCAAGCGGATCGGTTACACGATCCTGCTTGTGCTGGTTTACCGACTGGGTAGCTTCATCCTTCTCCCGGGCCTGGATCCCGAGTACCTGAAGGGTGGTATCAGCGGTACCCAGGAGGGCCTCGTCGGACTCCTCAACATGTTCTCCGGCGGTGCTTTCGGTAACGCCAGTATCTTCGCACTGGGTGTGATGCCGTACATCTCGGCATCCATCGTGGTCCAGCTTCTGGGCATGTTCGTTCCTTCCTTCCGCAAAATGCAGATGGAAGGGGAGAGCGGCCGCCGGAAGATGAACCAGATCACCCGTTACCTCACCGTGGCCATCCTGGCCATCCAGGGTCCCGCCTATGTGGCCGGTATGGTTCCCGCCGCCGCCCGCACCGTGACCTGGAGCCCCTTCATGTTCAACCTGGTGTCCACCGTCATCCTGATGGCCGGCTCCATGTTCGTGATGTGGCTGGGTGAACGGATCACCGACCGTGGTATCGGTAACGGTATTTCCCTCATCATCATGATTGGTATCGTGGCTCGTCTGCCTTACGCCCTCGTGGCGGAAGTCGGTCAGAAATTCACTGCCGGTGGCGTGGGTGGCCCTATCATGCTCATCGTGGAGCTGGTCATCTGGGTGCTGGTCATCCTGGCCGCTATTGCCCTGGTGCAGGCCGTCCGCAGAGTGCCCGTACAGTATGCCAAGCGTGTGATCGGCAACAAGCAGTATGGTGGTGTACGCCAGTACATCCCCCTCAAGATTAACGCTGCCGGCGTTATGCCTATCATCTTCGCTCAGGCGCTCATGATGTTCCCTATGCTGCTGGGCCAGTACGATGCCACCCGTGGTATCGCCGCTGCCTTCTCCAGCTACACTACCGTCTGGTATAACGTCGTATTCTTCCTCCTGGTGGTTGTATTCACCTACTTCTACACTGCCGTTACCGTGAACCCCACGATGATGTCAGAGGATATGAAGAAGAACGGTGGCTTCATCCCGGGTGTCAAGCCCGGCAAGAAGACGGCCGAGTACCTGGACACCATCATGACCAGAATAACCCTGCCGGGTTCCGTATTCCTGGGCCTTATCGCCTGTCTGCCGGCACTGGCCAATGTGCTGGGTGTAAACAACCAGTTCGCTTCCTTCTTCGGCGGCACCTCGCTGCTGATTATGGTGGGCGTAATCCTGGACACCCTGCAGCAGATCGAGAGCTATCTCCTGATGCGCCACTACGACGGACTCATGAAGACGGGTCGTCTTACCGGACGCTCTGGCATGTAATTTTGAATGTTGGTAGAACTTTGACAATATGTTCAGGCCCAAGACCGAAGAAGAAATCGAACTGCTCCGTATCAATGGAGAGCTGGTGTCCAAGACACTGGCAGAGGTCGGTAAGCTGGTCGCCCCCGGTGTGACAACTGCGAAGTTGAACGAGGTGGCCGAGACCTTCATCCGCGATCACGGCGCTATCCCTTCCTTCAAAGGTTTTGACGGCTTCCCTGCAGCGCTCTGCATGAGCGTGAACGATGTTGTGGTCCATGGATTTCCCAACGACCGCCCCCTGGAAGAGGGAGACATCGTCTCCGTAGATTGCGGAACCCTGTACAAAGGATACAACGGTGATTCGGCCTACACCTTCCCGGTCGGGGAGGTGGACGCCGAAACCCGCCGGCTCCTGGATGTCACCAAGGCATCGCTGTACAAGGGGATTGAAGCGGCGGTTGCAGGCAATCGCACCGGCGATATCGGATACGCGGTGCAATCGTATGCGGAAAGTTATGGTTTTTCCGTTGTCCGTGAGCTGGAAGGCCACGGCGTTGGCAAGGAAATGCACGAAGACCCGGGTATTCCCAATTACGGGAGAAGGGGACACGGCGCACGGCTTGTGGACGGAATGACCATCTGTATCGAGCCGATGATTTGTGCAGGCGGCAGAGGTGTGTATCTTGCAAGAAATGGTTGGGCAGTTCACACCGCCGATCACAAAAATGCGGCCCATTACGAGCTTACGGTTGTTGTCCGAAAAGGCCAGGCCCAGCAGCTGTCAACGTTCGACTACATTGAGAAAGATGGTTCCATTAATATCTAAAGTGAGTTTAAGACTATGTCCAAACAAGTAGCTATCGAGCAGGATGGTACGGTGATCGAAACCCTCCCCAATGCGATGTTCCGCGTGGAGCTGGAGAATGGTCATGTCCTCCTCTGCAACATTTCAGGTAAGATGAGGATGAACTTTATCCATATCCTTCTCGGTGACCGGGTCAAAGTGGAAATCTCACCTTACGATTTAACCAAAGGAAGAATTTCTTTCAGATACAAATAAAAACTAGATAACGATGAAAGTCAAGACCTCCATCAAGAAACGCAGTGAAGACTGCAAGATTGTCCGGCGTAAAGGCCGCCTGTACGTTATCTGCAAGAAGAACCCCAAGTTCAAGATGCGCCAGGGTTAATAAGTGTAACTATTAAAAAGTACAGATAGAATATGGCAAGAATAGCCGGTGTTGATTTACCGAACAACAAACACGGAGAGATAGGCCTGACCTATATCTTCGGAATCGGCCGCAGCAGCGCCCGGAAGATTCTGGACACCTGTGGCATCGACCGCACTATCAAAGTCGGAGACTGGAACGACGAGCAGATCGCCGCTATCCGTACCCTCATCAACAACGAGTACAAGATTGAGGGTGAACTCCGTTCTTCTGTCCAGATGGACATCAAGCGCCTCATGGATATCGGTTGCTACAGAGGCATCCGTCACCGTGCAGGTCTGCCCGTCCGCGGCCAGAGCACCAAGAACAACGCCCGTACCCGCAAGGGTAAGAAGAAGACCGTTGCCAACAAGAAGAAAGCAACCAAGTAAAGTCTGAGAAGTTATGGCAAAGAAAACTACAACTACCAAAAAAAGAGTTGTCAAGGTTGAAGCTTATGGCGAAGCCCATATCTCCTCGACCTTCAACAACGTCATCGTGTCCCTGTGCAACGCCCAGGGTCAGGTGATCAGCTGGTCCTCCGCCGGTAAGTGCGGTTTCCGTGGTTCCAAAAAGAACACTCCGTACGCCGCCCAGATGGCCGCAGAAGATGCGTCCAAGACCGCTTTCGACGCCGGTCTCCGCAAAGTGAAATGCTATGTGAAAGGCCCGGGTGCCGGTCGTGAGAGCGCCATCCGTACCATCAACAATGCTGGTATCGTGGTGACCGAGATTATCGACGTTACCCCTATGCCCCACAATGGTTGCCGTCCTAAGGGCCGCCGTAAAGTTTAATTTTAAACAAGTAAAACTATGGCAAGATATACTGGTCCTACCACTCGCATCGCCCGTAAATTCGGCGAGCCCATCTATGGCCCTGACAAGACCTTTGAAAAGAGAAATACGCCTCCGGGACAACATGGTCTGGCTGCCAAGCGTAAAAAGCAGAAAGAATATGGCACCCAGCTCAAGGAGAAGCAGAAAGTCAAGTACATGTACGGTGTGCTGGAGCGTCAGTTCCGTAACACCTATGCCCGTGCTGCCCGCATGAAAGGCCAGACCGGTGAGAACCTCGTTCTCCTGCTGGAGGCCCGTCTGGACAACCTGGTGTACCGTCTGGGCTTCGCTCCCAGCCGTGCCGCTGCCCGTCAGCTGGTTCTGCACCGCCACATCACCCTGGATGGTGTTATCTGCAACATTCCTTCCTGCCAGGTTAAGCCCGGTCAGGTAATCGCTGTCCGCGAACGTTCCAAGAGCCTGGAGGTCATTCAGAACAGCCTGGCTGCCGCCACCAAGTATGCCTGGCTGGAGCTGGATGCCGCCAACCTCTGCGGCAAGTTCCTGAATGTTCCCGCCCGCGAGGAAATTCCCGAGAACATCAACGAGCAGCTTATCGTTGACCTCTACTCCAAGTAACAGATTTAACACCGTATAAAATTATGGCAATCTTAGCATTTCAGAAACCGGACAAGGTGATCATGCTCGAAGGCACCGAGACCGTGGGCCGTTTCGAGTTCAGGCCGCTTGAGCCTGGCTACGGACAGACCATCGGTAATGCCCTCCGTCGCATCCTTCTCAACTCTCTCGAAGGTTTCGCTATCTCTCAGATCCAGATCGCGGGTGTTCAGGACGAGTTCCAGACCATCCCCGGCGTGATTGAGGGAATGCAGGACATCATCCTGAACCTGAAGCAGGTACGCTTCCGCCGGATGGTGGACACTGTAGACTCCGAGGTGGCGAATATCACAATCAGCGGCAAGCAGGAGTTTACCGCTGAGGACATCTCCAAAGGATTGTCTTCTTTCAAGGTGTTGAATCCCGAGCTGCACATCTGCACGCTGGAGCCCTCCGTCAAGATTACCATCTCCCTGACCATCACCAAGGGCCGCGGCTTTGTTCCCGCAGAGGAACTCCGCGACGAGAACACGCCCATCGGCACCCTGCCCGTGGACGCTATCTACACGCCCATCCGTAAAGTCAACTGGACCGTGGAAAACTACCGCGTGGAACAGAAGACGGACTACGAGAAGCTGAACCTGGAGATTGTCACAGACGGTTCCATCTCTCCGGAGGCCGCCCTGCAGGATGCAGCCAACATCCTCATCTATCACTTCAAGCTCTTCACCGACGACAAGAAAATTGCCATCGAGTCCACGGTAGAAACCGAGAGCAAAGAGCTTGACGAGGAGTCCCTGAGAATGCGTCATCTCCTTCTGACCAAGCTTTCCGACATGGGCCTTTCCGTAAGAGCCTTCAACTGCCTGAAAGCCGCCGATATCGACACGTTCGCAGACCTTGTGTCCTATAGCCGTAGCGAACTGATGAAGTTCCGCAACTTTGGCCGCAAGTCCCTGAACGAGATCGACCTCCTGGTGGAGAAGATGAAGCTTTCCTTCGGAATGGATGTCACCAAGTACAATATTGAACCTAAGAAAAAGATCGTTTAACAATGAGACACAATAAAGCAGTCAATCATCTTGGTCGCAAGAGCGGTCACCGCAAGGCGATGCTCGCCAACATGGCATCCTCCCTCATCCTGAAGAAGAGGATCACCACCACCGAGGCCAAAGCAAAGGCCCTGAAGCCTTACGTAGAGCCCCTCATCACCAAGTCCAAGGAAGACACTACGCACTCCCGCCGCGTTGTTTTCAGCTACCTGAAAGACAAAGAGGCAACGGCAGAACTTTTCCGCACCATCGCCCCTAAGGTGGCAGACCGTCCCGGCGGATACCTCCGTATCCTCCACACCGGTTTCCGCAGCGGTGACGCCGCAGAAATGGTTCTGGTAGAGTTTGTGGACTTCAACGAGGCCGCCCTGGCTTCCACCAAGAAAGAGGCCAAGAAAACCACCCGTCGCAGCCGCGCCAAGAAGGCAGAGGCCGCTCCCGCAGAGGAAGCCGCTCCCGCCGCAGAAGCTCCGGCAGCCGAGTAAGTTTTCATTCATACCTTGTAAATGCCCAACCATCCCCATGGTTGGGCATTTTTTTATGCCCACTTGGTACAAGTCCTTAAATTTTTTAGTAACTTTGAAAACTGATAACACAGTAATTAACAACAAAAAACTATAACACAATGTCCAACACCAAGAAAAACAGCAATCTAGTTGCCATCATTACGATGTGCTTCATCTTTGCGATGATTTCCTTCGTAACCAACATGGCAGCACCTTTCGGCAACATCTGGGGCAACAAGTACGAGTGGTCCCGCATGGCCGGTAACCTGATGAACTTTGCCGCATACCTGTTCATGGGTATCCCTGCCGGCAAGATGCTCCTTTCCGTTGGGTACAAGAAAACCACCCTCATTGCCCTAGCAACAGGCTTTGTGGGCATCTGCGTCCAGTATCTGTCCAGCTTCGCTTTCCTGGGCAACACGGCCATCTATGTGTACCTCCTGGGCGCTTTCATCTGCGGTTTCTGCGTGTGCATGCTCAATACCGTGGTAAACCCCACCCTCAACAGCCTGGGCGGCGGTGGTAACCGCGGCAACCAGTTCATCCAGATTGGCGGCACCCTGAACTCCCTCACCGGTACGCTCACCCCGCTGCTCATCGGCGCGCTCATCGGCACAGTTACGGCCAACACCTCCATGTCGGATGTGGCCCCGCTGCTGTTCATCGCTATGGGCGTGTTTGTGGTAGCGTTCATCATCATCAGCTTTGTGGACATCCCGGAGCCTGCCAAGGAGCGCAAAAACGTCAAGTACGAGCACTCTCCCTGGAACTTCCGTCACTTTGTGCTGGGTGCCATCGCCATCTTCTTCTATGTGGGTATCGAGATTGGCATTCCCGCCCAGGTGAATTTCTTCCTGGCCGATGCCTCTGAAAAAGGAGCCGGCATTGCCGTCAACGGTGCGGCCATCGGTGGCGCCATCGCCGCTGTGTACTGGCTCATGATGCTGGTGGGCCGATTCTCCGGCACCCTCATTTCCGGTAAGGTGAGCACCCGCACGCAGATGACCTGCGTAAGCGCTGTGGCTCTTATCCTGGTTATTGCCGCCATCTTTACGCCCAAGGCCGTGAGCATCAGTATGCCCGGTTACAGCGCGGCGGACGGTTTTGCCATGTTCCAGGTTCCGCTCAGCTGCCTGTTCCTGGTGCTTTGCGGTCTGTGCACCTCCATCATGTGGGGCGCCATCTTCAATATGGCCGTGGAAGGCCTGGGCAAGTACACGGAGGCCGCTTCCGGTATCTTCATGACCCTGGTGGTGGGCGGTGGCGTTATGCCGTTCATCCAGGAATTCATTGCCAAGGCTGCCGGTTACATGAACAGCTACTGGCTGGTTGCAGCCATGTTGGTGTATATGCTGTACTATGCGCTTATCGGCTCCAAGAACGTTAACAAAGACATCCCTGTAGACTAATCCATCAGAATATGGCACAAGACTTAGTAATTGGCATTGACGTAGGAGGACAGACCTCCAAATGCGGCATCGTGGATGCCCGTGGTACGGTTGTGGCACAGACGGTGATCCGTACGGACACCTATGACACCGTAGAACCTTTCATCGCAGAGCTGGCAGAGGCCCTGAACCGCATCATCGCGGAAGCCAAGGCGGAAGGCCAAATCCGTGGTATCGGCGTAGGTGCTCCTAACGGCAACTATTACACCGGCTGCATCGAGAGCGCGCCCAACCTTAAATGGGGCCATGAACGGGTAGAATTTGCCAAGCTCCTGAGCGAGCAGATGAACGGCATCCCCGTGTCCCTCACCAACGACGCCAATGCCGCCGCCGTGGGCGAAATGACCTATGGCGCCGCCCGTGGTATGAAGAACTTCATCATGATTACCCTGGGCACCGGCGTAGGTTCCGGTATTGTGATTAACGGAGAAGTGGTATATGGTCACGACGGCTTTGCCGGTGAGCTGGGGCATACCTGCGCCGTGCGCCACAACGGCCGTCAGTGCGGCTGTGGCAAGCATGGCTGCCTGGAAGCCTACTGCAGCGCCATGGGCGTTGCCCGTACCGCCCGCGAGTGGCTGGAAATGAGCGACGAGCCTTCAGAGCTCCGCTCCCTGGACCGCATCACCTCCAAGGATGTGTACGAGGCCGCCAAGGACGGGGACAAGATGGCCCTGAAAATCTTCGAATTCACCGGTCGTATCCTCGGTGAAAAACTGGCCGATTTCATTGAATTCTCCGCTCCGGAAGCCATTGTGCTCTTCGGCGGTCTGGCCCGTTCCAAGGAGTTCCTCACGGAGCCCATCCTGGAGGCCATGAATGCCAATGTCCTGCCCCTGTGGCGGAACAAGGTAAAGCTCATCTACTCTTCGCTCAAAGAGTCCGATGCTGCCATTCTGGGCGCATCGGCCCTGGCCTGGGAACTGTAATGCGGAGCAACATGCATCGTTTTCTGTGGGCGCTGGCGATAGCTGGCGCCTTCCTTGTGTCCTGTGTGCAGGGCCCCCGTGTGAATGAGGCACTGGTAGAGCAGGAACTTTCCCGGATGACCCTGCGGGAGAAGGTGGGGCAGCTGTTTTTTCTGAGGCCGGAGGCCCTGGATACAACCATCCATTATGTCTCCAGTGACGAGTTGCCCTCTTTTGGCGTACAGGCGGTCAACGACCGCATGCGTGCCCTGGCGGCCGATTATCCCGTGGGCGGCATTGCCTTTTTTGCGCACAATATCAAGGATCCGGAGCAGCTGGCTGCCTTCCAGAAACAGCTGCGCGCCCTGCCCGGCAAACCGCTCCTAAGCATTGACGAGGAAGGAGGACGCGTGGCCCGTCTGGCCAAGAACCCTGCCTTCGGCCTGCCGCAGTTTGAGAGCATGACGGCGCTCGGCACTCCACGTGCGGCGGGAAAGGCTGCCGATACCATCGGCACGTACTTGCGCAAGTATGGCTTTGACATTGATTTTGCGCCCGTGGCCGATGTAAACACCAATCCCGAGAATATCGTTATTGGCACGCGTGCTTTTTCCTTCGATCCCAAGGTCGCTGCCAAATGTGTCTCGGCCTATGTGAAAGGCATGCGGAAGGCAGGCATCTTGAGCTGCCTCAAGCATTTCCCGGGGCATGGGGATACCCGTGCCGATACCCACTTTGGCTATGCCGTGAGCGGTAAAAACTGGGAGGAGCTCGCTTCCTGCGAGATGGTGCCCTTCAAGGCGGGAATTGCAGCCGGCGCTCCGCTGGTGATGACGGCCCATATCGCTGTTCCGGCCGTTACCGGCAACGAGCTGCCTTCCACGCTAAGCTCCGTGGTCCTGCAGGACAAGCTCCGCGGGGAACTGGGCTTTAAGGGGGTGATTATCTCCGACGCCATGGAGATGGGCGCCATTGCCCGGCAGTTCCCGGTGCCGAAGGCTTGCGTCCTGGCCCTGGAGGCCGGGGTGGATGTGCTGCTTTGCGTGAAAGACTACCCGGCTTGCTTTAACGCTGTGCTGGATGCCATCGAGCAGGGAAGACTCACGGAAGCGCGCATTGACGAGAGCGTCAGACGGGTCTTGCGCCTCCGTCAACTTTCCGCCGGATACAAAGAAAAGTAAAAAAAACTTGCAAAATTTTTTGCAAGTTCAAAAAAATGCCGTATATTTGCAATCCCGTTTGACACGGGAGTTCATTACAGCACTGCGGAAATAGCTCAGTTGGTAGAGCACGACCTTGCCAAGGTCGGGGTCGCGAGTTCGAGTCTCGTTTTCCGCTCCAAGAGGCACCAGAAATGGCGCCTCTTTTCTTTTTATTTCTGCCCCTCGTTTTAGCAGACCCAAAGACACAAAAATATTTTAAGAAGTATGCTTTTCCCGCCACTCTGTGGGTGTGAGCCCGGTTTCCGTCTTGAAGGCCCGGAAGAAGGAATTGTCGTTGGCAAAACCGGCCTCCTCACTAATCAAGGACAGTTTTTTCTCGGGATGCTGCCGCATTTGCTCCTGCGCATAGCGAACACGGTAGGACGTCACGAAGCGCGGGAAAGACATCCCCAGGCCGCTGTTCAGGGTGGCCGATATATAGGTGGTGTTGGTAAGCAGCAGCGTGGCGATGTCGGCGATGCGAAGGTCCTTCTTGCGGAAGAGCTCCTCTTTCTCCATCAGGCTCACAATCCGCTCCTGCAGGTCCGGAATCTCCTTTTCCGGCTTGGTCTGTGCGGGCGTCTTCTTCCGGCGCAGATACCAGCCCAGAAGGAAAAGGAGAAGGCCGATAAGGCTGCCGCAAATCAATCCCAGCCAGTAGGATACGCTGCGCGGCCGGTCCCCTTGCGTGTAGCACAGGAGTACCGTGCCCTGCGCGTCGTAGGAATCGGCCCTTACGCCACCGGCTAGAAGCACTTGCCCGCCGGGAAGTGCCAGGGCTTCGGCCTTGTAGGGAAGGTCTTCAAAGGGCTCGCTGTAGAATACCTGCACCGCAGCGGGAGATTCTCCGTAGCCGATGCTCAGCAGGTATAGCCTGCCCTGGGCATCCCGCCCCTGCTTCCAGGCGCTCTGTGCGTTGGTGTCCACGGCCAGCCCGTGTTGCCAGTCGATAGCGCCCCAGGGACCTTCCAAGGGAATGGGGTGGGCGGTTTCCAGCAGCTCAAAGGAGCCGTTTCCCAACTGTAGGAAGGCCAGAGCGTCCTGCTTCCGGACAGGAATCAAATAACGATAATCACCAAGGGTATAATGCTCCGGCGGGTTGGGCATGGCACTGTTCTCGGTGTCCCATTCCTGCAGGAGGGGCTCCTGGAATGGTTCTCCAATGAGTTGTTCCACCCAGCCGCCTTCCAGCGGATTCCCGTAATGATCCGTTGCGCCAAAGATGTAGACGTTGTCGGGGGCCACTTGGAGTAGATAGGGTAGATTTCGGGGCTGGAGGGGCTTGAGCGTAGTAAACGGCTCTCCCGCCGTGCTGCTTTCCAGAGCGTCCGGCCCGTACCAGTTGCCGGCCACCAGGATGCGCCCGTCGGCCATCTCCAGCGCCGTGGCGTGGGTGCGCTTGTTGTCCAGGATGGGCAGGTGCGAAAAGCTGTGCGTGGCGGGATGATACACTTCCACGCCCCAGGTCTGGCCGATGCCAAACGCTTCGCTGTACCCGCCGCCCAACAGGACGTCTCCGCTGGAGAGCAGCGTGCAGAAGCCGGCGTCGTGCGGGTATAACATATTCACCGTGTGCCACTTCCCGCGGCGGTAGTACTCGGCCGTAGGGGTGGACACAAAGCCGGTGGTATGGCCGCCGAACACCGTGAACTCCCCGCCCGCAAGCGCCACTCCGTGCGCTTCCCGCGGGATGTTCAGATCGGGCAGCCGCTCCACCTCCATGGGCGTAAAGGGAACTCCCTTCACGCCCAGGACCAGAGCTATGAGCAGCAGCAGTTTCACTCTGCTAATTTACGAATAATCTTAGTCTTTGGAAACTATGTAGGGGAACTCGTCTTTGTCTTCTTCGGTGTTATCTTTCACGGAGTAACCTTCTCCCACGATGAAGCGGGTATTTCCGCTGGGATTGGTGGTTCCTGCATTCGTGTACGTGCGCGGGTCGATGGCAAATTTGCCGCCGAACAGGAAGATATCACCCTGGTTGCTTCCGGCATCAGGATTGCTGTCGAACAGTTTGCCGAAGGAGCCACCGTATATGTACACGTCACCTAGGGCATCGCCCACGCGGAATGTGCAGACCGTCTCGTAATAACCGCTGTTGAGGGTATATACATGGCCGTCGGTGTAGAATTCCTTGTACACTTCCATATCCTCCATCATCACCTTTCCGTGGAATGTCTGGCCCGTATATCTGTACCAACCGGCATCGCCGTCCAGACGGCCGCTGATGATGCCGTTACAGAGGCCGACGACCTTGTCCGGATCGTTGTTCTGCATGTATAAATACTTGACAGTATGTCCGTTGAAATCGATGGTTCCGCTGGATTTCCTGATATAGACGGTGGAATTGCTCAAATCCTGTTGCAGGATCAGCAGGGGCTCTTCGGCCGTGGAATTGTTGAAATCGGTTGCCGTAAAGACGGCCCCGCTGGGAATGGGGTCCACGGTCAGTTTGCACTTGTCCTCGAGCCCGCCGTCCACGGTGGTGACGGTAATAGTGGTCTCACCTTCGGCCAAAACGGTAACCCGGCCATTGGCGTCCACGGTGGCCACACCTTCGTTGGAACTGCTCCAGGTAACGTCTTTGTTGGTAGCTTCGGCAGGAATTACCTTGGCCTTCAGGTCAACGAGACCGCCCGCATAGCGCGTGGCTTCGGTCTTGTTCAGTTTGACAGCCGAAGGATGCACGATCTCACCGTAGAAAGCCAGGAAGGCGCGCACATAGTAATCGCACCACTTGGCGTTGCGCCGGGCAATGCCATCGTTAAAGTCGAAGTGCCAGTTGTAGGTATCGTCAAACTCGGAACTGGAAGCATAACAGTTCTTGGTAAGGAAGGCTTCGGGATCGGCTATTTTGGCGTTGAAATAGTCATTGACATAGTCGGGGTTCGCTTCGTACAGACTCAACTCCTCTGTTTTCCCGGTCATGGCGTGGATGGCCTGCTGCCACTGGTATATAGAGGGCAGGAACCAACCCGAGGTGCCTTCAGGAGCCGTGGCACTTATGCCGTAGCAATCATAAATGGTATTGTTCTTTGCAGCGGCGAAAGCCTCCCAGGGCGATTCTCCCCGGCCCTTTGTGAGGCTGTATCCGGATTCTTTGTATTCCAACAACGAATGCAAATCACTGCTGTACTGGGGGTTGTCATAGTTTCCGGATGATGTCTTCCATTTGAATGTATAGCCGCTGCTGCTGACAGCATCTCTCATGGACATGGCCAGTCCGTGTTTGAAGCTGCCTTCGGCCGTTTCGCTGCCCACATAGACGATGATGGCCGATGCAACGGTACCGGATGCGACGGCGGATAGGATGGAAGGATACACCTTCCCGTCCAGACCGATTAGTTTCCCCAGATCATCGGCGGTCACTTCTTTCATGGACTTCCCGTCTACCGGTTCCGGACGGGGACCGCTCACAGGACGGATAGCCAGCCCATAAGGACGCGGTTGCTGACCCATACCTCCGTCGAAGCTGAAGGCCCACGCGAAGGAAGTATTTCCATAATGGAGAGACGAACTCCACAGTCCTTCCGCGAAAGGAAGGAAGATGCTGTTATTGTTTTTCAGATAGGTAACC